>Ga0307931_1000903_pt1 | contig 19640 bp, 25 predicted proteins | sample OrgLakmetageno47_FD_201816 | JGI IMG/M metagenome (GOLD analysis project Ga0307931, IMG submission 201816) | Saline water microbial communities from Organic Lake, Antarctica - #47 | ecosystem: Environmental > Aquatic > Non-marine Saline and Alkaline > Saline | place: Antarctica: Organic Lake...
TCTGGCCTCCTCCGCCATCTCTTCCTTGGACCGCACCTCGACCTCCTCCACCGTCGCCTTGGCCCGCCCCGACTTCACCGCCTTCTGGAGAGCGCCCACCAGGGTGCGAGCCTGCAAGCGTTTCAAGCCCAATCCTTCGAGATCCTCCACGGCAGTTCCGGACTCGCAAAGTTGCTCGAGGCTACTCATGTCCATCACTCCTACAGCGGCCAGCTGATCGGCATGCTCCGACAGCTTGTTGTCCTGCGGTACATTACATTAGGACAAACACGTGAATCGCGTCATGAACAAGCAAAACGAAGTACTACTTTGTTTCACAAACGGTGGCTATAGATCACTAGATCACAGCATTTCAACACTCATGGTTCGCCTCCCAGACAAAGGTCAAACGAATGAAGCGAGAGCTGGTCATTACCTTGAGGAATGCACGGGTCTGCGCATCGCACTTTTTACCACTGGCACCAGCCTTTTGCGGGCTTGGCGCGGCAGCGACGCTGTCCTGCAAAGCGGTGGCGTTGCCTTTTTCCGGAAATTTGGCTTTCTTCACTTGCGCAATGAACTTGAACGCAATCACCTAGGAAGGAAATAAGCACGAGCAAGAGGTTAAACGAGCGAAATCATAAGTCGTGATCCCCTTTATCTGCTGCTACGCAAATAATTTGATAATTTGATGGAGCAGCAGCGTGTGATTTCGTGACGAAGGGTTGTGCATGGATGAAGTGGAGAGAGGTGTGTCCGTTCACCTTCGACATTCCCATTGCTTCAAGTTCACGAACGGCCGACGCCGATGCCGAGCACAAGGGATTCAAATCCGCGCATTCAGACACGCCACGAGCTTCCAGGGCAAAAGCAAACTCTTCGAACTTTAGTAAGGAGGCATTGAACAAAGATTCGGGAGGGGGAAAGGGGGCGCACGCGGGAGAGCAGAGACAAAAAGAGTGATTTGCAGACCTTCAAGAATATATCACTCATATCATTTGAGAGAAGTGACCACGCAACAATTGATTCGATACTATGCATCGCTCAAGCAAACGAATACCAACTCTAAACGTCATGTGACGCCCTCAACTATGTGGTAGATCTACATCTACATGACATCATCCACGTGACGACCGGCATCTAAGTGACTTGACTACAGTGACACTCAGGCGATGAGTGCCCATTCCACAGAGGCCTATCATTTGCTCTGCACCTGGTTCTCTTCGAGCCATGCTTTGCACTTGTGATCAAGCATCGTGCCAAGCCCGTCGAAGGCACAACAAGATCACACGAGGGCACGTATGAGTCCACGAGTCTCAAAGCACGAAGCGCTAGCCGGAGTTGGACAAATACGATTACACCAATCAGATGCACTGTCGGCTTTTTTTCGATTCCGCTGTTCGGTGATTGGGCGTGAAAGTGTTCTGCTTTGCGGTGAGCATTCCATTCGATTTTCACCAATTTGGTCCACGCATCCGCTTCTGGGCTCGCACTCTCCGGCGGAAGACCAACTGTGAGTGGGCCCGGAAAAAGAGGATAGATTGAGGTGACGCAGAGAAGAAGACGAAGCGTATTGAAATTCCCTTAATTTGACGTCTGAGCCCCCTGAAGTTGTCTTGCATTCACCTTCCTCAGACCCTGACCCTCAGCGCCTCTGAATATTTCGCCCGTTTGCCTCTCTCGGCAGTTTCGCTTTTAAAACTCAAAATGGTGCAGCTCGACGATGACGCGCCATGCTGCGACAAGATGATGAACAGCCCGCCCGTGACTCTGGCCTGCAGTTTTCCTTTGGGCGGTTTCATTGGCCTGGTGGTGTCCTTGGCGGGATACGCTCTGTACTTCCAGGACGGTCTGGACTCGTTCGAAAGCGTGGTCTCAGACCTGGGCATCAACAACGCTGACCAAATCACGCTGGTGCTCACTTACGGTACTCAAATAATCATTTTGGCCAACGTCTTTGTGACAGGCTATGGCCTCCGTGAGAAGTGCCGCACGCGCAACGATTGCATGAAGCACATCACCTATGGCGGCTTCCCAACGCTCATCAAGTTCCTCGTCAAGACAGTGGTTCACCTGGTGGTCTGCTTCTCCGTAGTGATTGCGCTCTTGCTTATGTTTATTACCGAGGCCCTGTGGGTGGCCTTCTTGACCATTGACGCGGTGTGCGGCTCGGACGTGGTGGATTCGGTGGTGGAAATCATGGAGCTGATCGGCGACGCTGACGACATCACTGAGACCTGTAAATCGGTGTCCAACGGCCTCGGCGGCACGCGCCAAGTGCTGATTGGCGCCGCGATCCTCGTCATTTCGCAGATCATCATCCTGTGCTATTGGTACAAGTGAGTGGAAAACCTTGAAAGAAAAGGCACCTCTCACGTTTTCTTAACCCCGATCCATTTTTCGTGAAATTCCTTTGCATTGCCATTCATGAACTCACGAATCGAATGCGATTTCAGAGGATGCATGGGTGTCTGTAGCCATGCTATTTGTGTGTGCGCGTTTCTCATAGTACCCTCTCTGTATCCTACTGTGTCCATCTCAGGTACTCGACGCTGGCGATGGTGTCGCCGTTTTACACCACTGGCAAATGGGCCAAGGATGCCGCCTCCAAAAACCCTATCAACGATAAGGTGACCATTAAAATCAAAGAGAGAATATTTGAACAAAGAATGGATTATGATAGCATTTGATTTGTCCTTACACACCCACACCTTTTAATGCTTGAGCACGCATGTGTGGTTGTCTTCTGACCAATTATCTATCTTTGGCTATTTTTTCGCACAGGGCAAGGATGTGGAAATGGCACCAACTACCAGCGACGAGGCACCTGCAAAGGAGTCTGAGTTCAAGCCCAAGAAGGCACCTCGCAAGCTTTAAATAGCGACATTTCGAAGGAGCACCGTGAAGGTTGTTTCAAAACCGCATTCCCGACTTACTCTCCATTCTCAAAAGGATTCCACACACATTCATCCATAGGGCAGTGTGGGTGGCCGTTTCAGTCCACCCACTTCGTATCACCTCGAATTTCTTGCTGTGGTTGGATTCTTCTTTTTAATAAATTGGGTCAAGCTTCTTGCTATGGGACTATTACATCGAAGGCAAAAAGGTGCAACGGCTGAAGGGCTTCAAATTGTAGAAACTGATCTCCCCTGTAAGGGGAAGATCGCAAAGTTGGTATTCTGAATGGGAGCGCACCATACCTCTACGAATCCAGCACAGTTCGAAAAATACTGGAAGACACCAAGAGATAAAGCAAGGGTTTCTTCTCGCTGCGCAATTTATCTCCTTTTCAGCGCGGGGCGAGTACCCGGGAAATGTAGAAACTGTAACTTCCCCTTACAGGGGAGATCAGTTTCTATACAAATTACAGTACATTACATTCTAAATGTATTCTAGAAGCTACAAGCCAGGAGAAGCGTAAGCGAAAGAACTCACCCGGGCTTCTTTTAACTTCTTTCTGGGTGATCGCCCCAGTATTCCCATAGCCCCAACCCTGACATCTAAATTTAAATTTTCTTTCGACCGTTTCCGTTTCCGTTTCCCAATTTAGTATTTATCATTTATCCCAGTATCCCGATGTTGAAATCCTGAGTTACCTGAATAACTTACTGTTACTGAGGTCCGAAGCAAAGATATCAAGAGCCCGGTTTTATTATCTCAACTACCGCCCTAGCCTCTTAGTCTGTTTCCTTCCGACACTGCATTCGCCCATTGCGCGTTTCTGCCGTATTTGGCTCGGGTCGCTCTTACTCCCATATTCCCCTTGGGGAAGACAACACAATCGACATGAGCTCACCGCAGCTGGACGCTTGCGCTGCTTCCGAAATACAGCTCGAAATCATGTTGAATGAACTTGAGAAGATATCGCGTGAAGAATCGAGAAGCCACCACGCACGGGAGATGCCCAAGGTTACCTCATTTGCGACCTGGGAATTTTCCTGTTGCTTTGAGTCTTCTCACTTCATTCTTCATCAAGCCAAGGAAACAATCGTACTCGGTAGTAGCCAAAAGTGCCTAGTCAATTCACAAAAGGGGGAAGTTGAATGAGTGAGAAGGAAGGAGCATTCGAAGTTTAGCGCCGAGTAATAGTATGCAAATGAATGAGCACTTTTTCTCGCACTCATATTCCGGCGCAGTAATTCTTGAAAGATGATGGCTAACCTCAATGAAGAAAGCTCGGTCTGGGGGCGTGTCTCTGTTTTGAAGGGCTGCTTCTGCTAGCTTCTGGAACTCTTTGATGTCAGACCCCTAAGAAAGGCCGAGTGAAGTATGTAAGCAAGCCAGATAATGGATAGGAAGGTGGTAAAGATTCAAGAGAGCCTAACCTGTTCAACGACGAATCGTTCTACTTTGCTCTCAAAAATTGCTAGATATTCTTGGTAGACCTGTAAAAAGAACGAGGGCCCAATTAGTCGCTAACATATGAAGTCGGCTTCTTCATAATTATGACGCCTGCGCCATTCCATCATGCCATACCTTGTGATACTCGAGACTGTGCTCATCGCCCAGTTTAAGGTCGACTGCCGACTCAAATAAATCGAAATGAGCCTCTGCAAAATCCTCGAAATCCTTTTCGAAACTAGGAAACAATCAATGGTATGAATTGCCAAAAACATTGGAAAGCAAATGAAGTGAGGACGAAAAGATGTGTCTTGTTCAGTATCTTCGTGTTAGGCTCACCCTGACGACATGCAAAATTGCGCGACAGCATCAAAAATGTCGGGCCCGGACTTAGCATCTCCATTGTCTTTTCCTTCTCCTTCCTTCCCTTCATCAAACTTAGCCTCAGCCATGATGCTAGATTGTCACGCCTCAGGTGTTGACGCGTTTTACTCTCGTCTCAACTCTCTTCGTATTTATTTCGTATTCTCTCTGTACTTCTGTAGTACGTACGTACGGTACGGACAAACGGAGAAAACAGCAAGAAGCAAGCAAGAAGTTTTTTTTTTGCCCTACACATCACACACGCTACGGACGCTACGCTGGCTACTGGCTACACTCACGCGCGATTCGCTATTCGCTAGCTTCAGTAGTGCTAGTCGGCCTATTCGTCTATTCACTTTCTCCCTGCTTGATAATCGAGGTTTGGAGTTGAGGGCTTCATAGCTTCATTCAGAATTGAACTTGGAGTGAGTTCAAGAAGTAGTCTAGCCAGGAATCTGCAGTACATTTGGAGGAGTGCTTACATCCATGCGGTCTAGCTCACTTCTAGCTCATGTAGCAGCTGGCGTCCTGGCTGTGGTGAAGGCGGATGACACCGGTTGTAACTTATCGAAGGAGGTGCCGTGGCCAGTGTCTGATGGCTACACATGCCAGCCATTTGACGACGCATACACGGAAGTGCACGCCTATCTTTACAGGTGCAGATCTGCTGGGCAATTTTAGTGGGATTGAATGCGCTGCGAAAACATGCATTTATTGTTTTATTCTGGATGATTTGTGAGGATATACTTGTATTAATTAAGGTGCCAACTAGGCAAAGCGGGCAATGTAGGTCTGTGAGATTCATCTCTATTCATATTGAATTTTGCTGAAGTCGTATTCACTCATAACTCCTTGCGCTTCGCTTCATGACCGACAGCGATATGCCAGCCTTTGACGTTCCCAATGCCGCAACGCTGTTCGATGACGGGGCTGCGTCTGCGGGCATCAACATCAGCCTAGCAGCCCGGCAAGCGACTAAAACTTACCCTTGGGCGAAGGTGTCGCCCAAGCAGGTGCGTGTGCAAGTACTCTAGCCTAGGGTTTGAAGCAATATGGTTCGAAATGAATTTCAATTATACTTACAAATTGGTTCCTTTAGATGTTTTTGGAGTACGTGGCGCCGTATGCCAACGTCAATGAAGCGCGGTCTCACTGGCGTGGCCTGCTGCCTGCTGCCCTGCAGCCGGTGCTTGATCAGCTTGAACCCGATGGTAGGGGAGAGGCACTGTTATTCACGTGCTGCTCTCTTCTGAATCCTAAATTGATGAAAAGAAAACATTGGCCTTACTGATCGTACTTTCGACAGGCATGTCGGTGGGTGATGCTTATGCTGCTGTGAACGGATATCTCAATGCGAGCTCGAGCATATGGACTGTTCTAACCCCGCAGCCGATTGTGTTCAAGAGCGAACAAACACCACGTGTTTATGACCCCATGAGTACCTTAGCCTTTGGTTATGCGAGCTGCACTGGCATTTCGATCTTGCTGATTGATGCACTGAGGTTTAAGCTTCTCTTTGCCTTATTTCCATGTGTGCCGTGAATGCGCTTCTCCTTTTTTAGTTGTGCTTTTGATCGTCTGCACTGACATGAACGGAATTTCATTCGAAGGAGCACTCCTTCGAGGTTTTTGCTTTTGAGCAATGATGCCTCTGTTTGCGCTTCTCAGATCGATCGGCATTCCTGCTCGTCTCGTGGGCACGCCAGCATGGAACAATGACGCGGCTAACGGCAACCACAACTGGGTGGAGGTGTGGCAGTTAAGCAACACAGATGAACATACAGCTTCTTGGAGCCCAATCGAAGGGAAGCCCGCCGGTGGCGGAGAGACTCTCGACGACCCCTGCTCCCTGTGGTTCTGCAACCCTGCCCACTTCCCATCGGCCAGTGATAGTAACACCACTACCCCCGTGTATGCTGCTCGCTTCAGCCAGGATGCAGACGTGCGCTACCCCATGGCCTGGGACTTGGCAAATATCGATATTCCCGGTTTGTTCTTATCGGAATCCTATGCGGCTATGTGTGGGTCGTGCTAAGGTGTTGCGGTATATAGCCATGTTCCTCACATGGGTGGATTCTGGCTTTTTGTTTGTTCTTTTTTTGTTGTTTGTGGCTTGGCGACTTGATTTCTCAGGCATTTTAGCTTCTGGAAACTTGCTGGTTAGGTATCTGTTTATATATACATATATATTTTTAGATAAAATACAGATCTAAGATCTAAGTACTAACTACTGGGCGGATCTAAGATCTAAGATTGAAGGGGCTCTTTGTCGGGCGGAAATGATTACTGGGCCTCTGTCGATATTTTCACCTAAGAGCTAACGGCTTCCTAGGAATTTACGGAGATTACATACGTTTGCGTTGGTGTGCGCACCTGCTTATTCATAAGTCAGTCAAAAGATTTTCTGAAAAGCAAAAGAGAGACCCGAGACCCGACTAGCACCCCATGAAAAGTCACTTCACTGTTTTCATAGTACACGACGAGAGGTACCCATTTTACTTCAATTTCATAAATTCCCGTAAAACTTAGTGTTCTCTCTCCCGTGCGCAGCTAGAGCCGCGTGGCCTCAACGATATACATGGGATCTCTGGCGTTTTTTCCCTTGGCGGATATGTCGAATGCCTTAGGAGAGCCGAAGAGCGGTTTTTCTCCTGTGGCATGGATAAGATAAGATAACAGCGATGTTAAAATAAGCGGAAGGGACAATAGAGAAGCGCAGCTGCGGTAACGCAAAGGCGCAATTCAATGGAGAGATCGACGCCCAGCAATGCGGGAAACGTTATTTCACCTTCAGGAGTTGAAAACTTGAAGTAGTCTCCGATCATTTCGAGGCGGTCGAGATCTCCCAAAGCAATCCACTTGGCGATGGCCTGATGATGGGAACCGAAACAAACAAAGTCCAAAATAGACTCTAAAAAGAGGTGTCTAGTAGAGTGCCGTAAAGAATGGAGCAGCGCTGATTCCTGAGCCGAAGGTTAAAGAACAAAAGTGATACACCGTGATTCGAACTGTATTTCCACACGCACTTCCACTATCCCTCTCATTCTTTATGTAAGCATGAAGCGTCTCCGTGCCTCACCTTGGAGAAGAAGAGGCGGTTGGACTGCGACAGGATGAAGCGACCACCCGGCCGCAGCACACGCGCAACTTCTCGAAACACTTCGCGGGGGTGAATCAAGTAGTCGACGCTCACCTATTATAAGCACACAATTAAGCATAGTGTGCCAAATACAGGGACACTGATGGGCATTCGAGGCATCGTTGGCTCGATGAATAAGTAATAAAGCTTGCAGGAGGGGGGGGGCGAAGACAAGAGGCATGCGCACCACGCAAGTGACGACGTCGAAGGAGTTGTCCGGGAAAGGAAGCGTAGAATTACGGTTCAGGTCCGACTGCTTGAACCCCCCCGTCAGCTGCTTGTTGGCCTGAAGCTCGAGCGCATTCATGCCAGTGCCCGCAATGGTGCCCATGGTCGATGGAAAAGAAGCTGGGTAGTGGCTCACCTACGATAAGCGCAAAAGGCATGATCAGGAGGATTTGAAAGGTATAGCCCATCCTATTACTTACCTACTGTAGCAAATTGACCGCTCTCATCGAAATACCAGCAGTACATTCTCAGACACCCCAAGGCAGAGTTTGGAATACAGTATGGAGAACCTTACCCAAGATGAGCAAATGTCGAGGATGTCGGATTTTGGCTTAATGGTTTGAGCATAGTAATGCGTGAGTGCAGCCACCGCACCGCCGTCGATGTGATACACGAGCCTAGAGTCGTGCGTGTGTGTTACGTGTGGAGAGACAGGGAAACGCGGATATAGGTTAGATTAGGCCAACAAATACAACAATTACGTATATTATTGACAAGAAGTGCAGCAGGGTATGAAATTGAGTTATACTTCGGAGCATCGTAAAACGAAGCGTCATCAGATTCGTCCAAGCGTCTCATATCCACAGCAGTGTACGGCCATTTCTCGTTGCCAGGAGGCTGAAACACTTTGCTCGTAATGTCGCGAATTGGCAGCTCAAGGCCTTTGTCAAAGCCTGTAGGAAGGGGTATCGCATCAAAAGTCCGCGGAGTGCCATCCACGTCTAAGACCACTTGTGTGGGTTGGGCAGCTACGCTAGGCGCCGCAGGAAGCAAGGCTAGGCTTGACACAGCAAGGAAACCACGACGCGGTGCCATACCCTGACGCAGAGATGCCATGGTCGAAGAGCGGAGATCTAAAGTGTGCACAACTGGTAACAAGCAAAAGTATGCCAGGCTAACTAGCCGCACTAACTGAGCCATTGTTTTAGTCAGAAGTCGTCGGAAGAAGTGACAGGATCTGTACAAGTTTCATGCATGGTCAGAAATTGTTGAGAGAGTTCGCTTCGGATTTTTTTTTTCAAACTCGTCGTCCATCCACTTTTCCCAACGAAAGAGAGAGAAGCGTTCACCGGCCAGCTAATAGCCCTAATAGACTCCTTTGAGCTTAGCGTCTACTCTGGCGCCCACAATCTTTCCAGCTGTGATTAAGTATCTACGTGAAATAGGAATTTGAAAGAGACCTTGAGGCTAGTGATGGTAGGCTTTCGTGTCAGAACTGCGATTATCTTTGGAGTCTGCGTTCTCGCGAGCGGGACATCAAGGAATGGACCTCAAGAGGATTCCCTTCAACGGACCCTCGATTTGAAGCTAGCAGCGCTCGCTGCAGCTCAAGCAGACGGTGACGCCCTCTATAAAGATGCTCAGAGCATTGACGATGAGTTGAAAGCGGCAGAGTCCGCCATTACTTCCACCTTAGCAGAACTCGACGCTAAGGTACTAGGCATTTGCTAGGGTTTTGACACTACGGAAGAAACATAATTCTGCTTGGTCGCCTACTTTGAGTTCCTTACCCTGAATGGGATCGAAATGTAATAATCTATTATGTTGAATCTTGTTGTTGCTCAAGGATTTGGAGTTAGCGCAGTTAGGGTCGGAGCTAGCAGAGGTGCAACACCTCAAAGACTCATTGGAAGAAACCACAGCGAAACTGGAGGTGACTACCTGATTATAGGGTCAAATGACTAGAGGGAATGCTAGCTACTCGCAGAGGTACTAGATCAATAGAAAAGCCGCCGAAGGGATCACTAAGAAGCAGATTAATGTTCTCATTTGCCTATTCTATAGTATCGTAACATGAGAGGGATGTGCATTTATTAGGCGGATTTAGAGACAGCCATGGAAAACTTGGCTTCCGCTGGAGCCGGACCTGCTGCTCTGTCCAGTGAGCATGCGTTGGTGGCCAGTCAAGCGAAGCAAGCAGCAGCAGATCTCAGTGTATGCCACGCAACTGCTGCTGACTTATCTGCGTCGAAGGTAATTCTAGCTTCAAAGGCAGATGAGTGTTGTTACTTATATGCTTTGTCCTTTCCATCACATTCTGTTTCCTCGTCTTTCCCATCCTCTTACACTACTTACCGCACCCTTCAGGTCTTCTCATCCTTTGCGCTGCACTTTGTACTTTCATATTGGCTTTATTGTATGCCATCTCTTATTCTTCTCGTGTATGTGGGTACTGCCCCCCAAAATAGGTGAAGCTTGAGACTGTGGTCGCAGCCGCGCAGAGGCGACTCTCCGAGCTTGACAACGAGCTCACTAGTGAGCGGCTCCGCAGTACTACAGCATCTGAATCCTTAGCCAAACGGGACGAAGAATTGGCAGCAGCAGTGGCGGCAGCAGCAGCGGCTGAGGAAGGCTGGGCAACGGAAAAAGCTCAAATGGCATCGAAAAGCAAAACCACAGAGGAGACTGCTCGGAGATTGCAGGTATTGTGCTATTGTTAGGTGTTTGGATTATCTTAGAAGCACTTCGTCTCGACGTTCATGGGAGCGCTTTCATTGTTTGTGCATCTATAATGTATTTGATTACTTCTGTCTCATTATGCACCATCTCTTCTTAACCATCAGAGCGAACGGCAGCGTCTCGACAGCCGTGTGCTAACCCTCGAGAAGTCGCTGGCGGACCGCACTCTAGCTGCCAAGCGGGCAGAAGCCAAGGCCGAAAGCACGGAACAGGTGGCCTAGATGGATAGATGCATAAATACTTTAGGGGTCACACTTGACTTAACTTAGGCAAGAGGAAAAAGAAGTGAGTGGGACATAATTTCTTCTGCTTTTTGTAATAGTCTCGTGTACAATCCAATTTTGTTTGTAGCTCGTTGCAGATGCCGTGTCCACAGAACGCGAGAAACACACCACTGCGGCTGCCACTGCTGCTGAGTCAGCCGCTGCTGCTCTCTCAAAAGAAAAAGAGGCCACCACAGCAGCGCTGGCAGCAGCTGCATCGGAGCGCAAGAGTGCCAAGGAACAACAAAGTGTACTTCAGGCGGACCTTGCCTCTGAGAGGCAGGCACTGGCGAAAATGCAGAATTACGCTGCATCGCTCGAGAAACAAATGTTGAAAGACGAGCAAGTGCGCAAGAAGCTTGAGAGTAAACTTCAAAAGGTGGGAACCCATCACCAGCAAGTGCTTGCAGTCCTCTTTCCTTGATACCTTTTAAGTTGTTTTAAACGCAGGCCTACTTCACCATTAAAATTTTGGACTCTATTGTGTTTTGTCTCTATGCCTTTGCACAACGACAGTTGGAATCGGAATTTGCAGCTGCGAGGAAGAATTGGTGGCGGCAGCTTTTGAATAAATTCACTGGCGGAGAAGAGCTACCTTCTGCTGATGTGCAGCCCGAAAATCAAGATGCCACCGGGGATGAGGAAGGAGAAATTGTTGCCTAGAAAACATTGATCAATTTTGACGTGCAAATGTATCATATCCCGCAGATTTGATCAGATCGCTTCATATCCCGCAGATTTGATTAGATCGCTTACCGTAATGAACATATACTCCCCAGCGCCTACTTGGATTCCGAATAATTAATACCTGCGCCTACTTGGATTCCCAGTAATCAATAGTCATAGTCAATGGGGTTGGCTGAGAATCAGCATAGTGCCTGGTGCCGGGGATGAACCATTGAACGAATAGGAAGAAACTCTGTGGGACTCGGGGCTCGGGGCAGTGCGGCAGTGCGCAATCTACGAAAAGCTCGCCGATGCACGAAAGAGCGAGAGTAAATGATTACAATTGCATTACGCAAAAGGACACTCAGCCCAGTCAGGCTCGTTCTGAGGGTTACATTTTTCTGTTGCTTTATGTCATATGTCACAGTGGTTTTTCTTTGTATTTGGGGAGTATTAACTAGACTCTGGACTAGGAAGGGCGGGCCATCTTGGCCATCATTATCATTTCTATGGCAACTCGGAATTGCGTTCCGCGTTGTCTCCACTTCGGAAGTAAGGAGCATTGTACCATCTCTCTGTCTTTTACTAGACTAGCTGTAAGCCCTTCAAATTCTGGCCCTTCGGGATTAGATTCGATTAGAATATACCCCCCCAGTGCAAAGAAAGACAATGGCAGAAATAGCATACTTTCAGAGGTGATCTGTATTTGCACATGTAGGATTTGTCTGCGCGTTCCAGAAGGCCCTATCTGGAGTCTTCCTTCCGATCAAGTCGGCGGGGTCTGAGTGCCCATTGTGTTTCATGTCCCAGGTCCCAGGTACACGAGGCATTTCTCCGGGCTATTTTCCCCAGTGGGGCACCGGCTCAATGTTCTTGTCAGGCGGCGGGCGCCAACCGCTCTCAGCATCTGTCCTCTTTCTTGCTGCATAGGGCCAATTATGGATCACGTCGCCGTCTGCTTGAGTCAATAGTCATGTCTAGTCTAGTCTAGTCTAGTCTAGTCTAGTTAAATCTCTCCCGAAAACGAAGAAAGGCAAGTACACAATAGTCACAGATGCATAAAAGGACTACACTTGAGCTGCACATAGGCTAGCAAAATAGCTCCAATAGGCCATTTAAGGCTCTAAAGGGCGCCTTTCCTCCGAACCAGTCGGCGAGACTGAGTGCTCGTTCGAGTGCCCGTGCCACTTTGGACCGCTAAGGCCATGTCCACAGCCACCCGGGCATGTGAGCCCGATTGGCTCCTCACTTCCAAACATGGCTTTTTCTTGATATAATTTTCTTTTGCTTTGTTTTCTGTCTATTAGCCTTCTAAATACGGCCCTTCAGGGCCTGTGTCAAAAGCTCGTAAAAATGCGCTGAAGCCTGTTGAAGCTCCAAATATTTGTGTGCAGAGTTTGGACCAATCAGCCCAGAGTTCTGATGGAGCTGTTATTCGTTGTGTCCGCGGTGCTAACATTGAGGAAAAGGTGCGCATACCGAGCGGAATGGAGGTCGACGATGAGCTCTTAACGTTCCTACATCGCAGCAAACTGGTATGTGAGTAGTGTCCCATGTATTGCCATTGTTCGATCCAGTCTTGGCGTTCGCTCACTTGCTCTTTTTGGGGGCGACTTTTCTAGGTGGGCGGGTTCAAAGAAGCTCTTGTCTTGCTTCGAGTGCGCTCACTGGGAGACCTTGAGGTGCGTGCCCGCTTACAACCGTCATGCACTCTATTCTAATTTTGGAAGATTTCATGGAGATCAGAGTGCCGTAGAATGAGTGCGTTTTCCAGGTGTTTATGCGTATTGTGTCAACCGAACGCTCATGAAGTTGTGACATGTGTTCGTGATTATGTGCGGTCACAGGTGGTATGCCGACGGCCAACTGCTGTCGAAGACCTTGAACGCGCTGGCTTGAAACGCATTCAGGTGATTTATTTGGACGGGCGATCAGGGCATTGATAGGCACATTACTTCCTCTGGCTATTGTGAATCTGAGTTGTTGCCAGTCTTGCAATGCTTCTCAAGTCGTTTCCCAAGCTGCGCCTTATCCCATCGAATGACTTCCATCGACGATTTCCTTGTCTCTCCTGCTCCTCCGCTTCCTTCAGGCCCGCAACCTCATGTCACGGCTAGAGGTCCTGATTCAGAAGCGCCTTGAAGCGAAGCTCGCAGTGCTGCCGCCGCCGGTGAGCGTGGGCGTGCCTTTAGAGGGCGAAGCTGGCACTCGCCTTCAGGCCGCGCACGCCCTCGCTACTGACATTCACTCCAACCGCAGCCAGGTACATGTGTGATGCGTTGTAGATGAATACTTGGAGTGGAGTATACAGTAAAGAGACGCTGGCAATTAGCCTTCCATTTGTTTATTACTTCAAGTCTCATCAAACCTTCATTGCGCTTCACTCATACTTTGCTCTCACACAACTGTGCAGGCTGAAGATCGAGGCAATGCTGAGATGCGCTCACCAGAAAAATCACAATCGTCTTCGAAGTCGCCTCCGTCGCCTGTCATGAGCCCCGAGGACTTTCGAGCGAAGATGGAGGCCGCCAAAGCGACGGCTGAAGCCGATCGAGTGGCAGCTCAAGAGAAAGCAGCGGCGTGGGAAGCGTTGCTCGAGGAAAGGAGAGCAGTGGGTAAAGTGGCGTGGCAAGAGGGGGCTGTCGACGTCCCGGATGGCGTAGGGATCTTCGGTAAAACTACCTGGGCGCCTCGCCACGCGGTGTTCAGCAAAGCTACCCAATCCTTGGTGCTGTTCTTGGTAGGGGACCCACAGCCACTGATGCAGTATACGATGAAGGAAGGATCTGCTCTGTTAAAAGGGAAAGTTGGGCTTGGGTGGCGGGTGGAATTCAGTGCGGAGTGTTTGGCTGCAACCGTTCCTGCCTCAGGAGCAGACGAGAACAGCGGCGACAGCAGCAACGTCCTGCGTTTCCAAGTGAGCTCGATGCAAGATGCGCTGGATTGGTGCACAGCTATTAACGGCGCGCGTGCAGCAGTGGTGATGGATGCCGCGGAGCGAGGCAGCGAGTCAAGGAACTTGTCCTTCAATCACCTCAACGACCACGGAGGAGGCAGTGGCAGTCATGAGAATGGGCATCACACCAGCAAGGCCACGGTGGCAAAGCAGCTGGAAGTAGCGATGTGGAGCGCGGCACTGACAGTGCGAGCCAAGAAACCCGATACCTGGTACGAAGGGCCACTCGATGTGAAAGTGTGGCCGAAGGATGTGTGGACAGGGCGCATGGCAGTGTTCAACCGCTTGTCCAAGACCCTCGAGCTGTTCCCTGCCGATGTGGCGACCAACGGCGGCGAACCAATGACGTGCTTGGAGGTAATAGGAGTCGTAGGCATGCTTTCGCGCGCGCAATCTATCGTACCGTTTCGTCATTACATATCTTTGAACTTCCCACTCTAGCAAAATTTCTTTGTTGCTTGTCACCTTATTCTTCTTCCTTCATTTGTTTTTGCCTCGATGTACAGGTTGCGTCAGATGGATTTGCGAAACAAAACCACCGTTTTGTGAACGTGTCAGTTACATGTACCAGTGGCGAATGGTTAGGAGCAAGCAAGACTTTCAATGCGAGCTTTCAGGTAATCAAAACTTTCCTTCCTGTTTGTAACAATCACAACCCCACCACGAAGTATTCTCTGCATATTCTAAAAACTTACCTGACCCCTTGAAACCAACCAAACATACATACACAGGCACCCACGATGGAGGAGGCCGAAGAATGGGGGGCAGTGTTCAACGGACAAGATCCAGACGAGCCAGCTCTCATTCGTGCAGCAGAGGAGGAAGCGGCAGCGGAGGCCAGGGAAAAGATGAAGGCGGAGACCTTGAAAGCGCAGAAAGAAGCAGCAGCTCAGAAGGCCAAGGCCAAAGCTGCAGCCTTAGAGGCGAAGCAAGGGTTGGCGGCGAGAGAAGCGGCGACGCAGCAGTCGAGAGAAGCGAGCAAGAGAGCGTTGTGGGAGACGGGGAAGTCGGAGCGAGCCAAGCGAGTGCTAGAAGGCTCAGTGTGGGAGGGGCGCATCGAGGGAGGAGGTGGAGCAGTGAAGCACTGTGTGGCTATTCCTAAGAATGCCAATTATGTGGTGTACGATCGACCGGCGAAGCAATTGCAACTGATGATCGAGTAAGTCAATTCTTTTTGTTCCTGTCTTGACCTGTTTTATGACGAGAGCGTTGACGTCTCCAATCAAGCTTTACTTGTGTGTGCGTTGATGAAGCAGCCAATGTAATGCAATTTGCCCCGCAATTTGTCCTCTAAATTTGCGATATTTTCTCATGTAAAAGCTGACACCGTGAATGTCTGCCTTCACAAACAGGTTCAACGGCGAAGTGGCACCAGCTTGTAAAGTGGTTCAAGGAAGTGCAGTGATGGCGGGGCGCGCAGGGCCTCTTCGCCGAAAATTCAAAATTACCCTGGACATCACAGCCTCTTCTTCTTCATCATCCACGCCACCTTCCTCGTCCTCCTCCTTGGACACGCCCAAGTTACCAGTGCGCCAAATGCCGAGCGCAGGGGGATACGGTGCCTTCACAGTGCCAACGAAAAATGACGAGGAGCCAAAATCGTTCGCAGCATTTCGGGTAAGCAGAACAGCTGCCCTTCTTTCGTGCTATCGTGTTTTCAGGCACTCTAAGAAGGTTACCTTTCTCCTCGAAACGTGCATGAGTTGATTTATGTTAACTTCTTCTTCTACCTCTACCGATCCACATATTTCTGCTGTATTAGGACACTCGCGACACAGCGGCTCGCAAACTGCAAGCTCGCGTGCGAGGTCGCCAAGTGCGACTGAAGGACCCTGCAGACCTTCCTAAAGCGGCACTAGAGCAGGAAGTGGCACAACAGCAGAAGCAAGCACTGCCATCGTCGCCATCGCGCGTGAAGAAGAACTCAGGGGCCGAGGCACCAGCAGAGAGAACCGAGAAGTTGGTGTTGGTGTGGAGTTCGGAGGCAGAGGCGCAGCACTGGTGCTGGGTGTTCAACGGACAAGATCCTGCCGTTGAAGTGGGAAAAGCAGCCGGCATTGAGGTAAGGTGCAAGACTTATATCATTATTTCTACATTTATCCTTTGTCAATTGATTTAGTGTATGATAGCATTTCATTGTGCTTTAATATCTCTTTTTCCTCTGACAATTCAGGCGGCCAAAATGTCGGTAGAAGCGGAGAACAAGGCAGCAGCCGATGCTCTCGCGTCTCAAACAGCTGCAGAGGCCAAGGCCAAGGCAAGTGAAGCGGCAACTGCGTGGGCAGCTGCGAAAGAAGCACGTGAGAAAGCGGGAGGAGCGGTGCTTGAAGGCAAGATCGAGGCGGATGTCAGTCGAAGCGCCAAAGAGGCCTGGCAAGCTCGCTATGCCATCTACGACCAAAATACCAAGGTAAAAGATATATAGCACGAAGAGGTCTGGAAAGTTTACGTACAAATGTTTTTGTTGACATCAATTTTTGTCGCATAAATTGTTTATGCGCATGCATCATTCACGTATCTAAATTTTGTTACATTCAAACACCGCACACATCCACTCAGGTCTTGGAGTTGTTCGTAGAGTTTGGCCATTTAACGCACCGTTATCGTATCGAGGCTGGCTCCGCTAAAGTGGTCTCGGGGAGTGGCAGGTTTCTGGGGAGGTCGAAGCCGAAGGTGCACCTTTTGGCAGTGGCCGAGCATTTAGAAGACCTCAGTGTGAGTCCCCCTGTACCCACGATCATCGAAGAAGGCAACGAAGATGAAGAGGAAAAAGAAGAAGTGAAAGAAGCCAGTGAGAAGAATTCGCCTCCACCTCCATCCTCTATTGCTGCCGTAGCTGGAGAGGTTGCAGCGGAGCCGTTACCATTACGTTTGCAGTGTGCCTCGGAAGATCTCGCCCTCTTGTGGTGCCGTGTGTTCAACGGATCTACGGTGGCATCCGTAGGGCAATACAAGACCCTAGCTGAAGCATCCAAAGCCGCGCGCAGGGAGCACAACGACGCGATTCGCGAGGAGAAAGAAGCACAACTCCGAGCGTCACGGGCGTCTATTCGAGCGGAACAAGAAGCAGCAGCGGAGCGGCATCGGGCCAAGCAAGAGGCGATTGCGGCGAAGAAGGCCGCAACGTTACAGGCCCAGGCTGAGCATGCTGCGAGGCTGAAGGTGCTCAAAGCAGAGAGGGAGGCCGCTGAGCGCAGGAAGAAGGAGGCAGAAGAAGCCGCAGCCGAGGAGGAGAGGCTAGTCGCCGAGAGGCGACTCGCGGAACGAGCGGCGAAGTTGCGGAAGGAGAGCGAAGAAAAGGCGCTAGCGGCCGAGCGCGCTGCTTTAGCTGCTGCTGCAATTGCCGCAGGTGACGTCATGGAGCACGATGCCAGTGATGACGACGACGACGATGACGAAAATAGTGAAAGGAAGAAGGAGCTCTTTGCTCCTGGCGACCCAGTTCTCGCTCTGATACCCTCCGATTCAATGAATGAAGGGCCGTCTTGGGGCAGCGCGGTAGTGACAGCAGTGCACAAAGTAGAGCAGAGCGATGAAGAAGAGAAAGACGCCAGCACCAGCAGCGCATTAGGAGATGCAGCCATCTTGACTCATGCGCTCACCGAAGTGGGGCTAGAGGAATTGGGCAGCGCTTTCATTGACGTCAATGTGCATTCCTGCGCCGACATCACCTTCATTCAGGACGACGTGTTGAGAAAGAAACTCAACCTCTCGCGGGAGCAGATCAACGCTCTCCGGAAATCGGTCAGGAAATTCACCAGCAAATCGGCACGAGCGATGAGGTAAATATTCAACACCGTTTTGGGTAAGAGGCAACGTAATCCCAGGATGGAGATCAATAGAATTAAGAAACACATTATATTATAGTAGAATGCTTGCATGCATTCTTGTTTCAATTGTTTGATATATTTACAACGTGTGCTCACGAGACTGCATTTGTGACTTTTTCCCTCCATCAGAGTGGACGTGGTGTTTGAAGATGATCATCGCTTCGAGCGTGGCTTAGCGCTGAGTCAGCTTCAGCCAGCGCCCATCGAATCGAGCTCTGAAGAAGAGGACGAACTGCCAGAGGAAGCGTTCCCGATGCCACGCAAGGAGAAGGCACCTGCCACACCATTGCCACCCAAACCGAGCGAGCAAAAGGATATTGTGAGCCCGAGTTCCAAGCAACATCCAGTGGCAGTGGCAGTAGAAGAAGAGAAAATGACGACACCGGCAACCTCATCTGAAGTTGAAGGCTCAGGAGATGATGAACCTTCAGAGAACACTCGCAGAGAGCCTGTAGAAGCGGAAGCTCCAAAAGAGGCCTCTCCAGAAGTCGCTTCAGAGTCCAAGAGTGCAGTCGTAGATTCTCAGACGAAGGACGATGCAGCAGCCTCAAGTGCCGTAGAGACAAATGCTTCTGAGAATCCTGCGCCACTGGAAATTGCCAGTCCCTCCAAATCCAGGAAAGATGATACCAAGGAAGACAAAGAATTGAAGAAACGGGAATTAGCAGAGGAAAAGCAACGCTTGAAAGAAGAAAAGGAAGCAGAAAAACGTGAATTGGCGGAAGCAAAACGACGCGCCAAAGAAGAGAAAGAGGCCGAGAAACGTGAACTTGAGGAGACAAAACGACGTGCGAAGGAAGAAATGGAAATCGAAAAACGTGAGTTAGCTGAAGCGAAGAGGCTAGCGAAGGAAGAAAAGGAAGCAGAGAAACGTGAAGCAGCGGAGGCCAAAAAGCAGGCCAAGGCCGAGAAAAAACGAAGCAAATAAAGCCGAATTCAATTTGGCCCTGAATGTCTTTATGTGTTGTAATAATATTTGAGTGTTAGGTATATCGGGTTTTCTATAGCCCTGTAATCTGCAATAGAATAAAGTATATGTATAAGGCAACCTGTAAGGTACTGCGTACTGTTCTACTGCATATGTTTCCCATCAATAACGGGCGGATATGAAAATGGCGAAATCGAAATGGCCTAGATTGATTTCTACTTCATTGACTTCCCGATATAGCACATTAAGATACTGGCAATACGGACTTAATATTCGATAAGAAAAATATATCTCACAAGCGCAATCCCAATCCCGTTTCCGTTTCCCATCCTTTAGCCCTTTCCACGGCCGCACGCGTGAAAGTCGACTTGCTCTCAAGGTGGAGGGCCTTGCGAGGGTTTCGAAAAACGCTGGAGGACGACCACGACTAGCGTCCGTGGCGTTTGATGGAAGATATATGGGTTTAGCTCTTTGATAGGGAGGGACC
>Ga0307931_1000904_pt1 | contig 19630 bp, 29 predicted proteins | sample OrgLakmetageno47_FD_201816 | JGI IMG/M metagenome (GOLD analysis project Ga0307931, IMG submission 201816) | Saline water microbial communities from Organic Lake, Antarctica - #47 | ecosystem: Environmental > Aquatic > Non-marine Saline and Alkaline > Saline | place: Antarctica: Organic Lake...
GAAGAGACTCGCAGAAGTGATATGGTGGCGGAAGGTATGATGGAGGTTCACACGGCACATGCTACGAGCACACCTGTTATGGAAACTTCGAAGGCGCTTAAATAAATCTTCACGCAAGGACCAAGCTGCGTATTGATGAATCTTCCAGAACAAGTCACGTTGGGGGCCTCAAAAACGGATGGGCAGAACATGGACTCTAATGCTGAGATATCACAGTCCTTCGCACCACAGCAAGGGGAATTATGCTTCATGTAAATTCTATTCTATACATTCTAGCCTTCTAGCCTACCGATCTTGACATCACGACTATTCGGCGAGACACCGGAAACACAGCGTATCAAAAGCACAACAAAGCTACGGTTTCAGAATAATCTCAGATCTCAGGTCTCAGGAGGTCCACCTTCTCATGAAAGGATTGGGTAGAGAAAGGAAGCATTCGTACAGTCACAAAGAATTCGCGAATCAAAACGCACGACCTGCTGCTGCCGCCTGCCGACGTGGTGCTTCCTGCTTCGTGGAACAAATAAATCGAAAAAAATTTAGATCCCATTCAATACCTCTGCCCAGGCACAGAATTATTAAACTACCCTCAAAGCACACATGAAGAGCGCTGCCGCAATGATTGTTACCTTGTCGATGGGCTCTATGCCAGTCACGTCGTTCGCACCTGTTACGTCCCCAGCTTGTTCTCCTGCGGGACAGCGTTCTGTACGCCGGTGGTTTCCCGTAGTGAGCTCCTCAGCGGCCTCACCTGACGAATTGAGCGGTGGAAGCACCAGCGGTAGCAGTGATAGCAATGTAGACGTCACGTCATCAGCGTACAGAGAATCATTACTCGCGAACCTTGATGAGGTGGCACGTGCAAAGTACGGGGTGCAAACGGAAGAGGAAAAGGCTAAGAGCGCGGCGGCAGCCAAAGTTGCGTCTTTCAATGCCTTTGACACAAACGCCGATGGCGTAGTTGACGTAGAGGAAGTCCAGCAAGGTCTGATGGACAAGTTTGGAGTCTCTGCGACCTTGGCTGAGATTCGTGCAGCGATCAAGGACTTTGACGTAAATGGGGACGGCGTTCTCGAGGTGCGTTGAGTCAGTTGTCAGTTGTCAGCCCTGTCTGCTGCCCTTTTCTTGAATATGGAGTCTATCGTGAGAGACGATTCCGCGCCTATAGGCCAAAATAGAAATTGTTTTTGTTTACTGTTTGTATCCTGCTGTACCCCGCAGTCTACCTTGAGCTTGACAACACGTACGCTTTGTCTAGTAACCGCCATCTGACTTTTACCCATTGTTATGATTGCAATCTCTTCAGATGGACGAGTTCAAGATTGGGCTCTTGAAGATGCGCATAGTGGCAATCCAGGATGCAGGCCGGAAACAAAGGCCTGTCACGCAGCGGCGTACAGACAACAGCAGCAACGACCGCGACGGTCCCGGTGGCCGCGGCGGGGGTGGCGGCGGCGGCATCGGACTTTGGGGAAGGCAACTGTCGCCCATGCCCGTGCCTGTGCCCGTCGAAAAGAAGAAGCCAGGCGAATGGTTCTTTTAGACTTCTTTTATGCAGAAATACGCTGCCTTGTAGGGCAATGGATTCCTTTGTATATACATTTAATAAGCCCCTGTGGTTAACAGTTAACAAGGCAGTGCAGGCATTTTTGAACCACCTACATTTACGGCGTCAGAGGATCGAAAAATTTAATTTACCTTCTATACGTAGAGGTGTAATGGCGTTGAAATAATATGGGGAAGTGCTGGAGGAGCACTAAGCTTTTCATTTGTCCTCCTCACGAAGTAATTGCGACTGTATAATTCGTAATAAATACTAATAGCTAATATAGCGAGAACTCTCACGGCTGCACGGCGGTGTCGTAAGCGACTCACACGAATTAACTTTATAGCCGCAAAGCAATCAGCTGAGTAAGGTAGATAGGAAGAATCAATAAGAATTTCGCTCTTTATCTCCAGTAGATTTCTTTTAGTTCTTGCTTCGTGGCGTCGAATTCTTGTTCTCCGATTTGATCGCAGCCTCCTCGTCCTGGAAATGGCGATCGAAGAAAGGAAGAAAGAACGGGAAAAAAAAGGGGGGACAGGAGCTAGTTCAAAGATTTCAACAGGGAGATCATTAGCAGGACCGATAAGACCAAGGATTTGGCCACTTCGCAGGGAATGAATTTCAAAAAGACAGTCAAGGCAAAGAAGCTTCGGACCAAATTTTTATCAATAACCAAAACAGCGATCAGGAACTTGTGTGAACGAGTTGTATTCATCTGTGCCTGCGCAGGAGAGGAGGAGGAGGAGGACATTGTACCTTGGGTATGGCGTGAAACTTCTTGAGTTCTTTCATTTCGCCGCTTTGACCGTCGCAACAGCCGCCTTCTCGGGCCAGGTAGCAGTCGAGGCACAGCAGCACAAAGAGGCAGGCGGCCGCTCCGAACCCTTGCGCGGTTTGCGCGGCAGCGACACTTTCGTCGAAACCAATCGGCACCTTCGAAAAAGAAAAAGAGTAAGGACGATCACAGAGGAAAATGGAAGGATGAGAAAGGATTCAAGCAGTCGTTCTCGCAACAAAAAAAATCCTGGACTTTAACCAAAACTGTCGTGCTGAAAGGGATAGCGTGGCAAACGATAGAAGAGAAAAACGTAGCACCCTCCTGGGTTCTCTGCACACTCATCTCAACTACTTCGGAGCAATTTGAAAAGATAACACCCCCTAACTTTACCAGCCAAGCATAAATGCAAGCAGTGGCCGCGGCGAGAGTCGCCAAGAGGAAGAAAAGCACGGCGCGCTGCACGGTTTTTGGACCGACCTCGTTCACCTGGTGAGGAGACGGCATGATTAGAGAATCCGTGAGTAAAAAAGATAGAGAGCACTGTATGGTATGGGACTGGAAAAGTTACGAAAAGGAGATAAGAGAGAAAGGAAATTGTGTTTTCGAGGTAACAAGATGACTGAAGCATAAAAACAGAAGAATAAGTTGAAATTTTTATTACAATTCACACGCACCGCAATGGCGGTCACTGCCATGCCCGTTTGAAACACGTATCCTAGCTTCATGCCCACGTAAGCCCCTTCTACTTTCGCGCCCCACACCGCGCACGCTGCTTCCCCCGCCAAACACTCCACAACTTCAGTAGGGCCCGTGGCTGTTGCGACTGGTCCTGGCGGCGACGCTGCTGCTGCTGTTGTTGTAGCCGGTGGTGCTTGAGGGGGTGGTGCTGGAGGGGCTGCCTCTGCTGCGGTAGAGTCAGCGTCTTCTTCCGACAGCTTTCGAAGGGTTGCTTTTCCAGGGGGGTCCTTCTTGTCAGCGCCCGCCGCGCCCATTGTGCCCGTGAGCTCAGCAAGCAAGTCCCAATCCGGCCCATCACTGCCTGTGCCACCACCCATGCCACCCATGCCACCGCCACCTCCTCCAAGGCCACCGCCACCTCCTACTTTACGACCATCGCCGCTGCCGGTCTTCTTGTCATCGGGACTCTTCTTCTCATCGAGACTCTTCTTTTCATCGTCGTTTTTCTTGTCCTTGTCGCCTTTCTTGCCATCGTCCTTGGCGTCCGGAACTTCTATTGGTTTGGGAGGCGCTGGCGGAGGCGCAGCTACCACCGGCATGCTCGTCGGGGCTGGCACAGGCAAAATTTCAGGCACGATCGCCGGAAGGGCACTGGGCACCATTTTGAACATCGAGGGCATCGAAGTAGGCGCAGAGACATGGCTGATAGCGCCACCGCTGCCATGAGAGATAGAAGAAGATGGAGAGCTATCGTGGCAGGTCGAAAGCTGCTCCTGAAGATCGAAGTTCAAAGCCTAAAGAGGGATAGAGAGAGCAGAGAGAGAGAGAGAGAGAGAGTAAAAGAGAGGCTAAGTACCCTTCATGAAATCCTTTCAAAAATGTTGGTCTTCAAAAGCTGTTTATCGATATAATTCCATAAGAAACAAAATGAGCACAGGTTTACAGCCCCAACCTAAGGTGACGACACACACACTCGCCCGATTGAACGCTTACTTCCAAGTCTTTCACGCGCTGTTTCAGGGAGTCCACCGTGGTGACCACGCCAGGGGTGCCCAAGTAATGGTCCCACGACAGGCGGTTGAAGCCCAAGATCATGACGGCCTGGCCCATGAGCAGCAAGCACCACGCGCGTACGATCCACTTGGCAAAATGGCACCGGGAGCTAGAGAGATAGGCATCGGAAGGAGGAGGTCGCAGACAATAGAGAGAAGAATACTGCAAGTCAAGTAGGTGACAAAAATTGAATGAAACTCGTGATAAGGCGCATAAGCATTGTAAGTTGATAGCACTTGAATCTACCTCCCTTCTTGATCTACTCTATTCACGGTCCATGAGGAATGATCATTGAGATAATACACAAACGAGCAATGCCCCACCTGAGGCGGCTCTTGTGGTGGCCGCTTTTCAGACGCTCTTCATGGCCGCCGCAGCAGTCCACGCACAGCATGACAAACATGGCAATTTCAATCGCGCCTACCGCAAGGACTTCAGTCTGCGCAAAACAAATCGAAGCATACAAGCAACCAAACAAAATTTGATCAGTACAAAGGTACGAGAGAAAATAACTGAACGCTAACAAACGTCGAACCATCAAACGTCCCACGTCCAATACCTGGTGACCCCTATCAACCTTTACTTTACGAAGTTTATATAGCAGCAGTGAAGGAACCACTCCAAAATATCCTCTGGTATACCTGAGCTTTGTCCTCTGAGTAGCCCGCCGGCACGAGCCAGGCTGCAATGCCCGCCGTCGCCGTCGCGTAGGTGACCACCAAGATAAACAGCAACACGCGCTGGATGGTGCGCCCGGAGGAAAGCTCGTTGACCTGTTAGAAAGTAAGCAAGGCACACGACAGGCAGGTGCGCAGGCGGTCGCACAATAAGCGCAATTTAATGCCGACTTTAATGCAAGTTGTGCTGCACAACTTTCCCGTTCTGCCTCAACCTCCCTCCTCAAGGAGACCATTCCAATCTAAAGAAATTGCACTCCAAAGAAAGCTCACCACGAAGCACATGGCGCAAAAGGCAAACTGGTAGATATGCTCCAGCTGCATGGCCGCATGTGCGCCCTGTTTGAGAACCCAAAAGCACAAGTACAAGTGGCAGTATTGTAAGATTACATGATACAGAATGCGCGCACCTCTCAAATGACTCTAGTCACTCCATAAATTGCACGAAATAACCCATCAACTACGTCTAAATCTTCCAGCTCAAGAAAGAGGCTAGTTCGTGGTACGCTACATAGTCGCGCCTACTGCTCTCGAGCTAGATTCACGGAGCGTCGCAGTGACACCTACCCGCAGGCGAGAGCTAGGGGAGACATATATATTCACCTCTTGCCGTGCGGCCACCATCGCCATCTGCAGTTCTGCGTCTGGAGCACTACCTTCAGCCAAAATGCGCCGTGTTGAGGCCTCATCAATCATACTATGACCATCGGCACTGCTGCCGCTACCATGCATCGCTGCAGCGGCTGCGCCCGAATGATCACCATCTGGTTCTGGGGGCACCATGTAGGCGGTCCATCCAGCGGACCCGAACACGAGCACGAAAATGCACTGGACCAAGAGAAATGCAGCGAAGAGCCGCACGCTCCACGCGGCCAGGCCACAATTCATCGCCATATGTATGCCAACAGCCCCACGCCGAAGCTTGATGTGCCACACTTTTCAAAAATCGACTAAACTGCCGACGACAGCCGATCAGCCAGCGGCCAATCGAACAGAACCAGAATTTTTAAGAATTAAGAATCAGGATCCGCACAAGGCAACAGGCAACTCGCTCGATTCCGCTCCCCGAGGCTGGGGTTTGAAGGAGGGAGGGAGGGAGGGAGGGAGGGAGGGAGGGAGGGCGGGGTCAATTCGCAATTGCCTCGAGGACTTGATAGAAGTTACGCGGAAGGCGAATAACGAATTAGAAAGAATTTCCGTTTCCGGACGTACCAAAAATCGGCCCCTCGGGGCCTGTCTAAAAAAATCATGGCCACTCGAGCACTCGAGCATGTGCGCCCGATTAGCTTCCTATATATAGTTCACGCTGCTTTCCTTTTTATCTCTACCTGTTAGCCTTATAATTCGGGCCCCATCAGGGCCTGTCAAAATAAATCGCTTTATGGTAGCTTAGAGCTACTTCGGGACGAACTCGAACTAATACAAACCCAAAGTCACAGAAGAAGCCAGCGCTGTGGGCCAAAGTGCACGCGCGTGCGTTGCGCGCAATACGCGCAAGTCAAAATCGTAATGAGGATAGTAAATAGTGAAGTCCTTTTACGTCTTGACCAGTGAGTCGGGGGGCCGAGCGACTCATACGGTCATAGAGCTACTTCGGGACGAGACCCGCAATGTAAGCTAGATCATAGTACAAATTAGAGCTATCTTTCCGGTGGCGCAACTAAAAATCCTGAAGTCTACTTCTAACTCTAGATCTTGAAGTCTGAAGTCATTAAGGGAAGCTCTTAATTGTGAAATACTTTTTTTCTCATCGCCCTGCTCAAATCCAAGTCCATATTATTGTGCCATGAAAAAGTAAGCCAGCGCAGCCAGCACCGCCATTGCCACCGCCAAGAGCACCATCGGGCTCGGTCCACTGGATGCTTCTTCCCCGAACAAAGACACTTCCTTCTTCGCCGCCTTCGCCTTGCGCTCAATCACCTGAAAACAAAACATATGTAAATAATTTAAGTATGGAACAGGGAGAACATAGAGAGAGAGATAGAGAGAGACGGTGGAGAGAAAATAAGAGTAGACGTGTTCTCAGGCTCTGCTTCAACGGACGTCTTAAACCCCGAAAATTCACGCGCTTCTGATGGGGTTTCTCTCAACCATGGTAAGAAGGTGAAAAGTTGGCCAACCATTAAAATTGTCCATTAAAAATTGCGTGCTCAGTTCCAACCTTGCCGTAAACCACGAAGTGCGGGTTCAGGAGCTGCTCCTTGTTGTAGCGCACTGGCTTGCCTGGCTCGCAGTCGTGCGCGCCGCCGGCTGCTTGCAGCACCTGTTGTATTGGGATGAAGATGAAAGGTGTTAGGAAAACAGGGGTAAAGAGCGAGGAGAAAGCACAAAAAATCAGAAATATTGACCAATCACCCTCTTCGGTGGTCTATGCTGAAATAAAAGCGTCAGCACTGTTTCGACAGAAAAGACACGATTCAATCTTACTTGTGTCTGACAACCTATTTTTTTAAAGTTCCTCTTAATGCGCAGATTCTACATCACCCTCTCTCTTCTCCACGCACGCACGCCCGCACGCCCGCACCTTTCCTCCCGCGCACTCCACAATCGCCTGCGCCGCGCAGGTGTCCCACTCGGAGGTGGGCGCTAAGCGGGGGTACACGTGGGCCGCCCCCTCCGCCACCATGAGCAGCTTGAGGCTGCTCCCGCGCTCGATCCGCCGCGCCCCCCTGTACTTGGCGATGAACGCGTCGGTTTCGGGGCTGTTGTGCGACGCAGAGGCCACCACCGTGAGGTTCGCGTCTGCTTCCGAGAATTCCTAGTGAGGTAGAAGGTGAAGTTCAAGAAGAGCAGAATTATGACCAGATACGCAATTAGGTGTCAAAACGATTGACAAATGATGGAAAGAGAGACTTAGTGACAAAGGGAATAGAGAATGGAAGAGAAGGACAAGAATGAAGAAAAGCAACCCCAATATCCCAGACCTCACCTTGGGCCGAATCGTCTTGAACGAGTCGTAGCCTGCCGCCCCACCGACGGCATCGCACTCTTCTTTGATCGGCAAACCGTCGTCTTTCACCCCCTTGTAAATCACTGGCGGGTCCAAAGCGGGGCAGTACACCACCCCTGCAAATGGTGCTCCTTTCACACACAGGCCGATGTTGACCGTGAAGTCGCCGTTGCGCTTGATGAACTCCTTGGTGCCGTCCAGGGGGTCCACGCACCTAGAATAGAAAAAAAAGAAGAGAAATATTTGTGTATGCGTGTGAACATGTGGATGATAACATCTCATTTGCCAAGATTCAGCGAGCATCACAAGAATAAACCAAAATAAAATACTCATTGATTTAAATAAATGATAGTTTAGCAGAGGAGCAGAGCTCGAGAGTTAACGAGTAAACAACAACTTCAGCTCGCGCACCAGAAGACATCCCAGTTCTTGCGCTCGCTGTAAGGGGCATTGGCATTCTCTTCGGAGATGATCGGAATGCTCGGGTATCTGGGATAAAGAATGCGCGGGTTTGAAGTGATACTCAAGGGTTAATCGAATGATATACTTAAAAATAACAAATTGCTGCGCTCAAAGAAATGTAACAGACATAGCGACTGAATTTTTTACATATGCCCAGTCAAGTTGCCACCTAACCACAAGAAGAAGAAAAACTCATGACGACCTCCTTGATGAGCGGACAGAACTTACAATTTCTTAAGCTCGGAGCAAATGATTTTGTTGGCCTCAAGATCAGCAAGCGTGAGCGGGCTGCCGTCAGCTTTTGGGTCCTGCAAAGAAGTAAAGGAAGTACCACCCGAAGAAGTGAAAAAGTTAGAAGATCGAAAACCTGGGGTGCACGTGTAGAGAAATAGGTGAATGCTCACAGAGTACGTAAGAGCAGATACATTATTAGACAACGCAAAATCCAATACTTTTGAAAGAACGCCAGTAAGCGCTGCAATCATCTAGCCCATGACTTCGAAATGGTGGATATCTATATCGCGTGCATGCACAAATGGGTCCATTTACATCCTTGCAAGCTTCATTGATAAGAAGCTAGGAAAGCTGTATATATGGTAGCGATAACCTTAATTTTGTCTGCGAAGTCGGGAGCGTTATAGATTTCCATTATCTTGTCACCGGCACGCCGCGCTGACAACAATTGCAAAGAAACGTATTGTTAGCACACTAGGACGACATATCACAATCTATGGCTACGCTACTAGGGAAACCTAGCTTATTGCGAACAAATACCACACAAACAACTATTTTGAACCTAGTGAAGCAACCTCTACAAATCCCAATAGTTGAAAATGTGGTCTAGATGTACCGATCGCTGACACATCGTCGATAGCAACATCGACCTCGCCAGCTTTAAACTTCCCAAATGTAGAATCTTCGCCCTGCATTTTTCCTGAACAGGTGCAATGTATCGAAGCAGAAAACCGGCTTATTCTCAATCTAGTATAAGTTGATTTGTTCTGCAAACTAACGACAGCGCGCTCGAGCTCTGATAACTGGTTACGCGCTCAAATGCACCTGATTTTAAAAGGTAGCCACAGCCACGTAGTCTTATCTTTACTACTCAGAAACGTGATGAAAGAGTGCGTCGCGATCAAATCAGACAACACACGAACACGCATGTGAACTGTGAACATGTCATCGTGTGGTCATCATCTCGAGGAGAAAAGTGCTGCAAACTTCTGTACTGTAGAATATAATCATGCTGATGCTTGATGTTCTCGTTTTTTGCGCGCTCTTACGCTCTTACTACTGCGCGTCATAATTAGCTTCATGCTTCAATGGCTTCTTTCCTTCAACGCTATGCTGAAGCTGTGCTGATAGCTCAATGCTAAATTCTCTTCACGGAGCTTTAAGAACTGAGGGCTGAGAATTGAAGGCTAGTCAGGCTCAAGGATCTAGAAGTAGTACTGTGTCGGGCCAACTGATGAGTGTACTAACGACAGTCAGCCCAGGACGTGCAACATACCGGCACGAAGACCTGGGCTACTACAATGTTCTACCTAAGGCAAGCGTCGTCAGCGAACGACACCTAGCAGTATTCCCAGAACTGCTGCTGGATGACTTTCGCAGCGCTCTGGGTAGCGACATTGATCTGACGAGTGAAGCGGTTTCAAAGGCGCTGCGGCTAGTACTAGGTCCATGCCCTGGCATGTGCGGCGCTCAAGTACTTGCCTTCACAGAAAATGAAAATATGCTACGAGGGCAAGGCGCCACTGTAAGCACAATCCATCCACTTACCTCATAGGGCTCAGCTTCTCAAAAGAGAATGTCAGGAGCCTCTCTAGTTCCGGTGTATTGCGTACAAAGCTATTAAAAAAAAAAGAAGGATCACTGCAATTGTTCTACTTATCAAATATCGCTTCAATTCTTCTTCTTTCTTCGCTTCTCTGAATTCGGTTGTGATTTCAAAGGTAGGGACCCGGCTCGAATCTGTGAATGGCACTTCGCTGAACGCTCTGCCCTGGCCTGAAGCCGTACATGTGCTACGGCGAGCCCTTCCGCCGCGTTCACTCCGAGGTGCTCGCAGAAAAAATCCAAACATCGCCCACAGCAGTGACGGATCTTCAAACAGTAGTTGTAGTAATCTAAATCCCTCAAAGACTGTGTCGGAGTCTTCCTCGTTGGCACCGACGCCCGCTCTTGCGTCGGCACAGAGCAAGTTGGATCGAGGCGTCATCACGCAAGCTGAGTACGAAGCTATAGCGAAGTCGCATTCAGCGCTGGAGATGGCGCAAGACGTTGGCAGTAACAATGCACTGGCCTCAAGTGAAGATAGCACAAGTGGTAACACATGTAGTGATAGCAGTGGGAACAACTCTCACGGCAACAACAACAGCAGCGGTACCACAAACACTAGCAACAGCGATGGTCGGAGCGCTAATTTAGTAGGCATCACGAGCAACGGCTCAAATACTACCGCTACTGATGTGGCCGCACAGACTTCATGGTCTTTGGTGCTATGCTTCAAGGTTCCCGGCACGGTGGTCTTGCGCGTGCATGATTTGGAGGGGTGGCGGCGAGGCGTGCGCTTAGGGCCCGGACTCGGAGGCTTCGGTGTTACGGTATTTTCGCCATATCAGTGCACGTTGATGATTATTTAATGCATGAAAAAATTGTAAGATGTTCCTACTCTTTTATCAATTTTCTTTTCCAAGCTTTGCGATTCGTCCATTTAAGGGTTTATTCCGTATGGTATGATCACAAAATTACGGGAACTCTTTTTCGTAATTCTCCGATTCAGGTCGAAGCAGTGGCTGACGACTGTAGCGCATGGGACTTAAAAAATGATCATAGTAGAAGTGGTGATAATGAATCTCTATTTTTGGGTTTACGCGCAGGCCACCGTTTGCTGTGTGTAAACAATCACGAGCTCGCATGTAGCGATGGTGAGCTTAATTTCCTAGACGCTACCTCTTATGATCTTTGAGCATGTACTTATACCTAGGAATTGAATGTTTGAAACGCTACCTATTCATGCTAACCTCGTTATTCTAAGCATGGTATTTTTTTGTTGCTTTGACTATTCAAAGCATGTTATTTTTTTGTTGCTTTGACATGTACTTTCCGTGAACTCTTCACACCTGAAACTAGGCGGCGGAGCAGTGCTTTACCAGCCCATAGCACGCAGCCACCTTGCCAAAGCAGGTCTTTTGCGAAACAGCAATGATAGCAACAACTCAGCAAGCACGGTTCCACGTCCGTTGAACAGAGCAGTAAACCGTCTGGCGATGAGCGCCAGTAACCTCAAAGTGCATGGCAGTAGCAATAGCAGTGGTGCATACCCTGGTAGCAGCAGCGGTGGCCTTGCACCAGGAGAAGACCAGCCCATAAGACGCATGGCCTCGAAAGGGACGTCATTTAGCTCGGCTTTCGCTGGCTTCTCAAGGACCACAGATAATGGAGTTTCTGTGGTCGTGAGCTTCATCTAGGTTAGTCAATTTTTTGTCTAAATGGAGTTCTATGGAATTCACTAACAATTCCGTCTCAACACAAATCTATTCAAGAGAAAATAGGTATATCATTTCGCATCTGGAATACAATTCGATTCGGTTTCTAAATTTTAATGACCACAGACAAGGGGAAGATGAATATGCGGCATACATATCCACGCATCCGCTCAGGAGCATTGAACCACGGATTGATATAGGGTAAAAAGCTATGGGCTATTTACCTGCGAGGTACAAATAATGATATCAGTTCAAATGCATCTCATAACAACTCCTTATTACACTAATTCGCCTCTGCGGCAGTGCGGTATCGTATCACCTCGCAGAGCGCAGAGCACTTACGCCCCCTTGAAAATCATTGACCTAGACTGGTCTGGTATTTTCATAATCGGATTCCTTACTGAGCCAGTCACATCGCGCGGATACTTCGACGTCGAGTTCTGAATGGTGGTTGGCGTGCCTCACACAATGCCTGTGCGATCCTCTTTTGAAGCAGGAGGTAATGAAGGCACACATTTTCAAAAGCTTATCCTCCTCACGCGGCGATGACTGAACCCATAGGATCTTGGAGATGCCAACTAATTGGAAGTTATGCTGCGGTTGCCTAGTTCAAACATTGACGTAAAGTCTGGTAATGGGCAACTTCCACGGTAGCGAATGTTGTCTGGTGCAAGGGTGTAGCCTTGGCTTCCACGTGCAGACGCCCAGCACCCTGTGTGACTGTAGAAGCCTCCAAAGAAGTGCAGTATCCACATGGACCCATGGCTGCGCAGGAATTGCCACTCTGGCCCTCCAGAAAGCCCCAAGCGTCTGTGGGTAAAATTAGCGTCTTGTTTCCAGGTCAACGTGAATGGATCGTCCACTCTTTCCACGGCTAATTCTCTACTTTCAGAGGCTAACAGCTGACGTTGAGCAATAATTTGGTCCGTGCAAACTGCTGGCGCGCCGCTAGCCCAGTTTACGAAAGTGTTGAACGCCAAATCGTCAGGAAAACATGGTTGTTTCTTCACGAAGGCTCGGAGCGGGGCGAGGGCTGGTGACGACGAATACTCCTGCGCATAGCGCTGAAGAAACAATATAACATTCATTCAAATGTTACAATGCAACACATTATACTTATTTTGGTATTACACACACAAAAAATTCCTATCATTCTCTTCTTACTTCGTAGGACAATCCTCCCCAACATACAATGAATTGAAAAATTGAATCCTACTGTTACATTTCGATTCAGGCGATTATTTCAATATCACTTCTTCTGAACCCTAATTCACTAACCTGATGAAAGAGGTAAGGCGCCTGCACGACCCATGCATTGCCATTTGGACAATACGGATGACCGAGGTAAGCATAGTTCCCATCACCGCAGACTTTCACGGAACCTACCGTTGCCGCGGGAATCAAGATGGGCGGCCCTCGGCTCTCCAACAAACCCACCAATCTTGCTCCCCCATACCTTTTCCATAGAGCATAGGCCTTCGAGAGCGTCTCTAGCGAGGGCAATACACTATCATCGTCCAAAATCATGACTGCATTGGAACCAGGCTTGACGAGAGTCATGTTCATGCGATTCTGAAGATCATTTACGGGGGCAAGCACCAGGCGACATCTGGGCGCGTCAGCGAAAAAGTCACTAGGGGGCGTCCATGCATTTTTCTCCGGTTTAGAGCCATGGCCGTTCCAAATTAAGACACCTTCTGCAATAAGAGGATGGCCGATAGGATTGACAGTGGCACTCATGGACGTCAATTGAGAAAGTAGTCGTTTTGCAGCGCTCGCTCTTTCGTGACTTTGAAACGTCATCACAATCACAGTGATACCTTCACGATAAAATTTATCGCTTGAACCGAAGAGTTTCGAAAAAGGAGGCGGGGTGGTCGGCGCCATGCGCAAAGGATAGGCTGCCATCATCCGTGCTTCGGTAAGTTTGGTATTGAATACTTCAACCACACCATAGAGGGGTTTGTGGGCATTAGAAGGTGGCACAGCCCAAGGTCCATCTGCTGGTGTCGTCAAATGAGTATTCACGTTACCCGAAGCAAGCTCCTCAAGTCCACAGTGCACCATAGCGACGCTCCACCCATGGCGCCAGAGGAGCCCACCTAAGTCGACAGTGGCCGCATGCTCCTCCAAAGCAGCAGTGCCATTCAAGCCAAGCGATGCTAGTGCAGCCTCTCGCAGCAGTGATGGCTCATTGGTGCGTGTGGCCACATATGCGAAGCGCTTGTTGCCGCAATCTCCTTGAACCAGTTTTTTAATGTTTCGGTAGCCGTTGGAAGTATCTACCTCTTTCAAATCTAAAACAAGAAGGGGCCGAAGCCGCAGTCGACCTCGCGGAGGCTCACATGTTACCATGCCGAGGTCAGGTCGCGCCGCCAACTGCACAGCCAAGGTGTGCCTTATGGCTGATGACATAACTGTGGTACCCACACTGCGGGCGGAGACGAAGGGCGCTTCACCCCATACAGTCTTACATTCTAAAGATGTAGCATCGAGAGGTAGGAATAATTCACTTGAAGCCTCACAGCTGCGCTCTCGCGTTGCGACCAGGTCTGGACTCAACGAAGATGACGGTAGTCGATTTGCATCCACATTCAGGTTGCTAATTACAACAGCTAAGGCAATGCATAGCATTAGCCAACGGTATTTGAGTTGATGCCTTATTACCAGAGCCATTGTTTGTGAGCGATAGTGAAGTCCACGTTATACCTGCACCTTATCTGCACTCGCACCGCTGATTTGATTGTTTACTAGTATATTATGATAAAAAAACGTGAAGTACACGCATCAAATATCAAGACTTTAGCTACGAGAGCAATTCTAATGGAAGTAAAGGAAGCGTTGTTGCGATGCTTCTAGATCTCTGAACCTACTAAAATTATAGTATCATTGTAAAGCCGAGCCCTGAGAGATTATTAGAGAAAGGGAAAACAGAGTGTACTGTAGCTCTTAGCTTACAGTATCATTCTTATCCGGCTTCTCAACACATTCTCGTTTCTCGTTACTCGCATGATGTCAATTTTTTTTTGCCAATCGACGACCGGACACTCAGCCGTGAGATTTTTGCTTCAGGTCAATCAAAGGAAGGGCAATGCGTAGTGATAGCCCCTCGGCAGCACTACGGAGCAAGAAGAAAGAAGGAAAGCATGATATCATGGGGTGATTATGTTATTATAGCAAGCAGACGTGCAGGAAGTTCTGAAGACTGTAAATTTAAAGTAACCATTTGTCCATTATTTCTAGAAATAGTTACCGACTGGCCCCACGAGGAACACGAAGATCGCTTTTCATACGCCTTCCATGGTACAGCAAAATAGTTCAGGTGTTCGTCATTGCCCATGAAGAAGTTCAGGCTGCGCTGCCTCGATTGTGATTAAAAAAATGTGGCATCATCTCAACAGGCGAAATCGGTGTGTCCCTTGTGTAGTATAAGCATATAAAAATATAAATTTGGATACCAAGCCCTTTAATACACGCCCAGGTTCTTAGCGGGCTCACAACTTCATCTGATTTGCCAAATAAGCTGACCTTTTTGGCCTCAAAGGATTCAAATTAGCCCTCATGGTGGTCACTGTAGTGTTGACAACAAAAATGCGCGTGGTGTCAAAAGTTCCTTCGGGAAGGCATTTATTTGAGACAGGCCCCGAAGGGCCGGAATTAGAAGGCTAACAGGTAGAGAAGAAAAGCAAAGCAGCGCAAACTAGACCTAAGAAGCTAATCAGGCGCACATGCCCGAATGGCCATGGGAGTGATGGTAGCGGTCCAAAGTGGCATTTATTTCACTTGAGGTAAAGATGAAGATGAAGGATAATTTTGATGCGCCTTTCGTGGTAGGTCAAGGGAGTTTAAGTGTTATTCAAGAAGCATGCGAAGTTTGAGGTGTCAAAATTTCCTTCGGGTAGGCACTTATTTCACTTAAGGTAAAGATGAAGATGAAGGATAATTTTGATGCGCCTTCGTGGTAGGTCAAGGGAGTTTAAGTGTTATTCAAGGAGCATGCGAAGTTTGAGGTGATTTCACTCGAATGCTCTAATCCCCAAGAGTTACACCTCATTCCTCCAAACTGGCCCCTGTACCCTGTACTGTGAAGAATCAGAAAGATTGATTCAAAACACACACAACAGCAGGGAAAGTGCGACAGTGCGACAGTGCGACTGCCTGTAACACGTTTTCACATTATTACCACGCAAAAACAACGCATGAATGTTTATCTTGCTTCAAAACTAATCGTTTCAAACAGCTAGAGCACCATGACGTTCTAATACTTCATACAAGTTGAGGCTAGCCACTGTACGAAAAGAAGCTTACGCTGAACAAATGCTCTTCTACTACGCGCTTATCGTCTTGTGTATCCCCGCAGTATTTGCATCATTACGGGGAGCCACAAATCAAACTCGTGAGACCTATGATCGCCGATTCCTGGGAAATTTGGTTGTAAATTCCTTCACGAGTCCTGAAACTTCGCGTATTTCAGAATACTTTGTCACTCAAAGCAAGGGTAGCGCATGGAAGGGTAATTGCAACTTCGCTATCTGGACAGTACAACACCAGAACGCGAAGGTAGTCGTCGACCTGGGTGTAGACCATGGCTTCAGCACGGCATGCTTTGCTGCTGCATCTGAGGACGTGAAAGTGATTGCTGTCGACTTGTTTGTAAAGGATGAATGTGCACAAGATAAACAAGTTGATGATTCACTCGTCAATCTCGGGTTGCGTGATCGAGTGGAAATTATCGTTGCAACTTTTGATCAAGCTTTCGTACCAATAAAGCAGCGTTTCCGCCTCAATAACATGCAGGTTTGGTGACAACAGCATAGGTTGTATGATCATAATCTTTTCCGTATTTCAAGCGGCGAATGCTTTTCTTCATGATTTATCCGAAAAGTACGATTCATAATCATCCCTGCTAAATATTTTTCACCGGCGCCCACACCCAACCAGGTCGATGTACTGCACATTGATGGCACCCACGCCATGCCTGACGTCATGTACGACTACCAGGACTGGGTCCAGCTTCTAGCACCGAATGGTGAGTTTCAGCGGCATCCATTGCATGGCAGAACACTAAAACATATGTAAAGCTAGATCAAGTAAGGTGTAAGAAAAGGAATGTAAGACAGAGAGAAAAAGACAGAGAGACAGAGAGACAGAAGATGTTCTTGGCCTACATGCTTGAACTCATATCTTCGTGATGCCCAATCAATTCGCATTCCAGTCCATCCGTCTGATTACTCTGCTCTCGTGTTTAGGTGTGGTGCTTTTTCACGACATCAAATTTACCCACGTGGAATATTTTTTTCCAAGCTTGCCTGGGCACCACTGGGGACTGGGCTCCAGGGCTGATTCACTAGGAGTACTTACTAACAGCACGGATTTATTCAACTCTATCGTAACAAAATGGGAGGGGTCCCCGATCGAGCCCAAACCTTACGACAAGGTGGCTCACCCTTACAATACCAAAAGGCTCTATTCGCCTCATCACTGCAAGGGCTCTGGCACTGGCGGTGCAGTGAAGCGAGGAGAGCGTCGCACGACGCCTTGCTTTCAACGCGACTGTTTGGCTGCCGAACATCTTTCCGAGATTCCGTACCCGCCTTCTGTTTCAAAGAAAAAATAGTGCATTCGTGCAGCGCTGGGTGCTTTTCTCATACGCAAGTACTTGCTAGCATAATGTGCTTTGGAGCATTGTTATTGCCGCTCGTCAGCCGAGGTCAGAAGTGCTGTGCAGCTCTGAAAGCAAATCATGGCTGCTTGAAACAAGAACTGTCCACCGCCCACCAGCATTTCAGGATTCAGATGCCTCTTTATTGAACTTACAATTGGTAAGATGCCATAATTTCACTGTGCCTATGATAAAAGTCAGCTCAATACAACCATCACGTAACTTCATTTTTATGTCCCGAAGTTACGGCTTTTGAGGGTGAACCGCAAATACGCGAATATTATGAATCGTGAGCTCACAATTAAATCTAGTCTATATCGCGGAAATATATGTTCAGAGCTGATTCAGAGTTTCGTGCTTTTTCGAAAGGAATTTTCCTAGAGTCCTATATAACTCCGGGCCTCATGCGTCGCAAAGCCGGGTAGGGTCGCTTGATACGCTATCCTCGTTCCTTCGATCCATATATGTCGAATATCCTTTTTCCGTTTTTCCTTCTTTTGCTGAGAGGGTTCTGAGTTTTGGGTGTTTCTTCTCATGATGAAGTATGCTGCACACTACTGGACTGAGCTCGATTACAGCCTGAACATCAGATATAATGCACAACTAGACAAAGGCGAGATGGCCACATACACACAAAGAATCATTTGGCTTGTTAGCTCAATTCTTACTTCTCTTTTCCTTTTTTGCGGCTTTCTTTATGCACTCCGGCAGTAACTCCTTTTCCTTTTATGGCCTTGAGAACTGAGCCCATGATGGAGCTTGGTCCTTTCGACTTTCCTTTCGCGTCTTTACTGCTACTACTATGGCTGCTCGAAGTGCTGCTGCTGTGACTACTGCTGCTGTGACTGCCACCGCTATTCCTTGGGCCCTCGCCCGGCACCAGGTCTACTTCAATGTGTCTACTTCCAGCTGCGCCAGCTGCCCCGTTGCCCCCGCCACCGCCGCCACCAGCCTGCATGGAGTGGGGCATAATTTCGCCAATTCCTGGCGTGCCTGGCAACGGTGCTTTTCCCAGCCCTAACTGGTGCCTTTTCTTGGCAGCCCACGCGCCGCTGAAGGCGCTGCGGCGGGTAGAGTCGACGAGGAGGCCACTGAAGTCTTTCATGAGCCAACACGAAGACCCGGTGGTCTCCCGGACCCAGAATTCGCACGCGGGATGCCTAGAACAGGCCGCGCAGCAGCTTGCGTCTTTGAGCGGTTCGGTCACCACAACTCCTTTGGCTGCTTTCACTTCGTATTTAACTTCTTTCACTTTCACGCCTTCCATTCCACCAGCGTGCCGCGCAACGCAGATACCCTCCGCGTTTTTCGGCACGAATTTCATTAAGGCAGCTTTCAAGTGGCCTTCGAGATCGACTGGGTGCTTGTGCCCGGGGCCTTCCGCTGGAAACACTTCTCCACTGCGGCTGCCGCCACTGCTACTGCTGCCTTTGCTACTGCCTGGAATATTAACAGGCGATTTGGACATGGCTTTGCCTGACAATGAAGACGACGAGGGCGCCTTTTGGGGCGAAACTAGGCCCTTTGTCGATACAACTTTCTCAGGCTTGCTCGTAGCTTTGGCACTGGATGCACCTTTGGCAGTCTTAGCGCTAGTGACTGCTGCAGGCGGAGCAGCAACGGGCGTGGGGGCTGCCGCTACGGCCACTGAAGCAGTAGCAGCCTCTTTGCTAGCTTTAGCGGCTTCCAATTTTTCCAATGATACGCATTGAAAGGCCTGCATCAAACAATCATCATTCATGATTGGCGCACACACAAGTTGAGGATTAGATTAGTGTCCACTTGCTGCAGTTCACAGAGATTAAAGAAGGTGTTTCGCCGTAGATAAAACAAGCGCATACCTTCTTCCACGCCACGTAAGTGCGTTTCGTGCCTTCGGCACAGACTTCTTTAGTGACAGGTGCCACAAATGCTGCGCCAGCAAACGGGTCGTTTTGTTCAGCGTCGGCTTCTAGGCGTCTCAATGATGGGACAACGGCAGCAGTTGTAGAGTTTGATACTTGAATAAAAGCAAACAAAGCGAGAGCCGCTGCCGAAGTGAAGACGGCTAAGAAAACTCGTCGATTCGGCATTGGACCCCGCATTCTATGAGGTGCACAATGAAGACCTGCAAGTAAGGTTGCGCTACTTTGCCCGCGCTATATTTTGAAAAGCATGCCCCATTGAAACATCTGAACTCTGAACTGCTGAGAATCCAGAAGACATCCTATCCAGAACTCGAGAATTCCTGGAGGGAAGAAAGTTACAGGGAGGAGATAGATTATTGAGCATTTCATCGTTCATGGCGGCGTTGCGGCGTTGTTCGATCCTCATGTCGTGTCAATCCATGAGTG
>Ga0307931_1000906_pt1 | contig 19602 bp, 14 predicted proteins | sample OrgLakmetageno47_FD_201816 | JGI IMG/M metagenome (GOLD analysis project Ga0307931, IMG submission 201816) | Saline water microbial communities from Organic Lake, Antarctica - #47 | ecosystem: Environmental > Aquatic > Non-marine Saline and Alkaline > Saline | place: Antarctica: Organic Lake...
TTACCTCACTAAGTTTGAGATCCCGGTTGCACTCGAAGCGTTCATAGCTTCGAAGGAGGTGCTGGTCCGCCGCCCAGCACCTCCCGGCATTCGCCCATTTTTGGAAATAAACGGTCAGTACAGGGTTATGTTTCGTATGTCGCTGGCATGTAGTGATATCAGGTAGGTTGGCGCACAAGGCTACTGACACCTATGTCCTATTTCTATGCGGCTTTCTTCATACTTCATGGCGCATATCCCATATTGGACTCGGACTAGGACATCCGCCTTTACAGAAAATCAAAAATAGGACTGCGAGCCCAGTAAAGCAAAGCAAACACACGAGCGGAGGAACCAGCCACTAGCAAAGCAATCCAAACAATTCACACGAGCTGGCCTTGCAATCGAAGAAACCTTGCCGATTTGAGAAATCTCAAGTGAACCAAAAACAGATAGTTCCGAAGCAAGCCACCACACGGAAAATGGCACATTAGCGCTTGACCCATTGCTTCGATTTGCGCGCCTTGGGCCGCCCTGCCTTCTTCCGTTCCACTTTACGGGCGTCTCGCGTCAACAGACCCGCTGTAGGGATGGCAACAAGAGGTAGAAACACACAAAAGTGAGGGGGTGAAAATGTAAAGCGGCGAAGCAAAATGATCATCAATGCGACTCGTGCGACTAAAAAGGATACGCGGTTCATTTCTTCTCTCTTGTCTGAAGCAGCTGTAACACGCAGACTATACAGATGCGTAGCGCAAGTATAGCCTTGTCGTCTTGTGAAATACCTGGTTTGAGATGAGCGCGGAGGCCTGGCACGAACTTGTCCAATGACCGTGAAATGCCTAGCCGGATAGCGCCGGCATGGCCCGTTTGGCCGCCACCTTTCACGGTGCACCACACGTCGTACTGTCCAGCCGTGCCCGTGGTCACGAAAGGCTTCGCTACTTCCTACGAAAGAGAGCGACGGGGGAAAACACGACAGCAGCAAATACGGTGTAAGCCAGCCAGCGTCCACACATTACATGCAGCGACAGTGACGCAATGCAGATGGCGATATTATATTCCAACCTCAATGTAGCAATCTCGCTGGAAATAGTCTATGATGGATCTGTGGTTGATGGTTATGCGGCCCTGCGACGCACAAAGCAGCAGGCAAAACATGGTTAGAGGACAAACACTGAGTACAAGCAGAAAAGTTATTCACACCGTGCCAGGCATGATCCAGACGCGTGCGCTTGATGTCTTGCGCCGGCCAGTAGAATAAATTCGCCCCTGGGCATCGACTATAGGCTTCTTCCGCGGCGGGTTCTGTGGGTTCACCGGCCGCGTCGGCGTGATGGTGTCGTCATACCCCTCATTGAGCTCCTGAAAAATCCTCTCAGCCTCTTCCTCGCAAGCCTGCATCTGTAGAGCCCATGCTGCTTCGGATCCTGGGGCTGGTACAGTCGACAGTGCTCGCTTAGACACTGGTGTAGTTGTAGCGAGTGCCCGCAGTGCTGTTGCTGGCCTGGCCAGCAAGCGTCGCAACATTTTTTCCTTTCTCTTTAGCGTTTTCCTCACTTTTTCAGAAAATTCGGAGCCCTTTTTTTCCAAATCAATTTTTGTGCTTTTTCCTGGGACGACCCTGTCCAAGTTTTCGACGTTTTCGAGCCCTGACTGATTCGATCATCTTCGTCCTCGGAAAGATTGTTAAGGCTCGGTGGGTGCGCAAAGGTCCTGAAGGGTGGGATTGGTCTGAAGGCGCACATTTATTAAATTGCGTATTTAAACATGAACTGTCTGAATGCATCCTGTCCGCATCGGTGCATCGTTGGTGCATAAATGATCATCTTAACCGCTGAGTTCGGGTCACAACACCCTGCAATCGACGAGACTTTCTTGTTGTTCCTGAAAATATTCACGATGCGACGCAACAGTTCTTTACTTCGAATTCATTTATGTACCTGATATACTGTCTTAGGTCAGTAAAATTTCGACGACCTCTGAACGTAATTTGAGGCCTCCATAATGTCCAACAAGGAGCCCTCGGAGCCTTCTCGCTCAACCCGGCTTTCTGTTGGCTCCATCGTGCCACGCCACCACACGAATCTCAGAACACCCATCTTTTTCCCAAAAGATTGTGAAGTGTTGGATGATCTCGCTCGGGCGGCGGCGTTGTTTATGCGCCACGTTAAGGTATCGAAATATACGTTCCGTGTGTGCGTTCTGCGACTCTGTTTTCTCGCGTTACGTTTTTTTCCTCTGATAAGTAGACTTTGACATTGCGCCCTTCATTGGAAGTGCATGCGGCCTCGTGCATTCTACAAAAATATTTTTATTCTTGTTTATATTGAAGTCCATGTGCGTTTCGTCGCTGCGCAAATCCTATGGGTGCATCATTTGTAGCCCACCTCTTATCACGCCCTCATTTTCCCCCTGTGCCTGCTCTTTACCCAACCCACCACCCATTTCTCATCCCACCGCAGAAAAACGCTGCCCAAGCCGACAGCGACGAAGAGCCTGACTACCCAGCTGCACTGGCTGCTGCCGAGTCTGAAGCTCTCGGAGCATTAGGAGTGTCCCGGCGAGCCTACAAGGGAGGCCACAAGGGCAGCCGGGGAGGCAAACAAGGAGGACGGTGGCAACTCAGCGCTCGGGGGCGCTCGAGCAGTAGTAGTAATAATACCACTCGAACGGGGTCCAGTGCACACCAAAGCAGCGCTTCAACCGACGACTTGGCTGCCCTCGGGCGCGGGGCCAAGTTTCCGGAGCGGTTGTTCGAGCTAGTGTCGGCGGAGTGCGGCGGCGGGATCGTGCGGTGGGCCGCCAATGGAAAAGCGTTCCTGATCCTCGACGAAGAGCGGATGGTGCAAGAGCTGCTCCCCAAGTATGAGTTCAAAGCCACCAAGCTCACCAGCTTGCAGCGCAACTTGAACATGTACGGCTTCGTGCGGCTGGCGGCCAAAGGCGACCAAACCGGAGGGGCCTACGCGCACCCGGGCTTTCAGCGCGGCATGAGCTTGGCCCAGGTGCGCGCGGTGGAAGTGCGCAGATATCCCAACGGATCACCATCACAGTCGATGCTGCCCTCGAGTGGAGCTGGCAAAGAAAGTGGGGGCAGCGGTGCGCGGAGCCGAGGTGACGAGAGCGCAGGCAGTGGAAGCGACGACGAAATTGAAGACGACGAAGACGACGACGATGAGGACGGAAGCTCGGAAGACGAAGAACTTGAAGACGAAGAGAGTGAAGATGAGGAGGAAGAAGATGATGATGACGATTCCGCTGTCAAGTACCCCATGCTTCCCTGCCCCGTGTGCAACAAGCCTTGCCGAGGGTCGAGCGGCCTCGCCAACCACGTCAGATGGCACGCCGTCAAAGGGTCGTCCCTGCACCACAAAAATGCCACCAAAGCCAAGAGCGAACGAGGCGGAAGTGGCGGTGGCAGCGGCGCTGAGTTTAAAATCGACATCACGAAAAAGTTCCGCCGCCTTCCGTGCCCCGTGTGCAAGCGGAAATGCAAGGGCACCAGTGGGCTCGCGAACCATGTGAAGTGGCACAGTTCCAAGGAAAGGGCCGCAGCGCGGAGGGCGGCACGCCCTAGCAACAACAACAGCAAGCTCTCGGCAACCGCCGCCTCCACGAATAGTGCTAGCGGCAGCAAAAATAGCCCTGGCAACCCTGGGACTCAAACGTCGTTTGCGTGTTTTGTGTGTGGGCAAAAGCTGGCCACCTTTGCCACCCTAGCCCTGCACGTGCGTGAGCACACAGGGGAGCGGTTTGGCAAACCCATCCGCATGTGCGGTGTGTGCGGTAAGACCTGTGCGGGTGGCGCAGCCCTCGCCAACCACGTGAAAATGTGCACGCGGCGCCGCCAAGGCATACAGCAGAGGATTTTGGCGGCACAAAAAGCCCCCACCAAAGTGAAGAAGTCTGCCAAAGTGGTTGAAATTTCCGAAGAAGAAGAAGAAGACGATGAAGAAAGCGAAGATGACGGAGGAGGCGGCTATGAAGCCGGTGAAGTTGACGTCGATGACGAAGACGAAGAAGATGGCGAAGGCGACAAGGATGAAAGCGGCAAAGAGAGGATCATAAACATTGCCGAGAAAATCGCAAACGCCCGGATCAACCTCCGTGCCAACCGAGGTGGGAACCGCCGGCACTTGTTGCGTTGCAAGCTGTGCCGCAAAGGGTTCGCCTCCACCCAGGGCTTCAGCAGCCACATGCAAATGCACCAGCGCGGCGAAGCGCCAGCAAGCGCACCGTCAGCGACACGCTCAGGCAGCCCGCACAGCAGTGATGTGGGGAGCAGCAGCAGCAGTAGTAGCAGTGGTGCTGGTGGCAGCTCGCTTCGTCCACCCGGACAAGAAGAACCCCGTGACCGCAGCGGGAAGCAAAACAACGCGTCATTTCCGCTCAAGCTCCACCAGATGATCACGGAAGCATGCCCAGAGTTTCCCAAGGCGGTAGCGTGGCTGCCTAACAACGAGCCTGGGTTTCAAGTGCTGGACCAAGAGGTGTTTATGGGCCAAATCATGCCTCGCTGGGGCTTCAAAGCGACCCAGTTCAGCTCGTTCCACCGCAATCTTCAAGTGTATGGTTTCAATCCGGTGACAATCGAGGACAACAAGCCTGGTGAGGAGCCAAAATCGGGCGACGTTACTCCAAGCGACGTTCTAAGCGACCAATCAATCAACCAAAAGACTCAAGTCATTGGCGCCAACGACGTCAGCGGTGCAGAGGACAACGAAGATGGTGATAAGAATGGCGAGAAGGAGAGCAAATCTGCTGGCGCCGTTGCACATGTCACCGGGGGCGTTAACGATTTCTGCAGTGGTCCCGACAACGAAAACGACACAAAAGTTGATGGCAAAAGCGGTAGCGTGAACACTGCTGACAAGACTGATGACAAGACGAGCAACCATCCTAGCAGTGACGAGAATGGCGACGAAGGCGAGGAGAAGGATGGAGGCGCGAATAACAAGGGCACAGAAAGCAGCATCTCCAGTGGCAATGACAACAACGGCGACATGAAGGAGGGCGAGGGTGTTGGCGGCTCTAGTGCTGGTGAAGAGAAAAGCAGCTCTGCAGACGCTGACGAGGGCACTGACAAGCACAACGATAAGAGCGGCGATATGAGCGACGATGACGATGACAACGATGAGTCTGCGGAGGAGGTCCCAGTAGCCGCGTATTCGCACCCCTTGTTTTTGCAACATTTGGATCCTGCAGGGCTCGCAGCACTTGCTGCAGGCTGTCGTTTGGGAACTTCAGCTGGGTCAGGTGCTGCTGCTGGAGCCGCTCTGGGAAGTGTCGCAGGGACGGCTACTTTACCTCGATTAGCGCTTGGCGGTGAAGCACCGAGGCAGCGCAAACCTTCAGCGAAGGCGGTGGATCTGCATTTCAGCATGCGTGCCAAGTACAGGCGCAAAGACCCTCTAGGTGGTGCAGGTACGGATGCGGATTCTGCTGGTGCGAATAGCGAAGGTGCTACTTCGCCGGCCTACCCACCGTTCACAGGACGTATTATTTGTCGCATCGGCGGCGCGCGCGTGTGGCCCTTTTTGGAGGTTGATCTGCAAGCGAGCAGTCGCAGTGGCAGCTCATTGAGCGACAACAACAGCAGCAGCGGCGGCAGCAGCAGCCGAGCTCCGAGCCATCATACGCCGTCGCCTGTGGGAGTCGAAGCGCGCTCACCTGACAGTGGCAGCGCACCGAGCCTTGAAGGAACAACAGCGGACCGCCCCAGCAGCGCGCCTCCAATGGAGTCGTCTGACGGTGGGCGCAGCGGCAGTCGCGGGCCCAGCCCTCGAAATGCCGCCTCTGTGAGCCTCGCTGGCTTGACCACCCGCGAAAGCTTGCACAGCGTCGCCCGCCGCAACCTTCTGATGCAGCAAATGGAGTGGCGCCAAGAAGACGGGAGTGCAGTGCCCGACAGTACCCCAGTACCCCCCAAGGGCGAAGCGTGCAGCGGAGGTGGGGGGTTCCTTCACAAAATATACAGCATTCTTCACCGCCAGCCTGTCTACTACGGCTCCAAGGGCAAGTCCGTGCTGCTCACGCACGCCCAGTACTGCACCGTTCGCTGGGACTTCGAACGCGACAGCAGCGGTACCATCTTGAGCGACCGCTACGACAGCGTTTCAATCGACAGCACCATCGCGAGTTTGCTGGGCAGCGGCATTCTCTTTGAAGCAGCGGAATTCAAGTCGATTCTGCGGCAATTTACGCAGGCAGGTTTCGAGGTGCGGCGCATGAACGACGCCACCACTCCAAGCAGCGTTGGGAAGTTTGCCTGCGATCCAGGCGACGAAGATCATTTCAGCGTGCGCTATTCTTTCCAGGGGTTGTCGTCAACGTTGCCGGTGGGCGAGTTTGTGCGCCTGGCTGAAGCTTCAATGGAGCGCAAGAAAGCCAAACCGCCACGCCGACCGACCATCCCCTTAAATCAAGCAGTGCCATTGCCCCCATCTTCTTTTTCTTCTTCCTCCTCTTCTTTTTCCTTTCCTGCCTCTCCCTCTTCTTCCTTGGGACCGGCCACGACGGACGAGTCACGCAAGCGCCCGTTTGAGAGTGTCGATGAAGCACGCGGCGCCCACGAAGAGCCCAGCCAGAGCGATCCGAGCGAGAGTGGCAGCGGCAGCGGCAATTGCAGTGGCAGTGTCAGTAGTGGCATCATCAGCAGCAGTATTAAAAGTAGCAGCATTAGCAGTAGTTGCAATGGCAACGACAGCACGGACATTAGCAGCAACAGCAGCAGCAATGAAAGTAGCACCAGTGGGAGCAGCATTAGCAGTAGCAACAACATCGGCAGCAGTATCATCATCAGCACCAATAGGATTGGGAACAGCAGTATGAGCGGTATCAGCAGCAGTACCAGCAGCGGGGGCGATGACAAGCGCATGCGTCTAAGCTCTTCTGAGAAGCCCTCGTTAGAATGTGCGTTGTGCAACAAAGTGTGCGCCGGAGGCGCCGCACTCGCCAACCACATGAAAATGTGCGCCCAGAAGACAAAGCCTGAGGCCCTCAGCAGTATGAAGAAGCATACTTTAATCGGACCTGGAAAATCAGTTCAAGGCGAAGCCGGAAGCACCGCGAAAAAACATGTATTGCCTGGACACTCTTCGTCGCAGCACCACGCAAGACCCGCAGAAGCAACTGCAGCCGAAGCACCAGCACAATCTTTCACGGAAGCCAACCACACTCTGAGTAGCCAATCAGCAGCACTGCTACCAACACCAGGCGTTACAGGATCAACGGCGGCGTGGACGGTGCCACGCTTTGCTGTGCCAGCGCTGCAGTCGTACCGCCCCACTGCACCCCCTGTTGGCAGTGTTGGGCCGACGCGAGTGCCGACTGCAGCCGTGGAGCCTCCTGCGTGGGGTCCAAGACCGTTGGCTGTTCCTCAGGTTCCATCCGTTGGGCCAACGGGACCACGAACTATGCTACCGCCTCCTTCGCACGCGCCATACGTGCCACATCTTCAACAGCATCCGCCGGCCTTACCGCAGGTGATGCGCGTTCCTCCGACCGTCCAGCATGATGAAGCGAGGAAATTCCATTTGCCTCTAAGCACTGGTACTGGGGCTTCTAATGAGCCAATGCAATCATTCTCGCTCGCTCGAGAGACGGACCGCGGAATGCGGCCTCCGGGGTTGTGATGTCAGTGCATGAGGTCCATGAGGTGCTCTAATCCCGTCGACACAGAGTTAAGCGGCAATTGCACTGTCGCTCTGTTGTTCAGCTCTCCAACCTTCGGCCTTCTGCCATCTGTCTTAAGGCAAAAAAATTGTTCTGTGAATTCAATTCGCCTGGTGTAATTTATTTATGACTCTGATTCTATGAAACGGCACTGCAATTGTAATGACTACAATAACGGGATGATATTAATACATACGTAGGATAAATCCCTAATCGACCATAACCAAGAAATTTTCTATGGCCGAATTTGGTTGATGTTCTTGTCTTTGTACTTCCAATCTATTAGTTAATAGGACTTTTTTTTGTTGAATCTTTTGAATCTAATAAGTGATAATTAATGACCAATAAGTGGTAAGTGGGCATTTAAGAAACAACCTTTAAACTTCATTGTGGTGTTGTAATATGCATGCTTAAGCGAAATTATTAATTCCACAAGGATTCCAGTCTTAATGGCACTGATATAATTCATAGTGCATCGGATTTTTGCATCGAATTTTGCGTGGTTCCTGCGGTTCCTGGTATCTTGACTTATAACTCAGAAGCTGCTGCACCGTCTGCATCAGCGGTAGCATTTTTAGCAGCATTATAGAAGTACCAGCCCGCGCCAGCCGCAGCCATCAAACTTAGCACAAAAATCAACCGATTGGCTATTAGTGTGTCCCTCTTTCTTTTCTCGTCCATTGACTTTGCAAGCTTGGTCACTACAGCAGCTTTGGCTTTCTCAAGGGCACCTCCTTCGCTGGCATCCTGGAGCACGGCCAGTACCGTGTTCGCCTTATCGCTCTTCGGTTTACCTTTAGCGAGCCACTTGGCATAATCTAGGGAAGGCATCATCCGGTACCCTGTGCTTTTAGGCACGCTGATATTTTTCTCGAGCGATGCGCCAAAATTCACTGTCGTGTTTTTTTTGTTATGTAGTGCAAACAACGGAATCACGAGGTACACAGCGTGAAATTTGTTCAGAGCACAGGCTAGATAGTATGAGCACGAAATGGAGGCTATTTAGTGATTAAGTGCTGGGTGCAGAGTGAACTCACATAGCAACGCGCACATTTCGATATCTGAATTCTCAATGGCACACCTAGACAAGATTCGAAGAGAGGGTCGTCGAGTCGAACACTTGACTCAAAAGCGGACAAGCCAAAGCAGAGTAAATGAACGAGTCTCTTTCTATAAGCTAGCATTCTGTCAATCGAATGAAGTTCGCTTAAATGTTCAATACAAAACGCATTTATATGTCACAACAGATTGCGTACGTATGTTATAGTATTCTCAATGCCCTTCTCGGGCTTTTACCGCAAAGGAGAGACCCCCACGTAAGCGGCATCGACGTCACCTCCGCCAACTAGTTTCTGATATACCCTCAGTAATTCTCCTTTGCCCACCGCAGAAGACAACAGTAATGCATCCATCTTGATGCTTATATGCAGTATTTCTCAATCAATGTTGTACTTCGTACTACAGTACACTACGTACTTGAATCCCCGCGTATTTGTTTATGGCCACACGCGCACACGCGAAAGATGGAAAAACTTAAATCATCAGATTTTACATTCCTGCTGGAGGTTCGGTGATTGATGAGTTTCGATGGTTCTTTCACAGTCCACTCGGAGAAGATTCGATTAGATCGTGTTCCCAATCCACGTACGCGCATATTTCTTGTAAGTATCCTCCACATATTGAGAAAGCGTTGAGCCCAAACCCTGCACTGCCCAAGGACATTCATTCTTCTTCACATTGCAAGATGTTGGACGAATACCTCCAGTACGTACAGGAAGTTTACCACAGCATTGCCATTTGCCGTAATTCTCAGCTCATCTTTTGACTTATTCATCCTGACAAGAGCTGTTGACTCTCTTCTTATTTCTACGTCTGTGTCTGTAGCAAAACATCATTTTTTGGTGGCACACCTCCACTGTCCGAGGTTGCCGGTTACTGTTTATGCATTTTTGCGGGACTGGCCTTCTCACTCATCACCACCGGTCTTGTCCACCTCGATTACAAATATGCGGTGAGTTTGGATTCCTCTATTCCGTCTATTCCTCAGTCAAAATTAAACGCGAATCTTGCATCACTTCACAACTCGATATCACTCCCTTCTGGTTATTCCTTTAAAATATTGCAACATGGCCAAGATTTTTATACGTATCCTTGTTTTATGCTGAAAGTTCAATCGTTGCCGACTCATGTGCAAATGTTTGCTTCTCTTCTTTTCATCGCAGGGATCCAATTTTAACAGCGAGCAGTTCAATACCGCTGGTCGCTCTGTAAAAACTGGCCTTACTGCCGCTGTCATCGTCTCCCAATGGACTTGGTACAGATAGTTTAAAAGCTTTGATCGCATTTGCCTCCCTTTTCCTCTCTCTCTCTCTCACTCTCTCTTCTTCGCGTTTCATCATGCACAATAAGTCCGACCTAATGTTTGCTGTTCTCTCCAATTTGTATTATCAGCAAATGAATCTATTCCTCTCAACTTGCGTGCTTCGTATCCTCATACTTTGTGTGCTTTATTTTTTTTCTTTCTGAAAGGGCCGCGACTCTTCTTCAGTCTTCCAATGTGGCTTGGCAATACGGCGTGTCGGGCCCGTTCTGGTATGCCTCTGGAGCTTCCATCCAGGTGCTCCTTTTCGGTATTATCGCAATCGAAATCAAGCGCAAAGCGCCCAAGGCGCACACCATGTGCGAGCTCGTTAAGGTTCGGTGGGGTAAAACCGCCCACATCACCTTCCTCATTTTCTCCTTCCTCGCGTCGATCATCGTCTCTTCGATGCTTTTGCTCGGCGGTGCTGCGACAATGAACGCGCTAACGGGCATGGACATCTACTGGGCAGGATTTTTGATCCCTTGGGGCGTGATGATCTACACTGTTGCAGGAGGGCTCAAAGCCACCTTCATGGCGTCTTACATTCACACTGCTGTCATTTTTCTGATCCTCGTCGTGTTCGTTTACACGATTTACCTCAAAGTCTACTCTTCTGACATCATCTACGACATGCTTCAAACAACGGTACCGTTTACATCTCCACGCTTCATAGTCTATTAGCTTGTCATTATAATGCTTATTCAGCAAAATATTGGTGTTGCCAACGATTCGTACAGGTCTCGTATACCGATGCTGAATGTGATGCTCTCTTCGCTGACGCTGATGGTGTCACTTTCCGCGACAATTCCATGCCAAGCACAACTTTTGCTTGCGGCGAGGTTGCTGACAACTTTGAAGGCAGTTATTTGACAATGTTGTCACTCCAGGGCTTCATTTTTGGCGTTATCAACGTGATTGGAAACTTCGGCACTGTGTTTGGTGAGACCAAGTAGAGGATGCTTGCGCATTTATTCATTTCATTTCTTGTCGTTTGATATTGATGTTGACTTCGTTTTGGATTGCGCACACTTATCTCCTATATTATGCAAGAAAGGAACGTTGTCTCATAGCGAAACTGTTGTTCATTTTCTTTATTGAACTTCAGTTGACCAATCCTACTGGCAGTCCGCGATCGCAGCCACGCCTCAATCGGCGCACAAGGGCTACTTGCTCGGCGGTATCGTCTGGTTCACCATCCCTTTCGCGCTTGCGACTTCGCTCGGCCTCGCGTCCTCCGCCCTCATGCTCCCCATCACTGCAGAGGAAGCCGGCAACGGCCTCGTGCCTCCTGCGGTTGCCACTTACCTGTACGGCCAGTCCGGAGCCATGATGATCTCGATCATGCTTTTCATGGCCATTGTCTCTACGGGCTCAGCCGAAGCTATTGCGGTCTCGTCGCTCTGCTCTTATGACATTTACCGCGAGTACTTCAACCCGGAAGCAACTGGAGAAGACATCCTGAAGATGTCTCAACGCGTAATTGTGGCTTTCTGTTTGCTCATGGGCTGCCTCTCTGCAGTGCTCCTCAACATGGGCCTGGGTCTCGGCTGGGTGTACCTTTTTATGGGCATTATGATTGGTTCCGCGGTGATCCCACTTTGGAACATGATGATGTGGGACAAAGCGTCTGCCGATGGTGCTGTGTACGCCGCATGGATCTCGCAAACGGCTGCTATTATTGTGTGGATTCTTGTGGCAGCAGGTGAAAACGACGGCACGGTAACTGTTGACACTTTGGGTCAAAATTACCCCATGTTGGCGGGCAACTTGACGGCGATCTGCTTGTCGGGCCTCATTCATTACGTGCACTCGGTGAACAACCCACAAAATTACGACTGGAAGTCCATGAAAGACATCAAACTCATCGAAGACGACCAGTCCGGTTTGGACCAAGATCTTTACGACACCGAGGAGCTTGAGGAAGCATACCGTTGGATCAAGAAATATGGGATGGGGTTGACCGTGGTGTTTGTCATTTTGTGGCCAGCTTTGTCACTGCCAGAAGGCGTGTTCAACAAGGACTACTTTTCATTTTGGGTCTTCATCTCTGTCATGTGGGGCTTTTGCGCTGCCGCAGTCATCATTGTACTGCCGATCTACGAGTCTTGGGATGACATTATGAAAGTCTACGTTGGCTTCATGGAGGGCGTACCAGCTGCCAAGGACGACGACGGCACAAAGAAGGATGCAGCAAAGAGCACTACCACGACGAATACTCACGTTGAGCTCACTTCGTCGCATTCGCAAGATTACGACGCGCACTTCTCCAACATCGTCCCCGAATTGGTGGACAAGGCAACTGCAAAGCGCATGTCGGGCCATGCGTTCAGTGAAACTGCTTTCGATGCCGTCGCAGTCGACGGGAAAATCACTCGTGCAGACTTCCTTGCCAACAAGCACGAGATGGCGTAAATCAGTACAATTCTGAATGCACCAAGTCGACATCATTAGAGGATAAGGCTCAACAGTTCACGCCCGGGTTTGCCTTCCCAACGAAGCCCATGAACCATGCACCATCAGCGGCTTCTTCACTATATTACTACACTTCACCCGCCGCATGTCCTCTTCGTACTACTTAGCTAAAACCTAATTCAACAGCGAAGCCTAGTTTCCTTTCATATATGGGCAACATGATATTTTTTGTAGTTAACCAAAGAAAAAGTACCACGTGGTACTGTGATACATAATGATTGGGTATAACACGAAACGCGAAGTCTAGCGTTGGAAAATCAGAAAACGCTCAGGTCAGCTCGGTAGAAGAGTTCAAAAACGATGCCACCATATTCACCAAACTTCGTCCCATCAATATTTCCTGATATGACATGGAGGTCGACCTCGTCGGCACGCGCGCTCTCGATGAACTTCGTTTTGGATTCATGGGCATACACCTTTTTCATCAAACTGTTCTTGCGTGCGGCGGCTGCCTCCTTCATACTCGACGCACTAATGATTGGTGTCAAGCCTTTGCTCACGTCGACCAACATCTGCGCGATGAGTTGTTCGGCTTCGCGGAGCAGCTGCAGAGATTTCCGAGTTTGAAAGTAAGAATACAGTTCTAAAGAGGACGTCGACGCAACGTGGCCAATGTAAGCCGGCAAAGCAGCCACCACAGCTGCAGGTACCCAAGATCCAGCCAGGAAAAAATTGTATGGGTTCAAACTGGGAGCATTGTTCCCCGCAAAAGAAATACTTCGCAGTGGGTTATCAGGTTTTAAGTCTGCGATGAGTGCCTCAATGTCCTTCGTCGTCTTGGGAGGACTACTCGAGAAACCTTTGCACAACACACGCTTGTGGCGCGTGGCACAAAAGACGCCTTCCGCAGCCACGTACACACAAGGTTCGTCGCTCATCAAGTCATCCCAAGCCTCTTTCGCGGATCTTTCCGACCACGCCATGCACCAGAACTTGTAGGTGGCGTCAGCCTCGGGTGGCTTGATTTTGCGGCCCATGATTTCGCACCCACCGCCCACTAGGCCTCGCTGTCGCTTCGTCAGATCCACAATTTCAACTGTGCCACCTCCCTCGCCGTCTGCCTTGTATGTCATAAGCACATGTCCTGCACCATCGATCGCCGCGCATTTGCTTGACATTTTACCGTAGGCGTCCCAATACAGTTCGCGGCGTTTGTGTGAGGACACTTTCTTTGAATCAGCCTTGAGTCCTTCGACAAATAGCACATACATATATTTCAAATGTCAGTATACAACAAAAGCTTGAAATAAATTACAAAGCATACCGTCAATGCACAGTGCGAGGTCAACCGAGGGCATGCCATTCGAAAGCACTAGGATTTCAATGTTGCCGGCTATAACGCTATCTTGTTCGAGGGCGGCCATAATATCAATACCAACTTCGATATGCTGATAGTGATGTTTAAAATTCGGAATCGAATGTGTGGAGAGCTCTTGCGCACTTAATAAAAGATCGTCTCCAACCACTAAGAACACCCTCTCTAGTAATAGCCAGAGTTGTTGCTAGTACGTTGCTACGGTACTCGCTAGATTACAGAAAGCCTGCTCGTGCTCATAGCTCGTAGCTCGTAGCCTTGCCACTTCCTGCGCTGCCTACTGCACTGTAATAATGAAAGGAGAGCGCTGCAAACATTTCCTTACTAACCCCCTGTACTTACTCCTGAACTCCTTCGTTAACCGCATCCTACAGAGGGATTCTGTTTTTCAGCAAGATGGCCCTTCTATTGCCAAGGCGTCGCCTTGCCCTCGTTTCTACAACGACGACCCCAAGCTAAACCGGCGATCGTGTAATCACCGGAACTCGAACTCGAACTAATACAAACCCAAATGACACAGAAGCCAATGCTGCGGGCAGACCCCCATTCAGCCCGGGATAAAACTAGCTAGTAGCAGCACAGTTTTTCTCTCGGATTTACTGGGTGTGTTTTTGAGACAGGCCCCGAAGGACCGGAATTAGAAGACTAACAGGTAGAGAAGAAAAGCAAAGCAGCGCAAACCAAACCTAAGAAGCTAATCAGACGCACATGCCCGAGTGGCCATGGAAGTGATGGTAGCGGTCCAAAGTGGCACGCTCCTCCATGCTCTGAGTGTGTTTCCCCCCTTTTTTTTGAGACAGGCCCCGAAGGGCCGGAATTAGAAGACTACTACTAACAGGTAGAGAAGAAAAGCATTTTTTCTTTTTATACCATACTACAGTAGCTACAGTGTAGTGCAATTTTTTTTTCCCTGAAGAATTTTGCGACAGAATTCGAAGATTTTGAATACTGTTCAGTAGCGTTCACCGGAACTGCAGGGAGTGCGAGCACCATACCAAGGGTGCTGCATATCTGAACGCAACGGCGCCAAACAACGATACTGATTTTCGCAGCATCTGCCTACGGGATTTTTTGCCTATAAGAATTGCTGATTAGGTCATAGAGTATAGGTTTTACGAGAGCCTCGTTCTACACCCTGTGCAATTCAATGTCTAGCTTCCAGATATGTCTATTTGTCCTCGCAGCTACGTCTATCAGACTTCCTGAGGCAGCTATAGCAGATGATTTAGAAGCTCGCCTTGCTAGCAAACGCTCTGTACTCGAAGCACGGCTTGCTGCAGCGCATGAACTAAACCGCGCTCCTCAAGAGGTGCCAGGAGAGCAAGCCCCTGAATACGAGACCACAGTAGTTGACGTCAACGGCACTGACTGGGGCCGCTTCGTGTATCTATTACCTAGTGATAGTAAAGTTGACCATCCCGCAGATGCCGCTTGGGCGTTTGCGCGTGATAAGGGTTTACCTCGCGCGCTGCGTTGGCAACTGCAGGACGACGCGTGCAATGCTCTGCCTGCCAAGTGTGGCAACAGACGTCGCGCAGTGGTCGCAAGCATTCCTGTAGACCTGGGCAGTGGTCCCGGCCAAGAGAAAACATGCGAGCTTTTAGACGGGCGTTCTGCAGCTGACGCGGCGTTTGTTTTTGTGCAGGAGCAGCAGCTGCCAACGGAATCTATTAGCCGGCTCAAAGAAGCACTATGCGGCCGCTTGGCAGCTGGTGATCGAAACGACCACGAGGAGGCGTGCCGTCAAGATCGCGCGCTACTATTCTATCGCTCTGCGGGACCTTGGTCACTAGGACCCTGGGCTGTCCCAGCTACTGGCGCTTCGGAAAAGGTGGTGAACTTGCCTGAGGCGATTGAGATTTGGAACGGTGACGAGCCAGCTGACGTGTTGCGAGCTTTACTGTTTGAAGCACACAACCGCCCGACATGGCAACATCAAGCACTCACCGACCATTTGTGTGCACTTCCTGCTCTCGCAAAACGCCGTCACGAAAGATTAAAGATGCAATCTACCAACCACAACAATACAACAACTGCTGCAGCAGCAGCTCAGAATAATGGTAGCGGCGAAGGCAGTTTTGAAATCGAAGCTGATGCATTAGCTGCGGCATGGCCATACCTCCGCTGTACTCGGCGACGAGTGATCGAGCAGACGCAAGACGTTAGTGATTTGGGCGCGGTAAGTCTTCGTTTTTCCCGGGCGGGGCGCGCTTGTCAGACCCTGTGTCTTGCGAAGTTCACATTTTGTATACTTCCGTCTTTTTCTTTTCAGCGATGTCTTCTTGTTGTGCTTGCTATACAACTCAATTAGCAGCACGTATCCTATCATATACTTTCGCTATATCATAACCTCTTCATGTACTGCACCCGATCAGCTGGAAGTATACGAAGGCGAAGAAGTCGTCGATGCCATTCATCGCTTTGCTTTTGTGCACCAAATCCACGACCCAAATGCCAAAAAGCAGCTTTTGCACCACATGTGCAACAACCGCCCTAACCAAGCTGCGCCTTGCACGCGTGACATGGCCCTACTTCTCAAGGCAACCGTGCACACAGGCCTTGACACTGGCGCGTTTAGCGGCAACGATATTGCCGGGAACGACAAAGATGACGAAGACGGGAAGAACGACAATTGGTTTGTATTCGACGAAGGGCCCGCCGTACCGAGCCCTCTAGTGGTATGGGAAAACGAAGAGCCCGCAGATATAATTCACAAGTGCGTAACAAATAAGAACTTTCTAAAGGCATTTGAGAACATGATCCAATTGGCTTCAGTTCATTCTTCCTTCTTCATGAATATTTTGCCCTTTGATGTCACCTTTGTAATTGGTAATATTTCATAGATATACCGTTCTTCTTTCATTCTTCATTCCGTTATTATTGTTATTTTTCTTTCTAAATTTCTTTCTAGCTGGTGCGAAGCCCATCATCTTAGCGATGCTTTTCGCGACGCCCTCACCCGGGCCGTGTGCCGTGGTGGCTTCAGCCAGAGTGGCTCTCAAGGTGGGCGAAATGACGCTCTGCCTTCCCTCAAGTGCAGCCGGGAGCAAGCCGTGGTTTTAAGCATGCCCCTGGCCGACGAACAGGTGGGGTTCACAGTTTCTTTTAATGTGATAAACTGCGAGTGAGTTTTTACAGTGATAAGAGAATGCCATAATCATTTCTCTCATGTCTGAGAGCCCGAGTTTGGCTGGATGTCATCAAGAAGTGCAGCCATGGCGAGAAAACCACGAAGTATTAGCAAAACGTGGCATCCTCATTTAAATCCACTTTGTCAAGATGGCGTTTCTCACGAATTTGATGTGTGCATATATATCTCCTAGGGCCGCCCCCTCGGGCTATTCACTTTGTTAGCTCACGAAGAGCCTGCAGACGCCGCTCGAGCCTTCAGCCAACGCAATCGAGTGGGGCCTCACTTCCGGCAAGCGCTTCTTGGGACTTTGTGTGGCGAACGATTCAATTTAACCTGCAGGTGTTGGCATCTTTTTATTACTGCTTTTCTATGCTCTCAATTTTCTTGTCGGACCTCTGCCTCTCATGGTCACAACTCATGTACGCCCCTTTGACTTTTCCTCGCTAACTCATGTGTCTCATACTCACGTTGCCACTTCTACGCAGCCGCACCCGTGCGTATGCAGTGAAGCGCCCAGTAACTGCCCATGCGGGATACACAGGACCGCGGCACAGGGGCGACCCTGCTTGCTACAAAGAAGAGCTGGAGGTGCGGTGAAATGCGAGAGAACGTAGACAATGAGGAATTGACAGAATAAAAAGCCATTTCGGGATGGAAGTATTGAGTGGTTCTATTGCTAATCGTTTTGATATTCTTTCTATTCTAGGTCTGGGAGGATGACGAGCCCGCGGATGCCGTGTACCGTATGAGCAAGCTAGTGCCCGGCGGGATGACGATGCAGCACCGGCAAGGCCTGTTGTTTTGGCTCTGCAGTGACCCAGACCTGGGCCTCGTGTGCAACCGCGTCCTCCCTGCACTCTTTTCCCTCGCTGTGACCGACGAAAAAGGCGCCGTGCAAGGTGAGATAAATCGCTATTATCATGTAGTCATATTCCAGCTCATTTAAGCTTCCTTGTCGTCACGTGGTGCCATGCAGGGCCACCTTTACATGTGCTGGAAGGCATGCGGCCGGCCGACGCGCTGTTGGACTTCATGAAAGGCCCTGGAGGCACATCGACCTTCAAACTAGCGCAGGTGTTCAAGCACCCTAACTTGCGCCCTCGGCTCTTTCAGCGCTTATGTGCAGCTGCGTCCGCCGCTTCAACTCCCCTGGATTGCAGCGTAGATATTCCCAGGCTCAAAGCTGTGAATGTAAGTGTAGCCATATAAGGAGGTCCAAGAGGCGCAGGCTAGGAAGGACAGGCAAGATCGGGAATAATGAGGAACCGACATGGCTGCAAAAGTATTTGGCACTTGTGACACGTGGCGTATTTTAAATTTCTATCGTGATAATGCTGGATTTATTTGTCTGCACGTGTGTCCACAGGTCGAGCTCACGTACAGCGGTATTAAAACGGGCTTCGATTATTTCTTCCCCGACCATCACTTTGACCCGCTCTTTCCCGAATACGCTGACTCCCAGTGCGTGCCTTTAGCCGCCTTTGGCCTCGAGCCCCTCTCCGAATATGAAGAGCGACAGGTAGGCATTCACCTCACGAGATCGAAGGTCGAATTATTCTCATGCCTGCAACTGATACGGAGCTGTTTAATCTATTTGTGCGTCATCCTACGTTCACAAGGGTTCGGGTCTAATGTGTTCCAATCCACGTGCGCAGGTGGCTCGCTACGGCTACGACCAATCAATGGTGGACGCTGAAACGCGCAGTTGGCTCGAAATGCCCGATCAAAGTGCTCTTGAACCTAGTATTGCCAACAGCAGCACAACTATTGAAGGATTGCAGCGCCGAGGTGCGCCGCTCCTGACGGAGGCCGAAAGTGGGTGCTTGGGACCAACGCGGCGCGCGGTGGTGTTCTTTTGTTTGCGACTCTCGCCGGTGCCCAACAACTGTGTGCGCGATATTCACGGCGCCCTAATTGGCCACTTGATTCGCGACGACAACAGCCGCTGGACCAAAGCTGGCCCCGTTGGCATTGACTACTACCAAATGATGCGGTGAGAATTGTGATTATCCATTGATGAGATCAGTGAAACCTGAAATGCACGACAAAAGTGACGCCTACAGCAAGTGTCTATACCCTACCTACTAACTTCTTTCTCAACCTCTCATCTCTTTGAATGTGTTTTCTCTATACAAGGTGCCCCAATGACGCCCCATTGGCTGAAGTGAAGCGGCGCATGGCAATGGTGGGCGCAGAAGTGCAAGCCCTCAACGCCAACGTCTCCCGCACCGTCGCCACTGCAGCCGACGCCAGCCGTCAGGGCACGGCGGGTTTTACCGAAGCTTCCAGTGGCTTAGTGGGAGCCCGAGCTAGCAGCAAAGGTGCACGAGCACTGCTGTTAGCGGCGGCCAAGAGTCTGGCAGGCGCACGGCTGAGCCTCCAAGCAGCGGCGGAGCACCGCAAAGCAGCAACCCAATCCTTGAGCGCGGCGGTAGGCGTGGCCGAAGCTTTGCGGCAACGGCTGGTGGTTGCTTGTAACGCCACTGCTCAAGCGCGCAACTGCTCCAGCACTCTGCAATGGGTCCCTTTGGATTCCTTAGGCCCACCGACTGCACCCGCTTATATAGCAGCGCTGCGTTTAGAGAAAGAGCTCGCCTGGGCTCACGCAGACGATATTGCCAATGCGACTGCCAATGGCACCTTAAGCAGCGAAAGCACCAGTGG
>Ga0307931_1000912_pt1 | contig 19551 bp, 23 predicted proteins | sample OrgLakmetageno47_FD_201816 | JGI IMG/M metagenome (GOLD analysis project Ga0307931, IMG submission 201816) | Saline water microbial communities from Organic Lake, Antarctica - #47 | ecosystem: Environmental > Aquatic > Non-marine Saline and Alkaline > Saline | place: Antarctica: Organic Lake...
CACAAATTCCTCGCTTTTTGCAAATTTTCCGAGGAATTTGGCCAATGCCCCTCTCCCTCCTGAATCATTCCGCACTTGCTTTGTTTGCGCAACGCACGCGCATTCCCACTTCTGCCCGCAGCATTGGTTTCTGTGCCATTTGGGTTTGTATTAGTTCGAGTTCGAGTTCCATTCCGCCAGTTGGACCAAAAATCAATTTGAAGGAACTTCTTATTGCCCGCGGTGTATTCTGCAGAAACCAGATATCATGTCATCAACAACAGCTGCTTCGTCCGAAACGCCGGCATTCTGCGAAAAATCAACTATACGACGGAATCACGGTGCCGGTCCAGACATGACATTCTACAATCAAGCAGGAACCAACATACATACATCCTTCAATACATGAGAGGAAAGTCCTTGTCACGTGACAATCAACCTTCAAACTAACGCTTCGTAGATATGCTCCCTCGTGGATCCACGTTCTTCAAGCAATGGCTGCGCATTTCTGTACTCGCCATCGCTCTTGCGATTGCCCGATGGCTGTGGTCACGCCGCAGGAAGCCTCGTCTCGAAGACGAGAAGGGCAATGCGCCAATCGCTGGCTCCAGCCCAGAGTTATTTACAGGGGTGATGCCCTCTCTTCCTGCTGGAGAGCCAGCGTCTAAAGAGCCCAAAGCACCCCGCGTGCTGTCAGAAAGCGAGCGCGCTGCTATCGTTTACAAGTTAGTGACGATTTGCACTGTGTTTGCACGTTCTCACAATCATCACCGTACTAATTGCTGAAGGCCCCTACACCCTTCCTTGTATTCAGGTACGACTGCTTCCTGAGTCACAAGCGCAGCGACTGTCACGATATTTGTTTGCGCATCAGCGACAACCTCAAGTTCAAGGGCGTTCATCCTTTTATCGACCGCGAGGTAATAATCGGCTATGCACAATAGCCACGATAGCAGCTCGTGCCGCTGTTGGTCCTATTGTCTCTTGCTGTTTGACTAGCATATTGATCTTTGTGATTCGATGCTTTAAGTACCACCACCCCGCACTCCCCCACCCCCGCCTGTCCCTAACTTGAGCGTTTGGTGTGTTTCGTATCATGCAGTGCTTGGAAAGCTTGGATTCCTTGGCTCAGCATGTGCGCGCCAGCCGCGTCTTCTTTCTGTTCCTCACTAATAACATCTTCAGCTCACCTTGGTGCATGATGGAATTAGTTGATGCTGATTTTGCCGGTGCCATTCTGGTTCCCATCCTAGTCGAAGGATCCTCATGGGGTGCCCACGGTGCTCGCAAGGTTTGGACGACACACCACCGCTTCCCTCAGCGGGCTGCGATATCACTATTGAGCACACCTGTCCTACTAACTTTGCCCTTTATTTAACACGCAATGTGGCGATCGTATCTTTGTTAATGAAAATCTCAATCTTTCTCGTTTTCTGCTTTGCATTACACAGTTCCCTGACATCGAAATGGACTGCCCGGAAGTGATGGAGCCCACGCCTGGCATGCAGATTCGCCCGCGGCCTGCCTTGCGCCGGCTCTTTGCTAATGTGGCTATCGACCTCAGCCGGACATACTTCGACGCGTTTGTCGACAAGCTTGCTCAGCGCGTGGAGTCCGCTGGAGGTGGCAACAGCGCAGCTGGCCAGGAGCGGCGCATGATATCCAAGGTCGCTAGCGGCGTGGAAGATGAAAGCGCAGAAGGATTCTGGCGTTCGGCTCTAGGTGACGTCCAAGAATGCAGCTGGCTTTCCTTCGAAGGCGCCTTGCGCACGTTCCTTGCCGACGATCAAGATACACTGACGGCCGTGCTTGTGCCTCTTGAGGGTGCAATCTGCGATCATCGCGGTGGTTCCCGAAAAGGTGGCGGTGGGACCGTGAGCTTTAGTGCGCTTGCAGCGACATTTGCGGGTGGCAACTTCAAGGACACGCTCCGTGCTATGGCTGCTGAATCGTCCGCAGACGAGATCGTCTTTGACATCGTTGTTCGAATCCCAGTCGCCAATAGTAGCGGCACCAACAAGGAGTACGACATCGATGAGGACCGGTCGACCAGCTTCGTCATGATCAAATCAAGCGACACTCTTTCGCGGGTGCGGCAAACGATTGTAGAAGCATTCATGAGCGACGATTATGGCGCAGACGGAAACGACACGGACAGCGATGCTGGACTCGAGTTTTTGGGTGAGAGCAACTTCAGTTTCGTGTTTCAGGTTGGCGCTGGCAACTCCGGGAAAAACTCAGGAGCTGTTCACTGGGCGCGCTCTCGGCGGCAGCAGGAGCGGAAAGTCACTGCCGTCGGCCTCACCAACTTATGCGTGGTGGAGGATGATACGGCAGCAACCACGAAACGCCGATGGGCGCGTGTGAAGAAGAATCAGACCAAGAGAGAAAAGAGGAGCGTGCGTTCTAACATGTCAGATAACAGTGGTAGTGGCAGTGACCATGAGACTAGTGAGACCAGTGGCAGCGAGCGCAGCGAGAATGACGATGAAATGGCTGGTATGTCTTCGTACGGCGACGCATCCCGAATGGTGACCAACCCTGTTGAGTTTGCGCTTGCGGCTGGCGTCCTCCATCAGGCCAAGGTGCGAGCGGCTGAAGGACTAACGACCTCCGATGTCATGGCCGACGGCTCCTTGTCCACTGCGATGGGCTCGGAACAGTCCGGTTTATTGTCTCAGGCAGCTGCAGAACTGAAAGCAAATCCTTCGTCGTCAGAGGCTCGGGCCAATCTTGTCGCGGCGCTTCCAAATGATGTGGGTGCTGTCGTGGCCGCTGGTGGTAAGGAAGCTGCTATCGCTGCAGCTGACGCCGCGCTTCAGGCAGCGTCGGATCTCGCGACACCACTGGCTGACCTTAAAACAAGGCTGCTGCGCGCGCCAAAGGGTAAAAGCGCACGAAGCGACGGGCGCGGTGGGAAGCGGGAGCGCGTGGTGATCATTGGCGGTGGCTTCGCTGGTTGCACGGCGGCGGCAAGGCTTGACCGGCACCCAAACTTGCACGTCACGCTCGTCGACACCAAGGAGTAAGTTTGGGAGGAAATATCCAGTGATCGTATTCTACATTTGAAGTATTTACTCATTATGCTGAACCTTTTTTTGAATGATGGTGTGTTATCTATCTCCTTCCCTAGGTACTTTGAGAATACGCCTGCTGTGTTGCGCTGCATGGTCGAGAAGGATTACGAGATGTTTGACCTCTGCCACGTGGAGCACAAAGAATACATCTTGAACGGCTCTGTTGTTATTGGTCATGCGACTAATGTAGACGAGAACCAAGGGGTAGTGTACGTTGGACAAAAAGGATCCATGGGCGCTCAAGGTAACATACAACATAACATACAACATGACTAATCATTGAATGCTTCCAAATTATGATTGCACATTCAAAACTTCAGTATTTCTTGCCTCTGACTGTTTTGTACACTTTCTGGCTGTCTAGTTCTGCCGTTTGACTACTTGGTCATCGCCACTGGATCGCGTTATCCCTCCAACATCAAGCCCACAGAATCTTCGTTGAGTTTCCGAAGGAAACAATTCAAGCAAGAGCGCAAGCGTCTCTCTGAATCTCCCAAAGTGCTTGTGGTGGGCGGCGGCGTTATGGGCACGGAAATGGCTGGCGAAGTTATGTCATACTTCCCAGATGTGCCTGTTGAGCTTGTGACGCGCAATCACTGCCTTTTGCCTCGGTCTCGCGGCGCACATGAGCTTGCTACATCAATTCTTCAAGATCCTAAACTTGAGAAGCCAGTGTCGATTTCATACAATGAGACGATTGATTTTTCGGTCATTGATCACGATAATAATATGGTGCAGACATCCAAAGGACGAGACATCTCTCTCGATGGTACTCGAGTCGTGAACTGCACCGGGTACACGCCCAACTCCGACTTTTTGCCTCGTCGATGGCTCGATGACAAAGGCTTCATCCTTTGTACAACTCAGATGGAGATCGAGGCTAAGGCTGTACCCCGAGCTTTGCGTACTGCGGAAGGATCCCGATTCTACTTCGCGATGGGCGACGTGTAAGTTTTCTTTGTTTTGCTTTGCCTGATAAGTTTATGGGCTCGTAAATTTCATCGCCGTCTTTACGTGCTGTTATAGGTGTGAAGACTCCAAGTTTCCTGGAGGTGAGCGCATGGCCGCTGTAGCTCACACTCATGCTTACGGTATTGTCCATTCCATTGAACGTCTCGCTGAAGCACGCATCGGTGCACGGCGGGCCGAGAGTTCCCAAGCAGGGACTATGAAGCGCCTCGGTCCGATGCCAACTCGGACAAAGGAATCAGCGCACCGGCCTCCGCAACCGAAGCTTTTCAAGATGGACTTGAACGCTTCCACGGGTGTTCACACTGGTATTCCTTGGGGCGCTGTCAGCCTTGGTTCAGACCACTGCGTCACCCGACTCGACAACCCAGCATACGAAGGATTCGCAGCAGCCTTTTTCTTTGACCCAGAGAAGGTCAAAAAGGAGCAAGGCCCGATTACAAACGGCTGGATTGGCCTCGGGCCGTCGTCAACCAAGTTTAGTATGATGGGCATGATTCCGTCAATCCTGCGACCGGAGCCAGACAACATGCCCATGTGGGATGGGTTCAATGCTGATCGAATGACTGAAGAGGATGATTCATAGGCATGATTCTGTTGTAGTTCTTTTGAACTTTCTTGCTCGCCGTTCCGACCAGTGCGTATGTCCGCTTTTCGCCACATGGTGATAACAAACGGCAGCAAATGGCAGCTGCGCAGCCGACTTGGCTTTAATTCGAATAATTTAATTTTTCCTTTCGAATATAAGATTTCAGAATTATGATTATACACGAAGAGGTTTCTTGATATGCAATATCATTCTGGCGTCTCGCCCTGGCCCTTTCTGTCAGTAAGTAGAAGTAAACCCAGCCCCCCCGGAGGACCAGAAAAGTTTTGGTTGTGGTTGTGTCTTAATCGAAATCTATTATTAATATCAATTAACCAGATTGCCTCGTAGATCTTACCGAGAATTATCGGCTCTCGGCCACTCGACTACCGGTTCATAGTTCATATTCCTTCATGCACCAACCGCGCAAGTAAGTTTAAAATACTTGCGATACGCCACATGCCTGCCTTTTTTTTTTATATTTGGAGAGTATAAATTATGTATAAACAGTTAAACAAGAGTATATAAGACTTCTAAGGCTTGGAAAAGCACAACTGAAAGTTCACTTACTTGGCGAGTCGTTCGTACAAGGCACAGTCGCTTGGGGGAAAGTGAAAACTAAAGAGCAATTGGTAGGCATGTTTACGAGGGCTATATCACGCGAAGATTTCTTCAAGTCAGTGGTAAGTGAATTGGAGTACAAAATCCGCCAAGCGCCAAGGGCCTGGCGAAAACTTAAGACTCCGCACCGGGCGCCTCTGAGTGCAACAAAACGGTGTGGGGCTCTGGACGTAACCTCGTGTGCTGTCTAGAAAACTACAATTCACTGAAGACCGCGAGCGAAGCATGCTGATGTGATAACAGTGGGGTTTGCAGTCTCCTTTAGGAGCTGCATAGCTATACAGGGAGGGTTCGTGTTGTTGGCGATGCTTTGCTCTTACCTCGTTAGCGATACTTGGTCACTTCCCAGTCATTCCAGATCAACAGGTAATGGGCTCGTAGTTACGCACCCTGCGGTGGTGTTATACAAACGGTAGATTGTAACGTCGCGTTCGATGGATGAACACTTCCCGGTCTTTCCAGATCAACAAAGCAACGATAAAATACTTTTCCAGGACAACCATTTTTTGGGCGGCGTTGTTCAGCTTGAAGCAGTGTAGACAATTGAACGATTAATAGACATGCGGAAACCACACAAACGCAGCGTTTGGTGGATTTCAGTGACGCGCGTAACCGCGAATGAGGGGCGACATGTGGACTTATCACGAACTTGCCACACAAGGGGGGCATAAGAAACCTGGTTGGATCGACCAGCTTTTACAGAGAACAAGAGCACGAGAGATAAAGAGCTGCTCGAGATGGGAAGATGCATTTATATATCGATTGGAGATCGGTGGGCAATGGTTATATTAACCCCGAGCCCGGCTTTCAGTCTGGCTTGGGAGACTTCGTAGACGCGCTCTTTTGAGACAGGCCCCGAAGGGCCGGAATTAGAAGACTAACAGGTAGAGAAGAAAAGCAAAGCAGCGCAAATTAGACCTAAGAAGCTAATCAGGCGCACATTTTCCTGGTTTCTTGTTCACTCCGGTGCACCCAGAAAAGTCCGTATTTCGTTTCTTCGAATTTTTTGTGTTTCAACTTCTTCCCTAACAACAACAACACAGTAACACAGTGCAATAAGGGAAGGGCACAAGGGGTCGTTAAAATGCGTTCCAGCGAATGAAAGTCTCAAGAAGCCCACGTTTTCATTTAGCTTTTGCACATCGAAAATTACACTTATAAATCTATTCGCATTTCAGCTCAGTTGCTAGCTTGCCTAGCGGTTACATTCACACTCTAGCTTAGCTAGTGAACCCAGAATCTTTCGTCTGCTCAGGGGGTAGCTGTTGCATCTTCCTCTCTAGGCGACATGACTTTTTCGCACCAAAATCCTAGCCACAGGAACATCCGTAGCCTGACTATCTTGTTGCTGTGCGCAACGGTTGAGGGCTTTGGTGAGTCTATGCCGTCCATAAGAACGAATCCCCCCACTTGTCAACTTCTGTCCTCAACTCGCTTCGTTGCGCGGGTTCGTTCGAAACGCCTCAGTCGCGATAAAAATCAAATCGACGACTTCAGCAAAAATGAGGGTCGCAAGGCAGTACAGGACCTGTTAGGCGAGGAAGCCTTGCAAGACGAAAGCAGCAGCGAAGCAAGCGACAAACTTCTGGCTGAAGTGATGGAAAATCAACCGTCGGGATTCCAGGTGCGAAGAGCAGGATATCCACCTGCCATTGCATGGCCTTTACACTTTTAATTTTCTTATCATGGCCCTAGTAGGTGGCCTCTGACGTCATGGGCTTTAACGCTTTGACTTACGTGCTGGCCTTTCTGATTGCCTTGAGCGGCGCAGCCAACGTGTTCCTCGGTGATGGCTGGCTTCTGCCTATTATAAACCCCGACATGGCGCAAGAACAGCGAGAAGCGGTCGATGCACGACGACAGCAAGAGGTACGCTCGCTTATGTCCAGAATAAAGACTAATGTTTACACTATTATTACCTGATGATCGGCCTGTATTATTCAGATCGACCCGCGGACCTACCCTTCGGGCTATCAGAGTAAAGTGCCTTCGACCGAGGAGCTCTTAAAAAACATCCCAGCTGAAGATCTCAAGCGTTTACAGGAAGGAAATCTCCCAATTAGAGGTGCTGCCTCACCCGGCGATGTGGAAGAAAATATCTTGAAATACCTTAAAGATACGAAGTGAACTGCGACCGTACTTACTAAAATTCGGAATCTGAATTGGATGATTCTCGATGTTTTTCCTTCGTTTTATTTCCCAAGGGGTTTGAGATATATAAATACGATCCGACGTGCCTCGAAGAAAGCAAGAAAGTTCCGATCCGCGTTTTGTTTGAGCTAGAATATGTGGATTTGGATTTTGAAGGCACGGATGTGCATGCAATTACTTCAAGTTCAAGTGGAAGTGGGAAGCATACACCAATTTTTTCCTATCTCCTCCGTATGTCTGCATATGCCCCTCGACAAATCAACGAGGAGCTGCGCTTGCGCTAATTCGAACTGCGCGTACGGTCAGTAAGAACCATTTCAGCGGCCTTTTCTGCGATGGCTAAAGTTGGCGAGTTCGTATTCCCCGAAGTAATGTTCGGCATGATAGACGCATCCGCTACGCGTAAGCCTACTACTCCTAGCACTCGAAGTCGCTCATCGACTACCGCCATTGGATCTCTCAGATGGCCCATCTTACATGTGCCCACCTACACAACGGCAGAGGCAAACAATGCATGCAGCGAGAGAGTGTGCGTTACGCATGCAGCATATTACGGACTAATGACTTCCAGGTATCTGTGTAGACAGCTATTTTGATCAAGGCAGCGCGGCTCACCGGATGAAATATAGAGGTGGCGATGTTGCCAGCAGCAGTTGCCAGCTCCTCGTCGCTCTCTAAATGTTGGCCTGGAGTATGCTCGGTCACTGGCCCATGCTTCGCTGTAAACGCATGGTTCTTGAGCACGAGATTCCGGGCAAGGTGCATCGATGCGACAGCGACAGCACGGTCATGTTCCTGCATTGATAAGACGGAAAAGAAAGATTCCAACAAGAAATTAGAAACACTTCAATGCACTAAACCTGTTCTACACCACTAAAACTCAACAAAGGTGCTTTGAAAGATTGAAGCAGTCAAACCCTACAAAGACGGCAGCACACAAATTGGAGATGTTCGCGTGTACTATGGACGAGACGTTTACCGTGCTCAGGTAGTTGGGATCAATGGCGGGTGCTTGGCGGGTGCTCGGGCCCGTGAGGCGGATGGAGCCTCGGCTCGTGGGACGCAAATTGCACACCTGAGGGGGGGAGAAATGAATGACGTGTACATTTAGGCACGACTGAAAGACATGAGAGTAACACTTGAATTCACCGCAAAGGCAAGAGAAAGCAATGTACCGAAGCCGTCACTCCTGGGAAAGGGTGCAAGCTGCTGGAGTCACTCAAATTGCCTAGGCTCAGTGGCTGTACGTGGAACTGCAAATCCGGCGTGGGTGGATGCCCGTTGGCAGCTGTAGCACTGCCCGGTGAGCCACCACTGCGAAGCTTACTACTACTAAGCTTACTACTGCTCGAGGGCATGTTCGTGTTAGCCGCTCCTGGTGCCACTCTGCTATCGGTGTCACTTGGGTGCGGCACCCCCGAATGAGCAAAGACGCCGAGCTGAGAGGGCGCCATAGCTAAAGGGCCCGACTGTTGCCACATGTACTCGAGCCCAATCAGTGCTTGGCCTATCAGGGAGCCCGCTTTCTTCCAACTGTTGAGGGTGATGGCCTCTGGTCCGAGCTGAAACACAGGGCGAATCTGCAAATGGTCTTGCAAGTTTTGCCCTACCCCCGATAAAGGATGCAGTGCTTTGACGCCATACTGTTGCAAGAGTGACGACGGTCCGATGCCACTGCATTGAAGCAAATGGGGCGAGCCGACCGCTCCAGCAGCCAAAATCACTTCTTTCCGTGCCCTTAAGGTCCGCAAAGATCCGTTGGCATCACCAGCTGCCTGCACTTGTACTCCTCGGCACACCATGTATCGATCGCCACCACTGGTAGTGTTCTCACTCGAAGTCCTCGGCCATTTGGCTTCAACAGCTGCTGCTGCTGCAGTCGACGACGAGGATTGGGTCTCTTCGTCGTGAGCGCCTCCTTCGAGTGCTTCCAACGAGAGTTTCTCCACATGTAAGTTGCTCCGCACGTGCAGGTTGGGGCGAGCCATTACAGGGCGGAGAAAAGCCCCGTGGGCTGAGAGCCGGAGACCCGACCGTTGGTTCACCTGTGAGCAAGAAAGGAAGATGATGATCGGTGAGGACATCATGGACAGATAGAGGTGACCAGGGATTTGAGACGGAATATCAAGAAGCGCTTTATCGTTCACGAACAGAACTATAGATAACGAATACAAAAAGATTTCGGCCACAATGCACCTACGGTACCAAGTCGATTGATAACGTACTACTCGTAAAGAAATACACCTGGAAGTAGCCGCAACCTGCTTGGTCACTCGAGTTGAAGTGTTGCCTTTGAGGTAAGCCGAGCGTTTCAGCTGCGGCTGAGAAGTCGTCTAAGATCTCCCACGAGAGCCGTTGCTTCTCCACACGCCACTCGCCTCCGCTCAACTCTGACCACGGCCGTTCTTTAGTCGGATCTTCCTCCTCTCTGACGTCTGCAGCGCTGAACTCAGCGGCATAATCCAGGTGTTGGTCAAAGTAACGATACATATCATTGGCGCTCCAAGCTCGGACATCTTCCCTACTGCTGCTGCTGCTACTCTCAAGCATGGCACTCCATCGGTCGTAATCGCTGCGCTGGCCGCGCTGGTAGATCATGCCATTGATGGAGGAACATCCGCCCAGCACTCGGCCACGAGGATACCTGCACGGGCAACCAACAAAGCAGCAAAATATTGGCTTAAACACTACGGTGCTGGAACTAGTCAAACACCCAATGCCCATTTTGATCACATCCAATCAGGTGTTCGGATTACCACAAAGCACGCCCGTTGAGCCCTGGCTGCGGAACGGTATGAAAGCCCCACGAAGTACGGGGGTGAGTCATGGTGTACAAGTAGCCCAACGGCACGTGAATCCATGGGTAGGTGTCCGGCGGGCCAGCTTCAAGCACGAGCACCTATGGGTGGGATTTACACAGGGAACACGCTCACGCAACGAAGTATAGAACATGTAGCATGTACCGAGGGTTCAAAAGGATGTGATGATGTTTTTTTTGAGGCGGTACCTTATTGTTTGGATTCGCGGACAATCGGTTGCCAAGGAGGCACCCCGCCGTTCCAGCGCCAACGACAATGTAGTCATATCTGTGCAAAGGTAGTCGTCTAAATTATGAAGGTACATTTCAGCATTACGATCTCATCTAAGTATAATTTCAAGGCATCTATCAAATTACCCTACAGTTCATGCCGTTTGTACTCGATTCATATACGCACTCGTCATCGGTTGGTCTAGTAGTAGCTCGAGCATCAGCTGCAAGTGAAAAGAGATACTGCCGAGGTCGCGGTTGAGTTAGACGCCTCGTTAGGAGAGGCTCGCGTAACACCTTCAGCATTGGTCGAACGAGTCAAGCTCACGCGCCCAGGCTACTACTCCAAAAGCTCCACGAAGGCTAAGTTTTCAAAGCAGTATGAAAATTTCGATGACGAATTCTTAATCAGTCGTACTATTCCTCCGCGCACGCACTCTATGTTATACTCAGAAGTATCCGTGTGGTTTAATTGTCTCTGGCTACCTAAGCTTAATAATAACTACAGATGCTACTGAAGTTACCGAAGCTACGCTAGCGATTGCTGCATTGCAGCGCTAAAATGCTAAAATCTGTTGAGGATGACAACAATGACAACTATGACAACCAACAAGGAACTACAGTAGGAACGACATCATCTCAACTAACTGTAGTACGCGTTGATTTCCGTTGAAGTCTGGACATTTGGTTTTCTCCACGTGCCAAATCAGGGCAAAGAGCTGAGGCCGGTCGGCAGCAACTTTATGGTGCTTCGCCTAACGCCGTTTTGTGCCCTTCGCCCTCAGGCAAGTCGATGTCAAGGACCACAGCAGAATCAAAATCCAAATAAAGAAAAATGAAAGAAATAATTAGAGCAGGCTGATGCGCTAATGGGAAGCATTTGTTGGGTGTTTCCATTGATTGCAGTGAGTTTAATCCAGGATCGCAGAATGTAACTGATGATAACTATGCCTGATGTTGCTATTGCTAGTGTGGTCGGCAGTTCAGACTAGAGCCTCTCCCGTTTTTGAGAGGAGGACTGCTGCCTGCCTGGCGGGTCTATTGTAACACTTACATAATAAACATATCCCTTCTGTTTCTGTCTTACTTCGCGACTTCTAAGTCAAGTCCAATCCCCCAATGCACTTGAACTAAATCCACGGGATCTGCATCAGGAACCTGCAACAGCAACAAGCAACGACATAGTGATAATGATATATATAAATATACACAATTTTTTTGGCCCTTTAATTTCTTACGTCAGCACTGCGTCCGCACCCCAATAAAAATACGGCTCGCTCGAAGTTCATATGGATTACAAGCGGCTTAGCCACTTATGAACTCGAACTCGAACTAATACAAACCTAAATGACACAGAAGCCAATGCTGCGGGCAGAAGTGTACGCGCGTGCGTTGCGCGCAAGTCAAAATCGTAAATAGGAAGTGTGTAGAGGCGAGGAAGTTTGCCCCCCCCTTCCCTCTAAAGTGGAAACTGTTCATGAAATAGATTTGGGGCCAGCCTTAAGTCCCTTCTACGTCTGCTTCTGCGTTGAAGAGGGCTTAGCCACTTATGAGCCACGTACTAGAACCTTCAGTCTTGCATCTCACATGCTAGGCGCCAGGAATATAGAAACTGATCTCCCCTGTAAGGGGGAGTTACAGAGGTTGCTTTCCTTTTATAAAAAAGGCTATAAAAGGAAAGGGAAGTGCGCAGCAGTTGTGACTTCAACCTCTTTAACTACCCCTTACAGCGGAGATCAGTTTCTACAAGGAACCAGGAAGCCAAACCACCTGTGTAAATTTGGGAATTCCGAATTATTTCCGGTATTTGCGTATTTGTATATTGCCTAATTATTAATTCGACTTTAGTCTTAGTGATCAAACAACAAAAAAGCAGCTTACATCAAGAGCACCTTACGCTGCTAAAAAGAGATACATGGCTAATAATAAGCAAACTCTGCTACTGTAGAAGGGGAGTTGGGCGGAATTTCTTAATCATTCCTTCTGCGCACTTTCATTGACGTCTTCCATCGTGCCCTGTGGCGTCCTGAGAGCAGCAAGGCGCTCAGTGTTGCGCGCTTCCCACGCTGAGAGATCGGCCAGAGACTGCGCACTAACGCTGGCGCTTGAAGATGAAGGCATTGGTGTTGGCGGAGGAGCACTCTCACTGCAGTCGTCTTCGCTCAGTATGGTGGTGTGCCGGAGCCCCGAGTTGGTTCGAGTGAGAGCTAACCTCTCCGCTGTGGATCCGCCAGCAAAAGGAATGCGAGCACTTCGTCCCGGGCTGCGCAAAAGGTCTTGGCTGAGGGGAGGAGGCGACGGCGTGGCGGACTTGGTGCTTGATGCTTGGGTGTGTTCGCTTGTTTCCACCGGCAAAGGGGGGCTTTCTGGTTGTGACCGGCCCGATGACACGACATCCATGGAATAGTTGCGCATGCTCCTACGGGACAACACGCAATAAACACAGATCATGTAGAAGAGTGAACCAATTATGAAATGGAGTCAGATTATTCAAAAGCAATGAAACACGAATGGAGTTTACAACAAGGTGCAAGGAGCACATGTGATATTCACCGAGCTGCTTGAGTGGCATTGTCACTGACAGCAACTGCTTCGTTCATGCTGCTCGAATGGCGCACACTGTCATGGCCCTCCGAAGATCTGCACCAAAAAAGGAGGAGACATCAAATCAATATATTTTATCTATACTTATTATTGCCTTCATACACGCAAAGATTCATACGACATATTCCATAAAAGTAATCGCTCGCCGAGGAATGTTGCGACCGTCGCCGTCACGATCCCCCAAGAATGCCTGCAAGCGACGCCCAAGATCGTTCTCCTCATCATCGTCATTCACAATAGACTCGAAGCCAGCAGTGTGGCGTGGCTCAGCCGATGGCATCCTCTGCGGCGCTTGTCGGTCTCCTAGAGTTCGGACCCTCACTATTGGTCGCTTCACGAGAGGAGGAGCCACGGCCGCATTCAAGGCCTCTTCGTCGCGTTTGCGCCACAGTGACGCGATAGCTTTGGTTTTGTTGAACCAAGATGAGGTTCGAGTAGAGGATGCTGATTGGCCAGATGAGATCGAATCGTCGGAACGCTCCCTTACCTGCTCCATGCCAAACACGAAAGACACAACACGAAAAAGCACATAAAGAAATAATTGAAAGGAAAGAAAAAGAAAATTTAAGCTAATATAAATGTGACGGCGGGAAACACAGAAAGGAAGAAAACAAAGGAAATGGGAAATGAGGTAAAGCTTCATGTGTTACCGGCGTCGCAACTCGAGCGCCGCTTGCGTCCCTTGGCGGAGTCGCAGATGCGTTTTCGTCTTCATCTTGACCCACATCTACCGCGTTCCTACCACCCGTCGATGCCTCAAGATTCGGTCGTGGTGAATCGTCTTCATAGGCGACGTTTTCTTGCGAAGGTGCAGGAGCTCGCAATAGAACTTTGCGACCAGAATTCCACACCACCTTAACACAAGGCCAGAGAGGTTACAACATGAAGTCAAAACAGCAAACAAAAACCATGCGCTTTACAATGAAGTTCTACACCAAATAGTCAATAAAATAAACGCAGCATGATGAGAGAGTATTGCGGAGATAAACGAGCTTGAGTAAAAGATGTATGGAAGTTCATCTCCAATACAGGATCATCTCACCGAGCCCAAATCAATGCTGCTGCTATGGCCAGACTCAAAGCTCGTGCCCTCCGTGCTTCGGCCTCCGTCAAAGGATTGACCCAATGAAATGTCGTTCTGAGACGGCGAGCGCAAGGGATGCGACGTCAAGAAGGGAACATTTGGAGCCGTATTGTTCCGGCGCCTCCTCAAAAAGGACGGCAACTGTCGTCACGATGAAAATAAAACAGTGAAGTATAGCTGCGGGTCAAAATTGAGTACAAGGAACAAGTCGAAAGATGACAAGCGTGCAAGACTGTGGCCTAGGTGAAGGGAAATAGACCGAAAAGCATACACGAGACCACAATACCTGACGAGTTTCTTTTGCTTCTCGCGCCGCTGCAATGTGCTCACGAATGGCATCCCAGGTTGGAGTGCTAATTGGAGCGCCCAGCTGGTGTGGCCGCTGAACCAACTCGTTCGATCGATTCATCGGCATCACGTTGAGGTCAGTGGAGGCACGCCGCGACATGCGGCTTTCTATTTGGAACAACCCTTGTCGAGCATGATTGCGCCACGCTAAAGGCAGCGAAGACGAAGAAGAAGGGGTCTGCTCGAGGGCCGGTGGCGGTGAGACCGGCTTAGGCCGCGGGGGCACGTGCCAGTGAGGAGGCGCCATGAACTGAGGGAGGTGGCTTCGGCCCTGACTGGATGAAGGGAGCGTATGGTGGCTTGAAGATGACGCCGAACGAGCTGGTGAAGTGGAACGACGGCTTGACTGAGGAGACGAATCGGCAGAGGGAGGTGGGGCCTCCAAACGAGCTAGAGCTCGTGTGTCTGCCTCAAGGTCCTGGTCATTCGCACTGTGGATAACAGCAGAGAAACACAGAGAATCGAATGATTAGGCAGACGAGTAAAAATTAGAACCATCATTTGTAAATGATCATGCTTTTAAGGAGGTTAAATCAAGTGTGTTGAAAACCTGCGATAGGAATCGTTGTGGTTGTTTACGACGTCCCTGTCCTGCACCCCGCTACCGATGACAAGCTTTTGTTCGTTGGATTCCTTAGCCGCGAGAACTTGTGAAGCAGGTGCGTTTTGAAAGCGAGGGAGCGGCAACGTCAAGGAAGCCCATTCAGGTTGATTCTGAGTCACGGGCTTGTTCGCTGCGCGCCTCACAATTGGCTTGGAATATTTGGCACCTAAAAGAGGAGCACAGGGCCGAAGTGTCTTCAGTCGTCGCGCTTCTCGCCTTGCTCTTGAGTTGGAACGAACGCGTCCACCACAGTTGCCTCCCGACCGAGGTTCTTGGGCATGCGCGATCTTGTTCATAACCCGCGCATGTGCCAATGCCTTTGCCTCAGCAATGGAGGCAGCAGTATTGGCAGCGGCGGCTTCCTCCGGGGTATAACTCGTGAGAAGGCTGTCGTCGTCCCAGCCCCCACAGTGCTCCCACAGCAAGATGTGGTTTTCCAGGCGCCGCACACTTCCCCTTGGAGGGGGGCCTCCTTCTGCTCGTGCATCTTTGGTCGAAAGTAACAACTGCGATGTGGGCCACTGAAATGGCGTAAAGAAGGGCTTCCGACTCTCCCGCCATGATTGATCCCTCTGAAGCACCAATGAATCTGCTTGGTTTACAGGTTGCTCTTTCTCCGACTCATTCGGGAGCCTCTCTAATCGCTGATCATGACTCCCAGCTTGTAACGGTTCGACGTTACGCGTCGATAACGCATCTTCAACATCTTCTGCTTCTTCTTCACCATCAAGATACTCCAATTCATCTTCAGACGCCGTTACATTCTTTGCTTCTTTCAAAACATCGGCTGAGGTGCTCTCACCTTCTACGAATCGATTCGCGGTGCGAGCAGCTCCTCGAAAGCGATTCGGCACTCGACCCGATGACGGTAAAGGCTCTTTGGGAGCACTACCGGCCGCCTTGATAGGCCCTGTGAACGAAAAAGGAGTTCGTTTGTTGGCAACTCGATTGACCGCGCCTTCCTGCTGAGGTACTGTCGATGGATCTGCACCAGTTGATGAGCGAGGAAAGCTGCGAAGCCCTCCCCCAGGTGGCGACAAGAAGTCGCCCAGTAAAGGGCTTCGGTGGGGTCGAGGAGCCTGCTGGTGGTTCGAAGTGCTGTTCCTGGGTTTCATGGATGCGAAATTACCGCCGGGATGCCGTCGGGGCGAATCCCCACCAGCATTCAGCGCGTAGTCCTCGGATTGCCCGTGCAACTGTTTGCTATAGTCTGACTTCTCAACGTTAGCAGCAGCATGATTTCCAATGTTATCATTCCTGTGCAGACCTTCAGCGGGGCCAAATCGGTTATGACCTCTATCGGGCGCAGAGCCGCGGTCGAGGGAAGATCGATCAGGTCGAGCATGCAATCCGTTGGCCGCTGGTGCTGTCTTTGCAGTAGGGAGTTCATTCGATCCCTTGGGTTTGAATTTAGCCCACACAGGCCCTTTGGGTCGTTTTGCTGCTCGATCAATCGACGCTGAGCGCTCAACGGAGGAATGGTCGAGCGATGAGACAGAAGCGCCGCGAGGATCTAAGATGAAGCGAATGCGTTGAGATCGTTTCTTCGAGCCATCGCCGCGGTACCTGTAAGCAGAGCGTTAAGAAAGGAAGAAGTATAATTCAATGAAAGGAACGTGGCGCATTCCATCGACATATCATCCAAGCAAAGCGACGGTGGACATAAACATATAACCTCTGTGCGTTATCAACTCACCCTTCATCGTCATCGTCGTCTGCATCGGTGATGTTGCCAGGTAAAAAGCGCTCACGATCATCTTCATCACCCGACGAACTTCTGCTGCTTCCTTCAATCACAGGGTTGGCTTCTTCAGTGTGCGAGGGCAAAGGCACCAAGGGAGGCACACCTGCTGGCACCAGCGCCGGAATCGGAGGTTCATCCACTTCTTCATCCTCGCTGCTGGCAATAACTTCGTTGGATACCAGCGCTAAATCTCTTTCTTCGTGTTGATTCGAAGGATTCTTATTGCCGGCAGGAAATTTCTTGGAAGAGGTGTGTCCCTTCGAAGAAGTAGATGCCTCAGTGGAAGAAGATGTACTGCTGTTGCGCTTAGAAGGATCAAGCACCACCGTAGCTGCCTCTATAAAGGCTGCTTCATTCATGTATCTAGCATAGACCGGAGAGTAAAAGTTAAAAAAGTTTCAAAAAATCAAAAAAAATTCTACAAAAATAGACCACATCGCACTAACACACATGAAGGAACAGTGACCACAAACAAATGGATTAAAAAACTCACCCGCCGAGCCTGAGTGCTTTTGGCGTGTGTGTGGCCGTGTCGTAGGCGTTGTCGAGAGCGGAATCTTGTGGCGTTGCGTGCGATGCCCCAATTTCCGTCAAATCTTCAGCCAGCTCGCGCACCAAACCTCGAAAGGCAGCCCTGCAGATAACAGGAACATGCGCATTATTGCAATGAATGTAATGAAGGACCGACAATTAAAGACATGAGCGCTTAAAAGACGAGTCACAATGCACGCACATGTATGCAATCCGATGCAACCATTACAGGCGAACGAACTTCTACGAGACGCTTCAAGGAAAAGACAAGTTGGGGTAGTTTTCAGTGCACCTGTCAAGGAGGCCTTGCACGCGCGGCGTTTGTCCGTTGGCGTAACTCCAGGTGCCGCTCGGGAGGTTCGGCGCAGCTGGATTGGGCCCAACTCCTCCCTTTGAGGGGGCCGATGCCTACATGTAGCACAAGGGGGGGGGTGAGAGTCCAGGGATGAGCGCGCATGGGCACATATAAGTCACCAGCTCAGTAGCCACGAACTCAAAATCTTTCAGATGAAAGCACTCACTCAACCTCATCGTGCAGGCTTATAGTGTCTGTCCACGAACAATGACGTCAATGCTGCGTACCTTTGCAGCTGCCAAAAACTTCGCATGCACATGTAAACAGCCACCGTTTGGGCCTGCTGCTCCCGTCAAGTAGGCATGGGTTGATGACGCCTCATTCGTAGGTGGTGTTGGCAACTGCTCGTTGCTGACGGTGACGTTGCTGTCGGCATGCACTTCTAGCTTAGGCGAAACGTGCGCGTCCTCCTGAAAAAGGCAGCAAAAAAGGGTGGGCTGAGCAAAATCTACAATGTGTTTGAAGCTTGTCGTCACCTAGCACTGACAGTATTCGACGTACCTCTTCTTCTATTGCGCTCGTGATCTCGTTTGGAACAGTGGCTTCGTCTTCGACGTGAGCTTCAAGCTCGCCACTATCGGGCTCGCGGCCACCATTATCGCCATCGCCATTGTCGTAGGTGCTCGAAAGCGGCTGCAATTCAGCCTGACCCGCCTCCGGGCGCTCTTGGCTCATTCGCTCGTACTCTGCTAAACGCTGGGCGCGCACCTATTGGCGAACAAAGGGGCACATCAATAAGGTTTAACGGAACATGTAGCCATAAGACAGAAAAGCTGCAGCAACAATCTAGATCGCATTCGATAGGAAAGCACACATGTAAACTCACCGCTAGTTTTTCAGCTAATTCCAACGAAGGCTTATCCCAGCCGGGGCGCTCGACAGATGCTCTTGTTGCTGCAGCTGTGAAGGAGTCTGCCGCTGCGGCCAGACGCGCTTCTGCTGCCTTCGCGTACTCTTCATCTTCCGGTGTGCCTGCTGCCAAATTGAATTCTGGTCCACTTTCTGTACTAGTGCCGGAGGCCTGCCCTTCCAGAACCGGTGAAAGAGTTGAAGCAGGTTTCAAGGTAGGCGACTCTTCAACCGTGGCAGCAGCAGCCATCGCAGCAAGCACTTCAGCTTCAGCGGCAGCTTGAAGCTCCGATTGCTCCTCAACAGAAAGCGGTGCAATAGGGCCATCGACTCGCGAGAAAGACTCAGTAGAAAGCACCTCATTTTTGGAACTTCGCCTTGCACTTGCTTCTACCGCAACTGATGTCTCGGTGTCTAATTTCTTCCCAACCTTTGTCGGTGCTACCATAGGCGATGGTGGCGGTGGAGGTGGCACAGAGCTACGCCTAGTATCAGCTAATACCATTGGCGACGGTGGCGGCGGAGGTGGCACAGGCACATGCCTGACGCTCGCTGGCACCATAGGCGAAGGCGGTGGAGGCGGTGGTACAGTCGGAGGCTGATGCACGTAGCCCTCAGAATTCACCGGTTGGCTTCCAGTCAAACTATCGTCGTGCGACTCACTAGTTAGCGCACGAACGAATGCAGCATAGTCAAGGGCCTTTTTGGACCCCTTAGCACCTGCGGTGTTCGAAGCAGCTTTCATTACTGTCTCTGCTACTTTGTTTGAAGCCCCGGGAAGACCAGCATCGGCCAATGCGGCTTTAAATTCGCGATTAGTCAAGGTGCCACAATCTGCAGCATCGAATCCTTTCAACAGCAACAGCAACCTGCTCGGACCTTCCGTCTTCACAAATGCTCGCATCTGCTCCCATGTGAACGCCGCTGCCTCATCGGGCTTAAAACCTCCCAGCCCCACCGCTCGGACTTTCTCAGTCCGTGGAGAGTTTGCCGAAGTAGACATTGAAGTGACAAACTTTTA
>Ga0307931_1000913_pt1 | contig 19550 bp, 30 predicted proteins | sample OrgLakmetageno47_FD_201816 | JGI IMG/M metagenome (GOLD analysis project Ga0307931, IMG submission 201816) | Saline water microbial communities from Organic Lake, Antarctica - #47 | ecosystem: Environmental > Aquatic > Non-marine Saline and Alkaline > Saline | place: Antarctica: Organic Lake...
CTTTACTTGTATCTTTCATAGTACCGGTAACTGTTTTTGCCATGTACTTGTATCTAAAGCGTCGAATGTACTGCCCAGGAGGGCTTCAATGCTCTTGAGATGCAAGCGCGGATGCACCGCTCGAACACGGTTTCGGAGCGTGCCGTGGATGACGACGAAGCAGATGAGTGGAAGCCAGTGGGGATCATGCGCGAGTACTTCTATGAGGCGCTCCACACCAACCCAATGGTAAGAGATCGATTTGCAGCAGGCTTTCATATTGGTATTTTGAATTAGGCCAATCTAAAGATCCAAAAGCTCCTGTAAGGACGCTTCCTTTCATCATTGCATTCATGCTTTCTTTTGTTGTCTTAACGTGAATTGAAGGTACAAGCTAAGCTGAAAAGCCGGCGGTTCGAGCTGGTGGGCATTCTGGAGCGAGCTGAGGAATTGACTGGAGAAGGCGGCAAGGCCAAAAAAATCCCTGGCGGAGAAGGACAGGGCGCCTGCACCATCACCTGGACTGACGTCGTCCACCGCCTGGTAATGTTTAATTTCATTCTGGTTAAACAAAAGCGCGACATTAGAATGAGCAGAAGACAAAACATTTCTAACGATCAATTTGATTTGTGCCTGGAATCTTCTAAATAAGTTCCATTTTCTCCTGCTTTCGTTACTTTCGTTACTTTCGTGACCTCGGCTTCTCTATTTACGAAGGTACAATATGTCAAAGCCCACAACTTCGATGCCGACGAGGCTCCAAGCCTGCGGTGCCTGTCTGTTCTTCGCATGCATCTCCTCAAGGCGCGCAGCGACTCCAAGGGCTACGAAATTGAAGCTACGTCATTGTCGAAAGAAGCGCGCGCGGCTTACCGGGCGAAGCAATCTGCCCTCGTGGACTTGGGTGTTGCTGGCGTGGCCCTTATGTGTGTGGCTACTCATGCAGCCAACATCGAAGGCAACTTGGCTGACGAAGGGCTGGAGCTGCTCCTCGAAATGTTGAACGATGGCAACACAGTTGTCCAGGCAAGTTGTGCTTTCATATTTTGCTGTCGAATGAAGTTCTGTGAGAGTCTACAGGTTTAGGATAGAAACTCTGAGTCTACTCTAACTCCCAACCCTAAGCATCTTCTCTGAGCTTAGTAACCCTAATTTATCCGAAACCCGAATTAGCTTTCAATGCGTGACTTCTTGGTTCGATTTGAGCTTTTGTAGTACATCAGTGACACTTTAAGGGGGGGAGAAATAGGAGCTTGGGAGTAGATGTGCCATATTGAGTATTTCATTCAAAGATGCGGTAGCACTCCCTACTCATATCGCGCATCACGCAACGTATTACTTCAGGACGCGGTGGTAAGCTACATCACGCACCACGACCGCGACAACAAGTTTTTGCTCCACTTGGAGCACCGCATGCGCGCGTCTGCATTGGCCATTGAGCTTCGCAAGGAGCGCACTTTTTCGGGATTTGAAAACATGTCTGACGAAGCGCGAGAAGCATACCAAAACGCAGCGCAAACTTTCTTGGCTATGAAAGTGCTCTGCGAAGGCCACAACGAAGAAGCTCAAAACATTCTTCGTTCTCAACCAACCTCTACTGACATCAACACGGTGGCGACTGCAGCGAACCTGGTCAGCTTGCTGTGCGACAATTCGAACAGTTTGCGTGCAATGGAAGAGGCAGAGCTCGAGCTCGTCATTTTTGGCCTTGACTCCTTGGTTGAATTGGTGCAAGGGCCTTGCGTTGGAAACCAAGAACTGCTCGCCAATCTGGAAGGATTCATCCCCGCTCTCGACAAGGTATCCAACTAATTTGTCCTTCCTGCGTGCCTGCGTGCATGCGTGCATCCATTTCTGCTCCCAATTGTTCACGAAACTAACAGATCTAAATTATTATAATGCCTCTTCAAAGAGCGTACTTCATCAAATGATCTCAAGTATGAATTCGACGCTGTCTTATGTTTGATGCTCATAGATTCTGCAGTCGAATTTCGACTCGCGCGTCCGGCTTGAGTTGCGGCTTCAAGCGAAAGTTAACGCGGCTAAATTGGTACAAGGGTTGCTCGAAGGGCGACAAGACATGGCCGTGCATCTACTGCTGGCCAAGGAGCTGGAACCTGCCATGCTTGAAATGGTGCGCAATTACGTGACGGCAATGCTGAAGAAGACTGAAGCGATCGGCAGCGCCGTCGAAGCGGATGAACAGGAAGAGCGTTACGAGGTAAATTAACATTGGAATCGTCTACTTGCAGTCTCAAATATTTCTTTTTACGTTTACCTGCGCAGACACAATACTTTTGATGCATCTTCGAGCAGCGATTGTCTGATTTCATCATGTGACTTCCTTTTTCTCTGTTTTGTTTCACTCTTACATCTGTTATGTAAACTCGCTATCGCCAGTTGTCTCTCGAACTGATGACGTCGATTAAAACCATCATCAACGAGCTCAACTTGATTCCTGATTTCCACACTAAATCTCAAGACGTGCAAAAGAAGAAGAAAAAGAGCGAAAAAGATCTTTTGGACACGGATATCAAAGTGGTTGAGATTCAGTGGCACGACCGCATTGAGCGCATTTCATTCCCGAAGCCTGAGGATTCAGACTACCTGACGCACAAGACCAAGTCTGAGTTTACCTTGAACGCGGATTTGAGTACCGCTGAGAAACGCATGAAGCAACTCCTTGCTGAAGCGCCGGTGTTTATGGCTGAAATGCAGCAAATTTACTCGTTGAGCCAATGGTCTAGCACTTATGCTTTCATCCATCACAAGTAAGACGCGCATATGGAATACGAACTTTTACCAGTCTTAGGCCTTGAATTCTGCTGTCTTAGAAAGAATTGTTAAATATACAATTGCTGACCTCGCTTTGCATTTTCTTTCCTGTAGCATCGTGAACATCAAGTGGTCCATGTACGCGTTGGTCGTGCTTCTGAACATCAACATCGTCATGGCCTCGGTAAGGAACTATGCCGCAGTATATCATCATGGTTGCTTAAACTTGACTTGGATCATTCTTAGTTGCACCTTTTGCTTCATTCACTTCTTCCTTTTGTGTTTTCCGCGCTTTCACGAGCAGTACGGTGCCGAGCGAACTGAAGGTTACCGCAGCATTGTTGGTGGCCTCAATGGGCTGGAGGACGATCAATACAAGGGAAGCCTTTACATTTCTCTCGTGCTCGCCACGATCAATCTTCTTGGTTATGTCATCATCGTCACTTTTCTCGCGATCACCGAAGTGCCAATTATCATTCGACGCATGGACGGTAACGTCTTGACAAAATCTATACTGTTGTGCTATAGATATTGAGAACTGATACGAAATAAATTCCAGCTCTGTTTTCTGATTTTTACTCATCTTTGTTATGGTCTCTTTCGATTCTTCTCTCACTTTACTGCGCGCGCGTATTTCGAAGACTACGTCGAGGATTGTCTAGATTCGCTCACAATGCGTGAAGGAGACTACCGAGACCCGGGTGCATTCACGTGGTGGGGAGTGACTCTGGTCTTCAACGTCTTGTTCATCATCATGCACCTCTACAACTACCCGGAAAACCCCAATTATTCCCTGTACTACGTAATGGTGTTTGGTGTCAATCTGCCGTGGACTTTGAGCTGTCTTCGGAACTACATCGTTGTGCCCAACACTCCAGGTAAGGAAGGAACACAAGCAAAGCTTCAAGCCAATTGTTTGTGTTACCCTTTGTGAGCATGTACTTGAGAAAATTCATGAGTTTACCTTCCTCCAAATCAATCATAATTCATCTGCAATTTCTGTTTCTCACACACAGGCACCCGGTTGTTTTGCATTGGGTACGATGTCTTGATCACCAAGCCCTTCTTCCGCAACCACGTCATTCTCATGTTCTTCTCGATCAACGGTTACACCCAAAGTTTTTACTTTCCTCTCATGCTTATGGACATCATGAACAACTCCGCCGTGCTTGCCAATATTGCTCGTTCTGTGACCGACAACCTCGGCGCCCTCGGCTGGGTCTTCTACCTCTTCATCTGCACCGTGGTCATTTACGCACAGGTGAATATCGATCACTTTCCTTATAATTCGACTGTCTTGTAGTGCGCGACTTCACCTCTTCTTTGACCTCTGATTGACGTTTCATGTATTATAGTTTGGGCTTCAGTACTTCGAAGACTACTTTCACTACGACAGCATGGCTGACGACGAGGAAGCAATTGGCTGCCACTCTGTCGTGAGCTGCTTCTTCCTCATTTTCTACATGGGTATTCCTCAAGGGGGTATGGGCGAAGTCTTGGACGCTGTCTCCAACCGTGACCAACCAGACTACTTGCAGCGTGTTGCTTTCGACTTGAGTTTTTTCGTTTGGGTCGGCGTGCTGCTCTTTAACATCATTACTGGCTTGATGGTCGACGGTTTTGGCTCGTTGCGTGAAGAGGACAACGAACGGAATGACATCTTGGAGAACACATGCTTTGCGTGTGGCTTTACCCGGGAAACCTATGACGACGTGCCCAACTTCCGAGGCCCGAACTTTGATTACCACAAGAGCGAAGAGCACGACTTTTGGAGCTACGTGCACCTTTACGTGTACCTCAAGCGCCGCGACGACACCGACTATTCGGGCGCGGAGTCGTACGTTTGGCACATGATCAACAAAAACGACTTGAGCTGGATTCCGCGCCGCAACTCAGCGGCAATTCAGGCTGCCGATGTAGTCATTGAAACAGACGAACCTGAACCGCTTGACCCACATCTCCTCGTCAACCTCGTCTCCGACGTGTCTGAAATCCGTCAAGGGCTCCTCAACCGGTGAAGTCAACGGCGTGGACATCATTAAGGACAAACTTAAGGCCCAGGGCTTTTTGCGAACGACTTTGACTCTCACCACGGAGAGATATAGAAGTCGGTCGATGAAACGCTTGGGCCCATTCCGGAGTCCGGAGTTGTGCTGTATCATTCAGCTCACATTCACACACAATACACGAGGACGTGCCATCTATTTTTCTCCTACTTCAAACGAACCACACACGCAAACACGAAGGCTTCACACGAAAACCCCTTCATAGCGCCAAGAGCTATGTATTTGCTTTCTTGAGTGCATTTATCACACACACATTTGCGCATGCACCCATTCAGAACTAAACCCAAATAAAAAGCGGAGGCCAGGGGATATGGGGTTTGTTCTTAGTTCTTACATAATACATAGTCCGCTATCAACGGTGGCCGTAGCATCTACTATCTACTATTTAATACAGCGGAATGCCCATAAATTCTTGACACAGGTCCCGAAGCCGAAGGGCCGGAACCAGGCCGGCAATAAAAATAAGAAATAAGAGTGAAGAGTTCTAACAGGAAGAAATACAAATCAGCGAGGCATATTTATACCAAGTGAGTTGCTTACGCAGATTTCTAGTGGAATGCCTCGTACCTCGGCACCTCGAAGTCGAACTACGAATTAATACAAACCCAAATGACACAGATGAAGCCAGTGCTGTGGGCGGAAGTGGGAATGCGCATGCGTTGCGCAAACAAAGCACAAAGCAAGTGCGGAATAATTCAGGTGGGGAAAAGGCATCGGCCAAATCAATTTACAAAAAGCGAGGTATTCGTGGGTGTTGCGCTCACCGCAGAACATTAAAGAGGAAGGCGCGCGAGCAACGAAGCTCGTGACATGCGGAACATAAGGGTCCATTGGCAGAGGTCAAAGTGTGTCTTTCAGCGCACAAGGCGCCTATTGTTCTTCTGCCCCTGAGCCATAGGAGGCTTTAAGGGGGCAGGAACTCCTTCCTCGTCCACGGAGTGGCAGTGAACAGAAAAGCCCCCCCCCCCCCCTCAAAAATACAACAGCAGCATACGAACGGGCCGCTTGTGGCCTAGCGGCCCCTCCCTATCATAGAGCTAAAACCCATAAATCTTCCATCAAACGCCACGGTCGCTGCTCGTGGTATACCTAATCGGCAGTAGGGTACACATGCTGCGCTGCTTTGCCGAAATTGATTAGCTTCTGAGGTTTTGTTTTACGTAGCTGCTTTTTTTTTTAAATCTCTTCCTGCTAGCCTTCTAATTCCGGCCCCTCAAATAAAAAATCCCACATGCGTTTCTGTTTCTGGTTTCTGTTGCTATGTGACCTTGGGTTGAGGTGCCCTTATGAAGTCGTACTCGGTATGTGTGGGAAGTTTCTAAACGGTGAATTCCTCTATAATTTAGATTAGGAGACCCACCCACCCGCCGAGTATAGCAGAGTGCAGCCAGTGGGGCATGGTTGCATGGTTGATATCAAATTATACAATAAAATTCACTGGCGCCGACTGCCAATAGCCACATAGAGTTAATATTTTTGGGGAAAAAAACTCAGAACTACATCAGCTTGGGCCGCGCAAACACAAACATCGGCTTGGACGTACTATAGTAGGTAGACGTGGATTGAATGAACACTGATCGAAGAAAGTAGTTAACGAAAGGTTTGGTTTTCATTTTGTTACCCTCCCCGTAATTTTACTGTTATGTACCTCTGAACCTCTGATTGATGAAGATCGCACGCTGGAGTGATCGTCTCGGTAATGTAATACACTTCTTTACAAAACGACCACACTGCAGCTAGCTCCTCGTCTCCTCGTCACTCGTAACAAAGGGAACGGCGCAGGTAACTTACTATTCGCCGCATCAATCTGTTTGAAATCCTGAATAGCTATTATGCAGACTTAGTCCTCGTATATGTTTTAAAATCTTTGTCTGTCTTTCGTAAATTAATGCCAAAGTTCTTCAACGCAGAGTGGGGTCTCAGCCGTAGCCACTACAGCTACTAAGTATCCGTATCAGCCATCGCTTTGGAACTCTTCGGGGCCAATGGCTGAATCTACACCAGGCTCGGATGTTCTAGCAGCCATTGAGCTTGCATTGGCGAAATCGGTGCGTGCATCTCTCTCAGAGACTTGAGTTCTTGTCTTGTGGTGCGCGAGAAAGGCATACGCCCCTGATATATTATCTCTTCGATGTTCTCACGTTCGTGTGTGCATGCGTCTTCTTCATTTGCGCGTGTGCTTTTTTTCACCTCGTTTGCGTCCCAATTGTAGACATCAACTCTACATAATGCGATCTCTGAACAAGGTCGAGCCCTTCAAAAACTCACCGATAAGGTACTTCCTCCCCCTCACAGATGAAGTCACGCAATCCTTGTTTTTTTTATTGTGCTCAGTGGATACTTTGCAAAATAGTCGGTCGCCATGGTTCGCGCGCTATCCACATTCCTACAGACCACTTTCTTTAGTTTAAACTACCCCTTTGTTTGGCTCTCCAATTGCTGATCTTCACAAGGTGGACAAATTAGAACTCTCATCCAACGGCAGCGGCGGCGGCGGCGCACGAAGCAGCAGTGAGGCACCCCCTGCCCTGCCGCGGCGGTGGTCTCGGTCCCGGTCCTTGTCCATAGCGAGTGGAATGCCTGCTTCTTTGAGCCGCAGCGCTTCCATGGCGCAAGAAGACGCTGGCGGCGAGGTCGACACCCTCGACCCGTGCACGGTAAGCTTAAACTTCAAGTCTTGAGGCTGAGTAAAACATCAGGCTTGTGTCGATCCGATTCTTTTTGCCCCCCCCCCCCCCCACCACATCGGTGTGTACCATCTTGAATCAGACCTCTTTTCTTTTTTCATTCACTTCGAATTAGAACCTTATTTATTCAGTGAAACTCAATTCTCGTCTGGTCATACGATGCATCAGATTGGGGACCAGCTCGTGTTCAAGGCCTCGGAAGGGGCTGGCTCTGGCGGCTTCCTCATTGGCGATGCTGCAGCCTTCAACCTCGGCGTGCAAGAACCAGGCGCCGGTCACGAACATCGCGACGCCCTCAACTACGACGAATACGCCTTTCGGGTGGTTCCCATGCTTAGGTATGGCCCGAGAATTGTCATTTCTTAACAATCTTCAGTTTTGTCTAAGCGTTTGCCCTTAGGAACTCACATCATATACAGTATGAATGTACTTACAATCTTCTTCAGTTCATTGGTATCATCTCTCTCTTTGCACAACCTCTGAATCATATCATAAAGCTATCGACAACGCAATGAGTTGGAGTCCAAGAAATCTCTCGTTCCAGCCGCTCAGGTTGTTGGGACGAAAATGAATTCAGGTGCACAGCTGCTCTTTGATATCGAACTCTAGATAAATACACTGATCTCTGTAGAACGATGCTTGAATCTATTGCTAGAAGATGCTATTCATAAATTCAATATTGTATGCCTTGAGTTTGTCTATGTGACTTGCTGTGCGGTGTGCTTGCTCCTCTGGGTTTTATCGTATCTATTGTTATGAAGAATCGAAGGAGGAATCAATGGCGCTGGCACTGCAGAAGCAGCGCTCCGAGGCAGAGGAGCGCCAGAACCAAGAAATCGTGCAAGCGGTGTCAGAGGGCCGGCGGTCTAACATTGTCAAGTAAGATTTTTCAAATGGGGTTCTTGATTTCCTTAAGATGCTATGTTAAATTATTCCGTCCTGCGTCGATTTCCTTCAAATCGTTCATCCCTTGAAGCCTCCAAATAAGATGTTTATCTTGAGTTCCACCTCATTCCTTGTCGGAGCTCATTATCTTACTCCTGACGATGTTCTCACTCCTTCAGGTACGGCGACATTGTGCAGTTGCAGCATGTCAAGAGCGGAGCTTTCGTAACGGTCCTCGAGTCAGCTGCACCAGTGGACCCTGAATGCCGCGGCGTTATTCTCGACAAGAAAGGTTTGTGCAATTAAACAAAGAACTTAATCTATTTGAGGCTTCATTTCTGTCATTCTTTGCGTGGTGCTTGGTCGGGCCAATTGTTTTGAAACTGCCAAGCACTCACAACCTCAGGTGCATTATAAACACTTTTACTCGTTGACCCGCCACTACATGTCTACAATAGGCTCTTCAGCAGGACAATTCAAGTTCATGCCTCGTTTCAAGGCTCAAACGGAAGGCAGTGTCGTGTACTACTCGCATACAGTGGTGCTGGAGTCAGTTCTGCTTCGAGGGAGGTTCATGCACGCCTCCGAGACGCCTTACTCTTGGACTCCTGACGCTGCAGACGCTTCTCTCCCCAAGTGCCTCCAGGTCAGAAGTACTCCTGAAAGTTGTTCAAACGAAGAAAGCGGCAACAGATGAGATGCTGTCAAATCTCGACGAGCTTTTGACCTTCGAAATAGCTGCCTGTGCCTGTCTTTTTGCCATGCCTGTGTAATATATGCCGCGTATCTGATTCTTTCCTTTTTGCGGTCTTCTTCACGGTACCTCTTGTATTGCATTGATGCCTTCTTCGAATAATCCAGACCGGCACAACTTTGGAAGTCAACCTTTCTCCTGCTTCTGCTGCATTCTTCCTGACGAAGTAAGCAGATACACTATAGTGTGGTTTGCGGATGTGGCTACTTGATCAATTCAATCGACTCTTTTATCTTACGGGTCTTTTTTTATATATCATTGATAATTTAGGTTCTTTTGATTCAATACTTTTTTTCTTTTCGATGATTCAATCAGATACATTCGGCCGAACCCAAAGCAGCTAGGCGACTTGCAATCTCGGAGTTTGTTCCGTCTCTGGCACTCTCAATCGGAGTACTTCATACAGGCGTCGTGCAACACGGAAAAAGACCGCGAAAACCCCAACGGGCGTACCTCTGGGGAGTCTTCGCACAGCCCTTACATGAAGAAGTTGCCGGATCTCGGAGACGTACCCGATCCAAGTGACCCAGCCAACCATTACCCCAAGGTTCGTCGGTTCTACTACCTGGGGTGCGTGAATGCCCATGTGTCGTGAGGGTTTAACTCTGGCGAGCACTTATTTTATGCTCACGTTCCCGCATTGCACTCATTCATTTTCTCTTGACCAAATTCCTGCTACCTTCTTCAACCTGCTGCCCTCTTCAACCAGGCAATTTGGTGCTTCGAGCCGTTGCGGCGTGCCTTCGCTGGCCCCATCGCTTGGGACACTCCAGTGCGCATGCGCCACGCTCCGAGCGGACGGTAAATTTCGCTGCCATTTTCAAACCTGCTTAGTCTTTTATATTCAAGCACAATAATCTCTCAAGATACATTCAAGGAGTTCAGAAGAATCTTTCGTACCGTTTAGCATTTTGTTCCGTGGTGCGCATAACTATATCTATTTCTACCTACTTTGAACTCATTTAGGTACCTCGCTGTGGACAAGTCAGTATCAGAAATTTCCAACAAAAATGGCTTGATGGAGGAGCACTGGTTTTCGATTTATCTAGTGGATGACGAATCCATTGAAGAAGATGATGTAGAAGTTGGTGGTCAATTCATGCAAACGTGAGCCTTTTCTTGAGAGCTATATATTCTTCCTCGTAGGTCTATTTTTATTTTATTTTAATATCGCTGTCTCTTCCGTTGAACAGATATGATACATTGGGCAACGAATTGGGTTTCAAGACTATCTCTGCTTCGTCTATGGTATTCACTATGACTGCAGCTGACGTTACTCAGGGAGCTTTCTTGCCACACGGAGACTGCAAACTTCGCATTTGCCACACATTCGAGGTGTGCATTGCTATGAAAATTGACGTGGAAAATCAGGCCTTTTTTTGAGGCTATGGAATATATCTGCCGTCTTTTTTTTTTGAGCCTCCGTTGCTCGAGATCTTCGTTACTATTGTCATACTATACCTTCAGTTTTAGTTTTGCGTTGGTTTGTTGAATAGGATGAAGACGGCGTCCGTAATCAACTTTATATGCACAACACGGAAGTTCAGCGATCAAAGTCAGTGGGCAATGGTAAAAAAGACAAGCATGTAATCATCATGACCTTCCGCCTTGTCTTTTCGTCGGTGCGTTCGGCGCGAGACATTTTCAAGTTGATGCTCGTGCCTGAAGTGGAAACAGAGGGCTTCACGTCAGTCCAAGCGCTTTTGAAACCAGCTCGCCTGTACTCGGCTGAAGTGGGGAACAAAGATAAACCGCTCGTGATGGAACAGTTCGAAGACGCCATTCGGTGAGACTTTAGTCTCACAGATTATTAAGGAAGCAGGGGCTTTCACTTGAAATCACAACTAATACGTCCAAGTGGGCGAAGAGCCCAACAGTAGGATGACTTTGTGTGCACTCGATTATGATTACGCTTCAACAACTTCGTATGGCTGTTTATTTCGCAAATCTGTCTAACTTTTCATCTGTTGCAGATTTTTGCTGAAAGTGATCGACTTGCAAATCAAAGGCAACTTCGAATGGCCAGCTGGTGAAGATTGGGTGCATAAAGCAAACGACATGGAGCCTGCACCATTTTCAAATCTCTTTGGTGGTGAGCCCGATGGCAGTCGTCAGCGCATCTCACGTGACCTCAAGCTACTCGATGCCGTCTTCGCCATGGGCCGTGCTGCATACGATCGCATGGCACCGGCTTCACCATGGGCAGATGAAGATTCGCACTCTGAGCTTTCCAAGGGCGCGAAGGCGGTTCAAAAGTTAGTACACGTGGCATTGCAGCGCATGTGCGCCGCAAACCTTGAGTCCCAAGACTACTTTGGCCGGCGCACCTCGCGACCATTTGGAGCAATGATTAGTTCAGCCACGATAGTTGAGGTGAAAGAAAATGACCTGCTTCATTCTTTGGTAGCAATATCTCATATGCTGACAATTCATTCTTAGCACACAATTTTTGCTACAGAATGCACCCGCCTTTTCTTCTAGTACTTTTATCAATCCTAACTCTAGCAAACAACCCTTTCTCTTCTTCGTCTTCATTCTGATTTCAAAAGAAACCGTGGATGGACTCTATCTTGGATCAACTCGATGATCCCCTCGGGTCGGCAGTGACGCTCTCCAAACTCATGTCAGCCAACGCTGATCTCATGGAACGCTACACCAACGCTGCTCTAGTGAAGCGCTTCCTCGACATGATCAAGAAACTCGGGTAAGCAGTCTCTTCTTAAAATCAAGCTAAATCCTCACACTTGAGCTAGAGAAGAATCTACGAATCGGTCCTAGTATATTTGGAAGGAAGTTTTGAAGCCTCGTTTGTTTCTCTTGTACTTCGCATACTTCTGATCCGTGAATTGTTTATATAGGCCTCAGCCTCGCCTCATCAATTTTTTCGAAGCCATTTGTACGGTGGGCGGTGTTGCTGTGAACGCCAACCAAGAAATGATCTTGCGCGCGACATGGATGACTGAAGAAACACGTAATGCAGCCTTCTTGGCAACTCGAGCTTACACCGCAGACGAATTAGCCAGCATGATCCAGACGCCGTCGCCCGAATCTCCGGAAGTCAAGCTCCCCGCCGGGGAGGTCACTCGAGAGTATTCTGCCGATGAAATTGACAGTAAGGTCAAGCCACAATTGCCCAACTTTCCGAAAGTCAAGTTACCAGCTGGTACCGATAAAACGCCCTCGAAGGTATTTTTTTCCTCCTGGTCTCATTTTTTCTCTTATACCAGTACATTATACTTATTGATCGTCATCATCTGTTTCTTTACTTGCAGGAGACTTGGCCTGAGGAATACATCGGCAAAGAAGTGCACGGGGATGCCTCAAAACCTTGGCCGCAAGTGTTTGTGCGTTGGTCATGGAGTGACAATTGGACTCCCGGCAATTCTGATGGCACACTTTTTTGGTCTCCTACTGCACTCTTTGGAGGTAGCGAAGGTGGCATTCCTATTTACGACTTCGGTCTTGAGAAAATCAGCAGCGAAAGACTTTTCGTCCGCACCGTCATGGCACGCGTTGAGGTAAGCGTATAGAATTCAATAGGGGACTGAGTACTTCAAAAGTCATGTCAGCTGGTGGAATTTAAATTGTGCGTCAACAGCCTACATTGCATCTACAGCTAGATCTCCATAACATTTAGAATTTCTCGCGCACGTGAATGTGGCTTCAGGATTTGTGCTGGGTCTTAGAACCAGAACGTCTTTGTGAAGCCATCACTGGAAAGAAATGGGTGGAGGTGAAGGCTGACCTCGAAAAGAAGCCAGATTTCAAGAAACGATTCAAGAGGCACGGCCAGCTGGCAGAGTAAGTCCACGACCAATAAATGAATCAAATCGCAAGATTAAAAGTAACTGAAGAAGATGAAAGAGAGAGCAACGAGGTTTTAGCTTCGCTTCTCATTGTTGTATACATATCTAGCCATCCTCGAAATTGTTGTGTATGATCTTGCTCTAGTATGTAAATTATTTTAATTTTTACCATGAATTATGATTCCTTTGTCTACTGTCTATCTCCCGATTTAATTGTAGTTATTACGTCGGCCAGCTGAATCTTCATGCGAAGCAGTGCTTTGGCCGCTCTTATAACTGCATGACGTGGATGGAAAAAGAATTTTCGTACACTATGCTATGCAGCTTGTGCTACAATCTTTACCTCCCCTCCAAGATACGGGGCGCGGCTACTAAGTTCGTGAAGGCACTCTACCTCGATCGATTCCCTCAGATGGCGCACTGCGGGCGGCCATCGTTGCCTGAACAGCTGTGGGTGTACACAATTGCGAATCCTGGCAGTGTCGATGCTTGTGCGGTGCCGCTCGTCAAAGCTCTCGACCTCAAAATTGAAGGATCTTTGCCAGAATTTTGCGTGACATCCTGCCACAAGTTGAGTGAGGACCCAAACCCTTCAATAGTTTCCCGAGACATACAAAATTCTTTTTACTTCGGCGCTTTTGCAACGAATACTTAAAAAGCTTCGGAAAGCGTAGCATAGTACATTCCGAAATGCAGGAGAATGCACTCGCTTCCGATGTGGTAAGGATCATTTTCATTGGTGTTCGATTAGTCTCGATACAGCGAACTGTATGCGGATCAACTGAAATCTAAATAAATTTACTCCACTAGAAGCATTACCTCGTTGACATTTCAACCAATCATACATCGAGCTTTAATCACTGTTTGACATCAGGTTGGTCTCATCGAAGCGCTTGTAAGTTATGGTTTTCAGTCTACTCACGACAAGATCAAGCACCTTCTTGGATTCCTCGTCCCTATCCTCGATGGCCGCTCCGATCTCAAAGACATTCAACCTTTTTCGCCTCTCAAGGACCGGTACCAGCTCACGCCTGTGTCGCCTGCAGTCACGTCGCTCAAACTGCAAGTGGTGAAGATTCTGACGGATGTTTCGAACTTGCGCGCCAATTTCCGGCTGGCCAAGCTCCTTCACAAGTTTCAGACCTACAACGAAGATGTAAGCGTGGCGCGTGACCTCGTGAAACATCACTCCTACGTTGAGGGAAATGAGGTATTACTTGGTTCTATATTTAAAGCAATTATATCCCTAGAGTATTGCTCCATGTTCATGCCTAAATATTGTTTCTGTGTGATGTCATGTGACTGATTTCCTACGGTGCTGCATAGGTGGATGATTTTTCAGAAAATGTCTCCTCGGGCGAGGCTTTCCAAAACAAGCTCTACGAAGACTTCGAGGAGTTGTTCGAAACCGGTGATGGGAAGGCTCTAGATTTGACTGTTCTAGCCAACAACCTCCCCGTAGATGTGATTTTGCTCGACTGCCTGTGCTACCAAGATGACGCACTCTTTGCAGCCGCTCTTGGATTGCTCGTGCACACCTATGGCCAGCGCAAAATTCTCCTGCACTCACTCAGCCAGGTGACCCTTCTCGATTCTGAAGTCGTGCCCGTTTTTGGGAATGTTGCGGAAATGTCTTCGGAATTGGGTTACTTGCTGTACTTAGTGCGAAGCTCAGAAGTATGGGGGGTGAGCTCTCGAGTTGCTGGAATTTTCCAGCCGGAGCAGTATAAAACGGTGTTGGCAACATGCGACCGCATTTCAGAGTACCTGTACCATGCCCCAATAGAATCAAACGCCACATCTGTCGTCAAGAAACGCTTGTCACTTGCTCCCAGCCTGGGCGATGAGTCCGTGGATAACCCTATTGCAGGCATGCACCCTAGCTCTAAGATCGAAGCATTGACTGACGTCGATCACAACGTCTCAAATCCAACGCGATTCCACCAGAATGTGATGCGGTCGCTGAACTTGCAAACTACGCTCATAGCAGCACTATCCATGGACTACAACGTGTCATTCAGAGGCAGCATCTGCAGCCCTGAAGAGAAGGTTCCCTGGAGTGTATAATTGAGCTGCAATTATTTCTTTACCTCATCTACAAAGATTTTGTATATTTTAGAATTGAATTTGGCTGCATACTGAATACTTATTCATGAATATATTGGTCTAAAATTATTGTATCATATTGCAGGTACAGAGCCGGGATATGCTTGTGAGTGCGCAAAGGAAGCTGGTAGAATGCTTGTGCAACTTCGTCAAGGGTAATCCTCGGAACCAGGACGAAATTATTGACTATTTACCACAGCTTCGTAAGCATCTTGGCAACCTCAAGCTTCCCCCTAGTTGGTCTAATGACTTCACCGAAGATCACAAGGCAAAGATCCTCATTACACCCGGCTTGAACGCCGAAGAAGTCATCGTTGAATGCTTGCGTAATAATGTTGGCGTGTGCCAAGCGAAAATACCGCGCGACCTCCTTGAAGAGTTTGGTATGCTGATTGACACCCACCCAGACCCAAGTGTATGCATGCAGCTTGAACTCCTTCAACTCATGTGCCTCCCTGAAGGCATTGGCACCAAGGCTGTACCTCGCAACCAAAGTATGGTTCTGGACGTGCTAGTATCAGATAGCCTCAAAAACTTTCAAACTTGTATCAAGGAGGTGTTCTCTAGCGATGCCAACAGAAATGCACACCCAGAGCGGCTCGTGTTGTTGCTCGCAGCTACCATTTGCGACGGCAATGTCACCACTGCCGCTCTGTTGCAGAGCAAGAAAATAAGCATCGATAAAACGGTCGCGAAAATGCACGCTTTGCTGGTGACCATTTGCCCCGGAAGTTACAAAGAACTATCTGGTCAAAGTCAAATGAGTCGAAATGCTGAGAACACTGCGGTATCTGATCACAAGTACTTCAAAGCCCTTATCATCTTCTTGGCCGAACAACTCGACGTCACTGCGGTATAATTGAAATGAAAGCACTCTTAAGCGCTGAATCGTTATGTTTAAGTATTTTACGCAAACTTCTTCTCTCTATTTCGAACAACTGAATCTCTCACTTCAAGCTCCATTTTATTGCTTTATCCAGTATTCTATTCCTTTTTTTACTCATCATTCGTTTAGTCTATATCGTCGGTTCGTGCATTCTAATTCTACGGTGTCATACCAGGTGAATCCCACGATATACCGTGATGATACGACTTGGTTTGTCGTGTGTGTCGGCTGTCCGCGGCTTCTGAGCGCTTGTTTGAACAGAGGCATGAAGTGCTCCCTCGAGCTCGCCTATACCGGCATCGCTGCGTGTCGTGTCGCGACATCTTTCCTCAATGAGTCGCGGTCGCTTGGCTTGAAGGAGAAGGAAGGTGCCATGGTGCATGAATTGGTAGCAGGTAAATCATCCCTGTATGCTTCTGCGGATGCGCTCTCGAAGTCTGAACTTCACAAGGCACACCCATCGCTGAAGGAGGCTGCCACCAAGTTAGCAACTCTTTTCAAGCAAGACACTGGTGTCAATTCCTCGCACGAGGCCGGCGATGGAGTAGTAAAAGGTGTCAAAAACACCAAGAGGTCTGGCCGGCTCAACAGTACGGGCATCGTTGTACAAAAAGAGGATCCAGTGACCGGCATGCAGGTTTTATCTATGAAAAATTGCCTGATCGTTCGCAAGGAATACAAGCTTGATTCGCGGTGTTCTTACGCACTTGTTTGTATCGGTTGTCTCCCGATATTTTTCTCAGGTGAACTTTGATGCCATTGAGATGCAAGAGCGTATGCCTCCCGATGGCGAAGCAATTAAATGGCACCCAGTGAGGGAAACGCACATTTACTTCTGTGAAGCGCTCGAATTCAACCCTAAGGTAAATTTTAGGAGTTAGAAGCATAAACAACTGTTGCATTGTTTATTATTTGAGGAGAATATTTGCTGATACTTTGGTGAACTTCTGCAAGACATGACTACCACACCTCGTTGACTCTGATTTGTTCTTATGAAGATCAAAGCAAAGATGCAGAAACAGCAATTCGAGCTTGTGGGCCTTCTGGAGCGAGCGGAGCAGTTGACTGGAGAAGGTGGCAGGGCCAAAAAAATCCCTGGCGGAGAAGGACAGGGCGCCTGCACCATTACCTGGACCGACGTCGTCAACCGCATGGTAATGCTTTTACATTTGTGTACTTAATTAGATGGCAGGGGATGAATAATTCAGTTGAATACAGACACGATTGTTTTTGGTCAGAACTTCTGTGGTGGCTTTTTCTCACTCATTTGAGATTTCCTATCACCAGCCCTATTTTTGTCTTGAGGTATGTGCGCGTCTACTGACTCTTAAAACTTTTACAGGTAAATTTTATGAAAACGCACAACTTTGATACTAACGCAGAGCCGAGCTTGCAGTGCCTGAGAATCCTGCGCATGCACCTTCGGAAGGCACGCAGTGACTCAAACGAGCCTGAGCGCGAAGCTGCAGACTCGTCTATAGAAGCGCATTTCCACATTCTCAAGGCGCGCAGCATCCCGAAAGGCGATGTCTTTGAAGCTACAAAACTGTCGGAGAAAGCACGGATTGCGTACAAAAAAAAACAATCGGCTCTCGTCGAACTCGGCGTCGCCAGCGTAGCCCTTACTTGTGTGGCTACTCATGCAGCCAATGTAGAAGGCAATTTGGCTGACGAAGGGCTGGAACTACTTCTCGAAATGTTGACTGACGGCAATAAAGTTGTGCAGGCAAGTTGCTTGAAGTACATTAGCGTAAAAATTCGACTTCCGTACTTCAGATGATGTAAATTTTTGGAATTTATATCTGACTTGAACTCTTAAACTATACCTATAACCCTCGATATAATCATCCACTTTCATCTTCTTTAGTGTTTCATATGGGTGACTAAAGAAGAGGAATGATTGCTTTAGGGGTAAGTTGTTACGAGGTGAGACTTGGCTGCGGGGGAATCTCTCTTTATTTTTCACAAGCCGTCTCATGTGCGTCTTACTACAGGATGCGGTCGTGAATTACATCACCCAAGATCGCGACAACAAGTTCGCGATGCATCTTGAACTTCGCATGCGGGGATCTGCGCAGTCCATAGAGCTTCGAAAGGAGCGCATGCGTTTGGGATTTGAACTTATGTCTGCCGATGTGAAAGCTCAGTACGAGAACGCTAAGCAAACTTTTAAGACCATGAAAATGGTCTGTGAAGGCCATAATCAAGAAGCTCAAAACATTCTTCGTTCTCAACCAACCTCTACTGATATCAACACAGTAGCGACTGCAGCGAACCTGGTCAGTTTGCTGTGCAACACGTCGCAAAGTTTGCGGGTCATGGAGAACGCTGAAGTTGAGCTCGTTGTGTCTGGGCTTAACTGCTTGGTCGAAGTGGTACAAGGGCCTTGCGTTGGAAACCAAGAACTGCTCGCCAACCTGGAAGATTTCATCCCCGCTCTCGACAGGGTAATCAAACCTATACCTTATTTCAGACCATGCTTGCTACATTCTGTAATTGAGAAACTCAGGAAGAAATTAGCTGCGCACGATTTGTAATGCGTACCATTTGAAGTTTTGTATTTCTGAGTTGTAGTTTAAGATTTTAGCACTGTATACAATTTTGCTTTCATGACAGATTTTGGAATCGAACTTTGACGCACGAGTGCGGGTAGAATTGCGGCTTCAAGCAAAAGCCAATGCGGCCAAACTGGTGCAAGCTTTGCTCGAAGCGCGCCAAGATCTCACCGTCCACAAATTGATGGCCATGGAGCTGGAACCAGCCATGCTTGAAATGATGCGCAATTACGTCACAACGATACTTGAAGATATCGAAGCGAAAGGCAGCGCCGAAGATGGAAATGAAGACAAGGAACGTTACGAGGTAGAGCGTTTCGTTTTTGTACGAATTTACTAAACAATACTCGCAATAATGTCAACTTTCTTTTGCAAGAAGTACAAGAATATCTATCGAAGTTTATGGACAATTTCTGGCCTTCTTAAAATTTTCCTACTTTCTTCTCTATACCTTGCAAGCATCTCAATTCGATTTTATGTTTGTTCTCACGAGAATCTTGATTGTCTGATTTTGATGGCGCGCCCTTGGCAGTTGTCTCTTGAGCTGATGACATCCATTAAGTGTATTCCCAACGAACTCAACTTAATCCCCGATTTCCATTCCAAATACCAAGACGTGGAAGGAAAGAAGAAGAAGAGCGAAAAAGATCTTGTGGACACAGACATCAAAGTGGTCGAGATTAAATGGAATGGCCGCATTGCGCGCATTTCGTTCCCGAAGCCTAAAGATGCAGATTATCTTACGGAGAAAACGAAGTCGGAGTTCACTCTACACGCGAATTTGAGTACCGCTGAGAAACGCATGAAGCACCTCCTGAATGAAGCGCCGGTATTTATGGCTGAAATGCAGCAAATTCATATTTTGAGCCAGTTGTCCAGCACCTACGGCTTAATTCACAAAAAGTAAGATACACTGATAGATTTGGGTGGGCATCAGGGGAGGGAACGGATTCCTAGGAACTTCGGGCCACCGACAGATGATGAACCCTTCCGTTATGAATTTGCAGCACCGCTTGGTACTTGAATTATCCGTGGGACTCTCGTTTGATCA
>Ga0307931_1000919_pt1 | contig 19507 bp, 21 predicted proteins | sample OrgLakmetageno47_FD_201816 | JGI IMG/M metagenome (GOLD analysis project Ga0307931, IMG submission 201816) | Saline water microbial communities from Organic Lake, Antarctica - #47 | ecosystem: Environmental > Aquatic > Non-marine Saline and Alkaline > Saline | place: Antarctica: Organic Lake...
TTGCTGCTCTTCCGACCAATGTTGCTCCTACGGCCCATGCTGCTGCTCCTGCTGTCCGAATTCGGAGAATGTCGTGGAGGGAGTTCGAGCAAGGGAGCATGCACACTTTCCAATGGGGTAGCAGCAGCAGCAGCAGCACGGATGGGCGTTGAATTGCGGCACCAGCGGTGACGAGGATGCTGACTGTTAGGAATGCCTGTATCTTCGCGAGGAGAAATACTATTTTTCTGATCGACCCTTGACGACGGAGGCTGATTCTCACGAGACAGAGGCAGTGGCAGCAAAGGCGGTGTGCTCGAAGTCACATGAGGAGGCAACGACGTCCATGTTGACGTTGGCGGCGGCAGCGCATCCGGTGCCGGGCCCGTCGGAACAGCTCCTGCGGCGGCTGCGGCTGCGGCTGCTGCGGCTGCGGCTGATTCCAGCGGAGCCTCGGTGGCTGTTGTTGTCGGTCCCGACCGCATTTCTCTCGAACCCATTGGCCGACTCATCGCCGCAGCAATTCTCTGCCCTCCAGGCGCATCAGTAGGTGCAGCAGCAGTAGGTACAGTAGAAGCAGCAGCAGTAGCAGGAGGAGGGGAACTGTACTGTTGCGGAGGCGCCACTGTTGCTTGAGGTCGAGAAGACGCACCGGTATGAACTTGGGGCATATGAGAAGCTTGGAGCGATGCAGGCAAACCTCGGGGAGGCGTGCGGAGCCGAGATGGCGGCACAGGAAGAGGACTGAAGCTGCCACCACCACTGCAGCTGTTGACTCTATGCCCAACTGCCAAAGAGGTCGAAGCACCTACAGCTTTTGTTGCTGTTGCTGCTGCTGCTGTCGCTCTCACTTGCGGTGGCGGCGGCGGCAGCAGTGTAGCTGCAGCGGAGTGACCAACTGTTTTCGCTCCTGAGGCATCATTGTGACTGTAACCGTTGTAATTATGGGTGGACAAGCGTGGCGGGGCTGGTAGTAGAGGTGAAAAAAAGGACGTATTCTGGTAGGGTGGCAGCCCTCCTTGTCGCGGCGTTTGACTAACATAAAAAGTCGTAGAAGAAGGACCACGGTTTCTCCCCGAAGAGCAAGACGGGGAAAATGGCAAAGAAGATAAAGCAGCAGCAGCAGCAGCAGCAGCAGAAACAGCAGCCGCACTAGAGCTCGACCCAGTCGACCCAGTCGCCCATTCACGAGTTCGTGTGACCGCACGCCAATGGAAAGCAAAGGGAGCCACCAAGAGCAAGTCTCGGCGAGCTTTCGTTTCGTACGCTGCGGCGGCCGCAGACACCTGCAGACACACGCGCCATGAAAATAGTAGTCGTCATAAATTGAAATGCGTTCATTTGACAGTATTGCATACACAATTCTATTCAGTTGCAAATTTAATCAACACTCCAATTCGTACTTTATGTCTAGACGATATGCGTGCATGTATTTGAGTGTGTAAAATAGCATTAATCTCACCCGTTGATTGCGCTTTACGCCTGCTGCTTGAAACCACTTCCTGACGGTGTCGGCCCCTAAAGCTTGCCGATACGCCGAAAGAGATGTGGCATGCTCGCGCCGCTTGTCTTCCCGCATCTACGACGTTGAGAGAAGAAGAAAAGGATGAGGAAAAGTTGTCCAAAATGTAAAGTGATTTTTCAGAAAAAAATATATATATTTTAATGCCCATCAAATGTAGATGATGCGCACACTCTCGAATAAGCAAACGCAGTCTTTCACTCTATTCTCTACCCTAATAGACTAAAGCACCCATTCTAAACGCGCAACACCTTCCAGTATTGCGTCCAGGCCGAAAACGCGCGTTTTCGGTTGTGGCGAGCCCATAATTTTACGGCAACGATTGACTGCGCGCGGTCTTTCAAGATGTGTCGCACAACGCGGCGCCAGCTGCGAAGCACTTTCAGCACAAGCCTGTTATAATACAGCACATTGGCACACGCGCAAAAAAAAAAAAAAGTCGCAGAGAAAGAAGGGCCTAGGGTGAAGAGATCGGTATCAAAACAGGCAGAACGGGAACGGGATAGGCATGCACAAAGAGGTGAAGGCAACTATAGCTCATTTCGTACTACCCTGCATACCTTCCATTGGCGATGTTGTCTGCAGCTCTTAACCTCTTCTTTTCGCTCATGCGAACCTCCCACAACCACTGCCAGCGGCGCCAGCAGCAACGAACTCGCGCATTCTTGAAACACCGTCGAGCGGCCTTTTCGGCCAGGGTCTGCCACCGCTGCCGAGACACCCAATCCTTAAGTGCAGTCAAGCCTGCGCGTTGAAGAGTACAAGTGCGCCATTGCGCTGCTGCAGGAGCTCTCTCAACAGATGCAGCTTTCACTGCGCGTCGTGACGGAATGAGTGAAGTGACATCTCCCTGTACCCATCTACGCCACTGTTGGAGCTTATGATGGAATTGACGAGTGGTGTGATGCTCAGCTGCAAGACGCAAGGCGCGTTGTGAAGATAGCGCCTGAGACGTGCGAAATTGCCACTGCTGTAAAACTCGCGCTAGCGTACTTAGCTGCAACTGTTGCAAACACGTAGATGAGAAACAAAGCACGGAAGAAAAGAAAAAGAAAATTACACGAAACGATGAGCTTTGAAAATGACACTCGTATTACACAAAACTCAATCATGCCATGCATGGCACACACGAAGGCCCACTTACCGTGTCGCAATGTGATTGGTGTAAATTACGAGCATTCTTGCGCGCTTGAGCCCAGGTTGCCCATTGATGGATGGCTTGACATCTCCTTCTGCAGCACATATATGTACATATAATTCACGTGATTAAATAGTGGGGGAGGCATGCTTACCAATAAATCAGATTTGCGACAACATGAGACCTTAATTTCAAAGATTGAAGCAGCAATTTGTGTTAAGTGCGCACCTTCTCATTGCACTCCGATTGTAGTGGGCTTGCCCTTTCAACTGAAGATCTTGCCGCTTGCGCCGGTGTTGAAAAGTGTAACTGTTTTTTTGTAGTTCAGAAGCACACAGAATGAGTGCTTTGGAGGAAGTGTTCATTATGGGAAGAACGACGCGAATGCAATGTATTTGTCCACAAAAGATGTAAAGAAGTATAAATTTAAAAAGTGTTTGTAAAGTTAAATTCATGCAGTCTATTCCTTCACAAACGCTTCGTCACCTCGCGAGAGCTCCCATCACTTTTCTCCCCAATTGCCGCCGCCACGCACACAACTCCACTTCATAGTCTTTATCTTCTTCCAACAAATGAGAAGGGGTTGACTTCAGTGCCTCTTCTGCTGCATTGCTCTTGACACCTGCGTGTAATGTACTGCTCCAAGTACAAGAAGAAGGCGCAGGAAAAGGGCCACGCCAAATGGCGAGTTTAGCTTTGGTTCTACTTTGCCACGCCAGGAGCGCTCGCCTGAAATAGAAATGTAGAATAGAAAATGAATACGAAGACAACTCATAACATAGAAGAAGGAATTCAGGAACCGGGATAAGGGAAAAAAATGTTCATTTCACATTTGATACTTGAGAAGGGCTGTGGTCGACATATTCTTTGCTTTCGCAGCAGCAGCCAGGGCAGGGCGCAAGTGACACGTGTACCAATACTGCCACGCGCCGAACTAATATCATACACCATGAATAAACAATCAACAACACCGCAACGCAAGAAGAAGGGTGATAAGCAAGTGTATTGACAGGCAATGGCGCCAGCATGTAAAACCATATGCAGTCACGTAAAGAATGTTCACCAGCCAAATGAGGCAGCAAAAAACAGTGAAGGTGCAGAAAGCTAAAAACCTCCTCTCTCGTGAACATACCGTGCGCAGCAGCAGACTCGCCCGCCGAAACGAATCTGCCAATGCTGCTTGCCTCTCTCGCCACACCATTTTATGCTTAGAACCAGCGCCAACCCCGTCTCTTTCTCCCATTTCATTGCTGCTGCCCTTGTTAACTTCACCATCTTCATTACTTTCATCATCGTCACGACCACGGCGAAACCCTCCACTCAGCACGCAGCTTCTCTTCCAGTCGCTCAGGGCCCGCTTGGCTCGATAACGCTTTACATGTGCGTCGCCCAGGGCCTTGGCGGCAGTGCTTGCCTTGTGCGCTAATGTGATATGCCACCAGGATGAAAACTTGGCCTTCAGGTGATGCCCAGACCAGTGAACGAAAGTTTTCTGGTTTCGTTGATTCATCTCACGGTGTATAGCCAGTCTTCTGAAGGCATGTCGAAGAGAGCGTTTTTGGTGCCATGCATCACTTTTCTCCTGCATTCTTTCGGTGCCGTGTGAATTAGAAATAGCAGCACCAGCAGCAACAGTAGCAGCAGCAGCAGTAGCCTCAGCAGGTAAAGAAGGGCCAGCATTAGCGCCCGCACTCGTAGCACTACTCGAACGAGCAACATGTGCGCAAAGTGCTTTTATGCCCCTGTGTTGATATTGGCACAGGTGCACGTGCGAGATCGTGAATTTGGAATAGAAAAATATACAAGATGAAAATCAAATAAACGAGAAATAGAAAGAAGGGTGCATTCTTTTGCGCTCTCTCTTTGTCTCTCCCTTTCCCTCTCCCTCGCTCCCTTCCATTTGCCCTTCTCAAAAAGTAACCTGAGTTTGCATGGCCCTACCCCTGTCTTTGACCTCCCTCCACTCCCTTACCCTCATTCATGATTGTTAGTTTTCATCATCTTCGTCTCACCTGGTTCCAGCACTCAAGGTCCACAGCGCCTCTCCTGCTTCATTGCACCGTGCACACTCGACTTTGGCTCTTAGTTTCTTGAAGCACAACCGCTGGAAGTGGAAGCACAGAGAATGAGCAGAACGCAAGTAAAGAAGAAGGACGAAAATAGTTAAAGAATGCGATTATACAGAGGAAACAGTTCAGGGTGCGAGTCACGCTTATTTTCTTTTTTTCATGAATTCAGTTCAATAGGTATGAACAAAACAACAACAAGGCAACAGTCCAAGAATCAAACCTCCCGCCGCTGCGCCCAGTGCCACACTGCTACTGCTTCCATTTCTGAGTCACGCTGGCGCCGCACAGCTTGAGTTTCCAATATCCTACTTTGCCAATTTTGAAACACCCATCGTATCTGGGCGTGGCGGCGCCGTGAGGCTATTACATGTGCTGCGCGCACACGCAATGGTTTCCTTCGAAGCCCACGCAATGCTTGAGACATGCGCAGACAATTGAGAGCAATCGCAGCAGTGGACAAAGGAGAGGCGCTGGAATGGATAAGAGGGGAGTTGCAAAGGTGCCGTTGAACCGTGCTACTGCTGCTGCTGCTGCTGCTGCTACTGCTATTACCGCCGCCGATGATTTCACGATTTCGGTTTATCCGCGATGTGTGATTAGCCCAAATTTTAATGCTAGCATGCTGCTGCTTCTTTGCCCAATGTGCTTCGCCAGCTAGGCAAGCCGAGTGTGAACTAGAGTGGATCTGGTGCCGCTGTTTGATGGTGTTAATAGCTCTGGTGAGAACCTGGTTGCGGTGATGGCCATCCATTTCTTGATGTATGCGCTGCTTTGATCGACACGCCTACCGATAAAGACAACAAGTAAGAAGAATTATAGCAGGCCTTCTCAAATCGTGTTATGATCTAGAGTAAGATTCGGGTTACTGGTCAAGATTGAATTAGCCTTGCTAGGGTTTCAATGTACATGTAGTAGAAATATACCTCCAGATATCGCAACCAAGCCAGCCACGCATGCAGTTTCGACCACCGTCGCGCAAAGTACTTGGCACGGAGCGCACTACAAATATTACACACGCACGCATAAAAAATTAAGCAGTTGTTTTGATTTATATAACGTGATTGATACCAGAACAATTAAGCTAGAGTCACGGACTGATTCAACTCATATTTTCGGGGGCTCATCGGAGAGAACAACTAGCTAGAGTGCTTCAGGTAGGACCTAGCAGTTTAGACTCGCCATTGTCTTGAGCGAATCTTACTTGAGAGGAGCTTTAGCAAATCGCTTCCATTGTGCTGCAGCGTTATTAGCTAACTGATAGCGACGAGACGCAGCTTCCATTTTTCAAAAGGCGCCACGACACATATGGACACTCTCTTTAGTCAAATGAATCACCCGCGCTATCGATCTAAATAGAAGCTAGAGGAGTGCCTCAAAAATACGAAGCCCTAGAATGAAAATTGCAGCCCGCGGGCGGCATTCAGGGCATAACAATGACAGATGCTTTCTGCTATCTAATGATCAGCTTAGGAGTGCTGATGTGCTGATTCAGCATCAGGAGTTGGCGCACTTTTTAAAACATCCTCTAACATAGTACTTGAAAATGCGCGCAAACTAGTCGCTTTTCGCTTTTTCTTCTTTCTTTTTCTGTTTGAAGCTTCGTGGAATTCACATAATCCTTCCGTGAGGCAACCACGTTGGAACTAAACTTTCGTTCATTCCCTTTCATGCACTTGTGCCATCGCTCCTGTCACATCTATTGGAATTATATGCCACGTAGGTGCAGAGGTGCTTAACCGTAGTCCGTAAACTTCTAAGGATACCCACGGCCAAACGGACATTCGAACTAACGAATAATTAAACCATTCTCGTTGATGCTCCCAGAGCTAAATCAAGCAAGCCGATGTCACTGAGCCCTACGAAGCCTCGTCTTCTCGTGGTTCGTAATCCTTGCGGTCGAAGCGCTGTTCGTTGAAGAAAGCGCATCGGATCATGCGACCGGCAAAGAAACGGCCTTCCATGTCTAGAAAAGCTTTGATCGCCGAGTCTTGCCGCTCAAAAGCCACCAACGTGCGCACCTGTGCATGGCAAGCAAGGGAAATGGTATTGCAGTCGAGTGATGAAATAACGAATCACACGAGGAAAGAAGTGACTCAGCGCAGTCATGGAAAATTCTGGAGGGTTAATCGAGACGTCTTGATGTCTGCGATGTTCGATAATGAATCTCGGTCTTTCATGAGGTGCGAACAAACAAGCCGATGTTTCACCAATTACTCAAATACATCCCTGTTCTCCCATCAACAAGAAGAACAAAAAGGAAGACTGACCGCTTCTTCTTCGGCGACTCCTTTGGCTTCATGGACCACACAATCGCGCACGGGCCCAAATTTGCGGCATTCTTCGGCAACTTCTTTCGACAACAAGTCATCCACTTCGCCCGGGGCCACCTTCGAATGTCAAGAGAGTACCATGAAGGCACACATGTTTGAGGGATGGGGATAGGAGGGTACATGTGCGGGACCTTGCATGGATAACACAGGGAGTATGGGATAAAAGGTACAGCAACGCAACAAGACACGTGCGCACCAGCAACAGCCACCACAACCAGAAGACATGCAGCACTACGAAAAGAGAAATTCTTCGAATAGAGCGACATTTTTATTATGCACTTTACTTTTAAAAAAATGCGCGTGCTTTCAGAAATATCATAGAGCAATAATTACCATGTTTTTGAGCAAGAGAATGCGTGTCGGGTTGCGGAACAGAGCACTCTTCTTCTGTTTTGCGGCCGCAGCTGCGGCAGCTGTGGCTCCTCCTGCTGAGTCATCGAATTGCTCAGCGGAACCACCGCTGCCACTGCCCCCAGAGGAAGAAGAAGAAGAAGGAGGAGCGGGGCCAATACTGCTAGCGGCTCCAGCAGCAGTGGCAGCGCCAGGTTTGTTTTGCATCCACGCGGGCAAGTTCGACATGCCTCTGCCAGCGCCTCGCCCGCCACCACTGCCTCCGGGCGGCGGAGGAGGCATCGCCACGCTCTTGCCGCCTCCCTTGGCGGAAGCCGCAATCGCAGCTGCGCGCTCCTATAGAAATTAAAGGCACACACATAGAGACACGCAAAGAACTTGAAGGCACTCGTGCGACCACAGGGCATCGGAATAACAAAATCAGCGTGGACGCATACGCAGCAAAGTTCTTCATTTCAAGGGCAAAATAACTGTGAAATAACGGAGCTACTTGTTTACCAGCTCGTCGCGCATTTGAGCTCGTTGTCTTTCCGCTTCTTTCGCCTGGAGCTCGCGCAGCCGCTGCCGTTCTTTCGCGTCTCGGAGCTCCATGCGCTAATGTAGGAATAAAATATAGCACATCAACGAAACGGTGAATGAAGACGAGAAGGGAAACCTAACCCTTCAAAAGCTGCCGGCTCAAAACAAACACGAAGCACTAACTACAAGGCTTGATTTATTGGCAAAGGAGTCTTAGAGCCAGCAACAATTTTCTTGCCTTACCTCGCAAGCCTCCGAACCCTTTAGCCCAGACCTCTTAGTAGTACCCTCCCCTAGCACTCTTCCATATTCTTGTGTGCACTCTGTTCCAACATACTCAAAATAATATAGCGCACCTCGCGGCAGTAAGCCATGTAATCATTGGGGCGCGCCGGGTCATAGGGGTCGCTCAATTCGCCGCCTGCGCCACCCCCACCCTGCGTGGAAATGAGCGGTGCGTGTGCATGCGGCAGCGGACCTGCCCCGGCTGCTCGTGGCAGTGCCTCTCCTCCACCTCCGCCGCTGCCCGCCGTGCCGCTAGCGTCGGCCCCGGCCACTTTCGCAAATTTGTTGGTGTGTGCCGCTGTGTTCAAGCTGCTTGGGGGTGCCATAGCATTGGCCTTGGAATTAGGAGCTGCTCGCTTGACAGGGGGCGCCGGCATCATGAATCCTCCGTTGCTGTTTCCGGCAGAAGCGGTAGCTCCAGCCGCAGGAGCTGCTGGCTTCGGCCTCGCCGCAGGCATCATGAAGCCTCCTGAAGTGCCAGTTTGCTTGCCTCCTTGCGTCTCTAGCATCTCTAGCAAATCTTTGGGCCCATTTGGTTTCGCCATTTTTGTCAGCCGACAAAAGAAGAAAACATAATTATTCAAGAACGTCAATATTTTTCCAAGAATACCATATTTTCGCATCGCCTAAAGATACGCCGCTGCCGTGCTTCATCATAGTCACTGGTCAAAACGTAAGAGGACTTCACTGTCCTCTTTACGATTTTGACTTGCGCGCAACGCACGCGCGTACACTTCTGCCCGCAGCATTGGTTTCTGTGTCATTTGGGTTTGTATTAGTTCGAGTTCGAGTTCATCATAGTACTAGGGTCGTTCACGATAGCTACTTAGTCTAGTTCACTTAGTTACAGTACACTTCACCGTCGCATGCAACAAGAAGAATGAAGCCAAGGAGCGAGTAGCGTGAAAAATATGAGAGCTGATTTAAAAGCCTAGCCTGCTCGAAAAGCGAAGCTCTAAGGGTAGTGCATTCACAACTCACAGGATGGCCGCCGCAGTAGATGAGGACCTAGCTTCAGGGGCTGCATCGGTAACCATCGGAGTTACCTGGCCTCAGCAATAGCTGCTACTGTATCATCTATCCCTTTAAATTGCTGTCTTCAATACAATTATTTGAGATCGACGTTCAGTCTTGTAGATTGTATTCGTTCCCGGCAGCCTCGTTAGCTACGTGTAGTGAGCTGCATACAATACTAGTGATTAACCCTAGTACGTTCAAATGTTCAACGGGTGTGCTCCTCTAGGTGGGAATATTCGGTTTTCTTAGAGGCGCTGATGAACCTTCTTTCCACGGTCGACTGAAGTCGGGTGGTCTTGACGATTTCATAGTGCAAGTAAGAGTCTTCAGGGTTTTATAAAAGCTTCACGTTAACTTGGGTTGTCTTATTTCCAATGCTTGAGATTTTTTCATTTATGTTTTTGACCGCGTCTTGATGCTGGTGGTAACCAGGAAATTGGCTTAGATGGCAGCGTTTGCAACGTAGCTGAAGCTGCGTCGAGTTCTGCTTGGAAGCAAGATTTAGTACCTAAAGAGCAGCAGCTATCTAAGTCTACTGCAGCCTTGTCTCAGCCTGAGTTTCTGCACTCCCAGCGGCCAGAAGGCCTGCCTGCATCGTCAACCGCAGATCGTTGCCGTGACTTCTCCCAGGGCCGCTGCAGTCGTGGCAACAATTGCCGTTATCGCCACGGTGGCAGCGCTACCAATAATAACGCCTTGAAACCAGCTGCGGGTTCTGTTTCAAGTTCTGCTCCTGTGGCTACTGCTGCTACCGCTATTTGTGTCACTACTAGTTCTCCCGGTAACCTCACTACTCATACTGCCAGTGATGATTCTCTCAGCGATTCTGGGTTGAAGCGCAAGGAGCGTGACGACAATGAGGATAATTATCAAGAAGAAACGAAGAAAATGCCAGCTGCCGCTGCTGTTTCTGCCGCTGCTGCAGAAGCGACACCTCCACTGCCATCGTTACTGCCACTGGAGGTGTTGGTGCCAGATGCATCAATTCGTTCGGCTTTAGTAACCGCTCACGACCAATATTGGGTAAGGGTTAAGAGCATATTGTCTTTCTTAAGAGGCCAAAACAGTCCTTATCCGTGGAATACTTCTGCACTCAAACATCTTTATTGTTCATTCGACACAGTCAACTAATTGGCTTTCACACTCCATTGCCTATCCATTCATACGTGGTAATGTATGTGGGGTTCCCTAAGGTGCATGGGCGCGAAGACCCTCGTCTCGACGTCGTGGTGCTGCCGAATTGCCCCATTGATCGAGACGAGCGGACCGCTGTGCACAGTGGCATCATCGCGCATTTGCCGTTTGCGCGCACGGAAGTGCCCAAAATGCCAACGGCTATACGTGGTGTTGACGCTAGTGGTAGTGGTGGTGGTAGTGTCGTAGATAGCAGCAGCACTAGTAGCACTGGTGGCACTCTCGCGTACGCTGGCAGTGCAGGCAACAGCAGTGGTAGCAAGATTAGCGAGGGAACAGCAGGGGCCGCCATTGCCGTTCGACGCAGCAATGTGCTAGATGGAATCCGCTCTGTGCTTGAGGCGCCACGTGCCTTGCCGCTGCCATCTGTCACCTCTGATGCTTCCACTGGTACTTCTACTCCTGCGGCGGCGGCTGCTGAGGTTGATGCATCGCATTCTTCGTTGTCGCCATCCTCATCATCTTCATCTCCAGCTCTCGACGATGACGCAAGCAGCGACACACATAACGACGTCCTTGCATTGCAACGGCTAGTAGGCAAGTGTAAAGACCCGGCCACTGGTGCACTGCCATCCAGCGCGGTGATTGGACGAGACCTCGACCGAAAAGCTCGCACTGCCGTGCACCAGGTTTGCACCAACTATTAAGAATTGGCGTGGTGAATCTGGGCGGAAGGAAGGGCTACCTGTGCTTGTCTTGTTTTCTAGACTCGTAATACGTGCAGCTCCGACTCTTATTCTAACGATACTAAGTGAGCATCGCATGTGCTCATCGTGTGTGCTCCTCATCCATGCTTTTTTCCTCTCACTCAACAAGTCACTTTATTTTCCCGTATATTAGGGCATCGCGCAGATTTCCAAGGGGCTGCGCACCAAGACCGCCTGGAACAGCGCGGGCATATTCGTCGCATGGACCCAGAAACCGCTACCAAAAGCCAAAAAAGCACGCGTCAACCCTCCTAGCACTTCAAATGGTGGCAGGGGTAGCAAGGTTTCCACAGGCAGTGAGTTGGCGACAGGTACCAACTCGACACTTTCTGATCCTGCTGCTAGAACTACTGCTGCTACCAGTGCTGCTGTTGCCTTGGAACCGCCAATTGAGCTGGATGGTACTCCGTCCTTTCTGCGGGTGGTTCTATACAAGGTAGGGTTGATGCCGCTCGTGTATATGCATTAGATGTGCATGCCTGCGCATATTGTCGTTTACTTTCGTACGATCGAAAAACAAGTCAGTTTTGAGGAAAAGAGGTGACGAATTTTTGCACTCGCTTCATTTATTTCATGACTTCATTTATGCTATACTTCAGGAGGGTGTCGAGCACTTGGCAGCGATGAAATTCGTGGCCTCGGCCCTCGGAGTGCGCTTGCAAGACTTGAGCGTCTCCGGCATCAAGGACAAAAGGGGCCAAACTCACCAGGTGATTGCTCCCCAAAAATCAAACAAGCCTTTTGCAGAGCTTTCATACAATCATTGACGCAATTCAACTTGAGCCTGCTTTATGTAAGGTAATACATGAATGCATTTGAGCAATCTCATTTCGTTCCTATCGCTCATAGTGTTGCTCTGAAAACAGGCGTATCTAGTATTTTCCCTTATCCTCGCCCGTCTCATCATTTTTTTCCTCCCTTCAGCCTTTCTTTTGCTGATCCTCCCCCCTGTATGGTTGCTCAATGTTTGCAGTGGGTACATGTGCGCAATGACACCACAAATTGCTCGACTGTAACCCCTGCACAGCGACTGCACCGTCTCCTTCAGTCTTCTCAGTCTTCCTCGCAAGCAGTAGCAGTGGCGCCGTTGTTGCCTCCCAGTTCGTCTCTCAAATCTAATGATTTAAACGGTAAGGGCAATGCTGATGATCAGCCAGCTGTCTCAGGAGCAGCTCAACATCAAAGCACTGAAGCAGCAAAGAATGATGGAGGTCAAGGGCAGTGGGGAGTAGAAGTCGAAGAGGGTGCTATTATATTAGCGTACGCAGGCGCGGCATCGGAACCGGTACTTACTTGCATAGTAGTTTAGTTGCATATACGTGGTCGAAGATGGTGTATGGTTGATCGCCATTTGTATTGTTAGTTATTTCACACCACTAACTCTACGATCTGCTAACTATTCAGTGCAGGAACTGACTCTCATCTCTGAACACCAACCAAGTGATCTGCTAACCATTCAGTGCAGAAACTGACTCTTATCTCTGAACACCAACCAAATGATCTGCTAACCATTCAGTGCAGGAACTGACTCTTATCCCTGAACACCAACCAGTTTTGTTTAACTGCTTTTGTTCTACCGCTTTTGTTTTGTTGCCCTGCATATCGTAGTTGCAAGTGGGGCAGGGTCACTCTGGCAACAAATTTGCCATTATTTTACGAGATATTCGCACCTGCCATGATACTTCTTCGTCCACTCATGCTCCAACTGCAGCTGCTATAGCTGCTGCTGTAGCTTCAATTAATCACAGAGGCTTCATCAATTATTTTGGATTTCAGCGGGTAGGAGAACCAGTACTGTCACGAAATTCAGAAGAAACGGCGAGGACTGTTATTGGGAGTAGAGCTGCTGATATCAGTCACCCTGACGGTACTCTTGCTTCGGGAAAAAAAGAACATTCTGGAATGGACATTGACACACCGTCCAATAATTATCGTATAACTGCAGCAACATCTCCTGGAATTGACTCTGGTAGCGACTGCAGTTGCAAGAACAGCAGCAGCAACAGCAGTAGCAGCAGCGCTGCGGCTGATTCCTCGCAATGGGATGGAGCTCCTGCCTGGAAGGTCGCTATTGTAGACTTGAATTTCTGATAAAATCATACTGTATTCTTTTAGGAGCTTGTGTTTTAAGCTGAAGATCACTCAATTTCTCCTCGTCTACTTCTTTTTCTTGCGAACAATGTCATTGCCACTTCGTCCTCTTGCTTCTTTTCAATCAACATGTTTTGTTTCCTCATAGGTGGGCCGAGCTCTAGTGCGAGGCCAGTGGGAAGATGCAATTGACTTGTTGCTTGGTGGAGATTGCGCTTCCCTTCAACCTTCTGTTGATGAGGCTGGTGGTGCTCAAACTGTAACGAACACCAGCCACAGTAGCAATTGCAGTAGCGACAGCCATCAGCAGAAATGCGAAAGAGATTGCGAGAAAGAAGTTGGCAGTAGCAACAACAACAATACGCCTTCGAATTTGACGGGCGTTGCGAAAGCAAGACACCTCTGGCGGTCTTCACGAGACTCAAAGCAGTGCTTGAAAGTTTGGCCTCTTTCAATGCCCAGGGAAAGGCAACTCCTACAGGTACGCCCATGGCTTTAAATTCACAGGTACATGTTGCAGGAGTATGGCTCGAAGTAAATTTCCACTGTGACAGACGATGTTGATCTCTTGTGAAGCATGCATTGTTGGCAGGAAATTGTCCCACCACTTGATTATTCTTTCATTCTTGCTTGCGCACTCTTTTCGTGGTGTAAATCGTCATGCACTTTTGTGCATAATATATTAGGGATTGCTGCGCTTTGGCGATTCGTCAAGTGCTTTGCAGGCGTTGCCCCATGCTGTGCGGACCATGTAAGGATAAAAATACAAAATAAATTAGAGCACGGTCAAGGGCTGAAATTTTTTTATTTACAGTGTTCGGTGTTGAATTCGATTCGATTTCACTTGTGCGCAATTGATTGGATGCGTATGTTACCCACTGCATCAATTTATTGATTATGCCTGCGCCTGCATTTTGTTTCGAAAGGTGGGTCCACGCATTTCAGTCTTACCTTTTCAACCACGCTGCGTCCCTTCGAGCTGCTCGATTGCCAACAACGGATACTAAAGGTAATGACAGCAACAGCCATGATAGTCTCCTTGAAGTAGGAGATTTGCTCTTGGTGCCCACAGCAGAAAGTCAAGTAGGTAATAAGACTTTGCTGAGTACAACGAGGGTCGGCGATATGGAATTAATCGACGCAGGGACTGCAGCAGCAGCGGTATGTGATTTAGCGGAGGAAAGTGCCGAGGGTAGTGTGGAGGACCGTGGTGAGCACGACCGCAGAGCAGACAATGATGAGAGCGCTGCTCACTCCACAGAACAGCACCAGAGATCGTTCAGAGTAGTACCTTGGATGGGCCCCTCTGAGCCTTCGCCTTATGGAACGCGTAAACCTACGATCAATGACGTGGTGTTGCCACTGGTGCGTGCAATGACGGGGTTGCTCGTTGCTTGGAAGTATTATTAATACTTCAATTCTCTTTACTGGTTCAATGTCGACTGTATCCTTTTTTTAAACGATGAATTCCTCTTACCTTGGTGCAATTCTTGTCCATACTCACAGCACTCCTCTCTTGCACCATTTTTAGGTTGGCACTGGCGTGCAATTGCCTACCGGCCAAAGTGGAAAGGATTGGGTAACACTTTTGAGCGCCCATTTGCCGCCCGGTCACCCGTTGTTACCATCCCTTCCTGCGGCGGCTGAATCAGGCACACTTCATGCACCGGGGGCAAGCCACGACGCCTTGCCTGGTTCGAACTTAACTTCCAGTCGGTTTGCCGGCTTCTCTTCCTTCGTGTGCACGTGATCTAAATGTCCTCCTGCTTACTCTTTGATGACTACATACCTCCGTCTTAGCTAACAGGAGCCATTTTTACTGTTGTGTGAGATTCTCTTGCGCCGAACGTTACGCCTACTTATACTTCCACTCATAGTGCTGTACTGAGATGTTTTTACCTTCTTACGTCTTCTTTTGTGTGTGCTCCTTCTCGAACCACAGAGCTCAAGGACAGAGAAAGCCGTCGAAGCGAGCGCTTGCCGCGTGGTGCGTACCGTAAGCTAATGGCTCACCCAGGCCGCTTGACCTGGGAGCCGCTGCCCAATGGAAAAGAAGACGATGCAAAACGACTTGCGAACCAAGCATCGCTAAAGTTGCCTGGGTCGGAAGCGCCGTTGGTAGATGGTCCAAAAAGTAGCGCGGCAGGTAGCGTGGTGCATGCAAAAGAAGCAGCGCAAAATGACGAGACACTTCTCTCGAGCAATACTCCTGCTAGCGCATCAAGCGCTGGACATGTGCGAGGCGAAGGAAGTGAAGCGTTGTCACTCCTTGAAGAAGTTACGGCGGCTCGCTTTTCGTTTGCGCTCCCCACTGGCGCATACGCTACTGTTCTGATGCGCGAAGTTACTCGAAGTGACCACTGCCTTTATTCTTACCTTTCCTGAGTGCTCCCACGAGCAAATCCAGTGCTCTGCTGTCACATGTTGGATGTATCCTTTTTGTGTTGATGCCGATCGCGGTCTGCGATGTAGCGCAAACGAATTGCGAACACTTTCAATGGCAATGATATATGATACGTATCGGAAAGCTCTATGACCGTATGAGTCGCTCGGCCTCCCGACTCACTGGTCAAAACGTAAGAGGACTTTCTACACACTAACCTCTTTACGATTTTGACTTGCGCGCAACGCACGCGCGTACACTTCTGCCCGCAGCATTGGCTTCTGTGTCATTTGGGTTTGTATTAGTTCGAGTTCGAGTTCGATACGTATCGGATTCTAGGGCCCAGGTAATTCCCTGTGCTTATACCTATACACCGGCTTGTGCTCTATAAGTTTTGTGGCAGTATGATAAAATAAACAACCCCTAATACCATACCACAAAAAGAGCCAAGGGGCGCCCCGGGAAATACCGGAATTAATAAAATTTAGCCAATATACTTCGCGATATATGTCACCGTGCTGAGATTCCAAATGGCAATGACAAGGGCATGCCTAGAGTACAGGCCAGCCATCATGGTGGCACAGCATTCTCCATGCCACTTTTTGCTCGATTGCCATTCCATTGTACGAAAAAGTAGCCAGCAGCAGCCCCGCAAAAAAATATTCAACTGCAAAACCGAGAGAAAGAAGCTAAGCAAAGGGCTTCCATAAGGCTGAGACAGTTGAATCATTGGCCTCATTCGAAGCCCCATCTTCCATAACAACAGCATCCATGACGACTTCCTACGATTGATAGTGAGAAATAGCAACAGAACGAAGACTCCATATGAGAACGCTTCACGATGGAAGAAAAACAAGAATTCTAGCTCGATAATTTCAAGGAATTCTGGGTATTTAAAATGTTGCAAACATAATTGTAGCAAGAGAAAGCAAGTGAAAGGGTAGCCCTCGTAAAATGACCGAAGATGCACTTGATACCATTGCCAATGCCTGAGGCCATCATCCATGGGCAATAATGTACATTTTCGTCATTTAACGGATGGATTAACTTTTAGGCCCTCTTACAAGCATACCTCATTGGACAGTGTAAATGTCGAGAGCACTTCTCCAGTGACGTACTCCTCAGCCTGTGATGAAGTGATCGTTTCTATAACCACCGCTTGCTGATTCACCTAAGATATTGATATACAAATGCACCATTTTGACGACTCGAAGTATTATTGAACAAAGAAGAATAAAAAATGATACTATGCGTGCATATGCGCAATAAAATTCCAGAATACCAAAGCGTCCAGTTTACACAGATTCAATGTCTCACCGGATGGTTGTATCTGTCAGTAGTATTCTGGCGGGTATTCACTGCTGGAGTGTGGTTCCGGGTCAAGTTTGGTGCAATGCGGTTGGAATTAACGAAGTTCTCCGTGCTGCTTCGCGGGCGTCTAGCCTCTAAATGGGGCTGCAGCAGACACATAACAAATATGCGTTTTCACGAGGAAAACATGACGACACCAAACAGAGTGGTCAACACGGCTAAAGAGGTACAGAGCACACGAGTAGACGAAACTTGCTTGAACGCGGGCCATGACAAGAAGTGAATTACGACTATAATGTGCGAGCAATGAAATTCCATAATATCGAAGCGTCCAGTTTGTTAAGATTTGATGTTTTACCATGCGGTTATATCTTTCGATAGTACTTTGGACTGTGGAGGTAGGGTTCCGGGGCAAGTCAGGTGCACGGCTGTAAGGATTTACGTAGTTTTCCTCGCGGCTTCTAGCCATAAAATAGGGCTGCAGCAGGCACGTAATAAAGATGCATTTTCACGAGGAAAGAAGAAATAATCACGAAAACGCTCACGTACAGGCACTAAACATAGTGGCCAACACGGCTAAAGAGATGCAGAGCACTAGTATAGATGAAACTTGCACGAAAGCGCGCCACGACAAGAAGTGAATTACGACACTATAAAAGAAAAAGGCAACAAATAAAGGTAGATGACCTCGTAATAGAGGCGCACGAATATGACGACGCAAGAAGACAAAGGCAAGAATAATAGAACGTTGAGCGCCAATTGCGCTGCGCAATACCTTCATTACACGCATGTTATTTTGGAGAACGTGAAATTTTGATTAGCTCTTAATGCGAAGGAAATGAGAAATAGAGCAACCGCCAAGATTGGAAGAGTAACAATCAAAAGACTAGCTCGAATACACGAATAGGGAACTAAATGCTCGTAATGCCAATATCCACGACAAAATAGTCGCGCGCTGATAAACAAAGAAACGTAATTCAGGCTTACCTACAAGTTAGTGCTCGTACCAGATTTCGTAGGAATCATCGTTGATTCTTACTAATGCCGTTAGTGTACCCGAGAGCACCCCAATCTATCCAAGAAAATGCACGTTTTCGAACACTCGAAATTTGCTGAGATGATTTTCGTTCGTTAATTCCTTAATAAACTAATCGACGTTCCTGATGGCCCTGATGCCATACGCCGGTAGCGCAAGCGCTACCAGGAAGTAGCAACCCTGTAGAATAGCATTGAGTTGCGCACGTTGGCAACAATTATGTAACAACCTCACACAGCAGAGAGCAACACAAGCAAAAATATCATTTAAGGCTACCAAAAATTATCTTATTGGGGCAAAATCCACACTTACTGCAATCGAAATGTCGACGACACTAACAAAAAAGGTAAGTTCCACCAGGAAGTTCACTGCGGCCAAAAAAATCAGACACATGTCCCGATCGAGGATCTTCGACATCTTTATCGCCACCTGAGCAGGCAATATTTGCAGTAGTAAATGACAGCATTAAACGAAGAATGTTTGTAAATATCTAACGGTGATATCACTGATAACCAACTGAAGCACACACTCAGGAAATCGCGAAAATACACTAGTGTGCTTACACGATCGTCACCGATGGTCAAAAATTCATGGCCAAATATCGTGACAGGGGTCTCCCTCGGCATACTTGGCGAGGAAAGTGTAGACGTCAGTAACCACACACGCTTCAATAATCGGTATCTTGCGGCCTCTTGCGCAGTACTACAGATTTAGCTATACCGGTGAGCTGGAGATCAGGATTTTGTCACAAGAACTAAGCTACTTTGAAAGTTAGCTACTAGATAGAGGCTACTTGATAGTACCAACAAGGGTATCTACCTTTGGTATCAAACCCCATCGCACTCCTTAGGCCCTTCCTTAGGCTGCCTGTTCCTAGCTAGCTAGCGAGCTACAGTAGCTACAGTAGCTACAAACTACAGGTACACTACAGTAGTACAGGGAGTAACAAAGTCGAAGTCAAAATGACCAACTGGGTCCTGATTAGCTGATTAGCTGGACATTTTGGTTTTTGGCATCGAACGAACGCACTCCTTATTTACTAGTACAATCACTCGTAAACCAACGCCCAAAGAATCCTTCGGTATCATTCGTAGACTTAAGTCCGGAGAATTCTTTGGTCTTTGGTACTGCCGATAAAAACAAAACGTATGATTACGAATATCAAGGCGCGTGCACCGAACGAAATTGGCCAGTTCATGGTTCATGGTGGGTGTACCAAAATCAAAACCAAAAGTCTTCGTGTAATGATAAAGCACAGTATTCCCTATACTGTAGATGCGTTTTGTTGGATTGAATTAAGGAATTTTTGCCGCCGCTTCTTCTTCGTCTGAAAAGGAAGCAGATGCGCCGAACGCGCTCTCCAGCACTCCGCTACATTCCCAGCATTTATATAGCCGCTATTTTGAATGGGACTCACAATGTTGACGCGGCGAGGTACCGCAAGTGCCGGCTCTCTAGGAGACCAAAGCAGGCCCAATTCCTCGTCGCGGTGTTCTTCGTGAACATCTCGCGAAAATTTTGTGGGTTTGGCCTTGTTTTAGGAATACAATGGAGGTAATTGGAGGAACTTCATAT
>Ga0307931_1000920_pt1 | contig 19505 bp, 15 predicted proteins | sample OrgLakmetageno47_FD_201816 | JGI IMG/M metagenome (GOLD analysis project Ga0307931, IMG submission 201816) | Saline water microbial communities from Organic Lake, Antarctica - #47 | ecosystem: Environmental > Aquatic > Non-marine Saline and Alkaline > Saline | place: Antarctica: Organic Lake...
GTTTGGTTATGTTTCGTTTGTCTTTGTTGTTTCGGTTATGTTCTTATAGTTGGTTATGTATTGTGTATTATATCCATGATACTATATTATATAAAGGATATTGCTTATGATTTGATTTACTTTTATCAATTGACACCCCCTGTCACCGTCCATAGTTATGTTCTGTATAACTACTTAAAGAATTTTCTTTGTATATATAGCATAACTGGACGGTGACACTTGGTGCATGACTAAGGTCATAGAGAAGTCCTGTATCAACTGCACACAGCGAAGTGTAGTTAGAGTTGAAAGCTTCGCGAGTTCGCGTAGCCTATGAAGACGTCGAAACGAAGAGCTCTTTCGGAGCGTTTGAGACGAAAGCTTCGCAACCTTCACACTTATAAAGTTTAGAGCTGAGAAATTCGCATTGATCACGTAGACTCGAAGCGTTTTGAATTGCACACTGTGAAATTTCTTATTAGAGTTGAGAGCTTCGCAAACTTCGCGTACGCCTCGGAGCGTTTGAAACGAAGGCTTCGCAACCACAAATTTCACACTCATTAGAGTTGAGAGCTTCGCAAAGTTCGCGTAGACTTCGAAGCATTTCAGACGAAAGCTTCGCAACCTTCTCTTTAGCTTCGCAAAGTCTGCATAGAACTCGGAGCGTTTGAGACGAAAGCTTCGCAACCTTTGGACAAAGTCTCTGGACTAATCAATCTCTTTCATGAAGTCTGATGAAATTTATGACAGGAGACTGGATGTCACACAGCCGCTCGACAATGTACTATCTCCTTCAAACGACACTATTAGGGGACGAAACAAAAGAAAAAGTAGAAAAGTCAAAAGGAGAAGAGGGTATATGGTTCACAGTGATACGGCACGAGCATCGAAGCCGAAATTGGCAAATACCACTGTACACTCTTACTGGCAGCCGTTTCGATCCCGAGTTGTCCGACCGCTTGAGCCCATTAGCGAAGAAGACGCTACCATAGGCGGGTGGCAAGAATTGCACGTGTGCCAGCAACCAGCGCTTGTGCCCTTGGAGATGATGAGTAATGCAATTTTCGATGATGTCACGCTCGATGCTGCTGAACCGCAAGAACATAGCAGGAAGGCATTGAATGCTGCTGCAGTGGACAGAGTTACTTTGCATGCGTCGAGACTGCCGGCGTTGCGCAAAGAAGGTCGCTCCTTAGGCCCGTCAGGCTCAAAGAATTCTTCACACACCGATGGCCGTCTTAAACGGTCAAACACTACGATCCCCGAGGTGATGCACCATAGAAATAGTAGTGATGTCAGTGACTCAATGAAAGATTTTGATCTTTGAAATGAAACACTATTTCACGATGATTTCTGGCTCCTATCAAAATCCTGCTCGTTTGAGTCTGATAATATTGACACCAGCCCCGACCAAACAGCCCGTTAAATCCAAATGAATGCACTCATCATGGTAGTAGTTCATAGCTACATTTGCCATTGTAACGGCTATAGAAGATAGAAGCGCGTGCGATGACCCTACTGTAAACGCACTGTAAACCTATAAAGTACACAGTTAATTGGTCGGAAGGGGGTGGGGTTTAATGTTTAATGCCCAGGTGCTAGATTACCAAATCGCTGATCGCTGTCTCTTTTGATCAAACTTGTTGGCGACAATTCCTAGATCCAAATTCCTCAGTTGTGACTTCAAGTTCAAGCTTCAAGATTTCTGGCCGGATTTGGCTTATGAGTCAATAATTACATTTTATACGTTGCAACACATGGCTCACTGAAAGATGGTGAATTCTGGCAGCGACGTGGCGACCTGGAAGGTGCTGCTGTGGAAAGCGAATCATTGCCCTTCGCCTAATTGAGCTCGAATTGCCAGATGAAAGATAGAAGCTCTAAAAGTTGAATGGGCGCTTTATAGAACCAATTCATTGTCAGCACTAGTTAATCCGCATCAGACAGCACAGGAAGGTAAGGGCTTAAATCAGAATCGGCCGTGGCGAGACGCAGCGCTGCTAACACCACTGCTTCCATTGCGCAGCCTGTGGTGGCTCCACCTGCGGCCCCAGGGCTGATGCTCGTGCCTTGGCCGTCTTCGGCGGCAAGGGGTAGCAACAACTGCACGAACACCGAAGTAGCGCCACTGATTCCTCCAACGGCGGTTTCTTTGCCCTTTCCTGCAACAGCGCCAAAGCTGAGCACGCATCCACCGCTCAACACAGCGCGTTGGCCCGGGTCTAAAGCCGCGCCATTGAGAGCGCAGCCGGGTCCCATTGCCATCACCTCGTAGGCTCCGCCGTCCCCACCCGAGCTGCCAGGCTGCCACTTGACGATGGCATGTGGGCCCGGAGCAAGGCCTTCGCCCAGGTGGCAGTCCACTTCCCCGCAGCTGGTGCCCGGCGGCACGGCCAGAGACGACCGCCCCATGCAAGCTTCAAGGGCTTTGGCCCACACCCCCCCTGCGGAGCCAAGGACCATCGTGGGACGATGCGCTAGGGCTGAAAAGGACCAGGCAGTGGTTGCTGCTCCTTCGCCGCGGGAAGAAGCAGCAGTAGTAGCTTGAGGAGCAGTGCCACGCCCTACAAGCTTGAAGAACCCACATGCCGACGAAGAAGCACCTGGATCGCTTGTTGCACCATCGGCGGCCGCATCACTTAGTTCAGACCGCAACTGCTGACCCACCACTGACCGCAGGGCCTGGAGCGCTGACGGTATCGCCGCTGTTGCTGGCACTTCAGCCACTGATGACGCACTGCCTTCCTGCTCAACCTCGCTTGAGGAGGGAGTCCTGGAAGCGTCCACAACTTCGAGTCTGCCGCCATAAGGCCACGCCACCTCCGCTGATCTACCGTGGTCACTTGATAGGTCTGCCGATTCTGGAGTCAAAGAAGAGCTCTGCTTGCTGGCCACCGCCTTCAGCGGCAACAGCGACACGGTGTCCTCCACCGAAGAGGCAGCACCGCCGCTCGAGGATCCCTTGTTGCTGCCTTGCTTGGACCCGCGAGGTGCGCGCGCCTTCTTTTCGCCCTGTTTGTTGCTTCCACTGGTTGATGATGAGTCCGCAGAACCTCCGTGTTGAAGATCCATATTGACCGCTGCGGCCCCCACTGCCGTGGTGAAAGAGGCGCCGTCCGTGTGGCTGCGGTGAGCGCTCATGGCAGCTTTGCTGTTCACGGTCTTGGAGCGCGCAGCATCGACAGCATTTTCTGCAGGCGACCAACATCCCAGCTCCAGCTCATCGGATGCCCACAATGACGATAAACTGTGCATCGCCTCTTCCGGCGCTGCTGCGTCAGAATATTCGATCAAGCGCGCAGCCACATTGTCCGAGCAAAGCAAGGGAGGGCCCATGCCAGCCCATAGAGCTGCGCTCGTTTCACCACTGAAAGCTCCACTTTTCTTGGTGTCGTCGAAGTTGGACCCTTCCTCGCTCTTCACCGCCATTGGCGTAAAACTGCCACCAAGGGACGTTAAAGGAAGCCCAGCAGCAGCAGCAGCAGCAGCAGAAGATGGTGTACCTGGCGGGTTCATAGCTGCACCCGACGCCACTGCTGATGGGGCTGCTTCACTTGATGTTGACGCAGTCGTAGAAGCCGTTGCTGCTGAAGTAGTAGCCCCTCCGAAGCCTTCTCGACCAGGTCCATAAAACTTGAAGTGCGCTCTCGCGTACGCTACCCCCGCTTCTTCCTCTGAGTCAAACAACCCGAGGTAGTAGTTGGTCCCGCCGTAGCTGATCTGCGCCTGCCACTTGTCAGTGGCTGTGCGCTTGGACCGGCACACCCCACGGAAACGCGACGACGTGGCCGGGCCCGTGGAGCGCTGCCGCGGCATCGGCGGCAGGTGCTCGGGCACCCCCGAAAGGTCCAGCACCACGCCACCGGCACCACCCACACCCACGCCGCGCGCCGCCCCTTCCGCACTGCCGTACAGATAGTCCCCATACGGGTACACGTCCCCCGCCAGGCAATCTTCGGCGTCTTCTTCGGCTTCGGTGGGCGCCGACCACAGCGACAAAAACTCCGGCGGCTGGTTGCTGCTTGATGGGAATGAAGTGGTTGAAATATCTTCTTCGCCCATCGTAACCGCAGAAGCTGCACCTGCTGCTGCTGTCGGAGACTTGAGAGGAGGCGCTGATGCCGGCGGCGGCGGCACGTGAAACCGCTGAAAGTCGTCGTCAAAGCCAAACACGTCTGATGGCGACTGAGCAGATGGCGCCGGAGTGGCACCAGACGAAACGGAAATCGACAACGCTGTGGCCTCTTTGGCTCCAACCACAGAGCCCGGAGATGCTCGCCCGTCGTGCTGTGAAGATTGTGGAGCAAGCAGAGGGCTGTCACGAAGGATGGTCAAACCTCGGTCTAGTTTCGCCAATTCCATGGCGGTGTTTTGAGGGAGGCCGCTGCTGCTGTTGTGGCTACTGTTGATGGAGGCTTGGCCTGAGCTCCCGAAAAGGGCTGCGCAAATGGTCTTGGTGGCAACCGCGGTCGCGTCAGTTCTTAAAAGGCTAGTACTTTTGCGCACATGATCTCCAGCAGGAGGAGCGCCGCCCACTGTGCTTTGGGATTGTGCTGTTTCGTCCTCACCGCCAGGGAGGGCCAGAGCTGCAGCTGCAACTCGCCGCCACCCTTTCAGCGACTCCTCTAATCCCAGTGAAGGAGAAGGCATATCGCGACCACTGCCACTGCCACTGCTTGCCTCTGATTGGCTGCTGTTGCTACTTGGATACACCATCGTTTGAGGCGCGGCCAACTTCACGAGCGCTGGCACCACCCGGCCTTCCAACTCCATCACTGCTTGGCTCTCGTGGCTGTCGTTGTGGTTCGATTGGGATCCATGTGAAGCCTGCTGCTGCTGCTGTTGTTGTTGGTGCATGGCTGCCGCTGCTGCCGCCTTGGCCAGAGCCCGCCCGACCGCCCGCCGCACCACGGCGTGATGGTCGGGGTGCAAGCCGCACACCAAACCTGCCAGAGCTTCCACTGCCCGACGGCCGGCGCCCGGGGGCGGCAGAGCACTCGCTGAAATTGCCAAATCGCGGCCTACCAAGAGCCGCCCGTGGGCGCAGTTGGGTCCCGACGTGGCACGCAGGAGGGTGGCCCGCGCGTGGCGAGCCCGCGCGTCGGCGAGCAAGGGCAGCGCGTCGTCGATCACGCCCAGGGACCACACCAGATTCTCGACCAAGGTGGTGGGGGCCACGTCCCCGCAAGCCGCGTCCAGAGGCGCCAAGCACACGTGCCAGGCTGCGTGCTCGTGGCCCGTGGCAGAGGGGTTGAGGAAAGAGCGCATCGTGGCGCGGTCCTTGGACCCACCCCAGTAGGGCAACACTTTCAGACGGGGCGCACATGTCGCCAGAGCGTCTTGCCAGGCCTGCAGGCGCGCGAAAGGAGCTGCAATTAGCACGGGCCCATAACCAGCCCCTGCATTGAGGGCACTGGCGACAAGGTTGCAACCGCCGGAAGGTGAGGAGTCTAACAAAAGTGTTCCTTGACCACTGCCGCTGCTGCCGCTCTCACAGTTGCTGCCAAAGCAGAGGTGGCATAATTGAGTTACTGCAGCTTCAGGAATTGGCGCGCTGCCGTCGGATGGTAGTGCCGACGATGACGGTGGCAATGAAGGCTGGAGTAGCAACGGCAGCGAACCTTGGTTGCTTTGCTCAAAAGAAGAGTTGGAGGGTTCCAGCGCCCAGGCGTCGCAAGTGTCGGCTTCGAAGCCAGAAGCACCAAACGGGTTCACCACCGTGGCACACGCGTACACGTGGTCTTCGTTCATGGCAGTGCTGCTTTGGGCTGCTGCTGCGAAGCGAGCACTCTCATTGGCTGATGCGGAAGCCAGCTCAAGGCGAGAGCGCGCCAGCGTTGCACCTACGGCCGCCGCTGCCACGGAGTCGTCGACTCGCCTGGACCGCCCCACGGTGGCCTCACCACTGCTGCTGCCGCGACTTGCATTACCCTCACCGTCGGCGCCATCTTGATCCAGCACGAGGGAGCTCAAAGCTGCGCGCTGGCTGCCAACCTGCTTCAGCGCTTGTACCAACCTCGACGACTGCAGCGACTCCGCTGAAAGGTTCACAGTAGCTACCTTGGTGGTAGCAGTGGTGTTCTTCAGAGGCATAGCAGCAGCGCGCTCCGCCAATAAAGAACTACCAGTATGGCTTGGCATAGCACCTCCTCCTTCGAACAGAGCTGGGCTTGAGCTGCTCGTGCCGCGAGCTAGCGCTGACGGAGCTGGGAGCCCTGGCGCAGTAGTAGCAGGAGAACTGCTGTTGCTGCTGCTGCTGGAAGTGGAGGCACGGGCCGTACCACGAGGAAAGATGTAAGGAGGAAAAGCAACGGCGGTGTCGTGCGGGTTTGTTGCCGCTAGAGCCACCACTTTCTCTGCTTCCGGGCAGGTGACTGCGTTGGGGTTCTGCAAGAGTGCCACTACGCAGGTGCGCAGCTGCAGAAAAGCCGCCTCGTGGGACGGGAGCAGGGTCAAGAGGAGCTCTGCCAGCCACCGCCTACCTCGCAAGAGACCTCGCCGCATGTCGTTGAAGCCTGCGTCAGGGGCAGACGCTACAGCCAACGCATCCACATTCACGCCTTTGCCACCGCCGTTGCTATTGCCGATGTTGATGTTGCTGCTGGCTAAAAGCAGAGGGTTCTCAAGCAGAGCCGCTGAAGGCGATCCAAAGTGGCGACCATAAGGTGCTTGTGATGCAGCCGCCGCATCCGACGCTTGCTCCGCTGCCCAGTAGCGCTGGAGCCAAGCCGCTAACATGGCGCCATTCACCGCCACTGGCGCTGCTGGGCTAGCACTAGGAGGCTGCAGCAGGGGAGCGCCTGTAGGGTGCAAGAGGCCTCCGGGCCGCAACAGCAAGTGCGCCAGGGCAACAGCTGTGGTGCTGGGGTTGTTGCTGTTCTTGGCAGACCCGTTGTCGCTACTCTTGGCTTGTCCGCGCCGCCGCTTCGGAGCACTGCTACTGCCGCCACCACCGCCACCGCTGCTGCCACCACCGCTGTTGCCGCCGCCGCCACTGCTGCTGTCATTGGCCGGCTCCTGAGAACTTGCACGCGGATGTTGGCCCATGCTTGGTGCTAGTGGCACTGGAGGCGACGATCGCACAGTAGCTTGCTGTTGTTGCTCCGAGATGTCTTGACGAGGCGCTAGTGCCTTGCTGCCCTTCTCTTCAGGAGAAGAAGGAAGCTCACTCGTCGGCGCCTTGCGTTTCAGGTCACCAACCAGAGGAGCACCGGCGGAGCTACCTGAAACATCGAAGGCCCGGTCCAGCGAAGGTGGCGGAATATTGTACTGCGGAGGCAGCCCGCTCGTAATCCGCCCTGCACCACCACTGCCGCTGCCAACGCCACCGCCAGCGCCAGCGCCGCCACTGCTGTTGGCCCGGCCATCCACAGGAAAGCCTGCCCAGCCTCCCATAGGAAACGGGGCCGGTGGCACGCCCCTGTTACCACTACTCATGGAGCTTGCGATAGGAGGAGGCTGCAACTGCTGCTGCACTTGTTGATGATGGTGCTGCTGTTGCTAATTGAAATGGAAAGTTTGCGCAGAAAAAAGAAGAGAGGTATTTTAAGAGGTTTCGTTGAGTATGGAGACGAAGAGGATAATCTCACCTGTGCTGGGATCCCTTGCATCAAGAGTGCATTAGCCTCTTGTTCCCGCTGCTATCAACGACAGGCATTATGGCAAGAAATGAGTTGTCAAATAGACGGCAGAAAAGAGTCAGGAGAAGACTGAAAGAGAGTGACATCTATTACGGGGGTCGGCGTTCAAGAAAGTACAAGTGGGCACATCAGAAAAGCCAGAAATACGCCAAAGCACGTCCGTCAAATGGGCAATCTGAACGAGGAATTCTTGGGTCCCTTTTCTAACCGTGCTGCAGTCAAGCCTGCAAGGCGCAAACGCAGCAAGGGCATAGAAGCAAACGCTTAGAGGTTGGAGCCATGGGACACTTCAAAAATGGCGGGAACGGGCTACCGTGGTAAACAAGCTCACCTCTGACCCGTGGAGCCATCATTTTGCGACATTCGTGGGCGTATGTGCGGGCGCAAGGCTCTGTGGAATTCTTAAGACTCGGGAGCTAAAGTTGAATCGGTTCAATGGCGAATCCGTGGTGAGCGTGACCTCCGACATTTTTTTTCTACACTTGATCTAATCCGTAAGTTTTATGGTTTTTTCGACTTTCTTCGTTCCCATTTTTGAGCTCTTTGCTTGCGGTCGAAGTCAAAGGGTCAAGCTACTACGCTTGCTATCCCGGTTCTGGCACAGCCACTCTCTCGAGCACGAGGTGCATTAGCGCATATCCCAGGATATTCATGCGCATTCAACTTGCGTCGAGTCGTGCGCCGCCTAAATAATGATTATGTCTTGTTTCCATGCCTCGTTTCTTCCCCCCTATAGCCTCGGACAATCCCCTTACAAGTGGAGGCAACCGCAGTGCCTCTCGTATAAGTTTCAGCGACCTATCGATAAACATGGTAAGTTTCGTGCACATGTTGGTATGCTTTACTGTGCCCTGCATTTAGGGGGTGCTCTCTGAACGTTGTTTTCCGTAAGCCTCTCAACCTCCCGCGAACACATGTACACAGGCTTCCACGAACGAGTTCCAGGGAAGAGTCCTTGACTTCGAAGCTGCGACGACAGCTGAATTAGCTTCCCTCATGGCAAATGGCATGACAAGCCGTGCAGCGGTACGGTCATGTGGCAGAGGGGCAGGAATACTTTTTTCTAGCGTACACCCTTGACCCGCCACCTTCTCTCGCACGGAATTGTGGCAGAACCCTCCTGACGCGTTGAAGCCCTAACCATTATCTTATCCTCTGCGTATCACTGTCACCCATGTGCGTTTTTAAATTTACATGTGTGCCTCTGCTCCTGCCTTCCACCTTCTCTCTCTCCCTTTCCATTTCGTGCAGGTGCGCGAGCTTGAAGGCCGCTTGGTGGGCTCTCGCGAGGACCCTGCATCCGCGGGCATGTTGCCCTTAGACGTGGTTGCAGCTGCCCAACTGGCGGCCAGGCTGAATCTTTCCGTAGACGACGCCAAGCGTGTCCTCATGGTCAAGCGACAGGTGATTTACGCCCTCACCCTGCCGCTACTTTCATTGAAAACATATTAGGTTAATTACCGGTGGTGTTCTTTTCGCACTTGTTATGTCTGTGTGTTGTGTAACCCTTGCTTATTCCTCGTTGTTCGTGCTATAGATGGGAATGTTAAGGGCTTCAGGCATGTCTGACTCAGCTGCAGCGCATCAACTTCAAAGCCGTGTTCAGCTTGCGGCCACTGCGCAATTGCCGCCCCCTGTAGCCCAACCCTCAACTTCTCCTGTCAGTCTTCCCAAGCCAGCTCCGCAGGCTGCCTCCGCTGCTCCAGCTGCCTATGTCCCTGCTTTCGCTAGTGACCCCAAACTTAGCGCAATATCGGCGCCTCAATCTTCTGGTGGAGGCTTGCCACCACCGATGGCGCGAAGCACCTCGGGGACTACCTCGCCCGGTCTTTCTCCCGCAACAGCGGCAGCAGCCGCGCGCGGGCGGCCTGCGCCTATTTCAGCCACCACTGCTGCCTCAGTGGCCTCATCTGTGGCGGTGGCAACAGAGGTCGCTGCTTCCATTCCCTCTTCGCCAAGCTTGAAGCGGTCGCGGAGCAGCGAAAACGGCCGCTCTTCGTCAAACAACAACAATAGTGCAGCGCGGCCCGAGCCCATTGTGGCAGCCGAAAAAGTAGAACTGGCGCGGCAACTGTCCGCCTTGACTTCGGAAATCAACGACGCCATGCGCGCAGGCGACCGGGCCAAGGTAGTCCTGCTCATGCGACGCCGGGACCAGCTGCGCCGCAATGGGGCGGGCGCTGCGAGCTCGGCCGCCATTGTCAGCGACAAGCCGACTGCCAACGGGGAAATAGCCGACGGGAAGCCTAAAGCCGACGGAAAGCGCGCTCGCCAGGGCTCTCCTCGGTCATGAAGGAGTTCGGTTCACACATTTTTGCTTTTGTAGTTCGAAAAAGAGCTTTAATTTGGCGAGATCGACGGCCAAAATTGGGCGAGAACAAGAACAAGAGAAGGGACTTGTGTGCTTGTGTGCTGCTTGTGCTTGTATATTTTAAAATTAGTATACAAATTAATTAAGACATTTATCCGCTTTCGACTTCGAGTTAAATATTAAATAGCTGCCGGACTTAAGCTAAAGCTCAGAATTTCGCACATAAGTAGCTCGGAGCTTCGGCTTTTGATTCTTGAGTTAAGTCATTAGTCTTATGGTGATGATGGATAATGGAGATGATGAAGGTTATCCCGTTCCTGCTCCTGCTGGCAGTTGTCAGCTGGTAGGGTTATGATTCCTGTTTCCGAAATTCCCGCGCGAGGGCTAATAGCTAATAAATTCACTTCAAGTGGCATTTCCGCGGGTATTCCGCGGGTTTCCGTGCCGTGGTCATATAAGTCACAAAGGCGCTGCTAATGCTAAATCCCCGTCGCGGAAATCACGTCTGACTGCACTCATTGGCAAAAAAAATCTTTCCGTGGGAATTCCGCAGAATTTCCTGCTATATTTTCTTGTACTTCCCCCAAACTGTACTAACTAAGTACATGTAAGCAGACCAGTATGATGGCGCACATGTAAAATGAGGCTTGTCTCAAAATGAAGACTATGAGGTTTACAACCTTACCGAGCCTGCTTGTTCTGGTTTCTCGTTCCTCCTGAATACCGGGTTCGCTGAGTTGGAGTTGAAGTCCTAGTACTCAGCGGACCTTGAATTTTACAGATCGGCAATTTCCTTTAAGTAAAAGTCCAAATGCGTGAAAACACGGAGTCTCTTACGTAGATGCGAAAAGGCAATTTCCATCAGCGAGATGAGGGAACTTAGCGGGTGCGGAGGAGCAGAAAATCAGGAACAGCAGGAAGAGAGAGATCGCAGGAAGACACCCGTTCTGTCGCACTGCGGTTAACCTTTCGCCGACGCAACCGCAGAGACCGCCGCCTGTTCAACGAAAGCATTCAGCGGGTTTTGCTTGCTCTTTGGGTCGCGTGCTTCTTTCCCCACTTGTCCGCGCGGCACCAAGCCTTCGCTGTACTGGAGCACGCTCACTTGGTGGTGCATGGCCTGCAGCGCTGCGGACCTCTGGTTCCGGCGCGCGCAACGCAACCGGTCGCGCCGCTTTAAAGGGCCGTCGCTGCCGTCGCACAAGCGCGCGTCTTTGTCGACGCTGCCTTCCACCTCAGCACCGGCTGCTGCTGTTGTCGAAGCGTCGTCAGGCTTCTTTGGTGTAGAACTTGAGCTACTATCGGCACTCGTTGAAGCGGTTCTGGCAAGGAGTGCTGGCATGCCTATTGCTGCTAGGTTCTATGAGAATAAAAGAAGAAGAATATGTAGTGGCACGAAGAGTGAAGGTTGTGATCAGGGTTGGCGGGAGACTTACTTACATCGAAGACAAGCAGCAATGTAATCAATTAACTTCGTTTTTTTTTTTTCGATTCAGCGCCTAGTTCTACTTGTCTCTCGTCTATGACTCTTGTATATATTACCTCTCTATCGACTTCATCTTGCGCTGCTTTAAAACGCCCGCCTAACTCTTCTCGCACGCGCCAACGCATTGCATGCATGCCAACGCCACTGCTGCTGCCATGAGCGGTGCCCAGGCTCCCGCCTACGATTTGTGATCCATCGCTGCCTTCGGCTGTAGATCCACCACTACCACTGCTGCTGAACAGCAACCCCCCGCTGCGAGCACTGCTCGAGTGCACCTGAGGAGTTGACCCGAGAGTACCACCGCCAATGCCCGCGGTGCCCGGGCTCAAGCTCAGACTGGAGGTGAACGACTCGTCCCATGGCAGGTAGCCCCAGGTGGCCAAAAGGTCATGGTCCAGCCAGCGGTGAATGAACTTGAGCCTCGATTCGCCGCCCATGGAGCGAAAAGCTGCCTGCCAGCCGCCGTACAAGTAATGCTTCCGGTACGAGTCAAAAGTGCGGTTTTGCAGGGCGGTGGAGGTCCCATAGCGCTGCTTGTTGCGGTCGAATCGAGTGCTCGAAGTGAGCGATGTCGCCTGCAGAACGTTCACTAAATACGGAGTCCTCCGCCGTAGCCCAAACTTGGTGACGAGCTCCTTGAGAAACAGCGTTGGGTCCACCAACACATCTTCGTAGCGCGCAAAGAACACGTACGGTGCGCGTAAACGCCGGTAGCTGCGGTGCTTTTGGTTCCACATCACGATGGGGTTCAAGAACCCATGGTCGCCGCGATCTCGCTGCACGCGCCGACTGCCGGCTTTGTCCGGCGGCTGGCAGGAGATCAAATTTTCCCGTGGGAGTGCTGTCCATGGCAAACGGGTGAAGTCTTCAAAGGTGGACGTTTGTTGCTTGGTGTCGCTGCCGCGGTAGCGCCCTAAGCGCGCGTACAAGCTCATCAGCCACGCGTATGGGTTTTTGGCCACCATCAGAAAGAGCGTGGATTCTAGCCGAGTGTGGGGCACCTGCCATGGCACAATAAGCACACAACATAAGTGAAGCAAGGCAAACTTTAGCATGTAATTATCTCAACTCTCATGCATTCCTGTGCCCTACTCCAGGTCTGTCCTAGTAACGAAGTTAAATTTCTCTGACGACAAATGCACCGCTTCGAGCTGAGATGCAGACGGCGCACAGCTGTGCTTCCACCCAAACGACCGAGCAAAATCGTTGCGATATGCATAGTCGACCGCATCTGGATCTAGCCCTTTGGTTTCGTTCTCTAAGCTCACTAATTCCACGTCCAAGTTCAGAGCTACTAACTGCCGCACAAAGCGTGACCCACTCTGCCGCTCGCCGAACACTTTCACGTGGGTCACTTGCCCGCCGCTCGGTGCAGTGGCATAGCGCCAGCAATCGTATCCCTTAGAAGCCTGGCACATCGCCACTGCTGCCGCTCGCTCGATCGATTCAAGCTTCTTTTGCTCACGCTCCATGTTGCGCATTTCTAGAACAGCAAGAAGCTCACGACGACCTTTGTCGCTGTCTTCGCTATCAAATGAGCTTGAGGTAGAGTTCATCGCATTTGCTGAGGTAGGATCGGCGGCAGCGATAGCATAGAGAGACAGCTGCAACGCAACGAGAATGAAGCGCATTCTAGAAGTACGCACAGCCGTTGTTTTCTCTAGTCTAGCCTATTCGTTGATAGTCTTCCTCTTCTGAGCCAAACAATCCTGCTAAAAATGAAAGCTACGACTGCAAATCTATCATTTTATGATACGTGCGAGCTGGGAGAATGAAGTTCATGCTCGTATCATTGTCTCTGATAGCGCTTCGATAGAGCTATAGATTTAAGAAGCTTCTGCATCTGCATTGTGCTGAGAAGTAGTTGTTGTGTTGTTGTTGTTGTGAGTTGTGTCGTCGTCGTCAAGCTGCTAGGTTTATGGAAATACGCCACGCTTTTGACCCTAATGATACAGTACAGTACATACTACAGATAGTACTCTGTAGCATAACGCAGAAGTGAGAAGTGTCAGTTGGCAGGTGGCAGTGAATTTAACGAGGACAAATCACTGCGAGTGCTGAGCACTTCCTGTCATTCGCAAACTTCCGTACCAATTTCTCACTGAGTCGCTGAGTGTTTGAGCGGGAACTTGCAGTGCCCATGCTAGAAAGCAAAAAGCACGCTGAGGAAGATTAGGAACAGGAACAGGTAACAGTAGGAAGCAAATGGTGCATTATCCAATGAGCGTTCTAAGCACCTCGGTGAATATAAAGTTGGTGTGCCATTCATTGGCTTTGCTGCTTTGTTGCTTTGCTGAATCAATATTGATATTACAATAACAATTTGAATTTAGAAATGTTCTTTAAGTTTCAGGGCATAACTAGAACCATGGGCGCATAATTAGCTCTTCTTTTGCGGATGCATAGTGTTTCTACCTGGCACCTCATTTCTATCTACGATTCTTGACTCTTCTGGCTTGTTGCTGCAAACAAAAGGATCAGGAATTTCACCACTAACGCTAAGCTTGCTGAGTTTGGCACGGAGGCTTCCCAGGGTAAGCGGCTTCACATCTCTTCGAAGCGAACCAGCAGTCCCGATCGGCTGCGCAGCTCGAGGGTTCATGAACGAGACGTAAAACAGCGCACGCGTGCTTCCGCCGTGCTTGGCATTTGCGCTGCCGCAATGAAGGGTGCGACTGTCGAAGCAGCTCACATCGCCCACGTTGAGGAGTGCTTCGACATTCGGGCGATCGCATAATAGGGTGTCTAAGGACGCAGTGCTTTCGCTGTAAGCAGCATGAGCCTCGCCGCCTCGAGCACCTCCATGAGTACCCGGCAAGAACAGAGTAGGGCCCATGGCGCTGGTCACTGACTGAAGGGCCACAAACGACGTCAACAAAGGTGGCTCAAGGCTAGTCGCAGCTTGCCATGGGCTGTCGGAATGCACTGGTTGCCGCGGTGCCCCAGGCTCTGAGATCAGAGCCGCCAGCTCGTATAAAACTGCGTCATCGCCTACTGTAGCTAGCAACAAGTCGTAAAGCGGCGTGGTAGCATCACTTAGCAAAGATCCTTCTATTATGTTGCCACTTGAGCCTATAGCTGAACGGTCATTGCTCGTGGGATTGCCGCACAAAAGCTCCCGTAAAGCGCATTGCACAGCATGGTTGCCTTCAAGCGGTAAAAGCAAGTCGCAACGCTCCGCGTACTGCATGAAAGTACCAAACTCAAAGTCGGGAGGCTGAGCACCTGAAGCTACCGCAGCGTAGGCAGAACTTCGCCGCTTTAGTATATCCCCTCGCAGTGCGGCTGCTGTGGCAGGAGACAGCGCACCGTTCACACGAACCACGCCGTGCTCTGCTAGGGCTGCTTCGCGTGCCTCAGCTGGACCAATCAAGTCAGGACCTGGACTAGGTGCAGCAGGATTGCCAGAGGAGGAGCTAGTAACGCTCGTGTCCATGTGTAGAGGAGGTGGTAGCAGTGGTGAAGGTGTGGGCATGATGTTAGCTTCTCGCTCGACCCTCAACGCTAGAGCCTCAGACCTGGCTTGAGTGCAAGCGGCAAGTGCTTTCTCGTGGCCTTGCTCAGCTGCAGCTTGAAGCCAATCTGCAGAGCATGCGAGGTTTTGATCCACTCCAAACCCCTTCGCGTAGCAAACACCTAAGTTGAACTGCGCTTCGGCATAGCCTTGGTCAGCTGCTTTGCGATACCATTGTGCTGCTTCGCTTGCACTCTGAGTGACACCATCGCCTGTGCGATAAGCTCGAGCAAGCTGGCATTGAGCAGATACATCGCCTGCCTCGGCAGCCTGTCGATCGAACTTTAAAGCTCCGTCAGCATCATTTGATTGAGCTCGAGGGGGCAAGGCCGAACCTTGGCGGTTGTGAGGAGACGGTGGTGCAGCGTGAAGGGCAAATGCAACGTGCGACATCACGTAGAGTCTGTTTGTCCACCCAGCTGAAGCCCTTATTGCATTCAGAACGAGTATCACCAAAGTGGACCTCATACAATTGAAAGGCATTACCAAGGAAGCTGCTGATTCGGCGAAAACTACCTACAAAAGTTTGTCTTTTGAAAATAACCAAAGAGCTACTGAAGGTAAGATGGGAGCAAGATACAGCCCTTACTAAGTATATACAAACACTGCTACCCGAAAGATGGTGCCTAAATCAAAAGCATAATTATTCGCCCTTGAAGCTAGAGCACTTGAACATCGTGGATGCGTAGTTGCAAGGTATCTTCGACATTTTTTGTGAACCGCAACCGAATCAGCAACATCATCAAACATCAAACATCAACGATCATTGACATTTTTGACTATCAGGTGTCTCAGGCACCGACGTTCTCGCCGAAAATTGTGCTCGCTGACTTCATTGATGTGTGATAGGGTGATAGGAACAAGCAAGTAGGAACAAAAGAAAGCTTGTTGTAACCATGGGCACGAGCAAGCTTGACAAGAAGGGCGTCCAAGGGGGCGCCCGTGGCAAGAATAACAAAAAGCTCAAGTCCGTAAAGTCGAAATCAGGCTTGAAGAAGATGGGTAGCAAACGCAAGCTATCGCGCTTTGGCAAAGAGCGCAAGGCAGGCGAGCAAGGCATTCAAACGGCGTTCATTTCGCGAACGCAAATTTTGAAGCGGCTCCAAATTACCTTGAAAGATTTTAGGCGCTTGTCTATCTTAAAGGGCATCTACCCTCGGGACCCGCGCCGCACACTCAAAGCCGGCAAGAACAAGACCTACTATCATTACAAAGACGTAGCTCACTTGTCACACGAACCGCTGCTGGATCACTTTCGAGTCTTCAAAGCATTCATGAAGAAAGTGCGGAAATGCCTCGGCCGACGCGACTTCGAAGGCGCTAAGCGGTTACACGCGGAGGCACCAGGCTACACGCTAGGACACTTGGTCAAGGTGTAGTAGTATGTTAGTACATCATGTTTCGCAGCGCTCGACATCGGTGATTGCTTTGTTCTAGGGGAACTTTACTTAGGAAGCTCTTACCTAGCTTACCCTGCTAATTTTATTCTCAACCTACTATGGCTACTCCTTCCTTTTCCTAGGAACGGTACCCCAAATTCAGCGATGCATTGGGCGATCTGGATGACGCGCTCAATTTGGTGCACATGTTCGCGGCTTTGCCCGCCAAAGCTCACGTCACTTCCGAGCGCACCCGAGCCTGCCGCGAACTCGTCACCCAGTGGCAGTTTTTCTTGGCGCAAGCAAGCACGAGCGAAGTCAGCGGAGGCCAAGGAGAGTTAACCAAGTGCTTCATTAGCGTGAAAGGCATTTACTTCCAGGCCACAGTTCAAGGCGTGCCCATCACCTGGATCAACCCTCACGAGTACGTGATTTGAGCATTGCGCTATACAATGCTTCACGTCGAAGACATAACACCTATTTAGAGAAAATATCTTCACAAACATCTGCTGAATGTTAAACTAGAAAGACTGATGCTTTTATTCATACTTTTATTATCAGTCTTTGTTTCGTATTCTAATGTGCAATCCAACATTTGCTCTCTTTCCAGGTACACGCAACGCATGCCAAACAGCGTCGACTACCGTACTATGCTCACCTTCCTCGAATTCTACGAGACTTTGCTCAAGTTTACCCTCTTCAAATTGTACCACGCCCACGGGCTGCGGTACCCGCCTCCGCCGGCTTCGGAAAGCGATTACCTCACCCACGGCCGCCTCCTTGCCATTAAAGCCCAAGCCTTGGACGACGCGAATGACGAGACTTCGGCTGCTGAGGGAGGTGGCGCAGCAGAGGACGACGAGGAGGAAGAAGACGAGGAAGCGATTGCAGGCAAGATTTCAGCGTTACCCGGCAAGGGGGCTCCGGGGAACGCGGCTTCTGCTGCAGCCAAAGCCGCTGCCAAACGCGTGAAAGCAGTGCGGAAACGGTTGGCGAAAGCGGTCGCGATGAAAGGCGGCAGCGGCCAGGGCAACGGTGCCGATGAAGAGGACGATGAGGGAGACGAGGACGAGGAAGGCGGTGACGACGACGACGACGACGAAGAGGCGGGCGGGCTCGGGGGTGCGTCAGGCCTGAGCCGAGCAGAAGTCAACGAACAACTGGAAGCTGCCCTGGTGGCTGCCACCAGCAGCAGCAGCGGGAGCCTGGTCAAAACTGACAACTCGAGGAGCGGCGACGGCGAGTCGGCCGGAGACGCCCCCCTCTTTGCGGGCCTCGTGTTTTGGCTCAGCCGCGAGTCGCAGTACGCGTGGCTGGAGTTTGCGATCCGTTGCGGCGGGGGCGGAGTGGGGTGGGCAGGGAGCGCCATCGGGGAGAACGACCCTTCAGTGACGCACGTAGTGTACGACCGACCGACGGCACCGCAACTGACACGGAGCGACGTGGAGTAAGTTTTCTTCTATGTTCAATATGACTTTGGCCTCTCATTGTTTACCCAGAAGGTTGAGATTCAGAGGATACGGGTATGTTACCTCCCATTTTGATTATTTATTATAATCCTACGAATGATCCTCCTAATTCTTCTATTCCTCGCTTTTATTGCATGTGTCTATGTGTCTACAGGTACGTGCAACCGCAATGGATAGCCGACTCCTTGAACCTTCGCTACAAGCTGCCAGTGGAGCGGTACCGGCCGGGGGCGGTTTTGCCACCGCACTTGTCGCCGTTCGTGGACGACGCCAAAGAGGGCTACGTGCCCGCTTACCGCACCGAACTCGATGCGCTCAAGTCGGCCGCAGAAGAGTACGGCAACGTCAACGCAGCTGGAGGAGGGCAGCTGCAGTTGTCGAATGCGGAGAGCTCCGCGGGTGAAGGGGATGCAGAAAACAGCAATGAGGACGAGAACAGTGACGAAGAGGAAGAGGGCGAAGAAGAAAACGACGACGACGAAGAGGAAGGTGAATCAGGTGAGGATGAGGACGACGATGAGATGGGGAGTAGAGATGACGAGGGAACTCCAGCCGCGAAACCGATCAGCGAAGAGAAGCAGCTCGCACTCACCATGATGAGCAAAAAAGCCAAGCGCCTCTACGATCGCATGCAACACGGCTTGAACAAAAAGAGCGGCGCCGTAGATACCTTGAAGAAGAAACGCAAAGCCGCGGAGGCGAAGGCACCGTCACCTGCTCCAGAGACAAGGAAGGTGGCAGGAGGCCAAAAGAGCAAAAGGAGCGTGCGCTGAGATGAAAGATGGCCCTCGGCCCTCTAGGGCAGTGTACCGCTGTTGGTTGTTGCAGTTGCCATTGACTGCGCGGACTCCTGCTCTTAATTGGCTATTCCTGAGTTCGAGTCCGATTATCCTTTCCCGTAGACCATATGCGATTAGAAGAAGGTTTTCTCGACTAAGGACTAAGATCCCGATTTTCTAGTTCTTTGATCTAAAATTATAGCATCAAATCGTAGTCCTTAGGACCACCGACAAATGATGAACCCTTCCGTTATGAATTCAAAGCACCGCTTGGTACTTGAATTATCCTTGGGACTCCCGTTTGATCAAGGGCTGGCAAAATTGAGGATTGATGTATTTTAGCGGCAGCTACAAGCACTGTCAGCACTATCTTGCCGATCACTAGCGCGGAACCTTCACTCTTTGGGGTATACGCAGTCGACTTGCTCTCAAGGTGGAGGGCCTCGCGAGGGTATCGAAAAACGCTGGAGGACGACCACGACTAGCCTCCGTGGCGTTTGATGAAAGATATATGGGTTTAGCTCTATGATAGGGAGGGACCGCTAGGCCACAAGCAAGCGGCCCGCTTGCATGTTTTTGTTTGTATTTCTGAGGGGGGGCTTTTCTATTCACTGCCACTCCGCCAACGAGGAAGGAGTTCCTGTCCCGTCAAAGCCTTTTATGGCTCAGGGGCAGAACAATAGGCGCCTTGCGCGCTGAAAGGCACACTTTGACCTCTGCCAAGTGAACCTCGTGTTCTGCATGTCACGAGCTTCTTTGCTCGCGCGCCTTCCTCTTTATTGTTATGCGGAGTGCGCAACACCCGCAAACACCTCGCTTTTCCAAATTTTCCGAGGAATTTGGCCAATGCCCCTCTCCCTCCTGAATCATTCCGCACTTGCTTTGTTTGCGCAACGCACGCGCATTCCCACTTCTGCCCGCAGCATTGGCTTCTGTGCCATTTGGGTT
>Ga0307931_1000925_pt1 | contig 19480 bp, 22 predicted proteins | sample OrgLakmetageno47_FD_201816 | JGI IMG/M metagenome (GOLD analysis project Ga0307931, IMG submission 201816) | Saline water microbial communities from Organic Lake, Antarctica - #47 | ecosystem: Environmental > Aquatic > Non-marine Saline and Alkaline > Saline | place: Antarctica: Organic Lake...
TAATTCCGGCCCTTCGGGGCCTGTCTCAAAAAACAAGAAACAAGAAGAACTAGTTTAAGTCTTAAGTTTAATCAGTCCATCCCCCCAAGAAACAAGAAGAACTAGTTTAAGTCTTAAGTTTAATCAGCCCATCCCCCCGGGGGGGGCTGCTAACGCCCATTGACTCCAGGTAGACAGCATGACAGCATCATGCTCGCCTGGTCTTCAAAGCGAGTTCTAACACTTCGGATTTGGTGGCGACCAATTCAATGAATACTGCGATATCATCAAGCCAAGTATCGGCGTATTGCGTACTACCAAACTGCAGAGGGGCACACGGGGATCGTGCATTGTACGTAGTGGAATTATAGCTGAAGTGCCCTGCTCTTTCCATACCCTGAGTTATACCTCAACAAGTACACGCACACTCACACCATCCCCGGCGTGTTCAATTGAAGGATGCCAGTTCGAATGTGTTGTGATGCGGCCTAATACGATGGACAATGGGCTGTAGATCATAAGCCAAAAGCAGCTGTCTAAAGTACAAAAGTATGAACCAGAGCTGACTTCTTAAGATATGAAGCGAGGTAGGGCTGAGGTGGAGAAACTGTTACTCATCTATAATTCTGGCCCTTCAGGGCCTGTGCTTGGGCTTGTGTTTAAACTCAACGGATAGAAACGCATTTTATACATTTGGAGTTTTGGAGTTTTGGAGTTTCAGACTTTCGGAGTTCTGGAGTCGTCTTGGGTCTTGGGTAATATCCTTGAATCTTGACTGAGTCTTCTTGGAGTGTTCTTGGAGTCTGAGATTTGGCGTGAAGCTGACGACGACGGCACATTGGACATTGGACATTGGACATTGAACGATACAGTGTACAACTTCACTTGAATTCGAAAACCTTGCGCCACGTCATGCACTCAACGCAAGTCCCGCTAAACAAAGACTACACTCACGCGGTTGAAGGTGCAATTGATGCACATGAAAAAAGTGACTACGAAAGTGGTGGTGCAAATCCAATTATCAGCCATGGCCGCGTTGATACCTTCAGCGATAACACGGAAGAAGCTGAAGCCACGCTGCCAATTCAAAGGGTCAGAAACAATTTACATACCAAGTTTACGCACATGATTCTTTTCTTTGCAAGTTTGTCGTATAATGCAGGATACAATGGGGGAGGCATCTACTCCTGTGTAGGTTGCTCGTTGAAACTTTAATCATATCGTATTACTGTCTCATCTGTTTGCTAAACTTCGCCTGATTAGAGGTCATATGTCGAGCCTCCGATGGGCCGTTTTCGCACCGAGCTTTTCGACTGCTGCCGCTTTCCATACTGTTTGCTTGCCTTCTGCTTTCCATGGGTCATCTGGGCGCAGGTATAATTTCTTTACTTTTTCGTTCTTAACATTGGTGCCATACACCATCAGCTTGTGTCTCATCATGATGATGTGATGTTGCTCTGATGATTCTTTGCTGCACCTGACCCTTCTGCTAGTATTTGTGCGTAATATTTTAAAAATTACTTCCACACACGTGTGCAGGCCCACAAAGTGTTGCACGGAGGCGTGGTGGACCGCGAGAAAGGGATGCGTGGGTACTATGTCATCATGGGGTCCTTTATCGTCATGACCTTTATCATCTCGCTGGCTGGTGTCGAGTCTTCAGTGCCCTTTTTCACCGCGGTAATTTATACTCCTGGAGATGTAGTAGTTCGTGTTTGAAGAATCTCTGCTGTGCAACGATGATACGGAATCTTTCTACTGGCAGGTTCAATCGCTTTATAGTATATTGGGCACGTTCATACTTCTCTCCCTCCTTCGCCGTGCCCGCAAGAAGTACAACATCCACGGCAACCACTGCCAGGTAATTCTTTTATGCCACTAATTGTTGCTGCTGATTATTGATGTTATTACTACTGTTACTCTTATCTCACAATGCTGAGGTTTGTTTTTGCATCAGACGTGTTGCTGTGGCTGCTGCTCCGACGGTTGCTACGACCTACTCAAGGCATTCTTGTGCCCATATTGCACGACTTTCCAGCTTGGCCACCACTTATTTGATTACAGCACCAACACCGAGATCACCTACGAGGCCCTCCCCACAATTGAGCACGTTTAGGTATCGCACATTAACATCTACTTCTACTACGAGTACAAGCTAGTGCTCAGAAATATATTCAATTGCCTTGTCAAAAGTCTAAATTTTACATGTACCGGTAATAGACGCAAGAAGATCATCACAAACTTCGTATGAAATGTTCCTCCTACTAGTAGTACATTTACCGTGATTTGCACAATTTTCAATTGCCTGCTTCTAGGCGAAGATCATATCTTTTACTTTTACTTTAAATAATTCCGGTATTTCGTATCTTTGCTTTTTTCTCTCTTACTTCGACCTCGCCTTTATTCAGACAGAATATTGTGATGCACTTACGGGGAAATGGTAACAATAGAACATATGATTATACGATTTGGATTATAAAGTCGACGAGGCGCAATCATACTGCTTCCACCACGAGAGGGCGCAGCTCGCAATCACTGGAATTAGAACGAAGTCATGGGACCACCCGGATACCAGGATTGCTCTTACACCAGCGATTGCGATTAGGGAAGAGGGAAGTGAAAGTAAAAGGGGAATTGGCAGCCGTATTTTGCCTGCGTAATTGCGAGAATGCCGTATTCAGTACCACGGCAGCTCACTACATATAACATATAGATCATAAGCATATCAGGTTCTAATAAACGCTGGCCCAGCGCTGGCCCCCTTTTAGTGGTTGCTAGCACAATGGATCCCTCACCTGATGAATAATGTTGACTGGTGTAGGGTATAGGTTAAAGTTCGCCCTGGCTCCCGGAATCTTTCCGGCGTTGGCTTTCTTCTGCTTTTGCCGCGTCCAAGAGGGCAACGACCCCATCCGCAGTCACCGCTTGGCCTTCAAGCTTGCGGGGCGCAAAGCCGCCGGCCATTGACACCAGCACCACCACCGGCGGGGCGCCCTTGTCGCGGGGCCAGCTTGCGCGGGTTGCTTTCACCAGGGCCCCCACCCGCGGCTCCGTAGCGGCGTTGGCGAAGAGGAAGTGCGCCGCGCCCAGCCGAGCCCGGGCCGCGCTTTCGAGGGCGCGCTTGAAGTCTTCGAACATGAAGTCGTCTTCGTCGCCCACTAAGAGGCAGAGGGTACTCACCTGGTGGGCATGCAAGAAGAGAGACGGTTCACAAAGGTGAGAGAGGCTCGGCAGACAACACAGAGACAAACGTGCAGGTAAGGCGTCAACACAAAAATAATAGCAAGAACACGGAAAGGCTATGGTAGAAGCTGGCGCGGAGAAAAAGAGATAAAAGACAATTCTTCAACAATACAATTGCACGCTATCTTTTCATGGCACTCACCCCGCTCTTCCGGATGCGCTCTCCCTGTTCTGCGGACGTTGAGAAGCGGTTCACTGCAGGCCACGCAGCTACCCGCAGCCAAGCTGCTACATCCACATCGTCGTCATCTTCGTTGTCACTGCTGCTGTCGGCAAGCTCTTTCGGAGCTCCTTCTGCAGCAGCCGCAGCTGCTGAGTCAGAGACCTCAAGGGCCGTTGCCAGCAGCGGCAAGGAACGAGAGAGGACAGAGCCGTCGGAAGGGTGCACCACTACGACACCGCCGCTCGCCGGGCCGCGGCGGAACTCCTCGCATGCCTTGGCTGCAAGCTCCACCGGTGCTGCTGCTGCTGCTGGCGAGGAGCTGCCGTCTGCAGCAGGTGCTGCTTCAGCATCCTTCAAGAGAGCTGCGGCGGCTTCAGCGCAGGAAGCACTGCTGCCGCTGCCTACAAACACGTGGCCACCTCCCACTACTTTCGCGACGCGGAGCCCCGCTGCTTTGGCGGCACTGTTGCTGCTGCTGTTCTTGTTGTCGTTCTCGAGGACTTCATCAGGCACTACGGCCAGCACTGCGACGACCCGCTTGTGGACTTCGCCAAAGCCCGGCTCGTCTTCTTCCGGCGGAGGCTTCGAGGCTGCAGCTTCCGCGCCTGCCACGAGCGCTTTGTCTGCTTCCAGGGCCAAACGGGCAAAAGTCAACGCGCTGTTGGTCTTGGAGGCTGCCTTGGCTCCTGCTTTTGCGCTGCTACTGCTTGGTGTACTCTCCTCTTCAGCACTAGCATCAGCGAGCAAAGCAAAGGGCTGGCGCGACGCCCATGCGTACGTGGACGCAGCGTGGCAGGCAATGTCCGCGGCCGTAGCAGTGCTGCCCTGAAACGGTTCCGACGGAGACGCCATGGGCCGACGGTTCCCGAGATTAGAATTGTGGGCCACCGCTTGTGCCGCCGCCTTGGTCTTGCCCTTGAACACGTGCAGCTGTGGGTAGGTAGTGACGTTCTGCAAGCTTCGCATCTCGCCCTCTTGGTCCACGTTCACATGCGCCATGCGCAACGTTTGCGGCGCCACCAAGCCTTGGGCTTCCCACCCCGACACCAGCCGAGACGCTTCTCCGAAGAGCGGCAACATGAGCTTGGAGTAGTGGCACCACGGCGCGTAAAACATGGCTACGGTGGCCCGGTTCTCGGCCGTAGCCGCTGCGGCGTTTTTGATGTTGAGCGACAGCACGCCATCATCGTCCACGGAACGGCTGTCTTCAGACTGAGTTTGCCACCTAGCATTGTTCAGTGCATAAGAATAACGAGGCTGTCGGCTAGGCGATACATATGCAGCTTTATTTAAAGCGAAGTACGCCGAGGAAGAGACACGCAAGACTTCACTGCGCCTAGATCTATGAATCAAGTTGAGCTCTTCACCTTTCAAACTCGCCCACTAGTCGATCGATTTCTGCCGGAAAATCCGCCAACAAAATGGGCCAATCTGGGGCCTGTATACAAAGACAGTGGTATCAAATGAGCTTAGAATCTTTTGCCTAAATCAAAGCAGTGCTAGCCGTTCCTGCGAAACCTTACCATGGTCTCCTGGGTGCGAACGTTGATTAGTTTGAGGGCTGGCATTGCGAGTGGCTCATCAAGGCCATGCGACCTGGCCGTGTGGCGTGCATGCTTTGGAAATAGGTCTGGAAAGGCTGCTTCTTGGTGCGTCACGAACGCGTACTGCACCGTTTTGAGCTCTGGATAGTCGCCCCGTGCTGACATACGCTCCACGTGTGCATTCACCGTTTTTTCTACCTCCGCACGGCGAAACGCGCCGCGTGTATCTAGTACCGTGCAATTGAGACCAATGAAGCTATTAGCACGATAATCAACACGTTTTGAAGAGAGGGTCAAGCATAGTGGGATGATCAGCCAGATCATTCAATATTTATATTGCGAATGGTGTTGCTCCTTTACCAACTCTCTCGCCCATGAGATCTTCAAACCCCGAGGGAACGCCGATGACAACTCGATGTTCCGCATCAAGCCACTCGAAAGGGCGAACTTCGTACGAGGCAGCAGCCCTAGCCGCCTCGGGTAGCAAGGCCGCGGTGACGAGTGCAAGTGGTTTCATTGAGGGAATAGAGAACTGTTTCGATGTTTCGAAACCAGCAAACGATCAGTTTCATCAGTACCGTACCACTTTCTTGTATCCGTTGAACTAGTCGTTGGTTTGAAAAAATCTCATCAACAAGGACACGAACAAGCTCACAGTGAAGCAGACGGCCGTCCACTTGGACGCCCTGCCAATTCGCGAGAGACTGCGCCATGCCTACTCCAAACAAAGATCAAACATCTCCGGATTCATCTAGTCCACCTCAGCTTCTAGCAAATCCTGCCCACTGGCCAAGCTTAGACGAAGCGAAGACTATTCAGGCACCGATAGTGCCGTCAAAAGCGAAGCTTGGTCGACGACCTTCAGCGACATCTGAGCAAGAGAGTCCAACAAACTCATCAGAGGCTCAGTCTCCACAAGGATCTGTATCTGATCCTGCAATCGATCCTTCCAGCAGTTCGCCGGTCGTCAGCGGCGAGGTGTGAAGCAACCTACAAATATATGCCGTAGAAGTATCTCACCTCTTATTTCGCATGTACACATTCCTTACCTTCACATATTCTCAACCACCGCACTTTCCCAGGAAAGCACAATGACGAATGGTGAAGCATCTGAACTTGACAATGAGCAACCAGTATCGTCCGTCGAAGAAGCTCTTGGTCAAGCAGCTGAGCTCGCAGCATCCGAAAAAGCATCCGCGCAGGTAAACTATCTGTCAATATCTCCTCAATACAACCTGTGTGCGTAGGCAGGTCGTTCGTTTATTCATCAAAGATAAAACAACGTTTAAGTTATTTATGTCTCTTTATTTGTGTTAGGCACGATCCGAGGCCGAAGTCCTCGCAGCGATGGCTGCTGCACGCGATTCGCCGCAGCGATTGCCAACAGAGCCTGAATTGCCTGCCGCGACTTCTCCTGAGAAAGAAGGTGAAGGAGCAAACGAAGATCAAGACAACAAAACGATGGCGTTACGTTTCGCAGCTGAGTTTGCTGCAGAGGAGGCTGGTGCAAGTGAAGTGGAAACACCTCGAAGAAGTGGGGTCGTAGACGAGGCTAGCCTTGAACAAGCCTGCAACACGTGCAGTGATGCGAACGATGAAAGCGGTGTCATGACTGCAGATGACTTAGAAGCAGCCGCCGCTGGAATGTCCAGCGATACGAATCCGAAAGATCAAAGTACTAATGAGACCAATGAAACAGAGACATGTCCTTGTCCTCAAGAAGATAAACTGAGCGATGCCAACGCCGTTGCTGCTTCCACGGATGGAGCGGACGCCCTTCAACAAGACGCAGCTCCAGAGGTTTCAACTGCTGCTGCTGATCCTACTGCTGGCGAAGAAATCAACTCGCCCTACGCCCGCACGGCCTTGACTCAAGCCGCAGAAGCGGCTGAAGCGGAAGCCAAGAGCGCGCGCGAGCTGGCGGCGGGGCTGCACGTGAAGTTGGCGGAGTCGAGGGCGCAGCTGGCCAGCAAGGGGCAAGCCACCACGGCCAAAGTCGCTGGCTTGCGGACCGCAACGACGGGCCTGCGCGACTCCGCCAAGGCGAGCTTGGACGCGTGCGCGCAGGACGTGGGAATCCTGTTTGGGTCTTTGCTGAAGCGCACCAAGGAGCACGTGGCCCAAACCCGCGACTGCGAAGCGTCCCTGCTGAAAGAGACTTTGCTGCGGAAGAAGCTGTTCAACGAGCTGCAGGCCATCAAGGGCAACATTCGCGTCTTTGTGCGGGTGCGACCACCGTCGAAATCCTCTGCGGAGCTGCTCAAAGCAACTGTAACTGATGCATCGAATGAGGCCAAGCCTGCAGACGGGGCGACAGCAGCCACTGAAGCTACTACTACTGGCAGCAAGACGGACGAAGCAGACACGGCAGAGGCCTCTCCGTTGGCCGTGAAAGTCACGAAAGAAGGAGACGTCCTGGTGCAAGAACAAGCGGACCCCAAGAAAGGCGCGGCGTCGGGTGGCAAGGCTCCACCACTGCCGAAAGCCTTTGAGTTCGATCACGTGTTCGGCAGCTCGGCCAACCAAGAAAACGTGTTTCGCGAAGTGTCGCCCCTGGTGACCTCAGTGGTGGACGGCTACCACGCGTCGATTATTGCGTACGGTCAAACTGGCAGCGGGAAAACGTGGACCATGGAGGTTTGTCATTTGGAATTTATCATTTGAGTATGTGAAGTCGAACGGTTGCACGTATGCTCTCTGATTGATTTGAAAAGCTATGTAAAGAGTATTACCATTGTGCGCACTGTTCAGCGATCCTTAGTGCTTCTTTTGTCATTTCTTTCAATTGCTTGTTTTTCAGGGCAACGCAGATCAGCCTGGCGTCAACACCCGCGCTTTGGGGGAGCTGTTTCGCCTCAAGAGCGAGCGCGAAGCGTCCGGCATCGAAACTGTGAGCGTGGAACTCACCATGGTGGAAGTCTACAACGACCAAGTCAAAGACTTACTGCGCCCTGCAGCCACCAAGAGTGGTAGTAAGGACGAGGCTGGGGGAGACAAGGCTGCGCTGTGCGACATTCGCTTGCGGCCCGAGTCCGAAGGGGGTGGCGTGCATTTGCCCACAGCTACGGTGCTGCAAGTCCAGTCGGAGACCGAAGTGTCGGCGGCCATGGCGAGGGGCCAAGCCAGCCGGTCCGTGGGGAAAACCAAGGCCAACGAACACTCAAGCCGGAGCCACAGCGTGCTGATGATCAACGTGGCGTGCCACAACGCCGCTACCCACACCCACACCGTAGGCCGCTTGTGCCTGGTGGACTTGGCGGGGTCCGAACGGATTGCCAAGACGGGCGCCACAGGAGAGACCTTGAAGGAGGCCCAGAACATCAACAAGTCTCTGTCAGCGCTCGGGAACGTGATTTCGGCGCTGCGCGCGAAACAGGACAGCGGCGGCAACAAGGACAGCAAAGGATCGTCGTCATCGTCGTCGCATGTGCCGTACCGCGACTCAAAGTTGACTTACCTCTTGCAGGATTCCTTGGGGGCTGACAACAAGACCCTGGTGATTGTGCAAGTGTCCCCCGAGCAGAAAGACGTCCAAGAAACGGTGTGCAGTTTAACCTTTGGCCAGCGTGCGCGGAATGTCGAGCTCGGTGGAGGTGGCAGCATCAGTGGTGGCCGCGGCAGCAGCGCTAGTCATGGCCCTGGCAAAGCCGGAAGCGGTGGCAGCAGCAAGGCTGGCGGTGGTGCCTCCTCGGCAGCTGCAGCCGTCGCGCTCGCAAAAGCGCAACAAGACGCCAAAGAACATGCGAAACGTGCCGCCACTTTGGCAGAGCGACTGGCCGAAGAGTCCAAGAGCTTGAAGGCGGCCGAGAAGGCTTTACAGTTGGCCGACGTAGCAAAAGCCAAAGCGGTCAGTGGCGCGGAGCAAGAAGTGAAAAGCCTGAAAGCGCAGCTGGAGTCGGCGAAGGCCAACGCGGCGCGTGTTAAGCAGCAGGCGACTGCAGCGGCAGCAGCATCAGCAACCACGCAAGCTTCAAAGACCAGCACCAAAGCTGCAGCAGCAGCAGCAGCAGCAGCAGCAGAGCAGGCAGCAGAAGACAAAGCACGCGCAGAGGGTGCTGCTGAAGCGTCAAAATTGCGCGACGAGATGGAACGTATGCGCGCAAACTACGAGCAACAGGTCTGTGAAAAGTCTTCCACGATAACATTATCTTTAGTAATACATCTGTACATCATCTAGTATTCACTCCAAGTCGTGTATTATCCCCATTTCTGTTTCAATTCTTCCAATACGTAAATGAGTTGTGCCCCAATTCCTCTCAATGTTATTCCTTTTCATCATCCTCACCACTAAAATATGCACTACTCTCTGCAGATTGCTACCTTGAAGCTCGTCGCCGAACTACCACCCAAAGCTGCCACCACGCCCGCCAAAAACACGCGAGCAGCCAAGGCAGCCGCGGCTTCGACACCGACGGCCCCATCACCTCCACCTGCGGTAATTGCAGCATCGGCCACTGCAGACAAGGATGATTCGGCGCCTACTTCGCCGAAATTGAGCTTTGCAGCGGTGGCAGCTTCGCCCCCTACAAAGCCAGGAGCTGCCTGGCCTGTGGTAGAAGAAGAGGAGGACGTGAACACAGTTACGACATCGTCGTCCTCGTCCTCCTCAACCTCGTCGTCGCCAACTACTCAAGCTCCTGCGAACAGCACCAAGACGGCTGGAAAGACCCCAAAGAAGAGTGCGCTCGCCACCGGCAAGACTCCGAAAAAGGCATCGGTGGCGAGTGGTGAACATGAGCATGGCGTCGACGAAAACGCAAGCACCAGCCAGCGCCGTTGCGTGTCCTTCAAATCGCCGTTCAAGTCTCCGGACGCAAAGCCCCTCGGCGCGAGCCGGCAGCAAGAGCAACAACAGCAACAGCCACTCTCTCAAGCGGAAGACGCCACGGAGAAAGACGCTACCTTTGGGCGCAGCAAGGGGACAGCAGCTACGCCGCTTCGAGCCAACAAGCGCGCGCTCGGCCCGAAAGCAGCGGCCATCAACAAGCCTCCTCGTGACGTGGCCTGTGCGGCACCCGCTGCTGCGAGCACGTCCGCCGCTGCGAGTGGAGGGGCAGGCCCCTCGCGTGTTACTGTGGCAGAGGCCAAGCCCAAAGCCGCGCTGCGCAACGGCCCTCTGCGAGTGACGTCATCTGCAGAGACATCGTCAACCCACCAGCCGTTGCGTCGTCAGTCCGTGTCACGCTGGCATTGAACATAATGAGTACAGGAAGAAGAGAGGAGAAGAAGAATGAAAGAGCAGCAGGTCGAAAAATAGAAATGGAGCAAAGAAGCGAGAAAAGCGAGAGAACGAAGTGTCAGAAGTGCGCTCAAGGGAAAGTCGATGAAAGAATCAAAGGAAGGAGAATGCTTCGTTTCTGGATCCAATTGAAATGGCTTCAAGATATGTTTCCATAGATGTTTTTTACTTGGACTTCGAATTAAGATCACTGGACGTCTGTGCCTAAGCGCTAAGCGGCCAACACGGTTCAACACGCGAACACTCATATCTATATCTCTTCTATTTAGGAAGATTAAGATTCAAGAGAACTGAATTGAATTGCTACATCTATAGTTCATATGGCACATATCTGACAAACCGGAATTCGAATTCAAAATCCAAAAAATTCTTTATCTGCACCATTTCAATGTAGAACGCTTCACATTCAAAAATAGGTCGTGAAGTCGGCACAAGAAAAAATTCGAAGTGCACAGGAAAGCGCATGCACATTCAGCTGCATGGCCCACGCCCCCCTTCCCTAAAATAAGTTTGCTTTCTGCCGGAGCTGTTTTTGCTTCCAGCCTGCCAGTGCTTCAAACTCCGCAAGTGTGGCAGGGCCAGGCCCGCCCGCGACCCCCGCTTTACTGAACGCCACGGCAAAGTCTTCCGGGCTGAGGGAGCGCTCTCGCTGCGCAGGGTTCACGCCAGCAGGCAGCGCGGACGCAGCCACGCCCGATGTCACCGCCGCTAAAGGATGGCAAGGCCCTCCTCCAACACTACCGCCGCCGCTAGTGGTGCTCAGCTCTGCTGGTTTCGGTGGTGGCGGTGGTGGCGCGCCAGCAGCAGATGACAAGTCAGCGGGCTTGGGCGGTGGTGGCGGAGGTGCTCCAGAAGAACCAGCTAAGTCAGCAGGCTTGGGCGGTGGTGGTGGAGGTGCTCCAGAAGAGCCACTTAATTCAGCGGGCTTGGGCGGTGGTGGTGGAGGTGCTCCAGAAGAGCCACTTAATTCAGCGGGCTTGGGCGGTGGCGGTGGAGGTGCTCCAGAAGAACCACCTAATTCAGCGGGCTTGGGCGGTGGTGGTGGAGATGCTCCAGAAGAGCCACTTAATTCAGCGCGCTTGGGCGGTGGCGGTGGAGGTGCTCCAGAAGAACCACCTAAGTCAGCGGGCTTGGGCGGACGAGGCGGCGGAGCCTCAGAAGGAGCAGCCACAGCAGCAGGTTTCGGAGGTGGTGGTGGTGGCGGGGCAGCAGACGCAGCAACTGGTGCAGAAGGTTTCGGAGGAGGCGGTGGTGGGGCAGCAGATACGGTAATTGATGCAGTGGCATTTTGGACTGGAAGCGGGGGCGGCGGAGCTGCGTGGCTGCTTGATGATTGTGGAGTGGGCACTGGAGCCGTTGCCGAAGTCCCTTGCGTGTCGAGCACGGGCAGAGGCGGGCGTATCGCTGGCGGCAAAGTGCGTGGCAAGAGAGCCAGCGACCCTTTCGCCCACAGCCGTGCTTCCAGGGCAGGGTGCAGCGTCGTGCTGGCGAGGGCTGGCCCTTGCACGTGGGCGCGCAGAGCAGCAAACTCGTTGGATGCGCCCGAGAGGGCATCGAGGTAAGAGAGCACGCTGGTGGGGTCTTTGTCTTTGTCGCCTTCTGGCTGCGATCCATCTCCAAGCATGCTCTTGCGCCTTCCTCCAGCACCGCTGCTGCTGTTGCTGCTGCTATTGTTGTTGCTCATGGCCTGAAGCCGCGCCACGGACTGCTGAAGGCTCTTGGTCCGCTCCGAGACGACAGTGCCAGCGACACCAGGCGCCTCAATTGCCGCAAGACCCGCGGCATTGTCGCCGCTGCCGCTGCTGATGCGGACGGAGGCTGTAGTCGCCCCGCTATTTGTGCCATCTACAGATTCGCGGATTTTGAGGTTGCACGGATCGCACACCCGCACCTGCAACAGGAAAAGAAAAAGTTTGGATACATGTTCGGATTGCGAGGGGTAGGGGTTGAGGGGCGAGAGGACAGATGAATGGGCTTGCTTGCGGCGACTGCACAAATAAGGCAGCATATTACGAAAGCGAGAAAGGGCAACTCCAAACAGAAAAAACGCACGGGTTTGGGCGCGATGTTGGCAATGAGTTGCTTGTTTTTGCTGCACGCGCTGCAGACCGCGTCGCCGCAGCGACGGCAGTGGTGGCGGCGGCGGCCCATCGTGAACTTGTTCCCGCACGACATGCACGCAGGCACCGCCGCGTCGGGCACCCACTTGGGCGCAAAGCCGCCGGCCGAGCCGTTGGCGTCGGCGGAGGCTGGCAGCGCGTTGACCGCGTCGGTGATGGCCGTTCGCCACGCCAGGGCCACGTCCGCCGAGGACGCTGACACCACGAACGATTTCTTCGGGGTGTTGATCTGGAACGCAATGGACCCGAGCTTGTTAGCACTGGCGTCTGTCTCGCCGGTGTTGCCATAATCAGAGTCGGTCACTGCGCAGGCCCGCAAGTCCACTTCCATGTTCAATGAGAAAACGCCAGACCGCGGCACCGCTTCGGACCCGTAAATGAGCTTGTCCGAAAAGAGCCAAAATTGGCGCAGTTGCTTGCCGCGCCGCGAGTGCTTCTCTAGCTCGCCGGACTTGAGCAGTTTGCGGGTTGGATCATCGAGCAAGTTGAGCTTAGTAACGGCGTCAAACGACAGTTGCACTTTCATCAGCTCGTTGAAGTCCTTGGAGACTTCCATGGCGTCGTTGTTTTGCTTGGCCACCGCACCCACGTCAGCCAGAGCTTTGACCACATCAGCGTGCTCTGGGTGCTCAGGTGGCGTGTTCTTGAGGATTGCGTCGAGGAGCAGCACGTAGCGGGGCACGCGCTGCACCGGCATGATGAGAAACGACCCCAAGTCGAGGCCGTGGCAGCGCGGGTCGCCGTTGGCCGTGGCCAAGTAGTTGGCAAACGGGGCAGACTCGTCTGCAAGCTTGGCTTTGAGTGAGGTGGCCGCCAAATAGCTTCGAAGGTATGGCGCAAACGCTTTCAGAAATGGAGCTATTTTAGTGAGGGCTGCCGCGAGCGAGCTCCGGTTGCTGGCGGCAGCCCTCAGGTCTCCGTACAATTGATCCGAGAGGCCCATCAAAATCTCCCAGTCCCCGAAGACGCCCTTCAAGTCGTCGGTACTGATGACAGCGCTGCCGGCAGCACGAAGGCCAGTGACGTACACGTCCATAACCACATGCAAATCTGCGTTGAATGAGGCTTCCGACAGCACGAGCTCTTCCAGGGCGCGTCGCCTCGACTCCGAGTCTGTCGTCAACCCAACAGCCAAACGCTGCTCAGGCGACGCCGCCGCAACATCTACAGCATCATACTCTGGCGGCGGAGGCATTTCATCCGATATCATCTCCGCAGGCCGGTCCCAAACGGTTTCGCCGGTATTCACATTAAAGAAGTACGACTTGCCTGATGCCGGATCTGGATACTCACCCCAGCCTTCAGCCATGGTAACGCGGGTCAAGATTAGACGCTACCCCAAGCTTTCAGATGTTTCGAGAAAATACGTATGATGATACTAATAGTATGATGACCAGCGTAGCGTCCCCCGGGTATGAGTTCCCTACGGGGTAAAGGATCGCACAATTCGCTCAACTCTCTGGCTAGATGTCGCGATGTCGCGATGTCGCGATGTTCACATGTCGCGAGCAAGCAATTCCTGAAGTACGCAAAGTTTTTGACCCACATACACAATTTAACACACATGGGACCCACTGACCCACAGTCCACAGTGCCCCACATGACCACATGTACAGTAACTACTGTAAGTATGTACATGTACTGTAACTGTACTCACATATACACATTTCAAAACTTAATAAGCATTCGCAGCGCAAGTGCAAAGTTAACAGAACAGGAGGATCTTCTGCTCAATCTACTAGTGCAGCACACCTACCTTTTCGTATGTGAAAGATACCTTATACCTTGGTACCTTGGCTGGGTATTGTCAGCCCAGTCAGACTTGTTCTGGAGGATTCATCAACACGCAGCTTTATGCTATTTGTTGTTGTTTCTTTGCAATTGGGGAGTATAATCTAATCTAATCTAATCTAATCTAATCTGGGTATTGCGATGAATCGTGTCGTCAAAATTTACCTGACGTATTTCTCGTTATTACGCTAAATAACGCCCGATTTCGCGTTATTTCGGCGTACTTACGTACAAACCTTTGACGACATCGAAACGAAATCCCGTATCGTTTACGAAAAACAAAAAACGGGCGTAATCCTCAGTCCTCGCCTCGCAGCCAAGCAAGATACAGATACAGCATTTAGACTTTAGTCGTAATCCAGTTACGACCTAAGTGCTAAGTGAAGAGTCCAATCTGAAAGCAGTGAATTCCCGGTAGAAACAACGAAAGGCACCGGTGATCCCTACTCCATGATTCCTTATTTCTTCACACTCGCATGGCACAAGGCAGTGCCTGGTAGAAACGACGATAGACACCCGAAATCACCTAAAATTCCTTGCCTTCGAAGCGCATTCGAGCCCCCAAGGAATTGCAATTCATTTCTCGCGTTAGCACGAAGCTACCATGGCTGATGGCTGCCTGCATGAGCTCCTACTTCCCGCGAACTAAATCGCTTGTTTTTACCTTCTTTAGTCGACTTTGATGGCGCCGTAAATTTTCCGCACGAACCAGAAGCAAGCCCAGAACCCAATGCAGCCCGTCAGGAGGAAGAACGCCAGCGCAATCACGAACATGTAGCCGAAGTAAATCGCCGACGAAACCCAGCCGGTGATTTCGAGCTTGCTTATGAAGTACCACACCGAGTAAAGGAAGAGGTAGCCCGCGGCCGAGCCTGAGCTGAGGAACGAGCGCCACCACCAGTGGTAGTCTTCGTTGCAGAGCTGTAACAGTGGCAGAAAGGGCGTTGTGGACATAATGCATGCTGTTAGCTTTACAAAGAACGATGAATGCGCATGCGTGCGTTGAATTATAAAAATATTGGAGTGCGTGTACATTGCATGTGTATCATGCATTGAAAAACGAAGGTCATCTACAAGACTTGCCGAAATCCAGAGCGATCAAGAGAAGTATAAAAATCGGGAGAGCAAGAGAAAGGAAATGGAGGTACTTCAGAAACAAATTTACGGACCTGGAAGTAGCACATGACGATCGTAATTTCGCCGCAAGTCGCCACGAGAATGAACAGGACCACCATGAGGAAGCCAAACACGTAATAGATTTGGTGGAGCCACAGCGCAGACATGATGAAGAAGAGCTCAATGCACACCGCCCCAAACGGCAAGACCCCCCCAAGGGCAATCGCAAAGGCCGGGTGAGTGTACCACATTTGCTCGGGCACGTGCCGCGCGATTTGGTTGGTCCGCACGGGTACTTCAAAGGTGTCCTTTTTGAACCCGAAGTAGGAGCCCACCAGCACCAGGGGCAAGGAAATGCCAAACCACAGCAAAATGAGCGCAACCAGGGTGGAAAACGGCACCGCCGTGGAGGCTCCCTCGTAAAAGAGCAAGCAATCCAGGCCAATGAAAATGACAAACACGGTGGACGGAAAGAGCGTGGCCGTCAGAATCGTGTTGCGCTTCCATTCTTTCCCGCCGAACAGCTTGTAGAGGCGCGCCGCGTAGTAGCCCGCGAAAGCACCCATGAACACGAAGAGCAGCAAGATGGCGGTGAGCAAGCCACCCCGGTTGGCAGGGGACAGGAACCCAAAGAGCGCGAAGCACATGGAGCACGAGGTCATGGCGAAGATTTGCACCCCGGTGCCTGCCAGCACGCTGAGGAGCATGGGGGAAGTAGGCGGGGCGCGGAACACGTCGCCGTGAACCAGCTTCCAGCCCGACTCCTCCTGGGCCTCTTCCAAGGTCTGCATTTCGTTGTAGGTGGTGATGTCCTTGCGCAAGGTGCGGAGCATGATCATGGCCACTACCCCGGTCAAGAAGAGCACAATCATCAAGCTGACCACGGCACACACGCGGTAAAGCAGAAGAGAGAAAAGAGGAGGTGAGCTAAGATTATGCCGGAGGCCCATTTTTCAGAGACACCCTCTAGGAATATGAGTCGTTAAGCACACACGCACACCTAAAGACAACAACAAAGTAATCAAAATAAACTGTTCAGAGGCGGAAGCTCAGTCTCCATATCTTTCATCTCTCTTATTGGCTAGTGTAGTATAGCCCACCTGTTGACGATGGAAAAGTAGTGGATTTCGTCGTCGGGGTTCCCCTTCAAGTACACGTCCCAGCGGTGGGCCCAGGTCAGGTCCGAGGGCACCCACTTCACGTCGTAGGTGTAAATCACTTCGTCCGGCTCTTCCACCGACTATACGTGAGGCCAGGAGAGGTACATAGTTAAAAGATGAAGAAAAAGCGTGAGCTCAAGCAACCAGTTGACTGAGCAAATTCTTTCGGAGAGACAGTTTCAAGGAGTTGCCAGTAGGAGAAGGCGGGCGCGGAAAGCAAATACGTATGAAACAAGGAGGACTGAATCAAGCGCATCGATGAAAGCACACTTTTCTCCAACGGTTGCCTCTTCTTTCTTTTTTCATCCACCTGAAAGTTGCCAGGGTCGTTTTGGGCGGGGTTCATTTCGTTGCAGGTCGACAAAGTGGTGGTGTACTCGTCGAAGTCTTCGAGCCGGTCCCACATGTGGTTGATCGAGAACGGAATGATCTGTGGCAGACACGGTGGCAATGGCGACGGCAAAAGAGAGTGAGACATATGTTCAAAAAAGTATTACACTAGAGCACAAGAAGACTACGAGGGAGAATCCATTAAAAAGAGAACGGCAGCACGAACAACGACGACGACGACGACGATCAACAAGCCCAATATTCAACACTCCGCTACAAGGATTGCTGCACACCGACTACTACAGGTGCGACTGACCTGAAAGCCAACGATTCTCGCGCCCTTGAACGCTTCGTAGTCTTCGTGGTACTTGAGGACGATCCGCACGTGGTTGTACAAGAAGTGCATCTTGCGGCCCCCCTCAAACGCGGGTGGCGCCACGAAGCCAACCGGAAAGCCGCGGGTCACGTAGTCGTACCTAGGGTAGTCACCGTGTTTACGCCGCAGAAAGGTTACGAAGCAAGACGGAGCAAACAACAAGGCGTGAGACGCAGGCACAGAGCTTGCGTGCAGCGAGAGCACCAAAGGGTGGAACACGGAGGAGGGTGGGCTCAAGCTCCTGCGAATAAACGCACGCGAGTGAGCAAGAACACAGAACCCAACCACAAAATACGTACTCGTCGTTGCGCATGGCGCCCGGCAAGTTGTCGACGAGCCAGTCGATGCGGTACTCGTCGTCGATGATGGAGCGAAACATGCGCATGTCCGCCTTGTTGTGGTTCTTTTTGCACAAAATCTTGCACGCGTCCGGCACTTTCATTTCAATCTCGTACCTGCACAGAGAGTTAAAAGGCAAACACACGCATGGCCAGTCAGGTTACATGGGCAAATTCGTATGCGCCCTCTAAGAGTAAACAGTAACAACAACTCTGATATAGGTAAAGAATCATGGGTCGAAACCAACTGCAGTTCACGTAAGCGTTCTAAGGTGGAACGGGCATTTACAGGAGGACACCAAGGAGTGAATCAGCAGCAGCAGCCAGTGGGGGCAGCGTTAAAATCAAGGAGAGAGGGGTAAAATGAACTTACAGAGAAGATTTAATGGTGTCGCCTTCGAGCACCTCGCCCAGGTTCTCCGACGCTTGCTTCGCGTGCTTTGGCTGTTAAAATTTGAAAGAGGAGGACCCGATTTTAGACCAGGAAAGCGCGCGGTTAGAAGCACGAAAAGAATTTCGTAGAAGGAAAACCCACAAGAGGCGAAAGCAATTATCGACTCCTCTACTACAGCTAGAAGGGCGCGCAAGCCCTGCTATTCTTCATCATTCAACACCGTAAGGCACTTGGCATTTGACCCGCCGTTGCGCTCGTTTTGAGAGGGGATATATATAGGTGTGGGAGAGGATTTCAAGGCCAGTCGCTTGATCATAGCAGGGCGCTCGACTAGACTTACCTTGCAGAAAGGCAAGTCGTAGTAGGAGTACGGAAGCTGCGTCTTGGTGGACGTAACTTTGTTGACGTAAAGAGGCACCTGGAAACACAAGCAGGGGAATTATGGGTGGGCGGTGCGGGTTAAGAACAGTTATCACAGGATGTAGACGTAGAGGCACAGAATAGCCAGCGCGCGAGCAGGCTGTGTGTAAAGAATTAATATCGAAGTTTGGCCAGCCAGCTAGAGGCTGCTGCTGGCTCTCCGTGCGCTCCGCATAGATGAATGCATCGAGCTGCGAGGTGGTCCCAAGGCCACGCCCGTTGGGTAGCTCGAATACAGAGCATTACAGAGCCAGGAACGATGGGGCAGCACGTACATTGTCGCGAGTCTTGTAGGATTTGGGCGCGACACCAGGAAGGTAGAAGGCCGCTTCGCTCACTGCGAAGAGGCCGCTAAGCACCGCCCAACGAGCCATCTTTTGGGCAAAGGAGTTCGCCACTTCGAAAAGGATGAGACTGCGTAGTTTTATGGTCACTCTTTTCGTCGTCGTCAGCACATTTTTTGTCTTCAGCCCTTCAGCTCTTCAGCTCTCTCCTTCTCTCCTTCTCTCTCTTCTCTGATCTTGCTTCCGTGATCATCGCAACGTGATCTTCGTTCGTGTCATCTTCTCTTGATATCCTTGATAATACCGTGTTCATTTTTGGTGCGCACAGTGCACACGGCATCTCTATCTAAATTTTCTCTCAAGCCTCTTTGAAAAAAGAAGAGGAGTTATATACTTAAGAATTTGCTCGAAGTGCGCTACTTTTTGATTGAAGAGCGCCTGCCGAAGCTGAAACAAAACCCTGCCGGATAGTTGACATCTTGGCATTGACATCAATCCAAATGCGTCTTGATATGTTCAAAGCGTGGGCCGTAAGTACTGTGCTGTTGGCTTCGAGTACGTTTGCAGCAGCCACGGAGCCCGATGAGTTGTACGACGAGGTGGTCGCGACACGCCTTGCCTTTGCCGCCGGCCCTGCGGGCTTTCCACTTTTACCTTTTGATGCTGTCGCACACGCCGCGCCGCTTGGTGACACGACGGTAGCGATCATGGCTCATAGCGAAACTACAAGCGGCAGTTCATGGGGGCTTTGGGCGGTAGACACCGCAGTCTCAGGAACCTCGGCGGTGCAGGTATTCAACCCTTTTTCTGTTGACATCTTTCCTCGTATTTGAAGATCATTGGCCGTCGGTGAGGTACTATTTACTGTATATATCATTGGCCGTCGGCGAGGTACTACTTTACTGTATTCATTTACCATCTTTTGCTTTTGTCTCAGGCGCTCAACGTGCCGTCCGAAGTCCCACTCGCGGGAAGCTGTGTGG
>Ga0307931_1000926_pt1 | contig 19472 bp, 13 predicted proteins | sample OrgLakmetageno47_FD_201816 | JGI IMG/M metagenome (GOLD analysis project Ga0307931, IMG submission 201816) | Saline water microbial communities from Organic Lake, Antarctica - #47 | ecosystem: Environmental > Aquatic > Non-marine Saline and Alkaline > Saline | place: Antarctica: Organic Lake...
TGCTTCCTGCCCTCTACACACTATCCTCTTTACGATTTTGACTTGCGCGCAACGCACGCGCGTACACTTCTGCCCGCAGCATTGGCTTCTGTGTCATTTGGGTTTGTATTAGTTCGAGTTCGAGTACTGTGTATGCGCGAATAGCGAATAGGGAAGGCGCTTTTCGGTACCGCGTTCCGCCGCCAAGTACCTCAATTAAATGTCCCACCTGCCATTCTTATTCCTACAGCGCACATCCCATCATCTCGATAGGAACTCTTGAAGTATTGCCTTTCAAATCGTCAGAACGAGTCATCCGTGCTTGGCCACCCATACTTGCCACGGTACACCAAACTGTCGGTTCGGTTCACGTCGAAGAGGCCTCGCACGGGCACCGGCTTGCGGCGCGCCCACATTACCGCTCCACCGCTGCCCGGCGCAATCTGCGGCAACGCCGTTTGCCCGCTGTCCGGATCGCGGGCCAGCACGCTAGCTACGGGCGGCAAGTAATGCTCGCGGTGGTGAAGCAGCTCGCAGGGGCGCTCGGTGCCGAGCCGAAGGAGCCGTTGCAAGTGCGCGACCATCCGAAGCAGAGCATCCTCGCGGGGTGTTGAGGGCGGAATGGGCTCTTCTAATCGCAAAAGTGCTAACGGGACGCGGCACTCCACTTCACCGTTGTCGAGCACACTGCTGCTGCTGCTGCTGTTGTTCTGGCTTCTCTGGCCTCCTTGGCCTCCGCTTCCAGAGCGCTGCGTCGAACTCGTAGGTTTGGCGCTTGCAGTTTGTTTGAACGTGGAGTCGTACTTGAGGTCAAAGTAAGCGCCTTCAGGGCCTTCGTGTGCGTCACCGGGTTTCGGTGGGTGAACTTTGAGCACTGTGGCACCGAAGAAGGCGCGACGACCTGCAAACTGGGCCTCCACGCGTGTTCCCACAAACAACGTAGGCTCCAAGGGCCGCGGCAGTTTCATTTCTGCTTCCACGTACTTGAGGAGTTGGCCCCACAGGTAATGCGCGCGCCGGCTAGTCGCTGCAAACAAATTATGCGAGTCCAGGTTCTGAGAGTGCTGCGCTAGTCCCGCCCAGTACGGCACAGGCAGTGCGGTGGCTAGCTCAAGCAACACTCGGCTCGCGTCTAATTTGTCCACTGCCGCGTCCGTGGTTGCACCTTCGCGAGGAATGTTGGTCGACCCGGCTTCGATGGTGGCCATGGAGAAAGCGCGCATGACGCGCATGAGCACGCGCTGCCGCCCCTCAGCGGAGAGGAGATCCGTTTCTTCGAGGTGCTTAAGCACCATCAGCAAGTTGGCACAAAAGTTGCGCTCGCCGGTGGATCTAAACTTGATGAAACCTAAAAAGTCGCTCGAATATCTCGGTAGCTTGCGGGACGGATCAGTGTAGCGCTCGGATACAATGCCCGATATGCAAATCAAGCACCCATGATAGCGCTTTTTCTTGAAGATGAGGCTTGTTGGAACAAGAGACTTTTTTACCACACCATGCTCGCAGGCATTCCCAGCCATGCTCTTAAGTGTTACAGCACTGAGAACCTTATTCAGGAAGTTTGCCGCAACGCAAATTGAAAATTCTATTGCGCTAAATTATGTAAGTTGGTCGAATCGGTGCGCACATTTCACGGATTGAGCACAACAGAAAAGATGTCAGCATCGTGGAGAATAATTGCTACCTATTCATAATCGAAATGGCATAAAATATTGGTTAATGACTGATCGAAACGATCGCCGCTTGCACAGCATATGCTGGCGACGAGAGTATGGATGCCTCGAGCACCTTCTTGAGCAATTAACAGCCTTAAGCTAGCGTCGATAGTCGAGCGCCGAGCTACGTCGCTACGTCTGTACTGTAGTCAAGTCGAGTCGTCGCGTCAGTCAGTCATCAAGTCGTTATTTTTCGTTGGAGCCGTCGTAGCCGTAAGCCTAACAAAAACACGTCATACTTTTGACCCAATTAGATCAAATAATACTTCAATACCGTAAATTATTGCGCAATCCATGGCGCAATACTCAATACAGGGCACATGCCACATACGTGAGCAGCCCCCTCATACCTTAAAGCCCCTCCCATAACCTAGAGCGAGAGCTTTTTGTACGCTGTGGAGTTTTCCTTTATTAAACCGCAGAGCACGCACAGGGCAGTCAACAAGACAGCACAAGCGCGCTCGGGCGTTCAGATACTCAGATATTCTTATTTTGTGGTTGCATGGTTAGTGGGAGGAGCGTGTTTTTAGACAGGCCCCGAGGCCCGGATTAGAAGGCTAACAGGCAGAGATAAAAAGCGAAGCAGCCCAAACTAAAACTAATTAGCTAATCAAGCTCACATGGCCGAAAAGCGTGTTTTGGTCACTGAAATTGGTGATCGACAGAAAACAAAAACCCGACATTTTGTTCTTCTGTTGTGCTCTTCTCTTTGATTGGTTAATACAGTTTTTATACACTGCTTCTGTCTATGTGTGAGAGACATACGGTTCTGTTTAGATAACATAAAGTATAAAGTATTTTACGTCGGGTTTACAGGGTAGGGTTAAGGCTAGGGTTAGAATTATCTTTTGTCTAAATCGACTAAAAAGGTGGCTTAAAAGAAGTGCGCTTATTTGAATTTAAGCGCGACTGGGGTGTACTCTCCGATTATCCTCGTTTAAGATAGGTGAGATAGCAAAAGAAAAATGCTCTTCCCTTTCTCTTCTTGTATAAGCTCCCCAATTCCGGTCCTTCGTTCCTTCGGGGCCTGTGTTTTAAAAAAATCCCGTGCTGCTTCTATTCATTACTAAAATAATAAAAGCTTAAATCGAAAATGTTATACACATTGACTCAGCATCCGTTAGTTTTGTTATGAATAAACTCGGTACTCTACTTATAATTACGTTGGGAGATGCGTGCTGCCTTCAAGTACATAAAGATTGAGCAGGGCGTCATCTTTAGAAGTCCTGCGAAATAGATGACGTCGTAAATTGGAAGAATTTGTGCTCTTGATAAACACTCTCGGGGTTGCGCTCTTCTTCCAGGTCACCGGCATCATTATCACTTTCCTCATCGCGAAATAGGAAGCAGCTGTCTTCGCCGCCGGGGTCAGACGTCATTAAATTTGGTGCCTGATTGCCACATCCGCTGCTTGAAGTAGTCTTTCTGGAAGAAGTATTATTTTTTGGACCCCTTTGCAATTGGTCGTCACTCTTTTCGCTGCATAAGTCTCCACTTTTTAATATATCCGCCTTTCGATCAGCTTGCACTGTACGGCGACTACGCCCTGTGCTTTGCATCCATGTATTCAGGTCCATCACATGCACATCAGATTCTTCTTCATCTGACGAGTCACCCACGAATGGACTTTGCTCGCCATCAAATTCCTGTTCAAGCTTGTCTCCGTGCGACGCCATGTTTTTCTTCGAGGAGGGTACAACTGATAGTACTTCTGATCCATCTTCATCGCAACTATTATAATCATTTTGTAAATACATTTTACACTGGTTATTTCCAGCATGTTCTTTTTGGAAGAAATTTGGCTCACATGTGTGATTTCCGTGTTGAGAAGTTTCTTCGGCCTGTAGAGCTAAGGCGCCTGCTGTAAGCTTCATTGGGGCAGTGACTTTTAGTCTTGCGGCACTGCTACTGCCATCAATATTTTTGAGACTACTTTGGGATTTTGCTGTCATTCTCGCTGCGCTTAAGCGATGTCCTTTGGCAGGCACCTCGATCAAGAAATCCTCGGTTGATATTCCTGTAGTACTCTGTAGAACAGACTTCTGAGGTTGCGAAGGCTCGGAATTCCGTCGACGCTTTTTCTGCTTGGCAGCTTCGTCATTCCCATCTTCATTGCTAAAGTTCTTGGAATAATGAATTCGACTATTTAAGCTGCAATTTGTACGTATCAACTCTCGGTTTTGTGAAGTCAGGGTGTCAACACTTCGTACTAGCTTCAAAATTTGCTCTTGTGAGACCATGCCTGCGACCAAGCGGTCAATTTTACATGAAATTTCACTTGTGACTCGCGATTGCTCGTCCACTTTCACTGAAAAATTGTCTTGGGTCTCGGTAAATTTCGCCTGCGTTGACGACAGCTCTTCAATTTTCTCTTTGATGTGGCAGTCAAGCCCCGATTGAGAGATTTGAGGTGACGGAGGAAGCGATGTACTAGTAGGCGAAAGCTGAGAAGCATGAAGTTTCTCAGCTTGATGACGTGAGGCAAAAATAGATGACCCTGCAGTAAATTGCTCTGCAGATCGCCCTGGTAAGGAACTTGGTAACGCAAATCGTGCTGTTTTCATGTTGCGCAATGATTTTACTGCCGAGGGAGCTTTACCGTTGAACCGCGAGAGACTGACACGCTCGGACTGACTTTCAAGATCTGAAACCCTGGGTGGTATAAGTCGCTGGAAGTGATCGGACCATGCATCGAATTGCTGGCTCGATCCTGTATTCTGATATTGTTCTAAAGAGTGCTGACTACCACGTTGGTAGCTCTGCTGACTCTCTGAGTCAAGGCTCACTTGCGAGTGCGCCTGGTACGCTGGCAATCGATTCGAAGTAGACTGCGAGCGTCGGGGTGTATATTGATCAAATGATGCCATGAGACTGTTCAGATGCTGAGACATTGAACAAATTTTATTGCTTTGGAGTCGGCCGACGTAAAGGATTAGGAATTTAGGTACTCCGGACTCCGGACGACTCTCCGAGATTGATATGGATCTGCGTTGACCCGGTAATTGAGCAAAGAGTTTAGTTATATTCTGATTTTATTCTCTACCTATAATTTATTCAATACCAGCTTTGAGGCAGCTTCGTCAACACTGCACTCAACTTATGCACGATTAGTGGCAAAGCTTAAGGTATAGCTTCTTGTTGCAGCGTTGCAGCAAGGTTGCAGCTTCTTTTTTGAAAATATTTAGTACTATTGCGTTTTTGGACACATACTGTATTAGTGCAAATGCGTGCACGATCTTCTGATCTTCTGATGTTCTTTTTTGCCGCGAGAGGCGAATCTTCACGAGCGAGGTAACCTTCCCCACTTCCCGTCCGATTGCCTCGCGCTGATAGTTTCGCAGGCCCTGTGCCTAGCGCCTTGCCTATCACTCGAAGATGATTTCGTGCAAATTTTGCGAAAATAAGCCCTTGTGGCTAAGAACGCTGCTGTGCGTTCTTTGGTACCCAGCGTTTCCATTTCTACTCGTATGGTAAATCACACACTTGTCAAACTGTCACCATCACAACAGACCCTCCTTTGAAATTTTCTTATAACGTTGCACCCTTGCAAACGCATGGATTTAATTCTTAATCTATGTTGCCAATTTTGTTTCCATTTTCCCGCGTAAGATATTTAATCAAAGGGCCTTTTCAAATGTTTTGAACTACTGCAGTTGCCCACGCAAGACTGAAACCTAACCATATCTTGCCATACCGCAGGTACTCGATCTCGATCTTTCTGATCCCGTGTTTGGCCGAATACATTTCCGACGCTACCTCCTTTTTGTGCTTTCAGTGCTTGTCCGCGATGTGTGGCGTGTGCTGTGGAGATATGCGCCATTACGACCACTCTTTCCCACCCACGCGGGATTCGATCGGTGGTGACTTCGCAAACGATGACGCCGTGGCGTGGATTCGCGCCTCGGATGTGGTGATTGGTGTCCAAAGAGACATGGCCACTGCTATCACGGCGCAGCTTCCGGAATCTAGTGACGTGGAGTCAGGCAACAAGGACGCTGCTGCTTCGAAGCCGAAATCGGAAGTGCCCCACCTGTTTGAAGACGGCATCGCACCGTCAGACATTGCCCAGGGCCAGCTCGGGGACTGCTGGCTGCTGTCAGCCCTAGCTACCCTTGCGGAAGTGCCTACACAAATCGAGCTCGTGTTCCGCGAGAAGACCCACAGTCGATGGGGCTCATGTGCGTATTGCGTTGTTACTGCGTTGCACCTACACGCTACACGCGCGCATGTCAATTTACAAATGTCCGCGAAGTGCTCTTTTTTAATGACCCAACTCAAGGAAAAAATATACTTTCTGGACATTACACCAGTGTAGATTTTCGATCTAATAATCATGTATATTTGTCCCTTGTTGCGTCAGATCATCTTCGCCTCTACAACGGGAAGCACAAAGTTTGGGAAACGGTAAACCGCAAAATGATATGATAAGTATGCTTTAATAGCTTTTTCTACGAAACACGCATTGGTGACTGAAAGTAAGTTCATTATTCCTTTACCTGCACACCCTTTTGCAGGTCACAATCGACGACTACATTCCTTGCAAAGGCGGCAAGCCGCTGTTCACGTCCCCAAAAGGCAACGAAATGTGGGTGCTTCTCCTCGAAAAAGCGTTCGCGAAACTGGTGGGGGGCTACAACAAGCTGGAAGGGGGTCTGCCAGCGTGGGCCCTCGAAACGATGACGGGCGACAAGGTGGCCCACTACAGCGTGGACGCGAAAGGTTCGGGGAAGTGGCAAAAGTCGATCTTGGTGCACCTGGAAGACGCCACCAACTTGCGGAAGTGCGGGCTGCACCCGGTGCAGGGGGAAGTGTACTCCACCCCCGACTTTTTCGACATTTTGGTGGCCTACTGCGCCCAGGTTCGCAGCTCGATGGCGTCTGTTGCTGCCTTGACATCTCTATCATGTGCCTTGAACAACTCTCTTGACCTGTGAGCGATGGCGTGATGCATACGACGTGCCCGTTGATCTACTGTAGTGGTTTAAACTTTAAAATGGTTTGGCATCTCTGTATGCCTATGTGTTGCAGGGCGCGTGCATGGCGGCGTACAGCAAGGGCAAGAGCGACAAGGAGCAAGCTCGTGGGATTGTGCAAGGCCACGCGTACTCGATTTTGGACGTGAAGCGCGCGGGCGGCAACCGGTTCATTCAGCTGCGCAACCCGTAAGCAACTTGGGCTTTGGGCAGTGGCTTGCAAATGGCTTCCTACTTCGAAACGAATGCTCAAATTCGTGCTTTAGTTGTGTGTGTATGTGTGTCTTTGGATGACCACATATCCTAGTCGTATGCAGGTTTCTTTGTAGTGTTGATTCATTTTTCTTACGCAGTGCCCGCCACTTTTCTAATTGCTACTGCAGTTGGGGCACTTTCAGCTGGGAAGGGGATTGGTCCGACAAGTCGCCACTTTGGGCCGAGCACCCGGAAATCGCCAAACAGCTGAAATTCGACCATGGCACAGTCGACGACGGCATGTTCTGGATGAATCTCGATGATTTTTCCAAGGTTTGTGTATGCGTGTTGGTGGGATCGAAGGAGAGGGAGTTCGTTAGGATGAAGATGTATTGCAAACAGCACCCGACTATCGCTTATCATTTGCTTGAATGTCTTGGAATGATCGTCTTATTTGACCATCTCAAATCTGTGCGTGGGTGACCCTGTGTGTGTTATGTGGTATTGGCGGCAACGAATTGTTGTAGTTTTTCGACGGCGTTGATGTGCTCGACCGCAGCGTGGACATCCACGACTTCGAGTTGACCATCGAAGAAGACGACGGCCCGTGGTGCGGGCCTCTGCTTGGGTGCTGCCGCGGCTGCTTCAAGTTTTGGTGCTACTGCCAGGGGGCTTGGCGCCTCTGCTTTCCGCACCAATCCAGCTCGGACACCATCAAGGTGTACTACTGCCTGCCGAAATGGGTGCGCGACTATTGTGGAGTGCGGGCGTGAGAGAGATGGAGAGTGATGGGCCGATTGCTTTTGTAGCTTATGCGCGAAGGCCGAGAACAACGACTAATCCGAGTGGTATCTTTGCGTCTCATGAGAGATTTCTACAAAAGCGCTAGCGCTTTTATTGAGTCCGGAAACCTGGGCAAATTCTTCTTTAGATGAAATTATGATTTCGCAACGCCATCGCCGGATCGCCGCCCTCCTTGTCCTTATGACTCTGACTGTAACTTTCGATTAAAGATTGAAATACTAAGATATATTAAGGTATTTAAAAAGAAAAAGAGCATTTCGCAACTCTTCCTCTCCCTGAAAATTCAGCAGGTTTCTCGTTTCTCATCTACTGTTTCTGTTTCACAAAACGCCAAACGCCAAACACCCTCTCGAAATGTGGCGCATCCATCTAGAAAACCGGGATTGATAGACGCCACTCTTTCTCGCAGAAATATTGATGTGAGCCTTTTCTTTGTAGCTTTCTTGAGCAAACTTCGCATCTAGTGTATCCGCGAGGCACCAGCGGTTGAGTATGACCAAGCCGTGCATGACGACAATGTCGTCGCCGCCCGCGCGGCCATGTCGAAGTCCGACAACGAGGCCGCCTCGGCGGCGCTCCCAAACCACAGCAGCGTGTCATTCTTCACCATTTCAATGGATTCTGGAGATCATGGGCTCTATTGAATCGCCTCGACGTGGGCTACAACATGTGCAAGCTAGAGCCAAAATCCACTTTTCACCAAATACAGGTTTTCTAAATGGGTGAGTCACAAATATCATAATAGAGCAAGTTTTGGAAACAGTTGCGAGTGTGAACGAAAGTAGAAAGAATGGCATCTCGGCAAGCCGACGGCACAAGAGCGCGATGGGGCCAGGTCGAGGGCAATTGGCCTACTGGCTCTCGTAGTCGCGTCACACATTCATCTAGTCCTCACCGAAGCCGCCCTCGCTCCGGTGAGAGCAATGCCTAGTGGCGTGCGTTGTAATTTGCGGCAATCGGTCATAATTGCGCCTTAATTTCGCCTCATTTGATCCCCATACCAAATAGGTTCAGGCTCGCGGGCTTTCAATGGAAGTGCTGGCATAGACGGTAAAAGCTTCGTCTAGGTTTTGATTAATTTTGTTCTGAATTGATGATTTGATAGGAGCGCGTGTGAAGCCCTAAAAGGCTGCGTGGGTAGGCGTCTGACGGTTATGATGGCAAAATCTCATTGTAATTTGTCTCGGCAAATAGGTCTGTCACTCCAACCACCAGCCACCAGCAGTGCGTCTAATGATGACGTATCGAATCAGCTGTTCGCAATAGCCCAGTTTCTGAACGGACGATTGGGCCCCAACACAGTTGCAGTGGCCACTCTAACCTCTGACTTGGTTCGTATGTCCCCGTCCTCGATTTTTAATGCCTCACGCCAGTACTCTAGGAGTGAAATCTGGCTTTAGTTTTATCTTAAGCTAAGCTAGCTTTCTTTACCTTCTCTCTATATTCTTTTATTGACATTGTTGCGTTATACGGGGTTATCAATTTCGTGCTTGCTTTTAGGCGGATGGCGTAGTCTTTGCGAAGGTTGCCGCTCTCACTAGACCAGCTTTAGCCGATCTTTGTCCGCAATCCACGTCACCCCGAGGAAGCAGCAGCAGTGCTGATGGCACTGACAGTGGGTCTTCTGCGCTTCGACCAGAAGTGAACCCTTCGAGGCGGCGCGAGCAGTTGGTGCGGCTAATAGAGGCCTTCCGAGCGGCAGGCGTGTGCCCTCTGAGCTGCATGAAGCCCAGCGAGGTGCTATATGCACAGGCTTATTCTGTGCCTTCCAATATGCAGAGAATGTTAATGGGCAGTCTAGTCTACTCCTATTTCCTATCTTGTTTTGAACGTTCTACTCTGCGCTCGTCTTTTTGACTACGTGTGTTACAGGCAAGCCGAGTCGCAAACCATTTGGCTTCTGGGCATGCACCGACGGTCGTGGACTTCACATTCGGTATGCTCTACTTGTGCTGAATCCAAAAAGGGTCTGATTGCTATGCGGGGCCAATCTATTCGATAATTCAAATTTACCTGAGATCAATGTCACTATTCTTGTATATGTGTTTCTTCCAGGCTTGCTGCTTCAGTTGCAGTTGCACCGCCTCGCAACCGCGTCACGTGCTCTGCCTGCTCGCCTCGCTACGGCAGCCCACGCCGGCTGCTTGGGCGGTGGCTTGCCAGGAGCTGCACCGTCGAGCGCTGCCAGCGGTGGGGTGATGGGCGGTGGTGGCATTGGCAGCGGCATGGGTGCCGGTGGCGGTGTCGGAAGCAACAACAACGCGAACTTAATTGGGGTGCGGCTTGGGAGTGTGAGCGACTTGCAGAAGCATTTGTTGGCGTGGTGCACTCATTTGGCGGCGGCCCAGGGCGTGAAAGTGTGGAATTTGAACTCGAGTCTGCAGGACGGCAAAGCCCTGCTGGCGGTGCTCCATGGCCTAGACCCTTTTCTGTGGCCCTATGACCCATTGGTGGCTGCACCGCCGGGGAAGAAATTCAGCGAACTCAAGGTATAACAAGTGTACTTTTAGAGTGAAGTTCGTCTCTGCTTCGCTTCGTCTATTCAAATATCGCATGTTCATGTAGTGCTATGCGCTGTTGCGAACATCGAATCTCTTTCTCGCTGAGATACGAATATGTTGCCAAATGGAAGAATCTCGCCTGAACTATTATCGTCTTCAACGCTATTTTCGTTCTGAACTGCCTTCTTCCTTCCTGCTCAGGCCTTGAACTTAGGCCTCGCCCTTCGCCGTGCTGCCAATCCCCCGCTCCGAGTTCCCAACTGCATTTCCCCTGCCCTTGCGCATGCCGTAGCCCTCGGCTTGACCGCCGGTCGCGGGGCCACCGTGGCCGCTGCGCGCGCCCATGACGCTTTGCACGAGTCGGCCACGACCCTGTACTTGTCCGAGCTCCTGGTGCAAGGAGCTCGCTTGGCGCACCGTCGCGACGCCGCGGCGTGCTCGCTGCAGCGCATTTACAGCCGCTGCCGCGGCCGCCGTAGCGGTGACAAACGACAGCCGACTCTCAAAGACGGTGCTCCTCCTCCTGCTGCTGGTGCGAATGGTGGCCCAGAAGAAGCTGCCAAGCAAGGTGCCCAACGGCGAGGCTTGTCGTCTGGGCAGTCGGACGACTTGTGGATCGCGGAATTGGACGCCGTCAGCCCCGTGCAGAGGGTGAGCCGCCACCATCCGAATCGCAGAGGCAACGGCAACAACCAAGGCGGCGGTGGCGGCGGTGGAGGCGGGGTCGACAAAGGAAGCGTGATTGAGGACAGCGTGTTGGACGTGATGGACGATTCCGCGCTAGTGCCCATGGATGAACCCACTTTGATGGGAGTGAGCTTACGGCGCGAAGCCAGCACCAGCGCGGCGTTTATTCCCGAGGCGGCCCCGCCGAACCAACAGCAGCAGCCGCAGCGGCGCTTGCAGCTTGCCCCAGTGCCTGAGCCGCTCTCACACGGCTACAGCAGCAGCCGCAACGGCGGCGGCGGCGGTGGTGGTCCTGGCAGCAGCAACGGCGGGAGCCGAAGCAACAACAGCACGCCGCGCAGTAGCAACAACGTGCGAGTTGACGATAAGACCGCGCCCGCGGGGCATGGAAACAAAGGAGGAAATCGCCTCCAGACCAACAACAGCAACAGCAACAGTGCAGGAGGACCTAACGCCGATTCCCCAACCAAACCGCACGAAACGGGTACCGTGTTCGAAGCCGAGAAAGCGCTGTGGCTCGACGGTTTAACGCGCGAGTTTCGCTTAGCCGACAAAACGGGCGCGGGGACCTTACCCTCGGAAGTGGTGTTTGAGGGTTTGCGCGGGTCGACGCCGGGTGCCTCCAAGGAAGACTTGCTGGACCTCATCAACGACTGGCGCCTGCCGGACGGCCGCGTCATGTACATGAACATGATTGCGTCTCTCAAGTCGCACACGCCTTCCAAAGCAGGCGGCAGCAACCGAGGCAGCAACAGCCGCGACTTCATGGCCGGTGGGTTTGACCCTAACGCGCAACCTGACGACGATGACGACGATAATGGCACCTTCGACGATGAAGGTCGAAACAACAATAGACCTCATCAGGACGAGGAAGTGATTGCCGGGTTGTATAAGGGCCTCAGTGGGTCGAACCACGGCGATGACGACGACGACGACGATGCAGATGGCGCAGAGCACGCGTTTCGAGTCGACGACGACGGCCAAGAAGGTGAAGAAGAAGAGGTGTTGCTGCAGCACAGCTCGGGTAGCAGGGGCATGGCAGAGCATGGCACGAGAGTGGCCCCGCCCCCGCCCCCGCCGCGCAACGGCTACGCCAGCCCTCCTCTGTCGCCGCGCCGGTTCGATTCGAATCCTTCGGTGACTGGCAGCGGAACTGCTGCTGCGTCGGGTGCTGCTGCTGGTGGAGTAGGAGCTCGAGCAGGGAAGGGAGGAGAAGCAGGTCCTGGTGTCGGATTAGCAAGGCAAGGATGGCCTCGTCTGGGATCACAGCAGCGACCAGCAGGCTCGGCCCCGAGGCCTACCACAGCGTACCGCTCGATGTCCAGCCCGAACGTGACGTCGCCCACGGACGGGGGCACCACCGCCACGTCAGCAGCAGCCGCGGCCCGGGCCGAAGCGGCGGTGCAAGCCCAGCGCCAGAAGTTTGCGCCCCGCCGCGTGAGTGGGGGCGTTGGGTTTCCAGGCAACCGCGGGGAAAGAGATAGAGGTGGCGGGAGCCCGGTTTCTCATCCGGACGATGCAATTGAGGCGGCAGCAGGGCAAGGAGGAGGAAGCAGCAGTCGGCCGAGTGCCTCAGCAGCTCGTGACCGCGGCGCATCTCTCAAGGAAGCTGCGCTCGACCGGGTCGCAGCTGCGGAACGGCAGGCCACCAACCGGGCCGTGCACCATGCTCGCAGCGCTGCTGGTTCCACCGGGGCGACAGTGGAGTCCGAAGAGTTGGCGGCGCTTCGGAGCCAAGTAGCTCAGTTGACCGCCCAGCAGAAGGACGTGGCGGAACTCCAGCGCGCGGCCGCCAATTTGCAAGCTGCCCACGATCAGTTGCAGCGGGACCACGACGCCGCTCTGCAGCGCCACCAGCAGCAACAACTCGAAGCCGAAATGGCCCACAAACGCGACGCGGACGCGCGGGCGCGAGCAGAAGCCAGTGCTGCGTCCGCGGCTGAGGCTCAAGCCAACGCCGAGCGCCGCGCTACCCAAGCCGCGGCTCGTGCCGAAGAGGCAGCGGCAGCCGCAGCGACGAGCGCCGCCAGTGCAGGTTTTGCACCTCAACATGGGCAACACCATGCCGGAGTGCCGCCGCCGCCGCCTGCTCGTCCATCTGGCAGCAGCGCTGCGCCACCGGTGAAACAGGGGGAATGGCCTCCGCGCCGCCACTGCAGTGCAGCAGAAGGAGGCCGTTATATTTCACCACTCGTAGCCATGACGGGAACGCAAGTTGCTGCATGGGCGAAACGAGTCGGTATTCTCGGAGAAAGTAATCGCAGTAACGCTGAGAGCGACGGTCTAGCAGCGCTTGCAGCAGGGGAAATTGACGGCCGTGCTTTGGCGTTTCTTGCTGACGGTGCGGTTGCTAATATCCCCAGTGCCAGTGGTCATGACAGCAGCAGCGCAGCAACAGCAACTGCTCCTTGGGAATACCTGAAGTATCTTCGCAGTGAATTGGGTTTACCAGCTCCGCTTGCACTGCGATTTGCCTTTGAGCTCGATGCACTCGCTTCGTTGTCATCGACCTCTTCTGCTGACGTTCCTCCTTTCCCAACTGGAGCTAAGGTTAAAGATGCTGCATCTGAACCTCAGCGAGAGGCGCCGGTGATGTCGTATGAGAACGACGATGATGAAGTCGAGGACGGCGACGTCGAGGGAGGAGGTGACCCACCTTCGCCAACACGGCGCGCTGCTGCTCGCGACGCAGTCATTGGTGGAGCTGAGTACGGCAATGACTACGGCAATAGCCACAATGACAACAATGACGGCAATGCGCACCTTGTGGGCGGTAAGCGCCAGGCTAGCCAAGGTGGAGACGCTAACGTGGAGCCAGCAGCACGAGGAGCGCCAGCAGTAGCTGGCCGTGGCGAGGAAGGGCCTACAGCACCCAACCGGCCCGCGCCGTCGTCGCCACGTCAGCCGCGAAGCAGGCAACCCAATCCTACTCCACCGTCCGCCGTGCGCGCGCTGTTTCGGGGTGGAGATGTTTATTGACTGCACAAAACCGCATACTAGACCCCGCACGGCGCATAATTAATAAATTAGATATAAGAACATGTCTCAAATATATAAATGATTTCAATGCCAGATGTCCGTTTCAGCTTTGTACTCTGAACTCGCATGTGTTATGTGTTGGTGCTTTAGAATTAAAAGCGGCTTCTTCGTGGTGAATATTTTGAAGCGCCATGTAATGGAAATATTCAAAGCAAACCATTTCTAATACCTAACGACTGACGAAGCTCGGTTGGGTTAGTTGGATCATGCAATATATATATATGCGACGGCGATATAAGGCCATCATATCTAAACTATTCGTTACTGGCACTGAGCTGAGAACTAAGAGCATCTTGGCTGGATAAAATGGATTGTATTATTGTATACCTTAGAGACAGGACACCGAAGCGACTTAAGTATGGTTCTGGACTCGTTTCATAAAAAAAGGAAACTTTAGAGTTTAGAGGGGGCTGGTAGGTATTTCAAGTATTATACTTCCTCCTTTTGGCGATTTTGACTTGCTCGCACTACACGCGCGTACGCTTTGCCCTCTGCCCGCAGCACTGGCTTCTGAGCTTTCATGTCATTCGGGTATGTATTACTTCGAGTTCGAGTTCGGGCTGTACTTCAAGCTGCTACGCTAAAATTGATTTGTCACGGTTTGGATTTTTGGGGCGCCGAATAATGTCTCCATCTGTATAGCTTGAGACACATCTGAGGATACCGTGCTTTGCGCCTGGTCTTCGTGTTGTGGTGCTTTCATGTGATACCTTCGCCACCATGCTGCAACACCACAAGCGGCTGATGCTAAAATGAGCCCACTTAAAAGCATGCACCCAATCACAGCTGGTTCTAAGTAGCCCACAGTGCCGCATACCCACACCAGCACCACTGTGACTACCACGATCGGCGAACAGGCCACAGGGACATCTGTGCACCCCATGATGTTAGGGACTACAGCCGGCTGCTCCAGGCGTCCGAGGCCCACAATCTGTCCAAGCACGTGTCGATGATGCAGGAGATGCACAAAAGCTGCCACAGCGCAGGCGCCACCTACTGAAGGCACTGCAATACCAAAAGTCAGTGCTACGAGCAGTGTAGTCAACACTTGCATAAAGGCACGCTCCACGACGCGCTGAGCCAAATAGTCCAGTTTGGATGCGCCGAGGGTAAAATCGGGAGATAAAACACCGGCGTTCGCGAGCGCAGGCCACACGTTCCACGTCACCGCATGGAGAAACATAAGGCCTGTCCGCGCCAAGGCGGACGATCCGGTGTTCAGATAGCACCACGGCGCAAGCCAGGGCACGAGAAGCGTTTCTATACCGGCAGGGAGTGTAGCTGATAGAAGCACTGTCCCGAGAAAGACTGGTCCATACACCGAAATGACCGCTGAAACACAAACAGCGCCGTCGTAGGCAAAGCTCGGTGTGTAAATGCTCGTAGCGGATGAAGTGGCATATTCGTAACAGGATCCTGTCAAAAAATTAGTAATCGAACAGTATGAAAACGGCACAGCAGTGTCGACAGCAGACTGTGGCTTGATAATGTAGTAGAGGCATCGCTTATCTGTCACGAGCACAATAGACACTGGGAGAATAATCACTGTCATCGCAGATAGTGCCGTAGTAATTGCCATGCGCAAGCGGAACCGAACAAATGTGAGAGCACTGTTAAGTACTATCAAGTCCACAGCTTTTCTCGCCACCACTGGGACCAGCAAAGTCCATATGGTGGTCTTGACTATAGTAACAGCCATCTCACTCGCTATCTTTTGCTTTAATGCAAGCTCGCTAAGAGTAACCAAAACATAACCAACGTTGGGGCCGATGGTGAGGATAACAAGTGTCATCATCAGCACCAGCAATTTAAATACCCGGACAAGTGCTTCCAATAAGGAACCATTCGGCTTCTGAGGTGGTGATTCGGCCTTACGCTCTGCGTCAAAGTCCCATGCCTCAGCATCTTCTTCGAGTACATTGATGGGGTTGTTCTTTACCGCGACAATTCCACCGTAGTCATTGGCACTGCTACTAAATTTTGCCACCAGGCGGCGCCACCATGGAGCAAGGCCTAGATTAAGCCCTGCACATACCGCAGCTCCAACACCGATACTCAGCGCGTGCCCGTCACTCTCATACTTGTTGGCCAAAGTTGGAGTGGCCATGTACTCGCAATCAAACCCTGACTTGGCAACATGCAAACTGAATGCAAGCGCCATGCTGCTCGCTACTGTAGCAGCCGCCATGACTCCAAGCGCCAACGCTCTAAATTGTCGGTCAGCAAGGTCGAGCTCATTGATGAGTGTGGATGGGTTTACCATCCACGCAAGGGTAAAACGCCATTGCAATGCAAGCCGACCACGGCAATACAGGAAAGAGAGCCAGATGACGACAGGCACTGCAAATATAGCGACGGTAATGATGGGAAGCACGTAAACTGAGCTGCCACATCTGTAGGCATCGAAAGCTTCCTCGTTGGCGTTGCGAAGTCCCGCCGCACCTTGGATCGAGAGAGTGAAGATTTCCAAGATATTGCCTTCTCCGCAGCCAAAGAGGTTGCCGTCGAGTAAATTGATCGAGGCATTAGCACTTGATGCTTGCCAGCCAAGCACCGAGGCCGGCAAGTCGCACGAGAGGCGATTGAGCTGCAGTTGCACGATGCCTAAATTTGGCGATATATCGCCCAACGTCGCTGGCACACGGCCTTGGATCTCATTTGCGCTCAAGTCTAGTACCTTAAGCGACGTCATGTTGTTGATGGTTCTAGGGAGCGTGCCAGTAAGGTGGTTGTAGGAAACGCGCAACGTCTGGAGATTTTGCAAGCTCGCGATGCAATCAGGTAGGCTGCCCGTGAGTTCATTGCCGCTGAAGGCTAAGGTCACTAGCTGTGGTGCCGAACACAAAAGCCGCTGGTAAAGTTTCTCCGATTGATGTGCCCTCAAAGACCACGGCACGCAACATAACGTTAGAACTTCGAATATTTTCCGTTACGTTGGAAGTAGATTGCTGTAGAAACAGGCTGGGTGGCAGTGAGCCGCTGAGCTTAGGGTTGTTCGAAAACATAATGCTTATGAGGGACGGTAACACCCACTTTGATGGCAATGCACCCGTCAGATAATTATTGTACAAGAGCATGGCCTCAAGAAGGGGGAAGCTCGTGGCTAAGCAGCTAGGAAGGCTTCCCGTCAGCGCATTGCTATATAATTCTAGAAGCTCGAGTGCGCTCGCTTGGCAGAGCTCTTCGGGTATTGGGCCGTGAAAGCGGTTCGTATCTAGATCCAACTCGGTGAGCTGGCTGAGGCTTCCCAAGCAACTTGGAAGGGTCCCTGTCAAAGCATTCTCGCACAGAAGCACGTTCTCGAGCGCACTCGCCTGGCAGAGCTCCTCGGGTATTGGGCCGTGGAAGTGATTGGTAGCCAGTTCCAACTCGATGAGCTGGCTGAGGTTTCCGAAGCAACTTGGAATTGTTCCTGTCAAGGTATTATCCTCTAGGACCAGGAACTCCAGCGCGCTCGCTTGGCACAGCTCTTCGGGTATTGGTCCGTGGAACCGGTTTGTATCCAAGTCTAACGCGAAGAGTTGACTAAGCCCTCCTAAGCAACTTGGAATTGATCCCGTCAGTTCATTTTTGTACAGGAGAAGCCACTCGAGCGCGCTCGCTTGGCAAAGCTCTTCGGGTATCGGGCCATGGAATTGGTTTTTTTTCAGTTCCAACAACGTGAGCTGGCTGAGGCTCCCTAAGCAACTTGGGAGGGTTCCTGTCATGGCATTATCGTACAGAGCCAAGTGCTCGAGCGTGCTCGCCTGGCAGAGCACCTCAGGTAGCGTACCTCGGAACTGGTTGATTTCCAAATACAGAAGTTGAAGCTGGGGTTGCTTGGCGCCGAGGCAGTTAGGAATTGTGCCATTAAGTCCTTGAGTGCCTTGAAATAAAAGTGCTTCGAGGTGCTCCAGATCGCAAAGGGATACGGGCAAAGTTCCTGAGAGCACCTGATTGCCAATACCCCCGTCTAAATTTGCATTGGTGTAGTCCAAGATCCGAAGTGCTGTCAGATCTTTGCCTAAACAAATCGGCACGGTGCCGTGCAGGTTGTTGCCACGCAGGAGCAGCTCCTCGAGCTTGTGCAAACGGCAAAGTTCAATGGGGGTGGTGCCCTGGATAGCGTTGTAGCCAAGATTCAGCACAGTGACATTGGCCAAGTCCTGAATGCAATCTGGGATAGACCCATTAATATTATTCCCAGTTAGCAGCACTGTAGAGAGGTTACTCAAGCCGCAGAGCGCATCAAGGGTACCACCTACTGAGTTCACGATTTCGGTGACCTCGGAGGAGACCGGATTGGAAATATCTAGGTGAAGTAAATGCTGAAGGCCGCGAAGATGAGGTAATCTGCCTGTAAGATTGTTTTGGGGCAGCGCAAGCCCAGTGACTTGCGATGAAAAATTATTAGACTTAAAGGTAGTACACTGCACCCCATACCACGTGTTATTGCCGGTGCCGCCGCCACAGGGATTCGAGGCACTCATCCAATTGTCCTTAAAGTTCCAGTTGGGACCATTCAAACTATTGTAGAGGGCTTTAAGCGTTTCAAGCTCCTCTTTGGGGAGTGGCAGTGGTGCGCTACCGCTACTCAAAGTTGCTGTGAGGTAGCGAGGAGGAGCAGTGGGGGCTAAAGGATTGCTTGGTTGCAGCGCTCGCTCCAGCGCAGTCGTGGACTGGGCTCGAGAAGTTTGAGTAGGATATTGCAGCCTCAGGAGCAGCTTCTCTGGGACTTGACGCACCCGTCCTTTCTTGGCGGCGTATCGGGGCACACCGCCTTTCCATGCTTTGGAGTCTGCCATCACGAATGCCGCGAACCCCATTAGTAAGGCAAATTTGTGCATCATCAAACGCAGTTGTCGTTACTGGCGCCCTGAAGTGACCCGAGCAAAGAGAGGAAGAATTGCTTTTAATGGGGTGCTTACTAGTTTGCAGTGTTTTACTGATTGTGAGGCGACAGATCGTAGCGTGGTGAATGTTACGACGGTTACCTCACTTCTTTGAGTTTCGAGCTGCCTTATCAACGCCCCTGCCAGTGAAATTGTGCGGTTAATCTTTTCACGGGTCTTGGCACACATTCGACGTCCTTTTTTCTCTGGCTTTTGCCCTTAAGCTTGCTGTTGAGCTTATGCGCACGCTGATTTACGCTAAAGCTCCACGCTCATGTTTCGCTTAAACGTTGTTATTAAGAAATGAACACGCAAACATGCGCAAAAGCACGCATGATACGGATGCCCCTGCTGGGTGGGGATGTATGGGATGGGGTGATTGCCATCTGTGGTCACAGAAATGGACATCCACGGTCAAATGCTTCTGATTGGTTGACAGCCTCATTTAGAACAACAGAACCTCATTACAGAAATCGAACGGCATGCAGCTCAAAAATCACGACCGACACACGCTGCGTCACCGCGACCTTGTTTGTGTTACAAACTAGGGCGCGCGAGCGCCCACATTGGCACCTTACCACAGTTTGATTACAAAAGGTGTTGAGGAACAAGGCGCTGTCTATCGGCGGCGCATGGATTGAATCACGCGCAGCGTGAGAGCTAGAAAAGGTGCCCCTTTATATTGGGAGCGGCGCTGGCGAAGCCAGG
>Ga0307931_1000928_pt1 | contig 19455 bp, 19 predicted proteins | sample OrgLakmetageno47_FD_201816 | JGI IMG/M metagenome (GOLD analysis project Ga0307931, IMG submission 201816) | Saline water microbial communities from Organic Lake, Antarctica - #47 | ecosystem: Environmental > Aquatic > Non-marine Saline and Alkaline > Saline | place: Antarctica: Organic Lake...
TCGACGGCGCCTTCGACGGCGTGACTCAAACCCTTGTTCAGAGCATGCATGATGCCTTAAAAACTGCTGTCTGTGTGTGGAGCAATTGTCAGTTTTTGGAGTGAAAAAGTACATGTGGTACAGAGCTGTACAGTCCAGTCAGTTCCGGGTTTCCGGGTTCCGGGTTCCGGGTAATAAAGAGCCGGGGAATTTACTCTTGAATCGGCTCTCAGCCTAGTCTCAGCCCTCCTCAGCTATCGCTTTCGTAGCGAATATTAGTACTATAGTATAAGGAGGAATTTGGTATTTAGTCTGCCCTTGTCTTTCTTTGCACTGGGGGAGTATAATCCATTCTTATGTTTCCATGTGAATGAGCCGAATATTGACCCTAACACTGCCTTATCGTGGAAACCTCTTAACATCCGGAACAGACTTTGTCCACTATAAAATGGGAAATTACCCGGTGGTTATGGTTATGCACTCTTTTACCGTAACAAGTAACATGTTGGTAAGTTTCTTGAAGTCTACGATAGTATTTATGAAGCGCTTATGATACTCTTTAAATTGATGGGGTACATACTTCGTATATGCGCCGCTCATTTGGGTTTCATTATTTGGGGCAATGATGACTTTATCAGGAGGAAAGCACCGATTCAGGAATTTCAGGTAGTTGGTAAATAAGTCCCCTCCTCTGCGGGCATAAACTCTCCTTTTGAGCAGAACTCTCAGAGCACGGAGGAGCATGCCACTTTGGACCGCTAACATCACTTCCATGGCCACTCGGGCATGTGTGCGCCTGATTAGCTCATTAGATTTGTTTTGCGCTGCTTTGCTTTTTATCTCTACCTTTTTTTTAGTCTTCAAATTCAGGCCCCTCGAGGCCTATCTCAAAATAGGAAGGAAACGACACATGTCTCGGAGATCGAGCCCAGCTTTCATTCCGGCCCGCGAGGCTCCGTAGACGCCAACTTAATGTTACCCTGCCTATTGTTTTTACTGAATACAGAGGAGGCAGTGCATTGCGATCGTACACGGCGAGTTATTGTGGAATGCTTTTATGGTCGAGAGAGCACCGAAGCATCATGGCCACGTACATACCTTCCATCGATCAACTTCCTTGGTAGGGCTCGCGGGTGCTAAAGATAAGTTCCCCGTCACCCGCGCAGCAACTGAAATTATGCATGATTACGAAGAAACTATCCACTAATTTCCCCCCTGCTTTGCGGTTTTTTCCTTGTCTCTGTTCATCCTAGTGGGTCTAGGTTCGCAGCTCCTCGATGGGTAAAAGCATCCTAGAGGTGGAGTGGGTTCGACCTCAGACTTGGAGGAGGGGAATTTGGTTCAGGATTAGCGGGGTGAAAACCCCCCACCAAATTCAGATAGCATGCGAGTCTGAGCCTGAGCACAATTGAATCGTTGTTCGACCTCGCTAAGTAACGGCTTCTGGAGCAGAGAAGCACCCTGGTGTTCGTAGGCCTGTAAGAATTCGTGTTTGTGCAGCCTGGAACATTTCAGTCACGTGACCCATACTTCGTTAGCAAGATACCCTGCTGGCGCAGAAAAACAGCCCAGAGATATACCTCGTGGACCTGGGACCTAGGACGTGACACACGAACGAGCACTTAGCCTCGCTGACTTCTTTGGAGGAAAGACGCCAGTTGGTGCCTTAATTGGCCTTCTGGAGCGAAAATTTGCTGGCGCATATTCAGCTCAAGTGCATTATTTATATGCCTCTGTGACTGCTGTGTACTTGCCTTTCTTTGTTTTGGGGGGAGTATTAACTAGACTAGCCAGACTAGATTAGAGCCCCATCTGGGGAGCTCAGGAACAAGCCTGTGTCAAAAACCGTTAGACCCCGCTTCATTTAAGTAATTGAAGTTAGTAATAGATAAGGTTGAATTGTGCTCCCCAAGTGTGATGAGCCATCTACAAATAGCACAAAACTGTGCATTGATGAAACCTCCAGACCAAGTCTGACGGGGCTGGGTGTCCTTTATCGTAATGCAATGCATTTTGATGAGGAACTACCTATGACGTGCTTGCGGAGGACCTAATCTGGAGGTTCTCGTGAAGGGCACTGAGGTTGGGAGGCGTTATGAATGAAGGGTTCCCGGTTTAGATCTCGAAACCTCTGTGTTAGCTCGCATGCCCCATGATTTTGGAGTAGTAGTACATCAGAGCCCAATCGCCAGTCGGATTTGCACTGGAGTACCAACCTATGAACCTATTTGTGGCTTATATGTGCTTCAGGATAACTTGATTATATTGGTATAGGCAGATATGAAGTCGTATTGTGTATCTATGTATAGTGATCTGGGAGAATGAGAAGGAGCTTTGCTTTTCTTCTCTACCTGTTACTGTAGCCTTCTAATTCCGACCCTTCGGGGCTGTCTCAGAAAGATCCAAGTACTGAACTGCACCATGTCAAATGCTCCCCTGTAGCTACAGTTCTGAAACACTGAGCTCTCAACAAGTACAATTTTTTTTGAAAAAATACACAAACACCTAATAACCTCGCTCATCAGTCGCAAATAGTTAGCCGAGTAGCTGGTAGCCTGACGGAACCGTCTGAACATACGTCTTGGTTCATAACTCTTTACGAAACTTTTAATCATGGCCAAGTTCTGTGGTGTTGGCATCGGGATTGGGGTCGCTTGTGTCGATGGCCAAGGACGATTGCTTGTGGGGCGAAGGAAGGGGTCACATGGCTCGGGAACCATCGCATTGCCAGGCGGCCACTTAGAGCTGAACGAGACTTGGGAAGAATGCGCGCGCCGTGAAGTACTCGAAGAAACGGGCTTAACTGTATGCGCTGGCGCAATGCCTCATATTTTTACGTCGAACAGCCGAATGCCAGATGATAAGCATTACGTCACCCTTGTCTTACTTGGTCGCATTCCAGAAGGCGCGGAGCCTCAGAATCTTGAGCCAAATAAATGTGAAGGATGGTCTTATGCTACATGGACTGACCTTCGCGCTTCAAATGACCCCATGTTCTTGCCACTTCGGCACCTGCTAGACAGCGCCGATGCCCCCCTGTGGGCTGTAGCCGAAACTTCTTCTTCGAAGACGAAGCTCTGGCAAAGCTCTGCAACTCACATCGCTGCTGCGCTGGCTGGGGCCGCTGCAGCAGTACTTGTAATGGGCATATCCCGTGGAAACTCGAAGCGTTGAGTTTCTTCCATAAGTCGGTAATAATTTATACTGGCCTCTCTGTCACTTCTTTTCACCTTCAGCTGTTTTACCATTGAGGTTACGGAATGGAGCGCCAATTCAAAAGCTTGGATAAACGCGGAGGTTGCTGGCATTGGTGAAGCGTTATCGCTCATGATTACTTGTTTTTTTTGTGGTAATTGGCAAGAGACAGATGAAAGAAACTGCGATTAAATGATGCACTGATCTGATTTCTTTTAGGAAACGCTCAACCAAGTGGCAGGTCATTTTTGTTCTGGAGGACGCGCAAGTCTTGTCTCTAAACTGAGGTGGCACTGCAGTGGAAACGAGCATTATAACACAGCGAATCCCACTAGATCAGAATGGAAGTCCGTCTTAACGCACGTGCTTTTCAGGCCTCACGAATTTAAGTTTCTATGCTACCTTAAGCCTACCTCCTACCTGGGGTCTCCTGGGTCGTCGGTAGTTTATGTCCATTGCACACTAGTCACTAGGGTCAATAATACATAATATCGCACTGACCGAGGCCCAAGCGGAATTCCTCGTATAAATCAAACACGCAAAAATAAGGAATGTAACATATTGGCGAATTCTATACTCTATACTTGAATCATATCAGAGGCATACAACGACGAACGGCGGTCGGCGGTCGTTGATTTGAGACGGGCCCCGGGGCGGATTTAGAAGGCTAACATGAAGAGCAGAGGAGATAAAAAGCAAGGCAGCTCAAACTACACCTAGGAAGCTAATCAAGAACCCGCAAATCGAAAATTCATTGGCCTCAAGCACGATACTTCTTTATCGGAACTTTAAAGGCGGAGTAGAAGGATACTGCCCCGAAGTACGCGTTATGCGAGGAGGCGATGCGTCTCGGCTGCGCTCCGCGGATCCATCTCGGCTCCGGTCCAGGAGGGGGCTGCGAGCGCCGCTGCTGGCCCCTTTACTTGGGCTTGCAGGTGGAGTGGGGCTCCGCTTGTAGGTATGGACCGCCCTGGGCGGCGGTGGAGCCATAGAATTATGGCTGCTGCTACCAGCAGCAGAATGACTACTGGCAGGCGAAGGCGCCTGGACGGACAAAGACGCAAGCCTGCTCTCAACGCTGCGCGCGGAAGTCAAACCTCTGCTGCTGCCCAGTACATAGCTGTTGCCACCAGGGCTGCTGGCACCACCACCGCTGCTGCTGCTCGTGGAACGCCCGTAGTCGAAGCTGTTCCCGAAGCCGTAGCCAGCGGCAACGCCGCTGCCTCGTGGGGAAGGGCCGGTGGAGCCACGCGCAACGCGGTGGTTGAGCCGCTTGGCCCGGCAGCGCAAGTTGCCGCCTTCGTCAAAGGCAAAGAGCAAGAGGGCCGCGTCGTTGTCTTCGACCCCGGTGTAGTTGCGCGCGCTGAACACCGTGGCCAGGCGGCCCGAGTGCATGAACTTGATCCCGCACGCTACGAACTCGTGGGACCGCACGATGAGCTGCAAACCTTCGCGCTCGCAGAACTCCGCGGTCACGTCCGGCCCAAACTCCGTCACGCCCCCACCTCGAGGAGACCCGTGCACACCCTGTAAAACATAAAGAGCAAAAATCAGGTCATTGGAGCGAGTAATCAACAGCAAGGGTCTCATATCAGCTTAATTTCGTTTCCTAATCATATTATTTCCATGGCTGCCTTTCAATCATTCTTTTTGATGTCACATTGCACAGTTCATAAGTCGGTTTCTAGCCTCCCTTTCTCTTTTAAGTCGGTTTCAAACCTTCTTTTCTCTCGTGGCTCGAAACCTCTCGTTCATCTTTACCTTGTGCGCATCGGCGTCGGAGTGCGTTGGGTCCGACCACAGTGCTTCGGCCACGCAGCGCGGCAACTGGGGGTACCCCGGGGACCCACGCACGAGCTTCCCTGTGGCAGGGTCTGCATGCGCTAGCTCGCGGATAGGGCGCTGCACCGCCGCCAAGTCGGCCACACCCCATCTAGACACACCAAAAGTGGGACAAGTCGAAAAGGGAAAGAGCAAAGAAAAGCGAATGAAAGAATGATGTTTTGAAGATCCAAGGACACGATGCACTGGGTACGACATTACAGGCAATGTACACCACACATGTATCAAAACATCCTCTCCTCTCCTCGTATCGCATGCTCACCTAGGCCCTGGCTCAGGAGCCGCTGCTTGGTTGAAGCTGTGGCGCTGCGAGACGGTTGCCCGGCGGCCCTGAGACCCAATCCCCCCGTGCAGCACGAGCACCGTGCCCTGCACCACGGCGCCCAAGGGCAGCCACTCAAAGGCGTCTGAGACGGACTCGTAGACTGATAGACCTCGGTCGGGGAGGCGAGGAAAACGACCAACGGCGCCGTGCGCACCTACCACCTGAGAGAGAGAGAGGTGATGGTCATGGTGGGTCAAAGAAGACGAGGCAGAGTTTGGTATGAGCAGAGAAGACAGATAGAGAGATAGAGGAGACCACTTGAGCAAGCAATAACCCACACATACAAACAAAGACAGTCACAAGACAAAAGGCAGCAGAACCACTTTAACTCAATATGAAGAATACGTTTCAGAATGGAATGCGGTGTTTAAATGTGCTTCAGATAAGCTCATCAGGGAAGAACAAGACCAATGAACCTCCCAATATGATTACATACCTGAGCTTTGAAAGCCAGAGGGCCGTAGTACGCGTCCTCGTTGCAGGACCGAAACTCGTGATTCCCGCGAAGAAGCCAAATCCGGCTCGGGTACAGGCACTTGAGCGCAAAGAGCACCGCGATGACCTGAAGACATTTAAGAAAGAGGGCGCCATAGCATAGGTAGACAGTAAAGAAAAAAAGAAGGGACGAGAAAATTTAAAGTGAAAATGAAACGAAAAATGAAAGGAGAAGTAATGAGAAATGCTCGGTATTACTAGGGTGCATTGTTCGACAAGAAAACGCATGAAGCACTTCCCTGGTACCTCGAGCTGGTGCGCACCCCGATCCACGAAGTCGCCGTTGAACACGTACGACACCGACTCCACGTCACCTCCTCGGTGAGAAGGAAACCCGTGGTGCGCAAACAAGAGCAGCAAATCCCGGAGCTGGCCTGATGATGTGTGTTTTTTAAAGCAAGGTAAAGGTGGAGACGATGAAAAGAAAGCAGTAAGCATTAGCATTGCCAGTACTTTGAAGATGTTCACAAAGTGATATCATAACCGCCAAATATAATCATGAAGTCCACTACACAATTATGAAGAGAGAAAAAAAACTGAAGTCTAGCTTTTAGCACACCACCGCGCGCTTACAATACCGTGGATGTCTCCGAACACTTTGGCGGGTGCCCCCACGCGCACCACGGTGGGCTGGGTCTGCAGCAAGCGCTTCGTTTCTGCGGCCAAGCACAGCAACTGCTGGGACTGCTCGTGCGCGCTGGCGGTGCCCAGGAGCTCGGCCAACGCGCAGTCTTTGGAGCCCGCCGGCCGCCAGGTGCCGTCGTCGACGTCGGGCGCACCGAGGCATGACGTGGCAAGCCGCTGCGGAGAAGGAACAACGACATGAGAAAATAAAACATTTTTTGGGCGCATCAGGGGATGCAAGAGAGATTATGAGCCAGTCCAAGTCAAGGCCGTTCACGGCAGCTAATGACGAGTGAAATAGATTTGGATAAGTGGAAGTTGAAATACCTGAGCAGCGTCAACGACGCCTTGCGCAGTGGCATGCTCCAGTGAACCCCGCGCTGAAGCTGCGGCACCTCGCCAATCCGCCTGTACAAAAAGCAACGTTATCACTACGCTGACATAAGATAACAGATTTGACAAAATTGACAGGTGACAAGTACATCGACTATCCAAGTATACTTGATAGGACCACTACGTAGTACGTCAATGCGTCGATAATCTTGATTTCATTCACAAGAAGAATCATTGCCTGAGTGCGAAGGCCCTCGTCGAGCACGAGTGCTTCGTTCATCGCGTCTGGCACCCCAGCCGGCACTGAAATCTGCCGGGACATGGGACCTGGAGGCTTTATCAAACCAATGCTGCTACCACCGCTGGGGCGTTTCGCGAGGCTTCCACCACTGCCAGGAGGAGACAGCAGCTGCGACGAGGACGGTGGCGCGGCTGAATGGCCCATCACAGCCAACGGAGCAGAAGAGTTCGTCACAGCGCGGGGGTCGAGCACCACGTTGGGCTTCGAATGGCTGCTGGTACCCAAGGATGAGCCGTTGTAGTCGTTGCTGCCGCTGTCGTCGCTCAAGAGGGCGTCCCTTTGGTCGTTGATGATATTGAGGCAGCGCAGCGGCACAACAGTCAATAAAGAGTGTGAGGCTCGAAGGATGACATAGTAAACGTGTGTGAGAGGGAGACTGAGATAATGGTAGATGAGGTGCAAGATGACGGAAGGAGCGAGTGAGCATCGTTACTCAAGTACGTAGACAAGGGCAAAAATTGACGTTTTACCTCGTCCGTAGGCGCGCTTGGCCGAGGCTCCCAGAGAAAGCTGCTTCCTGAATCAGGGACGAGTTTTTTAAGGAAAGAATCAAAAGACTTTCAAAAGCACTTGTAGACGGTTCCCTTGAAGATGAAAACAACTTTGGGCTTTCTCTTCACGCCTAGAGAAGAAGCAGCACCAGTAACGCATCGTCGCGGAGGTACCTCTTACCTTGAATTGCTCGAAAGACATGTCTCCGTTCTCAGGCCACTGGAGCGACGCCAGGGTGTCTGCAACGCTAGACGGCCGCGATGCCAAGTGAGCCACCAGCTGTTGCCGCCCTATGGGGCCCAAAGTCGACTTCAACGGACCCGTGAAGCGAAAGAATAAAGTCCGGCAACGCATCTCCGCCAGCTGTGAATGAAGCGTGCCGAAATTCGACGAACGGAATGCGGAATGAGATGCGTAATTCACAGGATGTTTTTTGTGATTGTATTTTACATCTACTATTGCCAAAAGCCAAGTAAAATTTCCATCTCAGGCATCTGGTAAAGTGGGCACGCGCCTACCTCGGAAATGTTGCTGTCTCGTTCAGAGCTGAACGTCACGAGCGCGCGGCGCATGAGCGCAAACTCATGAGCATTGAGCCGCCCTGACCCGTCCACGTCACAAGCTCGAAACGCCGAGCTAGCCTAGAATTAATCATGTTTTCAAAGTCAGATAAGGGACGTGATATAACTGTATCTTGGAAAAGTGCTTCAGGGAAGAAATAAATGAAAATTACTCTAGCTAGCAGTCCATGTGTCTCCAAAACCTTAAGAGCTGCATTCGCACAAGCGGAGCATTGTTTCAATTAGTTGAAAGGTTATGTGCTGCTTCATAACTCGATGAGAAAAAAAAAAGCACTCACCATTTGTGCGTCGAGTTTGAAGTGCTGCGTCGCAAAAGCCACAAACTCTGCCTCAGTCATAACCTAGGAACACATCGGAGATTACCAGTGGAGAACCGAATTGAACATCTACTATGCCTATGAGAAAAAGCCGAGAAATATAACGGTATATCCACATATTCTCACCTTTTCTTGGCCATCGGGCGACAAAAGATTGGAGCCGCGCATAAACATAGCCTTTGACTCATTGTACTCTTCGGAGGGACGACCTGTCCAGAAATTCAAATGAAATAAGAAATGAGAATACTGTAATACTGCGAGTGATCTTTACGATCTCATCGCTAATTAAGCTTCATACCGTCTGCTAGCTTCAGTCCAGTCCTTATAAGGAGTTCGTTTTGAGACTTCTCGGGCGAAAAAGGTAACGGAGTGCGCTCGGCGAGAGCATTCGGTGTCGTGGTCATCTTGTCTAAGGATCGTAACCACGAACAAGGACAATCTCAACTCCAGTTTCAATTACAATGAGTAAATGCTTCTGTTCAATGCTTTATTAAAGCTTCTCTGGTCTTAAAATCTGGCAGACCGGGCCAATTCAACCTCGATGCAGCTCCTAGCCTGGGCTGTGATAGACGAAGGACGATAGAAGCAGATAGAAGATTATTTCCCACACAAGTGGATGATGATGTTGTGTCAATGATTTTGAAATCACCAACCAGGACTTACACCCCTACGGGTGTGCCCCTACGGGGTACGGGTTACTGTATGGAATCCCCTGTCACATGCACCATCATTCATCACTACCGTAAGTTCAGATTTACAGATACAGCCAGAGGTGATTCTTCCGAGATACAAGCGATGCTGAAGTATACATGGCGATGAGCGGCCAGTCTTTCCCTTCGGAATTCTATGAGAACGGGATTTCTTAATTCCCTTCCGTGAACCTCCACCCTAGGTTACGATTTACGCCGTAAATTACGCGTAAATTACGCGGGGAAGTAATTTTTACCAACCAGACGTAAATTACGTCACAAAATCCCGCTTATACGGCAGTGACGTCACAGTAGAATATCCCTGACTCCATAAGATGTAACTCATCAGCACGACAACTCTTCGTGGTGGACTCTTTTGAACGGCACCCATGCCGGCAAAGCGTGGCACTTCCCTCTGGGCAGAGACCACGCCCATCACGAAGGATATTTCAAAAGAAGGGCAAATCGCACACAAGCAGAAAGGCTAGTGAAGTAAGAAGTAGGGAATCGAGTTCGGAAGGGAAAAGTATCACCTAAGAATTCCAAAAGAAAAATGGAAAGAGATGGAGTGGGACAAGCAAAGCAGCAATCGCGAGTTTGGTGCGCTGAGCAATCCAAACAAAACTTTTTGTGGTTGGTTTCAAGCGGCTTGGTCATTCGCCATTCTGGTCCAGCTCGCAGCTCCTGAATTCTTATCGTTTTTCGTCTTCGTCTTCTCTTTTCGTCTTGGCTCTGCGCCTAACTGCGGTTTCTGGCTCATCATTTGCTCAGCAGCCTCACGCAGACCACGCCGCTACTACTCCAGCTGTGCGGCCAAGGCTATCGTTCCAGACCTTACTGCTTGCTGGAATAGTGCGCTTTGCTCATTCAGTAACACAGCAGCGCGAGCTATTATTGAGTGGGCTAAGTCACCGAGCACTAAGAACGAAATGGGCAGTGCCGCTGGCGCTTCGTTTGAGCCGACTAGGAATTGGCGGGGGATGTACTCCGGGGTATTGGTATTTAGTAATTTCACATTTCACCTAGCAGCTGGAATATAGAATATAGAATCCTGCCAAACTCCGAACTCAGAACCAAGATTTCCTTTGGCGCAAGCCCCAAATGAGGACTGGGGTCAGAAGGGCGGGGGCTTATAGGAAACATTCAAAGCAGTAAATCTAATACTTGAAGCTAGAAGAGGAGAAGAGGAGCTAACCAGGCACACGTTCCCATGAACTACCTTATACCATTTGGCGATTAACGAGCACAAACATTAGACACAGTCCAAATTGAATAGGCAAGGCAATCATTAATTCAATAAGCTACTGGTTTTGAGAAGTATGTGCATGTAAACCGACAGATAGATACTTCGAATGTCGGGTAGCTAAAGCTGGAGTGACCAGGATTTCTAGTACTTAGGATTCCTGGGAAGCCCCGTTACTTTGAGAGAGGTCCGTCGGGAGAAATATAGGCGGCCAAGTCGCCTTAGAACGATTTTCTTCTTTCTTCTTTAGCGCCTGTTTCCGGGATTTACGAAAACAACGAGAAATGAGAGTGACTCGACGAAATACGTTCACACAGGTTTTTCATTTTGCAAATACGCACAAATATCACTAGGTCGTACAGCTTTATGCCTTGGAAGCAGTAATGCGGACGCAGTAACGAAAAGAACCATCTTAAAGCGTACTGAAATAATACCTGTTGCCTCTTGGCAAGTCGACTGTAGCGCTCAAGCACGGCCGCTTCTCGTGCCACTTCTGCAAGCACATTGGCTTCTGACTGCTCCAATATCAAGGCCCCTGGTAGCACATGGCTTCTCTTCAAAAAATTGCTTCGAGTCTCGTCGTCGTTTTTGTCATCACATTCGTCCAGTGCAACCCAGGAGGACGACACCGAGTTGCGTTGTGCGCGATGGCGAAGCTTAGCCGTTCGCTGGTTGTTTTGGCGCACAACACTGGCGCGTTTTGCTTCTAAACGCCTCAACTCCACGTCATAAGCACGGAAGTCTCTGGTGGTGCTGCTGGTACCACCCGAGCCGGAAACGCTGAACTTACAACTGGTGCTGGTGCTGGTGCTGCTGTTAGTAGTTCCGCTGAGGCTACTGCGACCGGCCTCCACAGGCACCCAGAGAAAACCGAATTGGTTGCGGCTGTTGCTGCTGCTGCATCCGCGGTCCCTGCCCACCGGCAAATGTGCGCCGTGCGCCCAAGCAGGCGTTACGGCTCCTCCGCGTGCTACTGCTACGCTCACAGGGGTCGTTTCTCCAAGGTCAGCCGACCTCTGAGCTGCTGCTGCTGCTGCTGCTGCAGCCTTGGTTGCTACTTCTTCCTCCTTTTGCATGGCCTCGGTGACGGTAGAGGCATCAATTAGCCCTGCCAAGTATAGCTCCGCCGTTGCGCGCAAGTCCTTGGACTTGAAGGTGCGGCACTTCTGGCGCAAGGCTTGCGCTTCTAGGGCAAAAGTCTCCGTGAGTGGCGGCACCGCTGCCAACGGCGTGGCTTCTTCCTCTTCTTGCATCGATGACATATCATGAGAAGAAGTGGTAGCCGCCGAAGATTCTGGCGGTACTCGGATGAGAGCTGATAAAAGCCGAGCCGCTACGCTGTTTCCTGAAGCAAAGGCACTGCGACTCTCATTGCTAGGCATCGCGTTTTGCTCTTCCATTATTCCCTGAATGGCAGGGTTTGACGTCGGCGCCTCTATGTAACCTTCTTCATGGTAAACCTCAGCGTTTTGGCCGCTCGTAGGAGCTCCCTCGCCGAATGTCGTGCGAGCACGATTGTTCAAGCCCTCACGATCTTGCTCTGCACCCTCACCGTCTTTGGTGTTCTCTCCAGTTTGAGCAGGAGCCTCTGAAGAATCTGCGCTACCAGAATGCAGCCGCTTTCCACTTCCTTTTCCGCTCAAGATTCCAGGAAAGACCTTACCCCTAGCGCTGGTGCTTGTGCTGCCGTGGCGGTCGTAAATATCACACCTGCTGGTTGCCGCAGGTGCAAGATAGTCATCCTTCGTCATGACCCATTCCAAATGCGCTTGCGTTGCTCGCTCAATGTCACCCGGTCCCGCAAGCGGCGCTGTGCCATTCGAATAGGCGTTGGAGTACGTGTGGTCTTTCTTGAAAGAGTTCGCTGCACGGTCTGAAAGGGTGGTAGGAATCAGCCCACCATTCGTGGAGTCCGCTTGCTCATCCACCGGCCATGATACGTAATCCCCCGTAGCGCAACGCTCCGGCGCAAATTCCGCCAGGTCAGGAGCGAGGGCAGATGCCAGGACAGGCGCCACTTCAGAGGGCCTTAAAGGAGGGACTTCCTCTCCTGAAACTGCTGAAACCGTTGTCCTTTCTCCGTGCTCGCTCGAGGTGGCAGCAGCAGGAGTCGTGGTAAAAGCAACACTTGCAGCTCGAGAGCGCGATTTCCCTTCAGCAGCAGGTGAAGCCAGCTTCGCGCGGCGAGCGAGGCCTTTGGACAGCGGTTCGAGGTCTCCTCGCGCAGTTAGCCAAGGCCACAAGCGGCTTGCTACCGGCACTTCGTCCCTGCCAAACACCTCGGATTCGTCGGGCAGAAAATGCTGCGCTTCCTCTTCATCTTGAGCGGCCGCTTGCCGTTGGAAAAAGAGTGCACTGTCTCTAGAGTCGCCACCCAAGTCGTCGAAAGAGCCGTCCAGGCCTGCTTGCAAACCGCTTCCACCACTGTCGACTCCGTTCGCCTCCCCGTTCCCGTCAGCAGCGCTTCGCAGTTGATTCGCTTTGCGTTCAGCTCGGCGGTTGGCGTCTTTTTGCCGCCGGTACTGCCGCCGCTGCTCTTTCTTTTCAAAAGCTAGCATTCGGCCCTAGAAATTAGAGGCCAGAACAAGGTCAGAAGGCTGTTTAATTGCATCGGGTAATAACGAGGAGTTGACCGAAAAATGTTCGAGGTGCAATATACAAAACGTGTGCACGTAATATCAAAGAAGTCCTTTGCGCGTGCTAACCTTAAGGGCTGCCACTAGAGGCTGTGCGTCAGCATGTTCATGAAAATTCGGGATTCCAGAGCCACGCAGCCGGACGACAATGGTGCGAGCATCGCTACCTGGAGCACCACCACCAGTGCCATAGCCAGCTCCCTCGTTGCCACCTGTTGGAGCACTGCTGGCGTCGTCTTCACTCCCTTTGCGGGCAAGCAAGGTCTGCAGGGCCGACATTTTTCCTTTGCCTCGGAAACCTTTTGCGGCGCCCTCGCGGCTTCCCTTCCCTGAGCCTTCCGCACCACCAATGCCCAGGCCACTGCCTGAAAAACCAGCGGCCGCGTACAGGTCTTCGAGCCCTTCAAGGGGTTCTTCGGATTGGCCTTTCTTGAGCTGCTGCTGATGCATGAGGGTGGCTAGGCTCTTTCCTGAAGGGGCCCCATGGGATGAAAGCTCGCCACTAGGCTCAATAGAGTTGACTCCAATGAACGAATTGTTTGCGTCGTCGTCAATTGAAAATGCATCCAAGTCCTCGAACAAAACTCCATCGGAAGAATCTTTGCGCAGCACTTCTTTGCCGTGACGCGCCACATCTCGCGGTGGCACAGCTGTCGCACTTCGATCTGAGACGCTGCTGCTGCTCCTCGCTCGGCTGAAGACATCCGACGCACCCAGGCTGTTTGAGTCTACGACGCTTTCGAGGCGGTGTTCCATTAGCATACGCTATGGAAATACCAACAAGTAATTCGACAAAGGTTGAGACAATGATTGGAATCGACAAAAAGGGAGACGAGGAATTAGAGATATGAATCTCTGTCAAAGAATTCGTTGTCGTACCCTGCGTGTAACAACCCTCCGAATAACAAGGAGTTCTGCGACAAGCTCAGAGCGCTTATCTGTGCTGGCCAGCATTGCTTTGATCCCCGCACTGAGAGTGCATACATAGAAATGAACAAGCAAGTAAAACAATTGAGAACATACAGAAAAATCTTAGGGTGCAGAATCATGCATCGAATCTCACTTCGTGCCCGCTTCTCGGAGGTAGGCCATTTCCGGGCCAATCACTTCTGCTAAGCTCATATGGCCTCAAGCTAGAACGAACAGCGGCGGAATAATAGGTTGGGATAATAGGTTGGGGCAATCGAATTTCTGTAGAAGTACACGCGGCTGAAATTCAGGTATTCAATTAAACGGGGTTCCCAATGCTGGAAAGAAGCTAAACTCTCATTAGTGCCAAGGGTATCTCATGGATACCCCTTGTTAGTTTGCGCAGTTAATACTACTGTAACTTGTAGTCGTAGACGTCGTAAATTTGCACCTTCCAAACTCCTAGGGCCTGCAGCTTCCTCGCCTTCCTGCTGGGTACTTACAGAAGTATAGATATAGGCTCCAGTAGTTCACTAAACAGTAGACGCTGAGTGTTGGGCGCGTGGGTGCTTAGATCAACGCTCCGTGACATACAGTATATTATAGGCATTCTTTCTGAAGGTGAGACGGAGACAAGATAATTCTGATTATCGGAATTATAATATTGCCTGAGTTTAGTGACTTTTAAACCCCCTGTATTGGCCAAAAGATCGCCTCTCTTGCAGGGGCTTGCAGGGGCTTGCAGTGGTTTCCCTTTGTCTTCCTCGTCATCCGGAGCCGTTCGCATCCATCCACAACACCACAGCGAGGATCGCACTTCATTCTCGAGCGTGGCGTCGTTGGTGGAGACAATGATTAAGATTGGTTTTAAGCTCTCAATCATCTTTGTTGTGAATTTTGCATCGCTTGCGCGAGCTGAAGGAGGAGATATTGTGCCTGAGTGGATCGAGGATGGTGGGTGGATCATCCTTATACTCGCATGTCTTGCCATGTTTTACGGCCTCGCAACCGTGGTTGAGGAATTTTTCGTGCCCGCTCTGAACACGGTTAGTCTTTGATAACAGCTATCTTATTTGCGCTTCTACCGACCTGCGCATGCATGTGTGATTTGTGCCACTGCGCCAACCTTTTTGGGTGTCACGCCCGCATCCGGTCTCCGGCGGCATTCACGGTGTCCATAACCTATCTTCTCTTGCGAATTTTCCCTCGCCAGTTCTGCACCACGTACAAGATTCCTGACGATGTTGCGGGCGCCACTTTCATGGCTGCGGCTGCATCCTCGCCGGAAATGTTCGCCGCGTTCATTTCGTTGTTCATTACGCACTCCGCCCTTGGCGTTGGCACCATCATTGGCAGCGAACTTTTCAACCACCTCATGATCACGGCAGGTTCGATTTACTACTCCAAAGGTGGCAACATTCAGTGCGACTGGCGGCTCGTGGGTCGGGAGTCATTCTTCTACTTGTTGGCCATGGCCCTTCTGGTGAATTATATACCTCTGCGTGGGGGGTGGTTAGAGAAGAGTCGGCTTGTTTTGAGATAGTTACAGAACTCAGTGTTTTCTGGCTTTCTTTTTTATTACCTAGCTGCTCCTGCATCCTCCTTGTCTTGTCCTTAATGATCAGTGTTGGTGCCTTCTGGAGACGTCAGCGAACAGCGATGAATGCCAAGGCTACCTTGACAATGCACCACTCGTAGGGCCGGCTGGCGACCCTAATTATGGGTCAAAACTTGCTGACCTCAGGGAATCTGGCTGCATTTGCGTGTACTGGTATCACCCTACAGTGCTAGTGCTTGGGTACCTGTCCTACGCGCTTACCTGCGCCTTTTACCAGAAAATCATGGCGTCGTTTTGCCCTGGCAATACGAAGAGCCCCGCCGCATTGGAAGACGACTGGAAAAAGGTGAGTTCTTCAAAAATAACCTCTTTACTGGTGCCAAAACCATGAATTGTGTGCCTACTTAATACCACTGTCTGGAGAGGTCTGCTGAAGAAAGTACCATGTTTTTATTGGAGGTAAGAGGTAATTGAAGCAAGCGTTATACCCCACTTACCTTCCAACCTCGGATTTCTCTGTTGTTGCTTCTCTTGGGGTGTAGAAAAAGGCTGAAAATGGATTTGAAGATCCCGGTGACAACGGCTTGCGGTCGTCGCATTCGGTGTTCAGCCAGCCTATTGAGAACTTTGCCTCCAACGCCCCCAGTGGCGTGCGCGATTCTCGGGCCGAGTCCGCCGCGCAGCACATGGAGAACCCCATGGGCGCACCTCAAGGCATGTCTAAGATGAGCGTATCCGACACGGAAGCAGACATGTACGGCAACTCGGAACGGGTGACGCGCGCCCGAGCGTTCACCACCTCGGTGGGCACGACGCTGATGCAGAATTTGGCCCCCGCGCATCTGGCGGAAGGGGCCACGGCAGACCTTTACCAAGTGATTACCGAGGGCCCCGACTCCTTTTCGTGCTACCTGTGGAAAAAATCGCAGTACTACTCCAAGATTCCAAACCACCCCAAGGCGTGGCCGCTGCGGTGGTGCATTATTGATTCCAACGGCTTCCGTTCTTCGCGATCCCGCGGCCTTACGCGAGGCACCAAGGCCATGGACCTCTTCAACGCGTTCGCGGTACGTGACTGATGCAAGGATAGACCTACACAAAATTGCCTCTTCCTTTCGTTTTTTTTGGGCAATTTGCAATATATCGTCCTGATGGCGCCATGATAATCAAGCACACGTTCAAATGCTTGTTCATGATGTCGAAAAATTGTTCATTAGTTGGACACGAATCAATGCCCTTCTATGTCGATGGCATTTGTTCATGTATTCCCAGGTGGACATCGTCGACGAAGACCGTTGCCTCATCAAGATTTCCGCACCACGTGGCTCGTTTTTGCTCCAAGCACCGTCCGCTGATATCCTTCACCAGCTTCACCAGCGCCTCACCAGCAAAATGGCCGAGTACAAAACCATGTCAACTGCCGCGCGTAAAGCAATGCGCCAAGCCTCTCTGAAGGACCCTTCCAACGTGGACGTCAAGTCCTTTGCAAGCATGAGCGAGACAGTCGAAGAAGGGTTCGAGCATGCTACTGAAGAACACGACGAGGCAAGTTGTCAGAGAAAGAGATGGCAATGGTCGCAGAGCAAAAAAAAATACAAGCAAATTATCATAACTTCCGCTTAATTCCGGTTATATTCATTACTTTGGTTAAATACGGCATTGCGATTGTCGCATTACTCACAGTGCCATGCCACACCAATTTATGTCCTCCTATTTGATATTGTTCTTCTGCATTTGTCGCCATCCAGGATCACGAAGATATGCTGGCGTGGCCGACCTCGAATGCGTGGGTGCCTTGGCACCTCCTCGTGCTGCCCGTCAAGATCATGCTGCACTACACTGTTGCCGACGTGCGAAAGCCCGGCGACGAGCACAAGTACATTCAATCCATGCTCATGTCCGTGTTTTACCTTGCCTTGTTTTCGTTCATCATGACCGAAAGCATGGGCTTGTTGGGGCCACTCATTGGCATCGACGACTTCATCATGGGCATCGTGTTCGCCGCAGCGGGAACGTCGTTCCCGAACGTGTTTGCGTCCATGGTGGTCGCACGTCAAGGCATGGGCAATGCAGCCATCTCGAACGCGCTCGGGGGCAACGTGTTCAATATCTTTATGGGCCTGGGCTTGCCTTGGATATTCTACATAATCATTCCTGGTAAAACATGAGGTTATCTTCGTTCAGCTCATCTATACCATGCCGATTGAATGTATTGCTAAAAAACTTCGAATGCATCGCTTCAAGATATCTTTCTCTCTTGACGGTGATCTGCGTTGTACGATTGTCACAGGCCAGGAATATGTGGATTACGACAACTACGTATACTACGGCCTCTCCAGGGGCGGCATTCTGTTCCCACTTTTGCTCTTGGTCATTGTGCTTGTGGCCTTCATTGCGCTCCTCATCAGCACGGGCTGGAACCTTTACACGTAATTAAAGCCATGTCTCCTTTTAATTATTTGCTTCATTGTTAGACGCCTCAAGTGTATTTCCTTTGCGAATTTAGCTTGAGTTCTTGTATTTTTGTATGATGTCAAAGTTCTTCAATCTAAGCTCTATTAATGTTGTCTTTCCAGATCATTCTTCCATCTTTATTATTGATTCCCTGAGCGTTTTCAAATTTGCCAATGCATCTATCAAATGAACACCAAGTCTGTTTAAAGCTATTTTTTGGGCTTGCACGTTGATTAGTTTTTTTTTCCCTCATTATTTGATAGACCCAGCGCTAAATCTGAATTGCTTCTCCATTGCACCTATCCGCTATCTGCTGAACAGATCTCACGCCCATACCGCCATCGTCCTCTACGGTTGCTTTTTGGTATACGTCTTAACTACGCAATTGGAAGTCCCTGCCCTTGGGTAATTTGCCAAGTACGAACTTGAACGTCTTCGATCTACCGAGCAAATTTAATCCAAGCGGCATTACACCCACTGCCGCTAAGGTATTGCGAGGCAGTGGCATGTCTCATTGGCATCGCAGTCACCGCAGTTTACGTCACTGGGTACATTCTGGAAGATTACAGAAATTTATTTCGACAAGTCAAACGGATGTCACTGCCCAATGTTTCAACCCGGTCTTGCGAGGTGCAGGGGTCTAATGGCGTAAGCTTCTAGTCAGTGTCAGTGGACAGAGTTTTCATCTAGTTCCCGTTTATTAGTAACGAAGAAGAGCGGCCAGTCTCTTCTAAGAAGTCAGAGTCCTTCTGGCTTATAGAAAAGCCGCCGTGCTAGGTTCGGTTTCCCGCGGGAAATTCCGCGGAATTCCCGCGGAAAGCGGAAAAGGGAAATTTTTACCAATCAGACGTGATTTTCGCGACGGGAATTTAGCAGTGACTTTATGACCACGGCACGGAAATACCGCGGAAAACCCGACAACCCGCGGAAATCCCACGTGAAGTGAAATTTTTAGCCATCGCGCAGGAATTCCGCGGAAACGGGAATCTCACCCCTGCCGCCGTGGCTTGTAGTTCAAAGTTCGAGGCCGTGAGGTCGTGCTCTATTCATTTTAAATGAATTTCTAATCTTCATACTGGAATTGCCAGAAATTTGTTGAAGGAGAAGGAGGGGGATCTCCCGGCCTCTGGTCTCCTGCTCTCCTGCATTGAGGCTAAATAGAATCCGCCGTCTGCAGACCACTGCAGACGGGGAGTTGAACTGGAAGTGAGAGCTTAGGGTCTGAGAATTGGGCAAGCTAAGGCCCCGGTAATTGGTATTCGATTATTAATCATACTTCACTGACGTCATTGACAGCCCATTTCCCATGGAAATAGTATACTGGGCTCGGCATATTTGCATCAGCTGCTGATGTTGTTAGATTAGATTAGATTATACTCCCCCAGTGTAAAGAAAGACAAGGGCAGAAATAACACGCTCTCAGAGGTGATCTGTATTTGCACTTGTGGCATGTATCTGCGCGTTCCAGAAGGCTCTATCTGG
>Ga0307931_1000929_pt1 | contig 19455 bp, 17 predicted proteins | sample OrgLakmetageno47_FD_201816 | JGI IMG/M metagenome (GOLD analysis project Ga0307931, IMG submission 201816) | Saline water microbial communities from Organic Lake, Antarctica - #47 | ecosystem: Environmental > Aquatic > Non-marine Saline and Alkaline > Saline | place: Antarctica: Organic Lake...
GGATTTTGGGCAAAATCAAAGCAAACCAGACAGCCACAGCTTGTAAAATATTACAAAATCAAAGCAAGCCAGACAGCCACAGCTTGTGAAACATGACCATTGAAAAAGGCCAAGAACGAAGCTAAGCGCTGCAACTAAACTACTGATGAATGAGCTGCTTGGGAAAAATTCTACGCGGCAAGAAGAATACCTTGGGAGCTTGGGAAAACCGGCTGCTAGCTAGCTAGAGCCTGCTACTGTAGGATGCTGCAGCGCTGCAGCTAACTGCTAACTGTTCTGCAGAGCATTAAGTCATTAAGTCTATATTATTACTGTATACTGCAGAGCATAAACAGAGCTTGTTGACCAATGAAAACGCGGAAAAATAGGTAAGTAGACCGCGGGACGGTCCCCTGCTAGGCTCTTGCTTTTCTTGCTTCTTGTTCGAGTTGTCTAAGAGTCATTTTTCAAACACTTCGTGTTGCAGCGCAACGGCGCAACAATGGCCCGAATGAAGGCGTTGTTTACGGACGTCGACCTTTTTACGGTGTCGATTCGACCGGAACTGCCGAAAACCGGCCGAGCCGTGACGGCAGAGACACAAACCACACCTATAGGTGCTCGAGATGTCGGGACATCGGTCGCTGTGGCAGTCGAGATGGGTTCGCAGACAGAAACACAGACCAGTAGCCAAACGACAACTAGCAGCGGAGATGAGGGCAAGGAATCCGACATTGGCGATGTAGTCAAAGAGAAGGCGGACGCTGAATCAGCGATAGCGATGCGACGCTTAGCGCCCAGCATGCTAGCTGAGCTGTCACGCAGCGCAGACAGTACTGCGCTTCAAGGTTACCCCCCACCTCCCCTTGCTAGCGCCAGCAACAGCGGCAGCGGAAGTGCGTTCTCTCACCACTGCACCCTGAAGCCTCCAGCGGGGTCGCTAGCGGCCCGGCAGCGCCTGCAGTGCACGGGCGTTGGCTGGAACGCGGGCGGCACTGTGGTGTGCGCTAGCTTCGGTAATTTAGCCACGTCCGGGTGGTGCTTGCAAGGTGGAAGCTTGTGCGCGTGGCCTGTGTTTCGGCGGGGTTTTGATGCCACGAGTGCCCCAGAAGTAGTGCTGGAGCATTCGTCGTGCCTCATGTCTCTTGCGTGCCACCCCGCTCAACCCAGCCTCGTGGCTTGCGGCTCATTCAACGGCGAAGTGCTCTTGTTTGACCTCAGCATCGCTACAAAAAGCCACCACCGCAATAGCGCAGCTCAAGCAGCAAGTTTGAGTGATGATGGCAGTAGCAGCGAAAGCAAGGAGGCAGATAGCAGTAGTGGGAGCGATCTAGCAAGCAAAGGCGATTCGGACGACCCGCTCGTGTTTGCGTCGAAGGTGAGTGGATGTGTGGAGAACAACACGTACAGCGAGTGCAAAGTTGCATTCAAAGGATTTGATAGCTATCCACACCCTTTTCTACAGAGCGCTATTTGTATGTTTCTCTCTCTATTTCAAACAAGTGACTTACAAATACCTTGATGCATGCACTAACTACACGTACATGTGCCAATTCTTGTACGAAAGGTGGACGACTACTTCCACCGAGAACCCGTGCGGTGCGTGACCTGGGTGTGGGACCCTGCCTCCAAAGCCCACGCGCTGTGCTCGGTCTCTGCCGACGGGAAAGCTCTAATTTGGCACCTGAAGCACGGCCTCAAGCACCCGAGCCGAGGCACGCAACTGTCCTTGCTCGCGCCCGTGAGTCATTCGGCCGCTGCTTCTTCCTCGTCCTCTGGTCTCGCTGGCAGCAGCCGAAGCAGCAAGGGAGGCTACGAAAGCGGCCGCGACAGCAGTGGTGTCGGAGAAAGAGGTCTAAGCGGCCTGGATTTGGGGGTCCACGGGGGTATGTGCGTGGCGTTTGCGGGCGTGTCCTCTGCCAATGGAGGCACGGTGGCGCCGTCACTGCAAACTGCTACGGTAACACATATCCCTCTCACTTGAGAGTGTAGTGCCTATTTGCATACTGAATGTAACAATCTTTGTAGTTCTTTCCATCCTACCTTTCTTTCTCTCGCTGACACTTTTGTTCTTAATTCCGATGACTCGTGGGGGTGTTTCAGATGGTCATAGGCTCCGAAGCAGGCGCTCTCTTAGCCTGGCCTCCTAGCCCACCCATCAATGTCAATGAAACTTTACGAGCTTTGAACAGTAACAGCAATAATAGTGACGGCAGTTCATCCGGGTCGTCTTGTGAGTGGGATGCGGATGCCGCGATGCTGTTGGCGGGGATTGGAAACTCATCTGCGCGAAGTGCTGTGCAGACCCACGTAGAGCAGGTTGGTTCCCTCTTTGTAAAATACAGAACACATCTAGACGCAACATTCGCGAGCATTTAAGCAAAAGCACCTCCGTCATTATTGTTTCATGTCATTCATTTGGTCTCTCTTCCTTTCTATCTTTACATGTACCCTTCATCTACCACCAATGACCAATTCAGTGGGCGAAGAGCAGAGTCGGCTACGGGCGGTTGGACCCAAGTGCGGTATTTGCGGCCAAGCCTGACCCCTCGATGCTCTTCGGTATCAGATAATAGGAGGAGGAGGAGTCATAAAAAAAGAAAGAAATGGATGCATAGCAGAGAGAATTCCTGCCGCACCGCACATGTTGCTTCTTCTGTTATGTCTCTTTCAATTTTCGGGGCGTGCGTCTGTGCAGGATCTTCAACTTGCTTCATTTTGATTTAGTCTGTACGTTACTTTTTTGTAAATCAATTGCTGAGGAGCTTCACTTCTTTTTTTTTTTGCTGGTTTCTGCTGTTTATGTAGGCGGTAGCAGCAGCGGTGGCAGTCGCTTGAAGTTTGAGCCTCACGCAGGCCCCGTGCTAGGCGTAGCCGCTTCTCCCTTTCATCGGCTCTTGTTTGTCAGCGCCGGCGCCGACGGTGCCCTTCGCCTGTCGTCTTTGCTGCAACCCAAACCATTGTGCGACTTCGACACGACCTGCGCTGCGCCTGGGAAAGGTCAGAGAAAGATATCACAGAAAGATATTCGATAGCTTGGTCCTTTTCTTTGGATGTCGTCATCGAATATCCCTCAGTTCCTTCACTTTGATCGTTCTTGCTTCCCCGTTCTTTAAAATCATGCTGACTTCATACTCCTTTTCCTCCATCGGATCTGTTCTAATCTAAATATACTCTCCCCTGTTTCTTCCTTTTTCTTTGATCAAACAAAAGGCTACTCGGGCCTCGGCGGCTTGAGTGTCATTGGCGCGAGCTGTGTGCATCAGTGCGCTTGGTCTCCAACCCGCCCTTTGGTACTCGCCTGTGCCTCCTCCAATGGTGCAGTGCTCGTCTACGATCTCGGTGTTTCAACGGTGCAGCCAGCTGTGCAGGTCTTTACTTACATGTATCAGTCCAATCATTTGTCCAAAGAGGACGGGTGATCGGACGTTTCTGCATTGAAGAGAAGGATATTAGAATGGACAAAATAAAACGAGAACTTGTTGTGTTTTCTTTGAAATTTGTCTCCTATTCCCTCAATTGTTACTTTGTTGAAGGTTCGAGCTCCGGAAACGAGCAACAGCAGTGGCAGCAGCAGTGGGAGCAATGGAGCGACCGCCGTGCATGCCTTGGCATTCAACCCCAAAATGCGAGCTTTCCTAGCGTATGGCGACGCCAGTGGGGGCGTACATGTGTGCCGAGTGCCTCTCATTGCTGACGCGAAAGTAGGGGAAGAACGAGAATTAGATGTATTGGTGAAGAGTCTCGCTGACCACAACGAAGATGATGATGAAGAAGAAGAAGACGAAGACGAAGAAAAAGGCGGCGAAGATGGCAACGACATCAATGAGGAGGCTAAAAGCTAATAGAGGTCTATAAGAGGAAGTATGATAAACACATCGCTCGGAGTTTCTCTCAGCGCGTGCGCCGTTGTATTTAGCTATCGCAGCACGTTTATTTTCTGTTCTATCTCATTTCGTTGCGCGCTGTGCTCACGTCGTTTAGCTTAGTTTAGTCCGTCGTGGTCGAACCACATCACTATTACAAATCACAGAAGCTCATACGTCATAATATCGCGCAGTAGAGGCACTAGGCACTTGCGGTGTATTTTAACTGAAACGGAAGTGACGCATCATTCGATTTAGGGGGAGAGAACATCATAATGCTGGATCCGCAATTCTGCCATTGCGCATTTGTTGACTCATGACTAATACAATAGGTCCTAGAAGAAAGAAGAATGAAGAACACAAGGCCACTGCCCTGTAACTACTTCATGTGTTTTATCAGATTTCGTCCCTTTGTTCTTCGTTCTTCACAGCACTCAGCACTCTGCATCATAACTGACTTCGCAAGTTTTAAAATCCCCCGGGAGTCACTCCGTTTTGCAAGTTTTTCAAAATCGCCGCTCGCATCGGGTTGTCATTGGTGACGTGCACTAGAGCAGCAGCGAGCTCGAGCGCAGCTTCTACTCCCTCTTTGTCGTCTTTCGCGTTGGTCTCGGTGGCCAGCCCTGCATCAAGGAATGAAAGGTATTGTTCACACGGGTGTAGATCGAGTTGTAAACAGAATCGAATCGAGAGTGAAATCACCACCAACACACCACCACTGACAAGAAAATAGCAATCGAAGCCCGAAGTGGTTTCAAGGAAAAAAAAAAAAAGCCGTCGTTTTGCAAAGCTTGCAAGGCAGTAAGTCATTTAACTCAAAGTCGCAAAGCAACCCCTCCCCCCCCCCCTCCGGTAGCAACGCCTTCCGAGCGCTTACATTGCGCCAATTTGCCTTGACCGTGGGCCACAGCTTTGCTCAGTGGGGTTGACCCTTTGAAGTTCCGCAAGGTGAAGTCTACGCCACAGGCGTCGTGCAGCCATTTGCATACGTCATCATGCCCCCCACCGGCGGCCCAGTGAGCAACGCCGCACCTGATGAGTAGTGAGCATATACACGTTAATAATTGCATGTTTGCCATAGAACACGTCGGCGAAGGAAAGAATAACGGGAAAGAGCATCAATAAATGAGGCTTCGTAAAGATAAGAGAATAGAAACAGATTCAAGCAATCATCGATTGTCTTTGTAGTTTGCCCCCACCCCTGATGTGAATCTAGCATTGAAATACGCATTCAAAATAAGGCAAGGTAACAACACACACGTCATTCTAATCAAACCAGACTTATGCAAGATTGCGTGATTTTATTCATCACCGTCATGCTCTCATTCCATACCCGTTTTGGTTGACCGCGTCGAGGTTGGCTCTTCCGGTGTTCACCAGCAGCTGCACCACTTCTAAATTGCCGCCCCAGGCCGCCCACATGAGCACCTTAAGAGACACAAAGAAAGAGGAAGATGTGATATTGGGAAGGGTACACAATGCATGCATTCGTTCTCATGTCTTACGCTTTGCGTCGGCGTGTACGTCTCTCCTCTTTATCACATCATTGTTTCGTGTTTTTTTCCCTTTTTCCTTTTTTCTTTCCCCATTCCAGCACACAGTAAACACACCACTACCCCAAATACCTCCTTCCTATGAACCACATATAAGTATGTAAATATATACCGTGTTTCCGTCCGCGGTGGCGGCGCCCGGGTCTGCGCCCCGCTCCAGCAGCCACGCACATGTAGCCCGGTGGCCGCCACCCCCAAAGGAGGACCTCGCAATGCCACATGCAGCCCAATGCAGAGGGGTGGCATGGTCTTGGAACCCGATTAAAGTGGCGGCGGCGCGCTCTCCTAACGCCTGCCAGAAGCGAAGTAGATCAGAAGTCACACATAGCAACAAGAAATAAAGAGCGGGTTAAGGGAATCGAGGACGAGAGAACAATATGCAAAAGGAAAAATGATCAATATATAACAAGATACTGTAGCAGGTAGGAGACATAACTTGGGCTGTTGGTATGAATATAGCTTCGTCTTATTCTTGCTTTCGATTTTGCGTTCATCCTTTCATCCATCCTCTCTTCTCTCTTCATAGCAGCCATGCCCAACAGCCGTTACCTTCGCCAAAGCTTCTGCGCACTGCCACTGCCCCGCTCCGCACGCATGGTGCACCAGAGACACGCCTCGTCGGTCCCGCTCGGTGGCGTCGGCTCCGTGGGCCATCAGCAGCGACACCATCTCGTGAGGAGCCACTCTTAATCGCGTGATTGGCGGAGGTGGCGGTGGCGGCGCAGCGGCAGCAGCAGCATCCCCTCCTGATATCTCCTCTGAAAGGGGCACGTCTGCGGAGGGACCTGAACTCGCTTCCGTTGCTGCTGCGACTGTCTCTACTGGCGCCCTCTCTGCTTGCGCTGCCTCGGTGGATTCAGATTCGCTTACTTCTAATTCATCACTACCTTCTAAAGGCCAAAAGTTGCCCTCTCTGCGGCTCGCTGCTAAGAGGCCTCGGCCAAAGGCGTCTTCAAAGGCCTTCACGTCAGCGGCAGTGACTCTCGTCAGTCGAGGTGACGATAAAGAAGATGTAGCAGCGTCAATCGCACCTCTATTGCTGTCGCTATCACTGCAGCTGTCGCCACCACCGCTGTTGCCGTCACTGTCTCGGTTGCTATCGCTAGTTTCACCATCCAGCCCTGTGCTTCCGCTGTGATAGTCACGACTAGCGAGAGCATGGTTACACAAAGCAGTGAAGTCCGCTGGGCTGCGTTTCGCTAACATCTGCTTTAACGTGAAGTCGTCACCGTGACGGTGGTCACCATTCCTCGGGGAAATCAAGGCATAGCCGTGAGGCAGGTTCAAGCTCGCGAGAAAAGCGTGCCGGGGCGCTAAGGTGCGCTCTAAACGACTTCCAAAAAACTGCGATTGAAACCGAAACCCCCAATCGAAAGACAACAACAGCACCAGATTACATAATAAATAGGCACACATACAAAGTACATACTGCAAGACAATTTGCATGCTCCAATCGAAACAACTCGAAGTCCGCATGCTTGGGCATTGAAACAAAATCGTGCCTGCACACAGTCTTCATGAATTCAATGAAGAATATCAAAAACGGAAGGAAGAAGTTCCAGAGACATCTACTAGTACACTTCCTTCACAACCTCTTTTTACTTTCAAAACATCTCTAGCTTCACCATTCTCTCTTTTCTAGCCTGCTCAGCACACTCACCTCAGGCGGCAGGGTGCTAGCAGCTAGAACTTCCTCAAGCTTCTCTGAAGAGCCTTCGCACAATGTGCCCATGAGAAAGCGCATCAACGGTGCCACCTGCAAAAAACAACCATCACTACAAAATTCACAACAAATCTTACCAACACTCCCTTGCGAACTGAGGGCCTGACATTACTTAGAGCTAGGCAATTTACAAAAACCAAGAAGAAACTTCTGATTTTGGGGCCGTACGTGAGATGGCTGATCCGTTCAGGTTAACAAAATTCAAGAATACGAGTCTGAGATTTGATTCGGTCAAGTTCGGTCGGATTTGCTTTTTAAAAAACACTCGAGTAAATAACTCTCTTGACTCTGACCTGCTTGGCTGTGTCGAGTGTCGCTAACACGGGAAACGACTGTGAAAATTCCGCGACCAGTTTCGGCGAAATGCCGCCTGCTTCGGCTAAGTATTCCAAGGCACTGAGCTCCAGGTCCGATCGTGGCGTCTCCAGCGGCAAACAGGGGTGCCTATTTTGTTTGAAAGCAAGGAACCCATAGATGGAAATGTCAAAGAATATGGACGATTAAAAAGTGGTCCAAAAACTAGAGCACTAAATACTCCCTGAATCTAGCTACCATCCGCCTCTAAAATTATTAGCTGAAACTCATTGCATACTTTAAGATGTAGAATCAAAACCCTTGCTTCGCATAATTTGAAGCTCTTTTCAAAACATACAGAGAAAACATCTTCAACGCACCGGTATAAGTGCGCAAAACCTCGGTTGCCTCGATTTTTGTTGTGCGCAGCCATGAGCGTCTGGTACGCTTGAGTCACCTTCAAAAATTCCACCTACAATACCAAATAAGAATCGAAAAGGAGGCAACCTATTACTTCGTTAAGACCTAGATTCGAGCTATATTTACCATAAGTTACTGTCCGCCTGAATAACGAAACAAGCTACCCTGAGGCCTAGAGAGATCATTTAAGTACGTGAATAGAACTAGAGTGCTCCTAGAGTACCTTTGCGACATCTGAAGTGTTACGATCGGGGTGAATTGTCAACACCGCAGTATGGTACGCGCGCTTGATTTCAGATGCTGAGGCGCCAGAACTGAGGCCTAGCTGAGCCAGGTCGCTGCCAGTAGCACTGCTAGTAGCACTGAGCGAGGCGAGGTAAGGCCTCAAGAGCCGCGTTGGTCGCGCGTTGAAGAAGCCCGCGACGAGTACAGGGCCCATGATAAGTAAGCGCCAAGATGTCGTCATGGGTGACATTGGCTCTTGGCTAGCTTACGAGAGCAGGAAAGAAACTGGACAACAAGCTCGAGACAACCTTTCGCTTCTTTACGAACGATTGCAATTCTGCACAACTTATTACACCATGATCATACTCGAGGCTTACTGTTTGCAGCTTGCAGCTATCCAGCTAGACTCCAGTAGCAACTCTACTTGTCAGTGAAATGGTTAGAGCTTTTGCACATTTACTTTCGCCTGCTTTTACTGTTAGTAATGTTAAGTTAGTACTTTAAGCTTTAGCCTAAGCCGGGCTAGCCTTAGCTTTAGCCTTCTTGCTTCTTGCACTTTTCTTCACTTACTTGAACGAGCTGAGTGCGTGAAGCAGTTTTTGCAACGGCCCTCAAAAGATGAAGATGAAGGATTACTCTTACTCAACATCAAGAAGTCGAGCACAGCAGAGAGTACTACAAGAGTATAAGAAAGGGGCGGGGCGTGCCTCAAGCCCTGCACCACGATGGAGACTCCTGAACGCGATAGCTTACTGAAAATAAACGACCAGAGTATGTATGAGATCCCAGATGAGGCACCTCCGCGCAGCCGGCTGTCAATCTTGTCTGGCGCTGCCCTCGTCACTCTCGCCTTGACTGGATGGACACAACGACCACGTACTGTCGATGCTGAGGTCACCTCTAGTGGCGCCAGCGACTTCTCGCAAGAGGGGGATAAAACACCTTTAGTCAATGGCCTTGATTTCAGCTTGCGAACGAAGGATTACCAGCACAAAGCGCCAGGTGAGGCTCGAAAGACTCCCACGCAACCCCCCCCCCTCATAAACCTTCGTACCTGCAGAGGTTGGAAGCCCGCACAAACTCGGGGCCGTACTTCTCTAAGCTCTACTCCTGGGGCCACTAAGAGCGTGGCCTTCTCGCTCTAAATGTCCTTTTCCCTCTGCATGCGTGCTCACATCATCTACAGGCAAGGGTTACCGCCACCTGACTCATGGCAAAATGGCCGAGCCACACCGCGCCACCACGTTGTCGCTGCTTCACGCCAACGGCAAAGCCCTTTCAGACGCCGCTGCAACAACGGCAGCAGGTGCTCCTACTTCATGCAGCTGGACAGCTTCGTTTGTGAGTGGCGGCGGAGTGTACGATGAGCTCCCCGCTAATATTGCCAAGCCTGCCCGGTTCTGGGCGGCAGCGGGCACATCCTCCCGGGAGCTTCGTCAACTTACGAGGCTACCATCACGTTTCCTTCGCCAGGGAAGTACCGCGTTACCGCAGAGTGCTCCTACGTCACTACGGCAAGCTCTCATGCATCTGCGTCTGGCAAGCTTCAATCAGCAGCTGCTACAGATGCCTCCGCGCCTGTGGCCTCACCCACTACGACCTCAGCTTCCGAAGTCATCACGGTAGCGTACGTCCGCCGCGAGTTGCGGCAACTCACCAAGAAGGACAGGGACGCGTACCTTGACACTTTTCTACTGCTATACCGCACGCCAACGGCCACTGGGCAAGCTATGTATGGCAGCCATCACCAAAGCTTGGCTGACTTGCAAATGATGCACCTCAACGCTGCGACGGATCGCCGTGAAGATCATTTGCACGACGGCATGGGCTTTTTAACGCAGCATGTGGCCATGACTATGGCGTTTGAACTGAGTTTGCAGTCTGTAAAGCCTCATCTCGCTGTCCCTTACTGGTAAAATGTGCAGCAGTAACATCTTTGACCTCTCTTGCTGCAATTATTCTCGACCTCAATAGAAATTCTCAACTAATTTATTTTCGTCGTCAATATTCGCTGCTTGCAACTTTCATTGATACTATTACATTTGTCACTGCACTTTTCCTACCCACCTCATTACGATTCACTCTCTTTTTCTTTCTCATTAATCAATGCTTGTTCAGGGACTTCACCGTTGACTGGGCTTTTGTTGCGGACTCCTCCGATACTGCTGGCCGCGCACAAGACACTTCGCTCATTTTCTCACAGGGGATCTTGTTTCACAACAACTTCTTTGGGACCACCGATGACACTGAGCACACGGTAGTGGAAGGTCGCATGGGCCATTTGATAGTACCACGCGACTTCTCCACTACCACCCATTCACCTTACGGCTTTGCGAGGGCGCCCTGGAACATCAACCCTTCCCAATACGTGACCCGCTACCACTCCAATTGTGGCGTGAAAGGCTACGGCAAAGGCTTAGATTGGCCGAGCTGCAGCAACCACTTCAAAATGGTGCACTCGCCGGAGTACGACAATTGGGATTCGTACGTGTGGGAGTTGTCGTACGGCCCGCATGGGCCGGTGCACGCGTGGACGGGCGGCGTAGGGGGTCAATGCGACACCTTTGCCGAGCTTGACACGTTAGCGGAGCTCAAGGGCACCTCCTTGGCCAAAGCCCTGTCCACGTCGCTGCGCTCTTCCGCATTCAATTTGCTCAAATTTGCATGGCGGGAACTGGCCATTGAGATGCCTGCAACTTGCTCGTCCGACGCACCAGCTTCAGAATGCATGTGGAGTTGCCACGGAGGAGCGGACACGGTGTTGGAAACTCTTCTGGCGAGCTCATACCTTAACAAATTTCCTGCTGAGGTGTGGGAAGATGACATCAAGGACATTGTCAAGAAAGTCATGTGTGAGACGCCTTTCTGGCCTGGAGAGCACTTGGACGCAGGGTCACCTCTGGAAGCGTCCTTTTGGCCGGTGCATCCTGGTTTAGATCGCTTAACGCAGTATAAAGCACTCATTCAACCGTTCAAGGATGAGACATGGCCCAACGTGAATTCCACGCACACGGATGTCTGCTCTACCTTGCACTACCCTCATATGCACGACGGTGATTCAAGCTCTGACCCGGGAGCCGACGCTGTAACGGCAGCCCCCAATTGCCTCGGCCACCACGCCACGGATTTAACCTATTGGCCGAGCGTGAGTGCGGACGCAACCACCGGTGCCTACACCAAGACATACCTCACCAACGGCGAAGTGCTGTCGGCGACCTCACCGAGTGCGACTTACAGCGCACCGTATATTTACGAACACTTCGAGTGGTCCCACTGTGAAACGCACGGCATCACCTTCAAGTCCGTCGTTGGCTAAAAGGAAATTAGGGCCCGCACGAAATCCTGCTGTGGGCATTATCAAAGTCGATACCATGTTTTTTTTTTTGCGCTTATGCGAGGGAATATATCACATCCAAAAGCCGAGGCGCAGACTACGTTTGGATGCGTTTGTCTTTCGTCGAGCCTGTTATTCGCAGGGAAGATCTAGGAGGGGTCTAATGAGGTAGAAATGAACTAACTAATAACATCTATTCGATTCGACGAACCCTATGGCCCCAGCAGTAACGCACTTAGCCGCTATTGCGCTGTGTACCGCGCATTGCGGATATCCATCTTTTCTACTTCCACTTCTGCCGCTAATTGCTATTCTGGTTAATATTCATGTAGCTTATATCCTCCTTTCGCAACCGTGCGAGGCAAAAACCCCGTTGCGTCGGCAACTACAACAATCAACAACGCACTGTGCAGTTTCAGTTTTTACTTGCGCTTATTTCTGGGCAGTGGCTATGGTTTTGGCTCGGATTATGCATTATGCTTTTTAAGTTTCGGTATGGATTAGCCCTGCACATCACCTTTCGTTGAGCATGAAATCATGCTTTTGCTTTACCTTCCTTGTACGCCTAGAAAGGTCTCCCACTTCGCTAATTTCATGACTGGGACACTGGGAGAGTGCGCTTGGTGAATTTAAGTTCCAGAAATTGCGCCTATTGCGAATCGAAACGAAACAGTTGTCACGGACATCGAAGTGCCGGAGCTAGAATGCGAACGCGTAGAGAAGAATTCAATTGGCCACTGGGACTTGTGTTCCTAATTCAGTTTCCCATCCCCATCTAGTTTAAGCTTTACTATGTTCTTCCTTCTCTGCCTGTTATTAGCCCTCTAATTCTGGCCCTTCGGTGCCCATGTCAATGATTTCATGTCGAAGGGCGCTGTAATTCATAGCCAAACCAAAGCTTAGCCCAAAGGGTGAGTAGTCCTTATGTCCTTATTGCTTAAAGCCGTAATAAATCCGTCTATCAACAGGTCAAGGTGTGGCCGGACACGGGCTGGACTGAGAGCCTTAAGGGTTTCTCTCAAGAAATCATCACCGTAAGTGTGAATTATTGAATTTCTCTATGGAACGGTGTAGAAGGCTGTTCAAACGCCGGTTCGATTCTCTTAGTTCCTAAGCGGAAGTGTCGGTACGTATGGCGTACTTTTCATACTGTTCTGGGGTTGGACTGTGACGCCAATGCGCAAGTCTCGTTCGTTAGATGCACAATACTCAAGTGGCAATTCTGATAAAAGGTGGGGCGTTGAGGTTGGTCGCGGGTTCTGGCAAATTGAAAACCCATTTTAGACCAACCAGCCAGCCAGCCTAACGACGCCCAACCAGCTTTTGTTGCCTTCTGTTTTCGCTGTGTGCTTTTAGCTACCAGCCAAAAGCACAGCGCTCCCGTAGCGAGACATACCAATTGCGCATCTTCAGAGCTCCGGGTGAGCACGTGAGCACAGGACGCATCTCTCGTTGAATCACATGTAGAAGAAGCACACATGGCGAGATCATGCGCTTTTGAGCTAACTCTTTTGAGTCAACTCAAACGCACATCTGTCAAGCGAATTCGTGCTTTTTCAAAAGAAGATTGACGCATAACATCCACGCAGAATGTATATAGCAACCTGATTGCCGCCAACCAACTGGCTACTGGCTATCAACCAGCTCAACCTCAATCTCAATCTCAGTCTCAATCTTAATCTCATTTCATAAGCATTATTCATTACACATATTCCGAGAGGATAGGAGTTGTTACTTCAACCTCAATTCGACTTATCACAGCAGCCTCGCCACAGTGCCGACCGTCATCGTGGGCATTGTATTTGCCACTTGAACCAGACCTCAACTTATCACAGGCCACCTCGTTGCATCGCCGGCCACCGCCGTGGGCTTTACATCTCTGCGCTTTGCACCCACACTAGCCATACTTCTTACATCTATGGGCCCTCTTGAACAAGAACGCAGAAGAAAAATACCAGCCATTAAGATTAAGTAGCAACTGCTGATGCCGTTTTGATAGAGTAAGACTAGTAAGACACGCGACTTAGACGCACCAGAAAGTACCATTATATCAGAACCGTGAAACCAGAAGGACGGAACATGATAAACAAAGGCGCCGTATCTGAGGCCACGATGCGAGCTGCATTATTGAATTGGGGCCGTCGACAACTACAACAAACGGCGATACCGCCTCACCTTATCGCAGTCTGGCTCGACTTATAATTCGAATAAATGTTAGACGAATTCAGTGAGCCAGCATGTTCATACGAAATGTGGAACGTATAATGACCAAATTGCCGCCACCCATGCCGGCTACTAGTCTAGTTGATACTTCCCATAGAAGAAAAATATCCTACGCCATACATACTAGTAGTAATAGAAATAGAAAGGTTTCCAGCCAGGAGTCTGCGTCAAAAGTGTAGGCTTCAGAAATCGTCTAGATGGGCTGAGTTTCCTTTCGCGTAAAGGAATTGTATCCACATAATTACGAGGTGCCCCTTAGCACATGAATCAACAGAAGTTTTGGGATTGAAATGAGCCTGCAGTAGCATTAGGTCTTCTCTTCGGCCAGTCCTTTGCTATGACAACCAACTTTTCAAACTTCTATGAAATGCCTCACTTGCGAGCGCATTTCCTGGCGTCGTACCTCATGTCATCTGCGAATATTCAGCTGGTCGAAGATGTGCTACGCAGCTGGTCAAATGTGTGCCGTATTGTCAGGCTCATGGGCATATGGCATATGTGCTACGTTCCAAGCCCAACGAAGAATGCTAATGCGTCGTTTCTACAAATGATGCTTATACGATATAAGGACTCGTGGAAGTGAACGGCGGCGGGAATTATGCTGGAGATTCACGCGGCAAGAACTGTTCTAAGACCTGCGAGGGCACTGACCGTACTGGTCATGGAATTGGTAAGTGTTAGGATGCTTGGGTAGGTCAAAGCTTTAAGGCTGTGAAGTAGAGTAGGTAAGACAAGAGCCTATTGCACTTCGCCCCTGAGGTCTTCAGAGATATATATCTGACAGCAAAAAGATCCTGAAGTGCATTATAAATGCTGACGACGCCGAAAATATACACTTGTCAGCAACTGCCAAGATCTACCAGCAGACTTAATCTCACTCCATTATACATCTCCCATGGGCATAGCATCTATAAATTGCACCCTAACTTCACTCATCGCATCAGCCTCGTCGGTATACTGGCCGCCTCCGTGGACTTTGCATCTGCCGTTTGCGCCTACACTAAACTTCAGACATCCCACCTCAACGCAGCGCCGGCCGCCTCCGTGGGCATAACATTTGCCATTTGCACCCTGACTCGACTTATCGCAGTCTGGCACATTACAGCGCCGGCCGCCGTGAGCTATACATCTACCACTGGCACACTGGCTCAGCTTCTCACAGCCGTGCTCATCGCAGCGCCGGCCGCCTCCGTGGGCATAGCATTTACCACTTGTACCCTGCCTCAACTTATCGCAGTCTGGCACATTACAGCGCCGGCCACCACCATGGGCATAGCATTTTCCACTTGGGCCACGGCTTAACTGATTACAGTCTTCCTCGTCACAGCGTCGGCCACCTCCGTGGGCTACGCATTTACCGCCTACACCCGCACTCGACTTGACACAGCCTTCTTTAACGCAACGTCGGCCGCCTCCATGGCCTATGCATTTGCCACATGCACCAACGCTTGATTTATTGCAGCCCTCCTCATTGCAGCGCCGGCCGCCACCATGTGCTACGCATTTACCGTTTGCACCTTGGCTCAACTTTTCACAGTCTGGTTCATCACAGCGCTGGCCACCACCATGACCTGTGCATTTGGTACTCATGCGTTGGCTCGACTTATCGCAGCCCTCTTCACTGCAGCGCTGACCACCTCCGTGGGCTATGCATTTGCTGCTTCTGCCCGCGCTCAATTTTTCACAGCTTTCCTCATCGCAGCGCCGGCCACCTCCGTGAGCAGTGCATTTACCACATGCACCAACGCTTGATTTATTGCAGCCCTCCTCATCGCAGCGCCGGCCACCACCATGAGCTATGCATTTACCACATGCACCAACGCTCGACTTCTCGCACCCTGGCTCGTTGCAGCGCCGGCCACCTCCGTGGGCATAGCATTTGCCACTTGCACCTAGGCTCGCTTTTTCACATTCCACCTCTTTGCATCGTTGGCTGCCGCCGTGGGTTTTACATTTACCGCCTGCGCCCTGGCTCGACTTATCGCAACCTTCCTCATTGCAGCGCCGGCCGCCTCCGTGAGCTATGCATTTGCCACTGGGGCCTTGGCTCGACTTATCGCAGCCTTCCTCATTGCAGCGTCGGCCGCCTCCATGAGCAGAACATTTGCCGGTTGGGCCAACGCTTGATTTATCGCAGCCCACCACATCGCAGCGCCGGCCGCCACCATGCGCTACACATTTGCCACTTGCACCCACGCTCAACTTACAACAGTCACCCTCGTCACAGCGCCGGCCGCCACCGTGGATACTACATTTGATACTTGGGCGCCGGCTTGACTTATCGCAGCCTGGTTCGCTGCAACGGCGGCCACCACCATGGGCTATACATTTGCTGTTTACACCTCGGCTCAATTTATTACAACCTTCCGCTTTCCAATTTTGGCTGCCACCGTGAGTATTGCATTTACCGCCTGCACCCTGGCTCGACTTATCGCAGCCTTCTTCACTGCAGCGCCGGCCGCCTCCGTGAGCTATGCATTTGCCACTGGGGCCTTGGCTAAGCTTCGCGCAGCCCTCTTCATCGCAGCGCCGACCTCCACCGTGAGCTAAGCATTTACCACCTGAGCCTCGGCTCGACTTCTCGCAGCCTGGCTCATTGCAGCGCCGACCACCGCCGTGAGCTATGCATTTGCCACCTGGGCCTCGGCTCAACTTATCACAGCTTGGTTCGTCGCAGCGCCGGCCGCCCCCGTGGGCATTGCATTTGCCACTAGCACCAGAACTTGACTTTTCGCAGCCTTCCACATCGCAGCGTCGGCCGCCGCCGTGAGCTATGCATTTTCCATCAGTGCCTACACTCAACTTAGTGCAGCCTTCCACAATACAGCGCCGGCCGCCACTACGGGCTACGCATTTGACACTAGTGCCCACACTCAACTCATTCGAATTGTGACCAAAGTCGATGCGCGCTCGCCGTTTCAATGAAACAGCGTTAACATTTGCGCCGTCGAAGGTATATTTGCGACTGCACAGCCATTTGTTTCCTGCAGGTTCCTCTGGATCTGCAAAGTATTCCCTAGCGCGTTTGAAGCGCACGATACCTGAATGCTGTGGTATTTCCAGCGGTGGGGTCGACGCCATGCTATAGCAAGCACTTCACCAATAGCAAAGCTTACAAAATGGAAAGGTGCTAAACAATGATGTACTGATTCAGGAGCATCCTTCGCTTGAAAGAGTATTGTACAACGTGCATCCCGGCTCAAGATTCAAGGCTCGAGGCAGTTGGAATCGGTAGGATGTGAGGCAGTAGAATGCGTCCATGGAATATCAAATATCTACGCCTTGGCTGTATCTATGTCTTGGCTGCATATCCAGCGTATTAGCAAGGGTATCTTCATGTTATTAGTACCACCATGCTCACATACTTGTGCATTATGCATCACCATTTTAGCCGTGGGAGCAGGGAGCAAAGGAGCAAGGCAAGGAAGGGTGGGAGTTAAGGGAAAGAGGGGGAAAATAGTCAGTTCTTGTAGGGTTCTCCCGTACAGACCACTTTTGGTGATAATTTTACAAAATGGCTTCAAGCTTGTTGCGCGAATTGCCGCCACCCGCCTTAAACTGATAACCCGAAGCTGATACTGCGCAGATATTATATTTAGGATGTAGCAGTTTTGCTAAGCAGCCTATTTTTTAAGTTGGTTGCGGAAAGAGTCCTCTGCGAGGTGCCTGAAAAGAATGGTGCCAAGACCGGCGATTGGCGTGCTTCTCAGCTCCAGTGCTCTCCCTTTTCGCAACCTGCACTGCAGTCTATCGCTCCAATGACTCTGAGGTATGTGTGCAAAAAGCCTTGCTGTCTCTTGCGCGCCTGTTTAGAAGTCTTCATTGTTATTTTTACGATCATTTGATTCCAACTTTTTTGCCACCTTCCAGACGAAAACGCCTCAGCTAGCCAAGCGAGCCCCCAAGGTCGCCCAGGTGGCCTATAGTGGTGATTAAAAGCATCACTACGGTTTGATTATTCGATTTGACGCCCGCGACCGTGTTCAAATGGAGTTTAGGCGCTGCGAGCCCAACATCCGTGTCCTGATGAAGCTGCGGCGCCTTTTTACTATTTGGCTGCCAGGTCCAAGACTGCACTGTTTCTGCTTGAAAATGGCACTGCAGACAATGCTGCAGCCTTCGTTGATGACTACAGTTCTATGTGCGAGATTTTGGCGGTGGTCGAGGATGCTGGCGTGCACTTACTAATGAGTTTGCTGCTTGGCAGTGCGGCCACCTCCCGGGAGACGCGCACGACGCCAAGCATTTTTCACAATTTGAATTAGCCTAGAGTGCCCATGGAGCCACTAGTTTTGATCAATTGCTTGTAATGAGTGAAGTTGCCTATGTGCACTCGCATTCAGCGTGATTTAGTTGTCGTTTGGCCTTTGGCTGTGTTTATTTAGCGATTTGCCCGTTTTTGGGTGCATTTTGAGCACACGGCGGGCCCCCAAACGCACGCCCACCCGCCTCAATTGCCCATATTAAGGTCTCAATCTCATGTACGTCACTCAGGGACCTGCTGATATGAACATTTTATCTTGGTTTTGGGGTTACTTGGAGAAATCGTTCATACAAAAATCGCCCGACTAGTGCTTTCTAAGGATCCCGATAAAATTAAAAAAACGCCAACCTAAGCCAGAATGTTCATATCAGCTTATAATCATAGTGCACTGATAGCGCCTGCGGATTTTCTTTGCTCGGCGGGTTGGTGGGCGAGAGTTTGGGGGTCTGCCGTGTGCTCAAAATCCACCCAAAACAGGCGAAAACCAAGAAAACGCAACCAAAGGCCAAAGCGACTCTAAAATGAGGCTAAAAGCGTGCGCACAAGCAGAGCTTTACTCAAAACAACCCTTTAAACGAAGCAAACGGCTTCCTAGGCTCTTTAGGGTTGTCCAGTAGTGTAAAAAGTGTTAGGCTTGAGAGCTACTACCACGAGGTGGCCGCACTGCTAGGCAGCAGATCCATTATTTGATGCACGGCATCGTCCTCGATCAGCACCAAATTCTCACACACGTTATATTTGTCATCCAAAAAGGCTGAAGAGGTGTCTGCGGAGCCATTTCCTTCACGGAATAGCGCGGCGATGGCAGTAAGGGTCAAGAACAAAAGAAGCGCAGCAGAATCAACATGATGGGAAACCGAGGCTCGCGGTGCCCAAAGTCATAGTAGACGAGGATGAGATCCTCACACTGACTATGCTAATCATCACGGTGGCTGCAGTCGTCGTCATGGGTCATCCGGACGACCTTTAGGGCTTGCGTGGCCAGCTGGAGCTCTACAATTTGAGAGGGCGCACGAGAGTTGGAATCAAATAATCGCAGAAATGAGAACGAATACTTCTTCACAGGGGTACACGAGGCAGCAGAGCTTTAGATCAACTTACCTCGGAGTCATTAGCACGTGAGAATGCGGTGAAAATGTCGCACAGCGAGCGTGCAGGCCTACAAAAGCATGCCCATCGCCCGTTGTAGCACCATTCTTTGTAGGCATCTCGCTAAGCGATTCTGCATCAGTGGACACTGAAAAAAAAATGCTAATCAAAGACGCTATGTCCTAAATATAATCCCTGCACGGATTTTTTAGCTTAAGCTATAACAACTCGGCGTGGATCGACGGTTTGCGCTTAATATTCGTCCCATGGTGTTGAATAATTGGCTGTACGGTGTGTACAGTGTACAGTACATATCGATAACCGGTACAGGGAAAATCTCTCTTTCCCTTAAAGTTGGGAGTAAAAATTCTGAGAATCAGGATTTGTTTTACCCGGTAACACATTTTGCATTACACAAAAAAAAGAAGCGTATCGACTAGTGAAGACCTAAGAGTGGTATAGTTTTAGGTGATGTCCGAGGATGT
>Ga0307931_1000933_pt1 | contig 19426 bp, 9 predicted proteins | sample OrgLakmetageno47_FD_201816 | JGI IMG/M metagenome (GOLD analysis project Ga0307931, IMG submission 201816) | Saline water microbial communities from Organic Lake, Antarctica - #47 | ecosystem: Environmental > Aquatic > Non-marine Saline and Alkaline > Saline | place: Antarctica: Organic Lake...
GGGACTCCTTGTCTTTTTTGCTCTTTTGCTTCCGCAGCATGTGCTCGGCCCTCGCCAACAGCTGCTCGTTCAGAGACACTAGCGCTGCCACCTCGTCCGCTTTCGCGGCGAGCGCAGACCGTAAACCTGAGGCTTCTGCTTCCGCGGCAACCACTGCGGCTGTAGCTGCGGCTGCCTGTGCTTCGTCACGATATCCTCTTTCTGGGCTCCTTGGAACTAACGAACGGTCTGAGTGCTGCTGCTGCTGCTGCTGCTGCTGAGCGAGTAAGTGGTCTTTGGTAAAGGATAGTTCTGAAAGGGCATCGCTTAGCTGCTGCCGCAATGCTGTCACTTCACTAGTGTTGCTCGAAGACGCATTCGCCAGTTCGGATTGCGCACGCTTGGCTGCATTCTCAGCTTCGGAAGCACGAGCTTCTGCGGCCGCTACCCGAGCATCCATCACCGCACTGCTGCTGCTGCTGCTGTCTGCTCCAGCTCCAATTCTCGCAGCCAGCGCCGCATTTTCAGCCGCCAGGGTCTTGTTGTGCTGTTCTAGTCGCTGTGCACTGGCGCGGTGGCCGTCCCGCTCTTCAGTCAATCGCCGCCTATTGGCAGCGGCCTCCTTCTTCACCGCCTCCACCTCACTCTTGAGCTCCGCCGCAACCGCTGCCTCGAGAGCTCTCAGATCGGTGGCCGCCTCGCTCAGTTTCGCCCTGAGCGAACGAGCCTCGTCGTCCGAGGCTTGTAGCTTTTGCTCGAGTTGGAAGGATACAGCCTCGGAATCGGCTGCGGCTTTCGCGGCAGCATTGCGCGTTTGCTCCAGCGTGCCCTGCACACTTTGCTTCTCGCGGACTTCAGCCTCCAAACGTTGGCGCAAAGTGTGCTCTTGCCGCGACTTGTCCGACACCTCGCGCTCGAGGCTCGTGACTTGCCGCCTGGCTCCGTCCAGAGTCTCCCTCAGGGTCTCCCTCAGGTCGCGCCCTTGCTGTTCGAGGCTGGCCTTGTACTGGCCACCTTGCTCCAGTGACTTGTGTCCTTCTGAGAGCGCACTCGTCAACTCCGCCACTTCTCGGCTCAATCGTTCGCTCCGACGCTTCTCCTCAGAGAGAGCCTCGGCTGCGGCGGCTACGCTCTCATAATCACCACTACCTCCTGCATGGCCACCACTGCTAGTGACAGTGTTGGGAGCTCCTTGATGGTGGTCTGCGCTGCTCTTAAGGAGTTTCGCTGAATCTGCCGCTCGCAGCGCATCCGCCAGCTGCCGCTCGAAGCTGTGCCTGAGAGCCTCCTGCGCACTCAACCGCTGCTGTGCGTCACTCACTTTGGCGGCAGATCTCACCGCGTCATCTCGCGCCACGCCAAGGTCTGCTTCAAGGCTTGAGGCGACCATTTGGGCCTCATAGAGCTCATTCCCGCGGGATTCTGCTAGGAACCGGCTGTACTGCTCTTTCTCGAGGGCCGCATCTGCAGCCGCGCGTGCCCCACTCGCCTCCACCTTGCTCGCTTGCACCGATGCTTTGGCAGTTTGGACCTCCATTTCAGCTGCATTGGCGCGCGCATCTGCCTGAGCCCTCGCCTCCGCCTCGGCCTCCCACGCTGCCTGTGCCTCGGCAGCTCGAGTCTCAGCTTCAGAGGCCACATGCTCGGCGTGAGCTTTAGCTCGTTCCCATTTCCCGCGCTCGATCTCCACCGCTTTCGCAGCTGCATCTGCCCGCCGCAGCGCTGCATCCCTCTCGTCCCCAAGCTCATTGGCCAGTTGTACCGAGGCGGCTAGCTCAGCCTTGATCGCTGCTTCGGCCTGCACTGCGGTCTGCGCCGCATGTGCTCGATGGTTGTGCTCCGCTACCAATTCAGCTTGAAGCGCGGCACAGCGCTCCTGCCACTCCCTCACTGCATGGGCCTCCCTGGACCTTGCCTCACTCAAAGCAGCGTGCTTGCTTTGCTTCAGCGCTTCGCTTTCTTCTTCGAATTGGGCCTCCCGCTCCGCCAGGGTAACTTCAGCCGCTTCCAGCGCACTTTGCGCCGACTCCAACTCCGCACTCAGTCGAGCTGCCTCTGCCTGTCCCTGTGCCTCTGCAGCAGCTGCCTCTCTTTGACCCGCGGCTGAGGCCTGGGACGCTGCTTGTCGAGCGGCTTGTGCCTCGGTCTCTGCAGCCTTTGCACGCTTGAGCGCTGCCTGTGCGCGGGCTTCTGCATTTGCTTGTGCTTGCTGCGCAGCTTGAGCTTTGGCGAGCGCTGCCGCCAGATCCCCTCCAGAGGAGGTGGCTGTGCTTGCTTGCTGAGCCTGCAACGCCTGCACCAAGGATGCTTTGAGCTCGGCAATTTCCGCTTCTTTCGCTTCAAGCAAGGCGGCATGCACACTACTCTTGTTCATGTGGCTGCTGCTGCTGCTCCCGTTATGGCTGGCAGCCTGAGGGTAAGGAGCTGACGAGGATTGATACGACGCAAGATCGGCGCGCAGCGAGGCCGCTGAAGCCCTTAACTCCGCCAGAGTGGCATCTCGTTCGGCGAGGGACGCTTCGAGGGCGCGTGTCGCTTCGGCCAGGTTGTCTGCGCGCGCTTTCTCCACCGCAGCCGCATCGGCCGCAGCGCTCTCGTTGGCGCGTGCTTGCGTCACTTCCTTCTCGAGGCGGTACCGGGCATCGCTGGATTCGGACGAGGCAGCTGCGGCAGATGCAACAGGAAGGGCAGCTTGGTATACAGACCCTTCACCTGTAGTTGCCACCCCCCCTGATATTGGGCTAGGCTCCGAAGCAGCTTCATGCCCCCCGTGCGTCAGATGGCTCATGTTGGCCGCCACTATTTTCGCAAATCGCAGGTACTGCGCCTGAGTGCTGCTCAAGTCTTTGCGACTAGCGGCCAGAGATCGTTTCAGCGCACCTGCCCCTTCTCGCGCTGACCGTCGAGCCATCTCAGCCTCTTCCTCTAATGCAGCCATGCTCTCCTCTAAGCGCCTTTCCCGCGCTGCTGCCATCTCTGCGGCTTGCTTGTTGCTCGAGTACTGGCTGCTGTTATTGCCGTAGCTGCTCCCGCCATTTTGACGCAAGGACGACCGGAGCTCACGCGCAGACGCCAGCACCAGGCTCTCTTCTTCGTCGTCGTTGTCGTTGCCACCGAAACCCCATCCAGGTAATCCGTGCCTTGACCTCGATAAGTCGCTGCTCCTTCCACCGTTGCGCCGACTGCTGCTGCTGCTCTGGCCCTCGTGGCTAGCTGCTGCGAGTGCTGCGGCATCGGCTGCTGCCGTAGCTTCCGCTGCCCTCTGCTGTGCATTGGCCTCCAGCTCTAGCGTCCCCGCTTGTGCTTCGGCCAGCCGCTGCGTCGCCTCTGCTTCTGCCGCTAGCGTAGACAGCGCCTGCCGTTGCTTCTCACCCCATGTGCCCGTGCGTGCTGTCAGCTGCTGCGCTTCGATGAGCTGTTCTCTCAGGAGCCCCTCCAGCCTTTCGAACTCACGGTCTTTCTCTTCCAAGGCAGCCTTCGCTTGAGCCTCTCTCAGTGCTTGCTGCGATGCACGTGCCTCGGAATCCCGCGCCACTCGAGCAGCCAACTCTCGCGCCGATGCTTCAGCGGTGGCCGCAGCCTCGCGACCACTGTGCGCCTGTGCCGATGCTACCGCGGCCGCAGCTTCTGCCTCCTGGGCCCGAGCTTCGGCAGCGGCCGCGCGCGCCTCAGCTACATGTTGCGCTTCATGTGCGATAGCCACCGCTTCTGAGCTCGATTTCGCTCCTTCTGCTTCTTGCGATGCCTTGGTTGTTTGTTGCTGAGCATGTGCTTTCGCCTCCTGGGCTTCGCGATTGGCGCGCTCTTTTGCTTCGAGGGCTGCCGCTAACTCCGCCTCTTTCGCGTGGATTTGCTCGGTCAACGTCAGCTCGTTGGCTTCTCCCGCGGCCGCTGCGGCTTCGAAGGCCTCTTCTACCGCGGCTCGTAACTCCACACCCAACAACTCAGCGGCGCGGCAACTACTGGTAGCGGCTAGAGTCAGCGCAGTGCTGCTGCTGCTTGAAGATGGTCGGCCAGGAGTGGCGCGGTGTTGCCCACTGCCAGAGGAAGCTCGAAGAGAATCAGCCACGCGTGCTACCTGTGGAGACAGTGAAAGGGCAAAAAGGAGAGGGAAATTGTATCAGGATACATACAAGAATTCCTATTTTCACAGCATCACTCATGCTTTGTTACAAGCCTGTTCGTTGCAATAATGAAATTCATCACCTCTCGCGCCAAGAGGTCCCGCGCTTCTTCTGCCGTCGCCAAGCTCGTGGCTTTCTGAGTTTGTGCTTTCCCATACGCCGTGGCCTCGTGCAGGGCTTGTCGCTTTTGCTCCAATTCCTCCCCTGTAGACCGCAGCTGGGCCGCCAGCGACTCACTTTGGGCCTTGGCTGCTTCCACATCTTCTTCTGCTTGGGTCAAGCCTAAGGTGAGCTCGGTGGCCATGGATACTAAAGAAGGGCCATCCTCTCCGTGGCTATTGCTAGTCGTGGCTAACGCTTGTTGTTGCCTGGCATGGCTTCCCCCAATAGCGCGCAGCCTGGCAGAGCGCAAGAGGCGGCTCAGCTCTTCACGCTCCGCGGATGAGGTAGCCGCTGCAACCGTCAATCGAGACCTTTCTTGCTCTAGAGCCGCACGAGCCGCAGTCTCACGGCGCGTGTGGGCCTCGGCCTCCGCTAGTTGTTCGCTCAAGTCCGCGCAACGGTTCCCTGCATCCGCAGCAGCTGCTGCCGCCGTTGCCGCAGCTGCATCCGCCGACGCCACAGCGCTCTTGGCATCGGCGACGTCGCGTCCTTTCGCCGCCAAGGCAGCAGCTAGCCTGGCTGCTTCCGCACTGGCGGCGCGCTCTCGCTCCTTGCTCGCCGCCACCTCACCCTCGAGGGCCTCCACTTTCTGTGCTTCCGCGGCAGCTCGGGCTTGGTGCGAGCGCCTCCCGGCTTCAATCTTGTCTGTGAGTCGCCCCACAAGTCGAGCCAATGCTTCCACCGCCGTTCGCGCAGTGGCTGCACCTCCACCCGACGACGACGACGACGACGATGCATGCCCAACCAGACTGCTGTTGCTACGAGATGGGCCCTCGTCCATTCGCACTAAGCTGCGAGAAACGCCGTCACTGCCACCACCACCGAAACTGAAACTCTGACCGCTGCCACTGAGACCCAAAGGATCTGCGGAATAGTCCCCTTGAGGTTTGTAAGGTGAATCCGCAGCAGTGGCGGCGAGATTCTCCTGAGAATGAGTGGCCGCACGGGTCGCCAAATCAGCGAGGGCGTTCAAGGTATCGTTCAATCGCCGACCCTCGTGCGTGGCTTCCGCACACCGGTGCTCCAGCGATTGCGTCAACTCTTCTAAATGGCCCATCTGCAGAGCATCCGCCTCTTTGCCCTTGAGTTGCTCCATCAGCCGCTCCGTCAGCTCGGTAATTGGGCCCTGCGCTGCCGCCAGTGACGCACACCGCCCTTCGAGCCGCGCCAGCTCTTGGCGGGCCCCCGCGAGTGACGCCGCACTTTCGTCCGCGCGCATCGCTTCACTCTCGAGCCGCTGCCGCGCCTGCTCCAACTCCCGCGCGACCCTCGCATGCTCGTGCTGCAAAGTGGCCAAACTCTGGGCACAGGCTTCGCCCTCGGCCGCTGACGCACTCGCCGCCGCGCGCAGTTCATGATAAGCGCGCTCCACCGCTCGTAACTCTTTGATTTCCTGCCGGGCATTCTCATAAGTGGCATTGTGCGCGCGCTCTCCCGCACGTAGCGACGCTAGCTCCTCCCTTGCGGCGGAGAGCTCTTGCAACAAGGCGCTGCCCCGCTCCGACTGATTGGCCAATTGTCCCTGTAAACCACTCCCGTCCCGCGCCGCGGCTTCCCTGGCGCGCTCCAACTCGACCATCTCCTGCCGTAACCTCGCGGCCTCTGCCTGCAGTGCCTGTCGTTCGGTCGCGTCCACCTCGGCGGCTCGCGCACTCTGCTGCACTTGCATCTCGAGCGCGCGCTTGTCCCCGCTCACGGCCGCCAGCTCCTTCTCCACCTGCGCCTTGCTCCTGCGCTCTTCAGTGGCTTCCTGCCCCAAGGCTGCGCTGCGCTCTTTCTCGGCCTGCAGTGCCGCGGCGTGCTGCTCGCGCTCGCGCCTCAAATCTTCGTTCAAACGCGCCTGCACCTCTTCCATCGCGCTCTCGGCTGCCTCCAATTTACCGGTCAACTCCACCGTTTTCATGGACGCCAGCGAATGAGCTTCCCGTAAGTTGGATAAGTCTTCCGTGAGCTGGGACCGCTGCCCACTCAAATCTCCTGCTTGACCTGCGGCCGTCGCCAGTGCAGTCTCCATGGCGGCGACTTTGGTGCGATGCTCGGCTAGTTCCTCTCGCAGTTTGGACTCGGTTGCGCTACATGTAGTGGCGTGGGCTTTGGCCTCTGCCAGGGCTGCATTGAGGGCTTCCTGAGCCTTCTCTGCGGCGGCCTGGGCGTCAGCCTTGAGGCTGGCGTGCTTTCGCTCGTGGCTCGAGTGCAGTTCTTCTGCAGTAGCCGCAGCAGCTTTTAATTGCTCCATCAGCGCTGATCGCTCGCTGGTGGAAGCTTCGGCAGCTGCTGCCGCGGCCGCTAATCTCTCCTTCATGTCATTGATCACCTCTTCTCGAGCGGCCTTCTCCACAGCCGCCACCGCTGCCTGCGATGCCGCGGCCTCGATTTCTGAGAGCCGTTGCGCTGCCAGTGCCTTTTCTTCCTCTAGAGCTTCCCTCACCGTGACCAGATCTTGCGAGGTGTCCGTTGAAGCCGCTGTCAGCGCACTCCACTTCGATTGCAGGTCTCCGTGCTCCTGTTGCAAGGTTCGGTTGCTTGCCTGCAGTGCCTGGTGCTCGTCTGCCACCACTCGGAGCATCGCCACTTCGGTGTTAGCGGAATCCCTGGCATCTCGGGCCGCAGAGGCCGCGTGACCTCGCAGGCACGCTAAAGCACGGCCTAAGCGCCGCTTTTGGTTCTGAAGCAAGGCCCGGCTCATAGCCCCACCCCCTAAGCCAATCGACCGCCCGGCGCGTAGCTGTTCGTGTTTCGCCAGATGCCGCGCCGTCAGCGCTCGCCAGCCCCGCCGCTGTTTACCTGCCACTTTATCCTTCAACATGTGCAAAAGCACCTTGGCTGCAGCTTCGTGCTTCACGAGAGCGGCTACTCGACGGCGCCAATTCACAAACCGCAGCCGCTGCCGCTCTCGCAGCCATGTTTTGGTGGCGCCCGCTACGAGCAGCTTCAGGCGCTGTTCGGCAGTGGCGTGGGACTGCAGCGAAGAGTGCCACGTGCGAAGGGCGCGGCGAGCAGCGATCTCATTAGCTTTGCGCTGGCCGAGCAGAGCGACATTGGCGACAGCGCGGCGTTTAGTGGAGCGAACTTTCACAGTGCTGCGCCATACGCTGAGGACCCGCACCACGCACTGGCGCTCCTTGCGATCTGCAGCGCGTTGAATGGCCCTCTTCGCGACTTGCCGACGGTAATGCAGTCTTGCAGCGATGCGCAGCGCGGAGGACCCCCTCGCTAAGCATTCGGTCAATTGCCGTTTGGAGGCTTGGGTTAAGACTGACGCCCACTTTTTGTCGCGCTGTGAGGCATGCAACACTAGGGAAGACCATGTGTGGAAGCGCTTCTTGGTAGCCTCGGTGGAGGCTCGCCCCAAAATCGATGACGTCATCTCGGTCCCTTGCTCGAAGTTCGCCTGGTGCCGCGCCCCCGATTGCCAGCGCGTAAACACACGGTGATAGGCGTCCCAGGCGGCGCATTTCTCGGCAAGACTTAGCGCACGAGCGAAGCCCGAGCATTGGTGCCTCTTGAATTCGATGAATCGCAACCAGGTCGCCCACCTTCGCACCACACGCCTTCCGTCCGCCTGAGAGGATATGCAAATAAAAGTGAAAAAGGGCGAGCATTGTCAGGTAAGAGCCTCAACCCAGAAATAAGAAGAACAGGAAGCATTGAGACCACACGCTACATTAAGCTCTAGCAGAAATAAAAACATCCCTAAACACTCCGACCACGACACTCTCTTCAGACACCCCCCTTCTTATCATTTGATTTCCTTACTTTCTCGAGCATCGACCGTGTCCCACTCAAGCCCTGCATGCCCGCCTTGAGGGTCTCTAGCCAGCTTCGCCACGCGCGCACCACCCTCTGCGCCGCGTCCTTCTCCGCTCGCAATGCCCTCGCCTCCACCACACCGTGCAGCGACGCCACTTGCAGCTGAAAGTGATGCGCTACTGCTTTGAAGCGACTCACTGCTCGTCCGGACCGCCGCGCGATGTTGCGCTCCAGCGTGCCCATGAGCGCCTCTGCCCCTGCCTCTTTGCCCGAGTTCGCCGCTGCCAGCTGAGCCCACGCCATGAATCGCTTCGCCAGTACTTCCGTAGAGGCACGGAGCTCACAGCGATTGGCGACTGACTGCAAAAGGTGGTCGCGGTCATTGAGCCAGCAGGTAGTGCTGTACCAGTGGTCCAGGCGGCGGGTCTGAGCGCTGATCGCTGATTGGCTGAGCGCTCGCCCCCCGAGACGGGCCAATGAGCGCGCGCCGTGGCTGCGGTCCCGCGCTGCCTCCGATGCGTTGCTCCACATGTACAGCGCTGGCCCCAGCCCGCTTTCGGCCTTTTTCGCTGCACACTTGAATGTGACGCGCCGCAGCAGCGTCGCCAAGCCTCTGCGGTATGCACTCCACTGCCGCCACTTCTGCAAAGACTGTTGGGAGGCAGCCCGCTCACTGAGGTGGACTCGGGATAGCACGAGGCGCTTTAAGCGCGCTAAACCGGCATCGTTCCGAGTGGCCGACCGCCAAGTGCTGAGACCGTCACGCAGCTGAGCTGCTACCCATCTGAGAAAAGCAGCGGTGAAGGAAATTGAGACATGAGACGTGACAATAAAGGCAGATGCACACACATTAATGGAAGACGGCGTTATGCACACACGTGATAATCAACGCATAAGCATCTTTGAAAAAAGGATAGATTAAGAAAATCGCCTAAAGATAGTAGTCTTCATCATCCTACCGGTCAGCGGCTTTGTTCATGACGGACAACAAAAGCTTCCCGCTGCTGGCTGCGCTGCTCATATTATGCTGCCATTTCGTTAGAGCACCCGCGCGGGTGAGGCGCTGGTCCCTTCGCTGCGCTCCTACCAAGAGGCTCTTAAGAGCTGCATCTCGCGCTCGTCCAGCTTCCACTACATGTGGCCACCACTGCTGCTTGAAGGCCCTCTTCATGGAAGCCAGGGCCCGGCCTTCCAGCAATTGCCACGCTTTAGTTGCGCCGCGGTTCTTGGTGGCATGCACTCGCACCGCACTGCGGAGCACGGTCATGACTTTGCGGGTGCGGTACTCGACGATGCGCGCGTGGGCCTGGCCAAAGGTGAGCTTCAGGAGGGCGGTCTGCCGCCGCGACGACGACTGACGACTGCGCCACGTCAGCAAGGCATTGGAAGTGGCTAGCCGCCGTTCTCGAGCGGCCGCCGAGCGCAATGCCACTTGAAGGCGCTTCACCCGCTGCTGCCTCTCCAGCACCTTGCTGTGCCAGAACAAGAGGGCGCGGCGGCATTGTTTCGAGCATCGTCGCTTCATCGTCTTGAACGTAGCAATGGCACCCGCATGTCTGCCGAACTCCACACGAGCCGCGGCCTCTGCTGCCAAAGCCGCGGCGCCACTGCTGCTGGCTTCCTCCGCCGCCGCAGTGGCTGCCTGCAGTTGATCGGTAAGCGTGGCCTGTGCTGCTGCGGCCTCCGCACTGGCAGATTCCTTTTCATTCACTAGCTGAGCCAGCTCCTCAGCCGCCCTCATAGCTGCTGAATTAGCAGCCTCTTGATTTTGCTCCAGGGCTCGCGTAGCTTCCGCCAATTCATTGATCCGCTGTGCTTCTCGCGCCGCAGCCTTGGATTCCATTGCCTGCATGGCCAGATCGTGAGCTTCCTCTTTGGCTGTTAAGGCAGCTTCACTCTCTGCTTTCAGCTGCTGCTCCAGGGCAGCCTTTGCATCCGCCGCCTTGGCCTCAGCTTCCGCCACCGCTGCTGCCAGAGCTTCCTGTGCCCTCTCCACCGCGGCTGCCTCGCGCGCCTCCCGAGCAGCTTCCGAGGCGGCGAGCACGCTGGCTGCCTGCGCCTCCTTGGCCTCTGCTGCCTCGCGCATGAGACGAGTAGTAGTGGCAGCCCACCGCCGCCAATACTTATGCAAGTTCGACTCCAGGGCGGTGTACAAGGCCACCAGGTCTCGGCTGGCTGCGCGCCTGGCCCGCTCTGCTCGCACGGCGTTCTTGGCTTCCGACAAAGCGTCTTCGAGGTCAGAGCAAGCCATCGCTTGTTGTTCCAGTGCTGCCTGAGCGCGCGCTCTTTCCTCGGCAGCTGCTGCCTCGAAAGCTCCCAGCTCCGAGTCCGCGGCTGTCGCTGCCCGATCTTCAGCCTCTTTCAGAGCTGCTTCATGGGAGGCCTGTTGCTCGGCTAAGGCTGCCTCAGATGCTGCCATAAGCTCTTCTTTGCAAGCCGCGAGTGCCTGAGCGTGCTGTTCTGACGCTTCAATCTCAGCCCGAGACCGGCAGTTCGTTCGCCACAGGAGAAGAGCGCGCCGCTGCCTTCCTCTATTCCTCCCTGCAAGCACTTTGGCAGCTTGGCGAGCAGCTAGCCCGGCTTTATCTGCTGCGTGCGCCTTGGCCCGCATGTGCAGGAGCCAGGTCGCAAATCGCTTCTTGCACGCCGATGCTTCGCTCGCTCGCAACGCCCTCCGCACTTGCATGAGCGCCACCTTGCGAGTCGCCAGAGACGACGAGGTGTGTCGCGCATGCGCAGCTAAGGCCTGCAACGCTTTTCGCTGGGCGGCGTCTGATCGGTCTTTCATCAGCTTGCCCGCTGCTTTGAACCCGCCGTGCGCGCGGGCTGACGCTAGTTCGTGTTGGGCCTTGGTCGCGAGCACACCCGCTTTCCACGTGCGATAAGCCTTTCGCGGGCCTTCCCCCAGAGCCCGGTCCAAAGTGGCAAGCGCGCGGTGGCAAGTGCGGTGCTGTAGCAGTGCCTTGGTGTCTTCGAGGCTGGCCTTGGTAGCTGTCAAGGAAGCGGCATGCTCGTCGCGGCACTGCGTTAAGGCTGCGACTTCAGAGGTCAAACGAGTCACGTCTGCTTCGCTCTTGGCCTTGCAACTCGCGAGCTCTTGGTCCACAACTGCCCGAGCGTCTGCCGCTTGGATGGCCTCGACTGCAGCTGCCTCTAGGGCTGCTGCTTGCTGTTTCAGCGTCGCCGACTGCTGCTCTAAGGTAGTGCCGTTATCTTTCAGCTGTGCTTGCGCGCCGGCGAGCGCTTCCTGAGCCTCGCTCAAGTCAGTCTTCAGCTGAGCCAACGCAGCTTCGCCGTCGTCACCTCGCGCGGTTTGCACCGAAAGCAGGGCGCGCGCTTCTCCCAGCTCCGAAGAGACAGTTGCCACTTTGTCCTGCGCTTCCTTGAGCTCGCTGCTGAGTCGGGCGACTTCCTTCCGTGCCTCGTCTCCCGAGGCCAAATGCTCTTCGCGCTCGGCGATCACAGAGGCTTCTCGGGCTGCTGCTTCCACGGCTGCTGCTTCAAGCTCTTGAACATTGCTGCGGGTTGAGGCCAGGGCCTCTCGTAGCTCAGATTCAACTTGAGCGCTGGCGTCTGCTGCTGCTTGGGCATTGGTGGCGGCTGTAGCAGCTGCTGCCTCCACCGCTGCCAACTCAGCCCGCAGTTGGGCTTCAGTAGAAGAGGCCACGATAGCTGCCTGCTCGGCTGCGTTCGCGGCGTCTGCAGCCGAAGCTGCGGCACTGGCTGCATCAGCTTGTGTGTCGGCCAGTTCTGCCTCTAAGCTAGCGACTTGACGCTGACATTGTGCAAGCTCTGCTGCGGTTTCCGCCTGGCTCCCGCCTTGGGCATGGGCTAGCTGCTCTAATGTAGCATTGGTGGCCGTGAGCTCCGCCGCCTGAGAGTGGGCCACTTCCAGCGAGCGGTGCAGCGACGCGTTGGCCTTGGCGTTGGTAGCCATGCGGTGCTCGTATTGCTGAGCGCTCGCAGCTAGCGCGCTGCGCCAATGCACGACCGCAGCACGCTCTTTGGCCTCAGCTCGTGCTAGAGCCGCGGCCACACCTGCTGCGCCACCAGACACTTTACCCGAAGAGCCTTCAGTAGCATTTTCGTCTTCAGCCGCCTCGCCACCTTCGTCACGTCCATCCGCATCGCCAGCAGCAGCAGAGCCAGTGTGCGCGTGGATTTCGTCCAACTCGGCGCTGAGCCTCTCCTTCTCCAGACGCAATTCATCTAGCTCGCGCACCAACTCAGCGTTAGCGCCATGAATGCCGTCGTTTTCGTTGCGCTCCTCTTCGTGCTCTAGAGCCAGTAGAGCGTACGCTTCCCTCATTTCTTCGCTTCGCGCTTCCAGCCCTTCGACGACCATCAGTAACTCCTCGTTCTCTTCTGCAAGCGCCGCTGCCCGCAGCCTTAAATCTTCCTCGTTCTCATTTACTTCAGCTATTTCGTGAGTGTCAACGCCTTCATTCACTTCACCAAGGCTTTCGCTAGGATAACCAGCTATTTCGTGGCCGTCACCATCGCCGCCTCCACTACTGTCGGTGGTCTCTTCAGATGCAGCAAGGATCTCAAGTTCTTGTTTGGCAGTCGCCGCCGTCGCCGCCACGTCGGCACGAGCCTCCACCGCTGAACTCTCTTCGTTCGTCCTAACACCCTCGCCTGATGTTTCTTCCGCCAGCGAAGAGGGGGGTGGTCCAGCATTCGCTTTAGCCTCTTGCGCTGCCACTGCAGGTGCCTCCAACGTTTCCTGCAACGAAATAGGATCCGTGGCAGATGCCTCCTCGGAAGCCTCAACGCTGTTGCTGGCACTGCCGCTACTATCAGCATGTCTTGAGTCATTACCAAGGCCGTCTTCTTGACCAACAGTTGTCTCGGCTATGCTGCTGAAACCATCAACTTCTTCAGCCTCTTTGCCACTGTTGCTGCGTTCATCGTCAAGCTCCGCACCGAGATCTACCGAGGCTGACTCCATTGAAAACAACGCCTGACGGCTATATGCCCAAAAAAATCTCAGTAAGTTGACAGAAACGAGGTCTCGGCTCTTTGATGCACCTACTCTGCTAACTGGCGGATCAAACGGGGCGACCCCTTCGTTTGGTTGTGCAGCACCAAACGCTGCGCTCCTTCGACAAAGCTTTTTGACAGTTTGTCACTAAACTTAAATGACTAGAATATAAAAATGAGTTCTTTTGGATACGTTTCGTGCCAAGAAGAACAAAAAAACGTCCGACCGACAACAACAACATCATGCCGATCAGAAAAGAATGCACAGCAGCTGTAAGTATGCTTACCATCCATTTCTCGAAAGGAGATACGAGCTTGAGCTAAGCTAGACTTGACTGATCACTCTCTACTCTATCTCTTCGTCTATCGACTCTACTCGCTGCTGAGATGGAAAATCTTTAATTCGCTGTTGCAGTATAATCGCTGTAACTAAGTATAGCGGATTCACTCTTTGGAGGTCGGCGTCACTCATGGATGCCTCTTTGAGCGCTGGCTCATCTCCTTCAGAGCACCAGTCACTTATCAAGTCCGAACCTTCGGATGATGAAGAAGTATCACCAGCCGTTCTCACGAGGGCACGAAATGCTTATCTTACCTGGAAGTGAGTTAGTGAATGGTCATTTTGTGATAGTTTATTCATCATTCACCTTTTGTGGCAGAAACTGGATTTCCCTATTTTACATACTATGGAGTAATATAGATACAGCTTTCTGCGTCCATTAAATATGCTGTTCGCCACATAATCCATCTTGGAATGCCAGCCTGAAATAAGCTCTATAGTGCGCTGCAATCACGTTGATAAACCTAGGATCGCATTCTATTTTTGTCTCTCACCTGATCCTACCAAACACCTCAGAGCCCCCACTACCCACTGCATATCTGCCAAGCTAAGCCCTTGTCCTTTACCTTCCTCTTGAATTCAATACAGTTTCTTCAGTTCAATTAGCTTCGGCATCATGATCGAGCTTTATTCCGAGTTGTTCACCTACGTGATCGACCCTAACTCGGTGACAAAAGCAGCGTTTTATTCCACCCTGGGGATGTCAATGTATTCTGTGACTTCGTTTCTCTTTTCGCCGGTGTTTGCGACGCTCACGGATACCATCGGTCGACGGCCCATTTTCCTCCTCGCCGCAGTGGTGGACTCGTGCGTTGGGATCACCACCGGTTTGGCCAAAAGCAACTGGGTGTATGTCACATGCATGCTCCTCATGGGAGCTGGCGACAACTCCTTGGCTACGGGTATGGCCACCCTCTCCGCCTTCGTTACGGGCACACCAAAGGGCTTCCCAGGCTCCAGTGAAGACTCATGGTTCTTCCGACAGTTGTACTATTGCGTGCGTCTCGGTGGTGGCGGCGCATCAGAGGCATCGGGCCACGATCAGGCAGCCTACTTGAAGGCTGAACTTGCGACACAATTTACTGTGCTATTGATCGTACAAGTCACAGGAAGTGCGATTGGAGTGATAAGTGGCGACGCGCTTTACTCGGCTACTGGCTCCTACTCCTGGTCGTATGCAGCAGCAGGCTTCATAGTTCTTCCGCTCATACCTTTCTTATGGTGGTACATGCCAGAAACGGTCCCTGCTCAACGCCGCAAGCCCTTTAACTGCGCAGCATTGGGCGAAGCTTTTGCCACACAGGTCGACTCTGTACACCTCTTCTTGGGCAACCGTCGCATGTTTGGCCTTCTTCTAGTTAGCTTCCTTATTCAATTTGTGAGCGCAGGCATATTCGACGTGGTACTTTATTGGGGTAAGTTTCGAACTTTTCATGAATCCAGAGAAGTTGAGTCGAAATATTTCTCATTGCACTGACTATGGTGCCAGAGTTGACATATGTGTATACGAGATACTCTCTTTTCACGAAGACGTGCTTTTACTACATTTTGCGCATTTTGCTTGAATGATTAGGTGAGTGGAAGTTTGGATGGGGTACGACAACCGATGCACTGGCACTATTCTTAGCGGTGTTCGCAGAAGTTATTGGTGCTGTTACCGGCCCTGCCATTCTTGTTTCGCGATTTGGGTTCAAGACTTCAAGCCTCCTTGCAATTTTATTCGCAGTTGGTGCCACAGCTTGTGTCCCCACTGCACTAGTTGCTTCATCGGCGGCAGCTATCGCTTCGTTGGTTTTCTTTGCGCTAGCACTTGGAGCAATCCCCATTCTGAATGCCCAGATATCGAATGAAGCCAGCGTGGAAATGCAAGGTCGTGTGGCAGGCTTCAATTACGCAGTGATGACCTTAGCGTGGGTGAGCAGCCCGTACGCTTACTATTACATGTTTGCGGGCACAATCACCGATGATGATGACCAAACTCATTCCCATAACGTCACTTCCAGCCTTATCTGGTGGGTGACACTGGGCATTCTTGCGCTTTCGAGTGCTCTAGTCTCTGCTTTCGTCCCGGAATCCAAAGAATCGAAGCTGGTCCCTTAGAGCATTCTACGGGGCACGTGACCTATACTTCACGCGCGGACCTCGCAATTTGATTGCTTGATGTGACGTCCAACGATCGAGAGTGGTCAGTACTACTTGGACGTGCTTGTTCTGGCGCCTGCAATCGAAGTCGTAATCGAACTGATATAAACTCAAATAATGTAAGTTTCTTCTCATTTCCTTTCTACCTCTGCGTTAGTCCTCTAACTCTAATTCCGGCCCTTCAGAGCCATTGTAAAAATCGTAAGGGCAATACCAGGGTAAGGGGTAAAGGAGGGGGTTGTTAAGGGCAAATGTTTTTTTTTTTTAGACAGGCCTCGAGGGGCCGAGACTAAACCTAGGAAGCTAATCAGGCGCACATGCCCGAGTGGCCATGGAAGTAGTTCTTTTTCTTTTTTTTGATAAAACGATTTTCCAAGATTTCCAAGCCGAAAGGATCCTTTTTATTTCTTTTTTTTTTTGAGGCAGGCTCCGAAGGGCCGGAATTAGAAGACTAAGAGGTAGAGAAGAAAAGCAAAGCAGCGCAAACTAGACCTAAGAAGCCAATCAGGCGCACATGCCTTTTTTTTTGTCTTAGGAGATTATGAATAATAAACTAGACAACTGAATGCCTGAGCGCACTACTTCCATGCCTACTTTAAAGTTGGAATTATCCGAGTGGCAAAATGGGTATAGGAATTCAATGGGGTGTGGATGTGGGAGTGGGTACATCTACACGGTAAGCCCGCTTTGCTGCTTATGCGCCATACGTCCCAGCCCACACTTCAGGCCACTGATGCGCATTTCGAGTGTGATACCTGTCGGTTGATAAGATGTTTGTGTAGTGTGGTTGATGACAAAGAAATCCAGTCCACGGGGGAGGGGGGAGGGGGACTGGGGGAGGGGTCTCGGATCTCGGGTCTCGAGTCTCAGAAAAAAAGGATTTTGTTGAGGTTTAGGAATTACTAAATTAGGACACCGTTGTCACGAACAATGTAATGACAGAATGATCAATCAATTGTTAACAATGAAAAGAGGCCTGTGTCTTCTTGGCACCTGTCAAGCAAAGAGCACGGAGCGCAGACTAGCGCGGTGCCCTGAAGTACCTGATTTAGCTAAGGAACAGTTCCTTTCATGTTCACTTAGTGTTACATTCATCTTTCGAGCGTAGTCCAAGCGGAACAACTTTCGCTACATGTATGCACTAGTTATTCTCAGCGCAAACTTCACATGTTTCGGCGCTGGGATAGTGAACGCAGTGGGCACTTTTATCCATGGCATGTTTGCACAATGCATCGCTTCAACCGTCCATTAAGGAGGTGCCAGGTCATGGGCTCGGTTCAGAGATTCGGGTGCGGACCTCTCGACTCGCCGTCAAGCCAGCTTCGATGGCTGGCCGTCCACGCCCTTCACCTGTAGCAATTAGGCCTGTTTACGATCTTGGTCCGCGCAGTATCATGTCGCCTAGCGTTTACCAACATGAATATGTTGAATGGAGCAGCGAAATCCGCAATCAGAGTCACGATCTGAGTGAGGGGGATTTGAAGCAAGGCGAAGAGAAGTATGACGAAAGGGAAGCTATCAAGGAAGCTAGTAGAATTGATGAAGCGCAAGTTCAAGACGAAAAACGAATTGAGCCAATTGTGGTGCGTCGCCGGTCTTTCCTTGGGTCTGAGTCGATAGCAAACATATTCGAAGTCGCTCCACGTGGTGGTTATCGTGCTGGCTTAATACATTGTCTGCTTGTTCGCAGCCGCCGCCTGGGGCCAATCGGCACGACCGAGTTCCGACTCTACCTTCAGGGAGCGAATGGCCAGGGAGGATCAAGCGGTAAACTTGAGGAAGATCGGTTGTTGCTTGTTGCCATACCTCAAACAGCCGGTTCTTTCAACCTTTTCAATATGGCCCGTGGCAGCGTAGAAGGCGCCCTGACTCGGAAGTCAGGCAACTTTGTGGGAGAGTTCGTGCGAGCTAGCGGACCATCGAGATCAACTGTGGGAGCGCTAGGGCTACAGAGAGCGACCGCTTTCTTACTTCATGGCAACAAATCGCACACTGAGCTCGCAGCAGCTGCGTTTCACAAGCCATCGCTCAGTCGGCATGTTCACGACGGTCCACGTCCGCGTAACCTCAACATTCTGTTGCCTGGACTCAATGCTCGCCGCCGCCCCTCTCTCGAGAAATCAAATGACGACTTGTGCACCAGCGGGAGCAGTTTGACGTTGCTCGAAACTCTTCAAGACCGTGTCACAAGCGGTGTTGACGCAAGTCCGCCATGGGCTGGGTTTCGACCGTCGACATCGAGGAATGCAACGACTTCCGATGGCACGGAGCCACGCCTCTTTGAAGTGAAAGCTCCCGCCTTCGACGGCACGGCATACCGCCTTGATTTCAACGGCCGTGCTAGTGTTCCCTCAGTAAAGAACATGCAATTGGTAGAAGCGTGCGACCGAAGCGATGTGGTTCTGCAGCTCGCTAAAGTGAGCACCAACGACTTTCACCTCGATTTCAAAGGCCCTTTCAATGCCTTGCAAGCCCTAGCTGTCGCTCTCGCCCAGTTTTCATATTAGTTGAAGCATTTGCGATGGTATAGCACTGCTAAACAGAAAGCAGCTCTAGCTAGTTGGCTTGAAAAATATAGGGGGAGCGGGGTTCTTGTAGTGGAATTATCATTTCCTCATGCGTTATGCGGCGCTCACAAGAGAGCACCATATCTATAGAATATAGAAAATACTGGAGTCAACTGCCAATTTCTCTGCGAGTGTACTAAGATCCAAGATTCTTGAGTTTCCCAGAATAAAACTCCTATCTAAGCAGTATCTCCGAACATTTCTAATTCCCCACCATACTTTTCTACGTCACTAGCACCTGGAGCTACAATTACCGTCCATTGAATTTAAAGTCTAACGTCTAACGTTACCGCACTGGCGCAGGCCCCGAAGATGCGGAATTAGGTGACCTACAGGCAGGAGCAGAAAGCAAAGCAGGCCAAATTGGATTAGATTAGATTAGATTGGATTGGATTATACTCCCCCAGTGCAAAGAAAGACAAGGGCAGAAATAGAACGCCCTCAGAGGTGATTTGTATTTGCACATGTAGCATGTATCTGCGCGTTCTAGAAGGCCCTATCTGGCGTCTTCCCTCCGATCAAGCAAAGCAGTTAACGCAAATTGTAATGCTGGTACTATGAGGGGGAATAATTAGGCAAACAACATCCCCGAGCGGCCATGAGAGTGATGTTAGTGGTCCAAAGTGGCGTACGGAGTAACACGGTTTACAATACTCCGAAACGCTGAAACGCGGCGAAACGCGAAATCTTTTCCTGAAAACCGGCGGAACCGAGCTCTCGACGACACGACAGCAAAATGGGAATCTTTTTCGACTTCTGATGATCTGATGACGACACCATTGCACGATTTGCCCTAAATCACTGAGTACCAAGGACCAACCGATTTCCCCCAGGAAATAAAACCGGAAATAACTCAAAATCCCGGAAAAACCGGAAATGGCCTCGTGAGGGGCTCCTGGACCTCCCCTGTGGTGTAAGAAAGTCCGTAAATGCGCTATATTTCCTTTTTTTCCGCGCAAGTGGCTCTCTGTTCGCTCCGAAGCCCAATCCCCCCTCGGGGGAGGGCTCAGAAAAACCGCTCGGTGGATAAAGGATTGGGTTGAAATTTAGAAAAATCCGTATTTTTACGGTTCAAGACTATAAAAATCGTAGATTTACGTCACAAGACCGGAGACGAACGGAGGTCGGTAAATTTTGGCCAATCACAGGCCAATGATTAAGGCCGGAATTAGCCGGAAATAACGAAATTTACCCGGACGTGGGAATCCGGAAATAAGGTCTCAAAACCCCGGAAACCCGTTGGTCCTTGCTGAGGCTCTATTCTACGGGTTAGAAAATTCTGGTTATTTTTTGAGATTTCTTGCAAATTTGAATTCTGGCCAATCACAGTACAGGAAAGAAAATCGAGCAAAAACTAACCAGACCTCTGGTTAGTTTTT
>Ga0307931_1000934_pt1 | contig 19423 bp, 23 predicted proteins | sample OrgLakmetageno47_FD_201816 | JGI IMG/M metagenome (GOLD analysis project Ga0307931, IMG submission 201816) | Saline water microbial communities from Organic Lake, Antarctica - #47 | ecosystem: Environmental > Aquatic > Non-marine Saline and Alkaline > Saline | place: Antarctica: Organic Lake...
TGCTGCAATAAGTGCCGAGGGGTGTCGTGCGACAGTGGAATTACGGGGAAGGATTCAGGAGGCGAGGCTGAGTCTGCAGCCGTGCTGCAAAACGCTTGTTGGTCTTCCGTGCTTAAGTAGTCTGCATCACACCACGAATCCACCGCGGCACCTGCTGTTCCGCCTGCTGCTGCCCCTGCTACTCCTCTTCTTGCTACTCCTAATCCTACTCCCGCTTCAGATAGTGGTGCTGGGCTCGATTTGAAGGTGTATTCGGCCAAAATGGCAGCCGCCGCCTTGGATGCGACGGCCATTACTTGTGCAGCGACTCCTAACACCGTTGTGGTCTTTGCGGACCCGTTTGCGAGGTCACTCTTCAAAGCTACTAAGAGCGCGCCCGTGAACCCAAACAAGAGTCCAGTCACCCTCAGTGGCACACACAACGGCTCCGCTGTTTTGTTCAATACATGGGCAGGTAAAGGCAGAGTTGTAAGAACACAAAACACGGCGTGCATTGGTACAACTACTTCATTACAAAAATGGTGTGCGACGAAGCTATTCATAAGTATTCCGCGACTTCAACCACAGCATTCAAAATAAAGACATTTAAAGCTCAAGCTCACCGCTGGGAATGAAACGCGCCGCTAAAATAGCAGCAACTAGGGGTGACATCCCAGAAATGGTCGCCATCACAGACACCTAACCACGATGGCATTGTGATTCAAGTGCTTCACAAGGTCGCGTGGCTGCATTGCAGGGTACTAAGTAACAGAAGTATTTCCTTGATTTGAATTTCTCTAGAGCACGCACATCAATGCCGCTTTCGGCGGCCACGGCATACAACGTATAAGGAATTGTGGTGTTGAGTGCGCCCAGCGCAAAGATGTGAGTGCCGCGACCAGTGCAGAACAAGTTTCGAAGGTTGCTGATGGTGGCTGAAGCTCCGCCTAGGCATAGCACATGGGAAACCACTAGCCCTGCACTGCCAACTACCAGTCGAATGAGGGTCAACGTAGCAGCCTATGGATGCACAAGAAACGCAGAAACACGTAAACGACACGAAACATCTCAAGCAAATTTACTGTGGTATCTCAAGCATTTGAGCAGTAACTTGACAGGCTCTATAATTATTACCGGAACCGATGCCGAGGCTGCATGAGTGAACAAAAATGCCGATCCCGCGATGATGGCGAATAGTACGATGGCTAGCGTTGTCACTACTTCGTCATCGCGGGGCAGTCTTAATCTTGTTATCATTGCCGTGAGAAAAAGCACAACTCGCAGTTGCCTGAGAAGCTAGCTAGTGTATTGCTGAGTAGAATTAACTTAGGAATAGGACGTCACTTTCAACAGCAGAGCTACAAGATCAATGACACATTGTACGTTCGCTACAGAAGCTCATTTGCGCCGACTCTGAGGCATTTAGAGGAGAAAAAGAAAATAAATGAAGAACGATGCAAATATATATGCGACGTAAAAAGTGCGAGCTGTGAGCTAGCCGTGACGTGAGAAGGTTCAGAATTCAGAATTCAGTTGGATTCTAAAAAATAATACTGCAGCGGCGCGGGTGCGCCGCGCCACGATCAACGAAGGGTTTTTTTATGTCGATACCGTTGTCGATTTTCGATACCTTGAAATGGATGTCGTGAGGGAGCGTGAAGGAAGTTTGAATGGAAGTGAAGTAGGGGGTGGCGCGAAGAAGGTCTAAATGCGCAATGACATTTGCCGTAAGATCCTTCGAAGTGGGGCTGCATTGGAGGCGATCGTTAGAAGGGGAAGTGCAAGAAGTGTCAAAAGGTGTACAGTTTGAGATGCTGTCGAAGTGTAGACACTTTGTTTCACGCGTGTGTCTTACTTCGCGATGATTTTCTGTGCCCTTGTTCAATGTCTTTGTTGCTCGTCCGCGTTATTCGTTGATGAATGAGAGAGAAGTAGACGTGATGGTGTTACACTCGTTATGCTTTACCTTGCCGACGTCTTGTTTCAAGTAAGTGACGCGCTACATGTTACTGCACACTTCGCACGACGTCGCGGCATCCTCGTCGTCGCTCAACCTTCAAACCATCAAGGTCTCCAGCGCACATCATGGTTGATCTCACCTACTGCTGCACAGCGCTACAGAACTATCTATAGGAGTACGTACAAACGCCATCGTCATGTCATAAGTCAGACATAAGTCGCGCATGTGAGACCATACAGTAAGCATGCGAACCTATTTTAAGCACGTGCTAGTATATGGCAACGTGTCAGAACAAGCACGCAAGGGTTTTTGTGCCTGCGATGTAACAGAGTGACTGAGTGACGGACATAGATAACTTTTGGGATGCCGGTACAAAACATCAACTATGCATGTTGTCACACTGCTTGCGCTCTATCTTATCGACCTCTTCTATGAACGCTGTGGTGATATTACACTTGTGAGACGTTAGTGTAAGCACGCAGCCTACCATGGAGATGTTATTTGAAAGCTGACAGGAGTTGACCTGGAAACTACAGTACAGAACATGAATGTTACGTATGCAATGTTATGTATGTCAGTGAACCTATGTTATAAGCACGTGCTCTTATATGAAAACGTGTCAGAACAAGCACGCAAGGGTTTTTTGTCGTTGTGATGTAACGGAAGGAAGGACGGAAAAAAATCCTTGGTAGGCACTTTCTGGTCGTGGTCGCATAAAACATCAACTCTTCGTTGATCTATTAAATTAGGTATGACAACCATTCCAAACGTTGACTGCTGTTGAGACGTTGAGACCCAAGACTCCGAGACGCACTTTTGTATTTTATAGTATGTAGTTTGAGAACCATTAATTCAACCATTTCATTTGGCTGTACCTCAATCATTACCGCCAATAGCCGTATTATGGCTAGCTAGTCCCGCAGCTCCCAGCCCAAGTCAAGGGAAATCAAGGACTTTTTGCTTTTCTATTTATAACGAAGTTTCTAGTACCAAATCAAATGTGAAAGCAGAACATATGTCTCCGGCTTGTTGACACGTAGCCGCAGCTCGTGTGTTCCAGCTGCCAAGGCCAAGCCTCCATAAGCATTAGAAGATCCGCTCCCGCCGCCGATGCCTGCGGAGACGACTTCCACACAAACCTAGTCAAAATAATTCAGTGCACCAACATGGGGTATACCAACAAAAGATATCCGTTATTGGTTTAGAACAAGCCCGTTTGATAATGAGGATCAGGAAAAGGGATAGTACTCCGGAGTAGAAAAAGCAGTGTGGCAGTGTTAGGGGTGAAAGGGCAAATGAAGATTTTTACTGTTTTTCTCTTAATTTTCACATGAAATTCAAGGTCAAAGCAAGACCCAGGAGACAGAGAGAGACTAAGAGACAGAGAGAGAGAGACAATATGCAGGTGTATGTTTCAACCTTCGATTTCATGAGTAGGCGCAGCAGCGGGGTCCCCTTGCTTGCTTCGCTGTCGCCTTTTTCGCTGGTCATGCGCGCTGCCATTGGAGCGCCGTGCCCCGAAGAAGAGCTGAGCTCGTAGTCCACGTCAGTGAGCAAAGACCCTCTTCCTTTTGGGCATTTGCCCCACAGGCAAGCCACTTCGCAGAGCGCCAAAGGGGTGCCCGGCTGCTCCACCTACCAAGGAGAAAAACACGGAAAACAAAGACAGAAAACAGAAAAAATAAGCAAAGGAATGAAGTAACTTTCAAACGAAAAAAAAACAAGGCATGGTCAAGAAAGAAAACAAAAAACACAAATGCATGGCCCTTCATCCTGCTGAACATGCTGCTGGACATGCTGCTGGCACCACACATATTAGTACAGTACATACCTTGAACTTGAGGCTGAGCCACCCGCTGCTGACGTCACCCCGCATCGCCCACTTCCGGTCCAAATACCCCGCTTTCGCGTCGCAATTGACTTCGATCTGGGCCCAGGGCGGCGCTACCACCTGCCACACGCCCCCCTTGGCATTGTGGCCCTGTGCTCCTCTGCCTCCTTCTCCTCCTCCTTGGCCGCTGCTGCTGTAGCTGTGGCGGGTGTCGACTACCCGCCGGCCGTCGGACGTTCGGTCTTTGTCCACCAATAACAACAAAGATGCGCCCGGAGAGACCGGTGCCATTGTCGTGGCGCATTTGGGGTGCAGGAAAGTCGCTGATGAATGTCCACTTTTGCTGTGAGGCTGCTGCAATGCTTTGGTCAAAGGCGGCGGCGCTTTTTGTGCTTGTGCCCGCTGCAAGGCCTACCGAGACAAATGTCGTTGGTCAAAGTAAACGGCTTCTACCAAGCTCTCAGAGCAAATCATAGCAAAATCAAAACGATGTTAAAGAGTTGAAATTGTTCCATAATTATTCCCTTCGTCAAAGAAAATGTCTCTTTCAAGCAAAGATACTTTAGAATTAGCAGAGTAACACTACGAGAACAAGAAGAATGCCTATAAAAGCTTATCACCTGCGATCTGAGCGCACGCGCCGACGAAAGAGCAGCTTCAGGCCCTGTTTTAAACATGCCACCCTGCTGAGACGATACGTGTGCAATGGCCACTCGCAAAGCATCGTCCATGGCGGATATATAGGCGTGCGCGAGAACCTTACGAGCGAACAAGAGTGTTTTTTGTTGTCTTCAACGCGACAACAAAGGTAAGCCAGGAATTTGCCAAATATAGGAGCAACGGCAAACACATCGTACACTTTTACACCCGCTGCACATGCACACACACACAAACGAGCGCATACAATAAATTCAAACCCTGACTTCTTCACCAGAGCTCTGAGAGCGTGCGCAGCGGGGCCTGGGTGCCAAGCCGCTGCGCCACAGGGGGCCGCTTTACCACCGTTCACCGACACCCCCCAGTATTGGGGCAAATGGCCTAGTTCGAAGTTGTACCTGGACAATGTACGATATTTTTGGATTGATAAATTGCTGTGAGACGTGTGAGCATGAGTCACAAATATTGTATCGAGAAAGTAAGGGCGTACATACACAAACAATTATATAGTGCTTTGCAAGAAATGCAACTGAAAACGAATTAACGGCGCGAAAGAAAGCACAAAGCACTTACCCGTCAGGATCGCTCCAATGCATGCCCAGTTGGTCGTAGTACTCAAAGAGGTTGTTACGTCCCTCGCGCCAATAGTTTGGGGTTTTGATTAATCCTTTGTACGTGCCCTTTTCTTTCTGCGGTAAATTTGTTAACGCTTCCGCAGGTATCCATTCTTTCCAGTCCAAGTACTTGCCTGTGTTAGCCCGGCCTCGGTATTTGCCGAGAACCTGTCCCCAGCACATTGAAGTTGAAACAAAATGCACACAAGGACAGAAAAAGTCAACTAAGCAAGCGATTGAATTAAATACAGTTGAGATGAAAAGTACGTAAACTTCAAAAAAAGAGAAGCGCGCATCCATACACATTACACGGCATAAACTCTCCCTATGAGACTTCATTGGAATGGGCAGAAGGTAGGGTAATAAAAGCATCGAAGTTATCAAAGGAAAAAACAACAACTGCTGTAGTCATATTTGTAGTAGCACGAGAGAGGCAGCACATGAAAAAACTCACGAGGCCTTTCTCCAAGTCAATGCCGTCGGCTTTGCCGGTCACCAGAGCGCCGGTTTCGTCGGCGCGTTTCGGCACTTCGGGATTTAAGGCGTCAAAGCCCAGCATTTGGCAGAAGGTGGGATTGGTGGGGATGCCCAGCATGACGTTGCGAATGAACGCTTCGTAGGCGTCCGCTGTGGTTGAGGTGGGCGGGTTTACACGCATACAAAAAAAAGCGAACAAAACAAGCACATCAATGACTTGAACCAATGAGATTTCTCGAAGGCATTGGAGGACTAATGCTCATCAACATTTATTTTGATTGTCGCACAACATTTTGCTATGGAGCATTAGCTCTATTGGTTTCTTAGTCTTACCCGGCCCATGAAAAATCATGTTGAATTCGAAGAAAAATGCGTCCACGTCATCGCCTACGGTAGCCCTGGCGCAGTAGGCCGACGTTTCGTAGCGGTTGCCCCCGATGGCATGGTTCCTCACGTCCACGCCCACGCCTGCAGCGCCAAAGGTCGGGTTCAACCACTGCCCCAACACTTGCGCCCATGACTCGTTGAACCAGTTGTCGTGCCCAGCTGTCACGGAAGTGCCCATCACCCCTATCACGAAATTCCGCTCTGCGGGCTGCTCTGCTAACAACTCCAGCGTAAATTTGTCCACCAGCCTAGCCCGGGCTTCGTCGCTTTGGAAAGTGACCCCCTGTGCAAACACTCTGGCAACGTCCACGTGTCCTTCGCTGCTGTCGCTGCCGGCACCGCCTGCGGATCCAGGGCCGAAAGAAGTGCCTGCAGATCCTGCCACGCGTGACTCGATCTCGGCGAGCGTAGCCCCGGTTGCTTTTAGCCCCTCCGCAAGCCGCTGCATGAGCTCGCCTCCAATACCTTCAGCCAGCGCGACGGCTTCTTGGCGCTCAGCATTAGCTTTTTCGGCCGTCGCAGTGTTGTGCGCTGCTTTTTTGGCTTTCTTGCTTCCACTGTTCACTCGTACACGTGCCTGTGGTAATTTCCCAGGACTAAGAAGCATGGCTTGCGATAGAAAGTCCAGGCTTGATCCAGCTTTAAGCTCTCGACGAGTGCTCTCACCCGCTGAGGACTGTGCAGTCTCGTTCGAGGTTGAGGGCTGCCCAAGTATACTACTACCCAAGCTCGAGTGCGCATAGGCCAGTATGCACCCAAGTAAATGAACGGTCTTCATTAGACCAGGTGCCTTGTTGTGAGCGAAGGTTTTCGGAACAAATGACAGTAAGCCTACAGATGCAGTTGCTTTAGTCAACTACTGCTGCAGTACTCCAAGTCGTCTAGCTAGGCTAAGCGTCGGGTAGTTGATTAGCTATAAATAATGATGACCGAAGTATACAATCCGCTGCTACCTGGGTTTCTAGACTTTGAACTTAGCGCATTGCTCAGCTATTCGAGGCTAGAGCCAAAAGCAAAGCGCAAGAGCAGCAGTCTTGCCTATCAGGCTAAAACAACAAGAAGAGAATGGAGAGAGGCAAGAGGCAAGCGCAAGCATCACATTTTCCTCATTTTTTTACTTCTCTGTACAGACCAACCCACCAACCACCAACCAATCATTCGAGTCCGATCTTAACGGTTACTCCCAGGAAACTCCTAAACAAGCGTTTTGAATGGACGTCTACTCGTCCTATACTTACGGTCGATGGTCAGGCGCCTTTCAATACAGATGATGCAACACCTGGCCACCAGTTATTGAGTAGAACGGCTTATTTGCGAACAACCAGTATAGGAACATTTATTGAAGTTGATTTCTACGCAGCGTATACTTTTTGTTCACTGGGTTGAACGCTAGCTAGATCATCATGGCTGCGCCACCAGGCTGTAACGAAACTCTGCCGCTAGCACCGCCCACCATTGCAAATGCTTCAGTGTTGTTTGGAGCGCGGCAACGCGGGCGGCGATTTCCGTCGCGAGATTTACTTGAGTCGATTAACGAGCATTGCCGCATCGTTCAGGTGCCAACTTTCAACTACGCATACTAACCTTGAATTGAGAATCAAATATACAATATAGAGCTAGTACGATTAAGCTTTTCCTCGCGCTATTAATTCAGGATCGCATTGGGGAGGACGCCGATTCAGCCGCATTTTGCGCCCTTGAAGGGGCCACCGTGCACGCTACCCTGACCTTTATACACTCCATCATGGACCTCAGCGACCAAATTAGCAGCTCGATGGCCGAAATGGACAACGACAGCGATGACGACGGCAGTAGCGGTAGTGGTATCAGCCGTGGCAATCAAAATATAGAAGGCGTAGCTTTCCACTCGACGTCGTCTTCTTCATCCACTGCTGCTGTCACTTCCAAAGCAGAAGCTCGTAAGCGGGCGGCTGCGGTGGGAGCGCTTTGGAACACAGTAGTAGCGCTCCTCACCGATGCGGAAGCGTTGCCTCGGCACGCTGCTGGGCTCCCACAGCTTTGGCAGGAGCGCGCAGTGCTAGGCCCGCAACGCACCCACCAAAAGCTCATGGCGGCTGGGGCGGCTTACCGCGCGGCGCTGCATGGCCTAGTGGAGAGGCGCGCAGCGCTAGCCGCGGCTTACAGTGACCTCGTCGCCGCAGTCCAGACTCACTGTGCACCAGCCACTGGCCCATTAGAAGCTTCTCCGCAGCCAGGTAGCTCATCATCGGAGGCGGAGACGACAAGTCCTGCAGCACCTGAAGTACACCCAAAGGGTTCTGGTGTGGTTATGGCAGCAGCGGCGATGGCACCGCCAGATGATCACGCATTGGTTAAGAACGAAAGCATTTCCACCAATCGCACACCAATCCCTCCTCAAAGAGATATGCAGCACGCTAGCAGCACATCTCAGAGCGCAAGTGCTCCGAGAGAGCCTGCACCACCTTCAGGGTTGCCCCCGAGGGTTGCATCCTCACCATCGTCATCATCACAGTCAGGTGCTGCGGATGACGTTCCGAAGGTGCGAAAGGCCCGCGAAAAAGGGGAAAAGAAAACAAAGGAGCGCAGCGAGAAGCGCAGCGAAAAAGTGAGCATGAGCAGCAAATTGTTGCCCCCTCCTCCCGAGGCCCCTCCAGTGCTTCCACCTCCAGCTGGACCTCAACCACCCTGAGCCACTGAGCCACCACCACCACCCGGTTCAATTCCTCCGGCCACTCCCATACCCACGAACACGCCGCGATAGTGCCCAGTGCATGATTTAGACGGTGTACGCTCCCCTGCCCTCGCTATTGAAATTCCTCAAAGGGCGAATTCCCATGCCTTTCTGGTGCAAAATTAGGCATGCTTTTTACGTAACGACCCCAGATCCCCTACGGAAACTTCAATAAACAGCAGCGCCATTCCACGCCCCTCCCACCTCGAGCCTCGAGCTCCTGGAGGCTATATGCTAATTGCCATCTACTCAATAAGAAATAGAAAGGAGCGGAGTAGCGGGAGCAAGTGAGCTCGGATGCAATTCCAGATGCCGCAGAAATCTCCTTTTTGTGCTATATATATAACGTATAACGCCCAGTTCTACGCCATTTGCATTTCTGAAATCCCTTGTGATTGCGTATATGTATACTGAATATTTTGATTTGAATTATACATATTTCGAGACAGCCCCGAAGGGCCGGAATTAGAAGGCTAACAGGTAGAGAAGAAAAGCGAAGCAGCGCGAACTAAACCTAGGAAACTAATCAGAATATATTTCCCATTCTATTTCAGATTTCAGAGGCGCTCGGTTGAACAAGGCGCCATTATAGGATGGCAGTCACGCCAGGGGCAGGCGGAGCCAGCACTGGGTCCGGACTACCTGTGGTCTGCGCGTTGCTGTTACGCATGATGGAGAAGTTTCGCGCCAGTGGGAGCACCTTTGCCGGCAGAGTGCTCACAAGGGGATCTAGTCCAAGCAAGCACATGAGAGTCTTCACATTAGCGTACTGCTGGTAAGAGTTAGTCGCGATGAGTGCGTTGCCGATCACGCCGCTGCTCTGTGCGCCCACGCGGGTGGCAATGGCCTGCATGAAACCATTCGAAGTGATTGGAAAGGCTCCACCGCCAAGCCACCCGGGTGCCATCGCGTTGGCGTTGGCGGCCGCGGCGTTGTTGAGGTGCACCACAGCAGAGATGACGTTGTCCGCGTTCCACATCAGGAGAGCAGCGGGACTCTCGGGCATCTCCACGCCCTGACTGTCGTCGCTATTCACCTCGAAATCTGTACATCGCGACATTATGGGAGAGGCGGACATAAGTGTGTAGTGGGCAGCCAGAGAAAACGTACCCACAAGAAAATTATCCACCTGATGTGTTGAGACCTGCCGCAACGGCTTCTTGTGGCTGTTCTTTGCTTCCTCCTCGAGGGCGATTTTTCTGAAAGATCAACGAAGGAAGAAATCTTGGGCAATCACAAATTGTGAGCAAATCTTGATACAGGCCATACCTCTTCGTCGTGGCCTCCCTTCGATTGTGGTGGGAATAGGAGAGGCGGAGAGGGTTCGGTGTTAACGGGGCTGGTTTTTGGAGTGGTATCTTCGGTGGTCCTAGCATGTTTCAGTGTGGAGGTTGATGTGATGTCCGAGGTGGGCGCTTGTTGGCGCTTGGGGGCATGACTCTTGAGCTCGTCATCCGTTTTGTTTGCGTTCATTATGTGGCAAGTGCAAGGCTAATGCTTGGATCACGGATCACGGGAACAACTCCAGGGAAGGTCGCACCGCTACAGATGCACCTAAAAAATAGTTTGTAAAAGAGATGACCAAATTTACCTGTGAGGTTAAAATGCTGAGGAAATTAAGCTCCGCAATTGATCAAGCGTGCAAAGTCCGCTAAGCTAACATTGCAGTAGTTTACCCGGTTGCACACCGAAAAGGAATAGTTGGAGAACGTAAGAAGATAGACATGGCGTTATTACGATTTCATACTGAATAAAAATCGCGTGTATTACTGTCGTGTATTATCATGACATCATATATAATGGATTTTGACTAATTGTACGCGATATTTTGCAAAAATCACGCTGCTGGAGCCTGATCGGTTGCTCACCCTAGACAGGTTACGAATGGTTTCTCTCCACGACATCACAACGGAAATGACTGGTAAACTCGCTTTACAAAAAAAAGCTAGGACAATGCATCTGGAAGTCTTCTATCAGATGGTAGGGTTTATTTCTACCTGTGGGCCTTTGATGGCGCGCGTTGAGGCTAATTCTAAGACCGGCCGATTTCACCCTCAACGTTCCGAAGTCGAGGGTCGAGGTCTGTCTGAATTTCCGAAAGAAAGTTCTGAAGAAGATGTAAATTTTTGAAAAACTCCCAGACGTGTGTCCCACCAAGAGGGTTAGGGGTTAGGGTACCACGGTACCACGCTGTAAAGTAGCGTCTGCTTTTAGCTGCTTAATTAGCTGTAGAGCTCCTGTAGCACTGTAGCTTGGCAAGCTGTCCTAGTAGCTAGCTAACAAGAGTACCACACCTCGATCCTCGATTACAGCAAGGACAAGTGGTGGTGCAGCCTGCGTGAGCCTAGTGAAGAGCACAAGCACAAACAGGAAGCAGAGCTGTGCGTTCAAAAGAACTTATGATACAAGTCTCTGTAATGCCCAGCACGACTGATGAGGACGGTGGTGCGATGCATTCGAAAGCAAAAGCTGCTCGTATATCTTCGGGAGGAAATCAAGGCCGGTCTTCGCAGTCTTCGGTGTCTCCATTGGCTTCGCAATCATCTGAGCATACATTGGAAAGCTTTAAAGCCGAGATCGAATCAGCATCAATCTCGGCTATCTGCCATGCAGCTTTGGTCAAAAGTCCGGCTGCTGCTCGGGCCGCGTACAGTAAGCATAATAATTCCATCGAGCCCGAGCTCGCGAAGACCTTCGAAATTGTTGGAAGCTACGAAGACGAGGTTGTTCCTGCATGGATATTTTCTAACTTGCTCCACTCAATCATTTTTTTTCTGCTGCTCTTTAAGCCCAGACTCTGATCCTACCGTGCGCATGTTTGCGACATCCAGTAGCTGCTTAAAATAAGCCTTGTAGTCTGACTATATACATGTTTTCTCTTGATAACTCTTTAAAGGGCAACCGCTCTCCGTTTATTGAATCCATGCATCGCGGGGACGAGGCGACAATTCAATATCTCCTCCTGGCTGGCGCAGGCAAAGTTTATCTGGACAGAAAGGACCCTCTAGCGTCCTCTGATCTAGCGGGTAGTAGTGCATTATGTAGCGCTCTCCTCGACTAACATAATGCCGTCTGCGACCTTCTTGCTGCAGATCAGAACTCTCTTGCCCTTGCGGCACTTGAGCACTGTGCTGCTCTATCGTCGCCCAATGAGTTGATCTCGATCACAGCACTCCCACTTGAACCTTATCAGCTTGACCCGGCCTTCTTTTGGGTCCCACGCAACAAACGCAAAGCACTGGTCGTCTGGGCACGAAATGCATTTGTGGTTCAGCTGGCGACCACCATTGAACCCTTTTCGGATTTGCCCGACGACTGTGCCGGCGACGTCTTGGAATTTCTTCAGATGGAAATGCTGCGTGAGAAGTCACTTCACATCGCAACACAGTGCTCATCCCCTGAGGCACACGCATGGGTGCGAGCAGCGTTAGCAGCATACATCGTGGTGAGCACACTTTTGAGAGCATTGTTATATTTCAGAAGTAACACGTCAAAGCATCTATTTTGCTTTTTACTCTGCGTGCTTTTCAATTTTTATATATTTGAAATGCTTCCGAAATCTCAGGCGGATGCAACAGAGACACTCGAGGAAGCAGCCACATTTGGCATGTTCGAAATTGCGCAAAATTGTCTTAAAAAGGGTGCCAATGTGAATGCAGCAGTCGAAGTGGTGCGTTGTCATGGAATGAGGAGGTTATCGAACACTTTCCCTTTGGCTTGACTTCATGCAGACGTTCGCATGTTTAAAAACACTGTTGGCAACTGTTTCAATTCCAGTCACCTTTCCGATGATCCCAACCACCTTTCACATACCTCCGTACAGCAATTCTGTCTGCTTCTACTTTTGAGATTGATTCGTTTGGACAAATTTCCAGCATGCTTCATGTCTCAGATGAGATCTTACGAGATTAATATCACGACAGACTTGGGCCACTGTTCGAGTTGAATCTTCAGTTTACGTACGATTTTCAGGAATTGATGGCGTGCGCCTTTCTATTCTGTACATTCTTTTCTTTGCTTATACCCACACCTCCCCTGCATGTGCGTGCGTCTCGGTGGCACGCAGGATGGTTCTCCAGCGCTTTGCCGCGCCGCGTTTGAAGGTTACAATGAAATCGTGCAGCTTCTCCTTGATGCGGGGGCCGACGTCGAGGCGAAAACTAACCCTGTAAGTCAGCCATGATTACTGCAAGTTGCGTATGACTCAAATCATAGAACTTTTCTGAACACACAAACGATGAGAATGAAGAAGAGTCCTTTCGTCCATACCTTCTTGAATTTTCACCAATGCACACAGTTCTTTTCTCTTTCGAGTATTAGTAACCTCATACTCAGTAGTTGCAGTACAAGTTTGATATTTTTTTCTTCTTCTGGTTTGTTCTCCGTCCTCGTAGCTCGAGTACAAACCGCTCATGAATGCTGCACGTCGAGGCAAGATTTCGACCGTGAAACTCCTTCTGAAAGCGGGGGCTGACATCAACGCAAAAAATCGGGCAAGTTAGGAGAACCAATCGCTCCAATTGAAACACAAATCCTTCGAAGTGAGAATTGCCCTTTCAAATCAAATGATTTTGGCACATTCTATGGGTACAATTCAGAGCGAAAATGCGCAATTTTATTGTGCACGCGCTATTTTCTTCGTGCATAGGTCATCTGCTCTTATGTTACTCCTTCTTCTCTCTTTCTCGGCAGGAGGGCCACACTGCGCTTGAACGGGCTTCGCGCACTGGCTACAAAAAAATGGTGGAACTTCTTCTTGAAGCAGGCGCTGACGTCTACGTTCAGGCTCACGTGTGTCGCGCTACATCTTTTTCCTGTGGTTTTCCGTCATTTCTTCGTAACATATGTCATGGTCACTATTTTCTCCTTTTTTTATTTTTTTTATATCTCTTTCACGATTTAGGATGGTACGACTCCTCTCATGGGGGCCGCAGCCCGTGGGCACCAAGAAGTCTGCGTGATGCTTCTTCGTGGTGGCGCCGATGCGGAAATGAAATGCAAGGTGACTGTGCTTAGCCACATGCTTGGGAGTACTCCAAAAACATATTTCATGTTATCGTTCTTGATACGGAGAGAGGGGGATTTTTTTCGAGACTATGAGGGTGCAGAAAAGCACTTTTCACCTTCTGAATGTACAGAGTGGTATGATCAATATTTATCGCGTCATTGTGAGAAGCGCAGCTGTATAGTTTAAAATAACGGATTCGAATTTTTGTTTCGTGCCCGTGTTTTCCGCTTTCAGAAAGGCAAGACGGTTATGGATTATGTTTGTGAGGATGTCGAAGACGATTGATACACCTAGGACTTCTTTGTACGTGTTTAAAGTTTAGCCAATGAAAATGGCTGATATTAGTTCTCGTTCATTCATCCCAAATGCTGTGCCTTCCTACCCACGAGTTCCGATAATGAGGAAGCAACACGTCGGCGTGGTGGACTTCATGTGGGTTCGTGGTTGATAATCCTTATATCTCCGTTCTCTCGAATTCCAAAGGCGCACTAGCTGACTTGCAGTCGCCATGTCTAAGCTAAACCGAAGTGCGTGCACCACTGGCACCTTATGTTTAGCATAAAGTACACAGAAGTCGCTGTTGATTGTAATGAATTCGAGGAGGTGATATATAATTTAGGCTCTTAAGATGACGAAAAGCGCCCATTTCCCATCTAACTCAAGGGAACTTCGTTTATCCAGGATCCAGGCGCGGGCGTGGTGGACGTGAATGTCTACGACGTGGCTCTCCTGCTGCCAGTTACTAGTCAGCAGTGTACTTATACCGCGATGAAGAAGGGCACAGTACACACTAGTATGATAAATCACCATACCTGCTTCGGAATTCAATTTGACACCTTCCTCAAGGAGAATTTTTATGATATCACCATGGCCTTGGCCTGAAGCCAACTCAAGTGCTGTGGAGCCATCCTAGAGAGCACGGATATTGTGAAAGGTAAACACCACTCTCACACATCAAAAGAAGGTAAAATTCTTAGAACACAGAGCAAATAGTAAATTATAAGACGATAATGGGCATCACAAACAAAAGGTGCGAGTTAGGCTCAAGATAGCTTTATTGAATCCGTGTGGATGTGCAGTTCAAGTTTGTGGAAGAGTGCTATTCATCTTCCTCGCCAAGCTTCTTGCCCCGGTGTCCGCACGTAATTCAAGGAGCATCTTACGGAAACTTACGGTACTACTGTAGCTGGAAGCTTGCACTAATGTGATATTTTCAATATTCTAACTGGCGAAACATACTGGGAAAAATGGTAAATATGTAGTAGCGAATCTTTTGGCGACGTAGCGGTTGGCAAGATGCGAGGCTTTATGCACAGAAGCAGTGCATAGTGCACAGCCATTGTAATTGATAAAGATTTGAATGACGAATCATTATGCAGCGAGACAAGGCAGTTGGCTTGGGCTTGGATACTGTTAACCGGCAACGATACTAGTAATTTGACAGCAAACTATTTGTAGTCGTAGTAGTGATTTCATCTCCTGATTTGATATGATGGATTCGTTGACACCTCCCTGCATCGGAGTTCTCGGCACTCAGTGGGGCTGCGATCCCAATTTTCGTGGTGCCTACTCATCCATTGCTGTCGGAGGTAGCCCACATGATCGCGAGGTATTAGCGGGGCATATTGGAGCACGCCTAGTTTTCGCAGGCGAAGCCACCAGTGTCAACGGACCAGCAACACTCCATGGCGCATATCAGAGTGGTGAACGGGCTGCTGCGCAAGTCCTTGCTCAAGCTAGCAATACGACTACAATTGAACGGTTTCTTAATCTATTGACTTTCAAGAAAATAATGATAAATCATTTGCGGTGTCTTCTCATCTCTGCCTCTGATAATTTACTTGAGCTTTGCTGGCTTGAACTTTTTCGCAGTCCACTACACGTCACCGTCGTCGGTGCAGGCCTTGCTGGCCTCGCATGCGCCTCAGCCCTGAAATCCGCAGGGCATAAAGTCACTGTCCTCGAAGCAGGGCCCAAGCCGGGTGGTCGAGCAGCGACTGACTGGTCTCTCGGTGGGCCTGTTCACTTGGGCGGCGCTTGGCTACACGGCAAAGAAGGGCACCCTCTCGCAGAAAAACATGGTACGGATAACATCACTTCTTTGGAGGGTACATCAAGTTAACATTCGCGACAGTGTTCTGATCACGGACAATGTTGGCCTCGCTCTTTGGTTCTTCAGACCTTGCGTCGAAACTAATGGACTGGCATGGTCCTATTTTCACTCAGGGTGGTGGCGCTTTGAGTTTAGACGACATGGCAGCGCTTGACAAGGCATCTGCCATTTTTGACGCGCATCTCGATGCTCGCATCGCAGCTGAACTTGCATTGCCAGGAGACAGTCCGAGAGCCAGCCTCATAAGCGTCTTGCCCGATATCATTGCTGAAGTGGCCACAGAGTCGGATCTTCCAGCTCGTCTCGTTCCTGTGCTGAAGTCCGTTCAAACCACTGAGTTCGAGGGAGTGTATGCTTCGCGCCTTGATAACCTGTCTCTCATACATTGTCGTGAACTCTACCACAGTCGTATTACTCCGGATCTTCCAGTGGCGAATGCTGCGACGCCGACTTCTGAGGTTAACGAAGAGGACGAAAAAGAGCTGGACTTTATGATTACGGCACCCCTTGACAGCGTCATTAAAGAATTTGAGGCTTCATTGAGTCACGACTTGCTTTGCAATAGCCTTGTCACTAGCGTAAACAATTGGACGACTCCTTGGCCTCCAAAATCAGGTGCATTGACTGGCTCAGTAATTGTCGAGTATGTGTCGGATCAATCGTCGGAAACCATTTCCTTGAATTGCGATATTTGCGTCATGACGGTGCCACTGGGCGTGCTCAAAGCAGAAGCCATTGCCTTTGAGCCTCCGTTGAAAGACGCTGCACCCGCAGTGGCGGATGCTATCGCTGCTCTGGGTTTCGGTCATTCGGCTAAAGTGTTTGCTTCATTTGAGCATCGTTGGTGGGCGCCGATGAAAGTCTTTACCGTGGCTCCAAGTCTGCCAGACGACAGCAATTTATCGAAAGACCCAGGCTCTTTAGCATTCATGGAAGCTAAAGAGCCGCTGCTAAGTTACTGGATAGACGTTACGGACCTTTGTGGGCGGCCCGTGCTTTGTGCCATGGTTGGTGCCTCAAGTAGCCCAGAAGTGGAGGCTTTGGTCGCTGCGTCAGCTGCTGCTCAAGATGGAGACCTGCTTCTTCGGCGCTTCGTCGATGACAGCTTGCGTTCTGCAAAAGTTTCTGGTGGATTAGAATTGATTTAATCGTAGCTTTGATGCGGAAAATTGAGTCCAGTTTTGATTTCTTGTAGCGCGCTCGTCGTAGTCTTTGTTGTTGTGTTGTGGTTTGTTGGTGTTTTGTGTTTGTGTACCGATTAATTAAATTTTTAATTCCATGTTTATTCGTAGACACGTTTCTGAATTGAAAAAGGACACGCTTATTGCATAGAGCTGAATGAATCATAATGCCAAACGAATTATCCCTCGCATCTCCAGTACGAATCCTGTACCTTATTTACTTTCACCCAACCTGGACTACAGTAAAACCCATAGAAACCGGTGGGAATTATGTATTATGCATTATGGTTCAATTATGGCGAATCCTGCGTTGCTCTATAATTTTACTTCTGTTTTGCCGGGCTTTTTTTTCAGGCGCCAGCGCGAGTGTAACTTTCACTAAACCATCCAATTACAGTCTGCACCTCAATTCTGTTGTCAAATGCCCGTATGAGGTAAACTGAAATTATACTGAAATAAAACCGAGGAGAGGTAATCTAGAAGAACAAACCCTTTCTTCCAAGACACCCCTAGGGGTCTCCAAGGGTTCACTGCATGGGCATTTTCAGTGCAGTGGGTCCCTTCTCGTGATTCTCGAGATGCTCTTTCGCGGATTCATGCGCGCGGCGCATGTCTGTTATAGAGTCTGCCAGGTTACGGGGGTCAAACTTCCTGCGGCGGTCCATGGTGTCTGCTAGCCCTTGCAAGAACGGCGTGCGGGCCACGGCACTGGCGGGGCGCTCGTAGCGTGGTCTTGGTGCTTCGCAACAGCCGCCGAGCCACCCCGCGAGCTGCTGAGGGCTTGGCAGCGAGCGTGCTTCCGGGTGGCTTGGATGGCTCAACGCTTTGGGGTCGCACGCCGCTGCTTCGGCAGCGGCCAAGCGGCGGGCTTCGAGCGAAGCCTCGAGCGCGGCGGTGGCGCCTTCGCCCGCGCTGAAGGCTTGGGCAGCTGCAGCTTCGAGGAAGTTCGGTGGCGGTGGCTTGGCCGCTGCCCGTGCTCCGGGAGGGCCGAGGCGCCGGAGGTCTTGGGTGCGTTTGCGCTCGTGCCGCAAGGACATGGCTTCTTCTTCTTCATTCTCGTTGTCGCCACCTTGGCCACCGCCACCGCTGAGACTGACAGAAGTTAATGCACCGGACAAATCATCCAAGCCCAGGTTGTCGAAATCAACCTCTACTGAAGGCAGTGGCAGCTCCGGCGGGGTTAGTAACGAAGCCGGATCAACCATTGAAATGCTGCTGCTTCCTGCTTCCTCTGCCGCCGCTCTTTTTTCTGCTTCTGCTTTGGCTTTTGCTGCCGCTAAAGCTGCTGCCTGAGCCTCCTCTTCTTCCTCGTCCTGATCCACCTCCAAGCCGAGCGCTTGCTTCGCCGCTCGTCGCCTCTTCTGGAGAGCACGGCGGGCGTTATAAGCGCTTTCTAGTCGAGATCGAGCCGCGTGCAGCCGAAGTTTCAAGTCGCGTTCGCGGTCGCGCTCCATCCGCACCTGTGAAGTGAATGCATGCGAAAAGCAAAATGCGAAGAGACTTTTAAATATGTTAGAATGATTCAGACATGCTACTGAACCGAAAGAAAACCAATGACTGCCTACAATTTGTACACTCCCACAAGAAGTAACAGCGCCATAAGGCCACCGTCAACTCCCCTTGGCACAGCAACCAAATACACACAACAACAACATCATCCTTCATTGCGAGCACGCGCTCGCACCGCTTTCTCAGCAGCTGCTGCTTCGCCTCCTCCGCCAAGGGCGCCATACCCGCCCCCATGCCCAAACACCGACCCCAGTTGCCCTTCTGTTGTTGGTGGTGTTCTTCCTGTTCCTCCTCCTGCTCGTGCTCCAGCTCCTGGTTCAGCTCCTGGTTCAGCTCCTGCTGCTGCTGCTGCCGCTGTCGTGGCGTAGCTCACGCCGAAGCCGTCCACATCAGCGCGCCACGGCAACTCTCCGGCCTCTTCGTCCGAGGACAAGGTGTCGTAACCGCTGAACCCAATGGACAGGTCCGCGCCCCGGCGCCTTCTTTGTGCTTTCCGTGCTTTCTTGCCACCTGGTTCAATGCCAGTGGTGCCGTCTCCAGCATTACTTCCATCTCCATCTAGGTGACGGTTTGCAACCTCGCCCTCTGTGGTTGTCGGCGCCTGCGTGGCAATCACAATGCGCGAGTCGAAAGGGTCCGCACTCGTGCGGCTCCGGCGGCGCATGGCAATCTTGAGGTTGTGCGCGATCGCCCACGCGCGGCTCGGTGGGAGGTCATACCTGTAGCAAACCCGAGGGGAGCCGTACTAATCAGATACAACGAAGAAATGAGCAACAGGTGCTTGGTGGGTAGACATCTACGGGAACTATCTGGGAGCTGCAAAGAAGTCTATTGCAAAGAAAGAAGATTTATGAAACAAGTCCCTCTTGTCTCCACGTGTATACTACTTAGTAGCACTCACTTGGCTTGTAACGCAGCAGCGAGGTACTTCGGTGACTGGCCAGGCTTTACTTTGACGTGCAAGACTCGAGAGAGCGGGTCTGCTGCTGCGGCG
>Ga0307931_1000935_pt1 | contig 19422 bp, 17 predicted proteins | sample OrgLakmetageno47_FD_201816 | JGI IMG/M metagenome (GOLD analysis project Ga0307931, IMG submission 201816) | Saline water microbial communities from Organic Lake, Antarctica - #47 | ecosystem: Environmental > Aquatic > Non-marine Saline and Alkaline > Saline | place: Antarctica: Organic Lake...
GCCCCCTCTTCGCGGCTCTCAAGGCCGCCGTGGGAGTTTTCTCCTTAGGGGTGCTTAAGGCCCACACTTGTTGAATTCCTTTGTGCTAGCCTTCTAATTCCGGCCCTTCGGGGCCTGTATCAAAAACGGGCATGCGAGCATGTCCACCAAACACATATGAGCAGAAATAAATTCTTCGTCATATATATGTTAAAGAAACTGGCGCAGCGGCAACCTAAATATGTCAGCTAGTGGAGTATAATACTAGTAGTATATAAAATATTATAATAACATTAGAGTTTCCACGACTACCACGACATTAGAAAATATCAGTAGTCTAGTCTAGTCCAGTTAATACTCCCCAAAATACAAAGAAACACCACTGTGGCAAATAGCAACAGAAAAATATAACCTTCAGAACAAGTCTGACTGGGCTGGGTGTCCTTTTGCGTAATGCAATTGTAATAATTTTCTCTCGAGGTGTCCTTCAGCCGTCAGGCATCAGGAGGTTTGGGAATATCAGTAGTCTAATCTAGTCTAGTTAATACTCCCCAAAATACAAAGAAACACCACTGTGGCAAATAACAACAGATAAATGTAACCTTCAGAACAAGTCTGACTGGGCTGAGTGTCCTTTTGCGTAATGCAATTGTAATAATTTTCTCTCAAGGTGCCCTTCAGCCGTCAGGCATCAGGAGGTTTGGGAATGGAGTGAGTCAGCTGTCTCCACTTCGACCTGTCCTTGGCAATGGCGATCCACTCATCGAAGTTGTAAGGTTTAGGCAAAATACGCTGTGCACGCACATAATCAAGCTCGTGCGTTGTCGGTTGTCGGTCGTGTACTCGTGTTTGCATATAGCAGCAGCACTGTAGCCAAGGGTAAGGGCATCTACTAGTAGGTACCCTTGCTGCTTGCTGCAGCTCTGCAATGCTAATAGCTAATACTGGTGATGCTACAGTAGCCCCCCTGTACCTAACCTGGTGAATGGATGGAAAATCTTTGAGAATCTTTTCATTCATCGAGAGCTCAGAGTAGCTCCAGCTCGTGCACGCGTGCTCGAATTACTGCAGCTCGTTCAACTACCTGCCTCATAGGAACCTCTTTAACATCGCGCGATGGCACCATCCAAAAAAGGCGCCCCGATTTCCCGTGAAGTAACCTATGTATTGTGCGCAGCAATCGCTGCCTATGCGCTGTATGGGGGCCGTCAGGCGGGGATGCTACCCGTCGGAGCGGGCTGGCGTTTCTTCTCATGGCATCCATTCTTGATGACCGCCTCGATCTCACTCTCCACGGTGAACTCTTCACACCTTGCCTCAGTACTAGACCTAGTCTTTGCAATAGTGTGTATCACAAACTGAATTGATTGGTTCTTTGAATACTGCTGCTTTGTGTTATAAGATGGCTGCGTTGATGAAGAAGCTCGGAGGCTACACCAACACCCAAATCCACGGCGCGCTCAGTTTCGCCTCCGTTGCGGCCATGGCTGCGGGCTATTACGTCATCTGGGCCAATAAAGAAGCTATGAACAAGCCGCACATCACTTCAAATCATTCATACGCTGGGGTAAGCCTAGCTACCTAAGAATGCAGTTCGCATGTTCGCACAAAGAAAGGCGTAATTTCATTTTTCATAGCAGGTGTTGGCTCCTTCGTTTGGCTATCGGACTAACTTTTTGATTGGTTCTGTGGACATTCGTTTAGGTTGGGGTGATGCTGAGTTACTGCGGCTTGCTTGCGGTTGGCCTCCTGGGTCTGCACCCCGATTTTGGGGTGCTGAAAACCAACAGCCAAATTCGTTTCGCGCACAAGAAAATGGGGCAACTCGCGGGGGCGATAGCCGTAGCAACAGGTGCAACAATAATTGAGCCTAGAAATTTTGAATTTTGCTTGTTCTCTGGACATGGACTGAATGCGTAAAAACTCATTTGCACAATCTTTGTACTTCTTGTGTAAACCTACTACTGGAACTCCTTCGAAACCTAACTCTTGATTATTGCACGCCTCATTTGCTTTGTATCGTGTCGTGGCGAATCCTCTGTACGCGCACCATGAACTATCGTCATTCAGCTGGACTAAAGGTGTCAGAAATGGCGGGGGCGAATTTGGAAGTGAAAGCGATTATAGTTGCTCCCATGGCAGCGATGGCTTTCCTGCTCTATGTGTAGTTGGGTGATAGCGAGCTGCCGTTAGATCGACTGGGGTTCGTAGACGACGCAAATTCCTCGTCCTACCTACCAGCTCTCTTTTGCGACATGCTAGATTTATAGCCTTATGGCTTATGGAATTATTACTGCGCTTGTACATTTTTAAGCCTACCACATTTCAATGAATAGACAGCTAGGCTAGTACGAGCCAGTAGCTAGAAGTAGAAGCAAGAAGCAAGGAACTGGAAAATAGAGCTAATGAAATCCAAGAGGCGACTTGAGCCCTCGCCCTCGGGACTAAATGGGCTGTATAGGCGGCCACCAAATCAAAGCTCAAAGCTGCTGCGCCTCTTCCTGTGGTCTAGTGACTAGTTATGATTAAAGTATTTATAAATCGAAGTTGCTATAGCGATATCAATAAAAACGGATTTCGGAAGAAAAAAAACCTTCAAAAATCGTAAGCCGACATAAAACCCCACGCCGCCTTTTTTAAATAACCGACACATCCAGGTCAAGCCATACGAATTCACTGCTTCGTCGGTTCTGCCGCTGCAATGGCTCTAAGAGCTTCAATGACTTCGTCGTGGACGCCATTTCTGGAGCAGACGGTGTCACGGTGCGTCAAGAGCAAAGGCTCGCCTTGGTGGTTGGTGCAACGCCCCCCTACTTCTTCGAGCACCAGCTGAGCTGCAGCAAAATCCCACGCTATTCCACAGAAGTGATTGTGTGAGAGCATCGAAAACATCAACACACCACGATGATTGGCGTATCATTAGAAACATGCTCATTCAATAGTGAACCATTCGTTTTTCAATTCAAATACTAGAATGAAGATTAAGCGCAATGAATACACAGCAATTCACTGAACTGACAGATTACTTTGATCTCGAAGCATACATGGCTGCGTTACCGTTAATGTCACTCGCTACATAAGCCGTGATGCGGCCGAGGGCGACCCAAGAATAGACCAGAGCGGCACTGGACAGAATGCGCACCCCACGCACGCGAGGACCGAGTTCGGCGAGCACTTTCAAGTTCTTTTGGAACGCGCCAGGGTCGGGTGGGTTCCCCAGGCACAGCATCGATTCCTGCAGCGTGAGCGAGCCTTCTGAGGCAGTGGCGTGAATGGGTTCACCGTTCAAGCACGCACCGCGCCCGCGCCTTTTTGAATTTAAAGGCATTTCAATTTCTTTGGTAATTCGGACAGCCAGTGTATGAGTGGGGTAACAACCAATTCAGACGCGAATGATACAAGCCATGCAAACTTAGCGGAAGGAACCAGTATAGAAAAAGGTTCACACGAGCAAAAATCTTTCCCACCTGGCCACAAACATCTCATCTCGATTTGGGTCATAAATGACGCCCATCGCTACTTCTCCGCGCCAGCACAGCGCAATGCAAGTAGTCACGAGTGGAATCCCAGCTGCGAGGTTGGCAGTGCCATCTACAGGGTCCACTGCTCCCCAAATACCATCGTCACCACCGCGAGTCGCCATTCAAGGCACACAAAATAAAGACATAACGTTCAGGCAACGCTTTCAACTACTTACCAACGTACGAGTAGTAGGTTGCATGCGAATTGAACGCGCTCTCAAGTGTCGAAGGGACGGAGCAGCAAAGAAGTAAAAGCTGGTTTAGAATAAACAAGAATGAGTAACGACGAACCAATCCAAACCCAATCGGCTTTCGACAGGCCTGCGTCAATGGCAGCCGCAGCTTCAGCGGCACCTGGCGGCACGTCTTCCTCTCCCAAGAAGTGGTGGTCTGGAAACGCTTGCGTCACTTCGGACCGAATGAGCTCCTGGCAGCGTCCGTCCACCTCTACAAATGTCAATATGCATAAGTGAGATAGACAAGGAACTATTACAAGGCCCGGGTTCAACGACTAGAATCGATAGTAGCTAGTTTTGTACTTAGGAGGGGCGTGTGTGCTGACCGGTGACGATGTCCTTGAAGTTCATTTTCTGCTTCTTCACAGCGGCGCCCATGCCAGCCACAATTTCTTTGCCTGCTAACCGAGCTGCAGTTTCTGCAACAGCTGCAGCGCGATCAACAACTGCATCGAAATCGCTGGGGCGAGCAGTTGCAAATGGCCTGTAGCCACGGATGGCAATGGAAGAAGTCCGTGCAAAAGCTTGGACTGCAACCGGGCATATACTTACACACGCGAAGGCACGCAAAACTGCCATTCTACTCGCGAAAACTCGACTATCCTGAGATGAAACTTTGCGAACGGCCACGTATTGAGAAGGATAGCAACTACTAGCCGCACCACAGGAGGCACTCTAAAAGCAAATCTTGCAAACTACAGTACAGTAACTTCTCTCACTCTCACGACAGCAACATCAAGAACACGGAAACACGGACGACAAAAAAGTGAGTGTTGTAACCGTTGCTCTAATGCAATACACGGCAGTACAAATAACGACGTTGGTCTAAAAGTCTAAAATCAAATCGAAGAATCTGATGATGAGCGCAAACAATCGCTCATCATTCGCCCACTTGGAGACCTCGTTACCCATGGTTCAGTGCAGCTCATGCAAGTCCACTGGCGAATCCGATGACCATGCATTTATGTCAAAGTCGCAACGCAAGAAACCGCCTGAAAAGCAGCGCTGTGTAAGATGTGTTTTGAACGAAGTGTCCACGCCGGAGATCGCGGTGTCCCAACCGCTCCCCGCAGCAGCTGAAGTTTCTGTTAAGAAGCGTAAATTGCCACCTGCATCAAGCGATGGCAAAATTTCCGAGATGCCTGCATCGGATAGAACTGAAGCCGTGCACGACACTGAGCCTAGCCGGAAGCTCAAGAAGGTTGGGCCGAACGCGACCAACCCGTTGGATCGAGTCGAGAGCACATCCTCATCCCTGGAAGGAGCCGCCAAACGGCTTGAGGAGTTTTACGCCGTGCACAACCCAGCGAGATGCGGCAAACTCGCATCTCAGGCAAAGCTGCTTGCGAAATTCGAAGGCAGGGAATCCCTCATGTTTAAAAAGTTACATGAGAAGTACGCTGGGTCCAGCAGCACCGTTAGCACCAGCAGCGGCAGCAGCAATAGCAGCAGCAACACTAGCAATAATAACGGCAACACTAACACCAAGAGCGGAGGAAAGCTCGTATGCGACAAGTGTGATGGCGCTCACGACACGGCCAGTTGCCCTCATTTCAAAAAGGCGCGCGAGGCACACCCTGATGCGCAACGGCGGCGAGTCACGAATCTGGGGGCGGACGGTGGGAGCGCCTTTTTGCGGAACCCCAGAGTGAAGTCGCAACCGGGCGACGGTTCTTGCTTGTTTCACTCCATGGCATGGGGGCTTGCTCGGTGCGGAAGACTAGCCAGCGGCGGCGGCGGCGCACACCAGCTGCGGCACAACATTTCCAAGTTTTGGCTCAACCACCCCGATATGAAAATCTCGGACACGCCCGTGTCGGAATGGGTTAAGTGGGACTCGGGTTTGGCGCTGAGCAAGTACTGCCAGCGGATGGCGCGCGGTGGGATTTGGGGCGGTGGCATTGAGTTGGCCGGATGTTCGCTGCTCATGAAAGCAAACGTGCACGTGTGGGAGAAGTTGCCAGGGAGTGGTGGCGGCGGCGTGAAACGCATATCTTGCTTTGATTACCTCAAGACCGGCCAATACAACCAGAAGGAAGCCATTCCTACTATTCATGTGCTCTACCGCGGGGGGATTCACTACGATGCGCTAGTGGTCGACGAGGCAGAGATTGTTCGGACGCCGCCGCCAGTGTCCAGCCAGAACAACAGCAACAAGCTCGGCAGTTTTGGTGGCTTCGGCCTCAGCCATCGCGGAGGCTCAAACCAGCCAATATGGAAGCAAAACAACGGGATAAATTTCAAAAAGCAGGGGATGAAGCAGCGCTGGGGTGGTGGTAGTGGGAAACTTAAGGGGAACTCTTTTGGAGCACGCGGTGGCAAGGGGAGGCGTTGGTAGCCAGCAAGCAGCAAGGTGCTGATGCTGCTGTGTGTTCAATTTATTTTCTGCCATCTTTGTGCGGCTGCTTTGCTGCGTTGTTTCGCTGTTACGGGAAGATGAGGAGCTAGAAATCGCCATTAAGGTTGCTACGGTATCCCCAGGCAGTACAGTTCAAAAACTATAGTACAGCAGAATCAGTAGAAAGTTAAAAGTACGGTAAGAAAATTTGTTGTGGTGTTCATCCAGTATAGTGCGTAACCTCCCTGTAACATGCGATAGGAAGGAGAGCTCGCGATTCGGGTACGTACTAGGGTTGATAAAATAAGTATTGCCCATATATCCAAATTTTTGGAGCCAAATAAGTAATTTTATAAGTAAAAGTAAATAAGTCAGTGATCGGAACTCGTTCAGTGTTCAGTGGGGTCCGAGTGAGTCCTCCGATTTGCGAGCGAGTCCCGAGTTTTTTCCTCGCTCACTCGGGACTCGGCTGTTTGCGGCTTGGGCCACTCGGGGCTCACTCGGGACTTGGGCGCATCAGGAAGAGGCCACTCGGAGCTCACTCGGGACTCGGCCCGTAGATTTTTGGCCGCTCGGACTTAAATTCTCACTCGGATTTCTCAAACGTCCGAGTTCCGCCCACTGATATAAGTAGCAGATTTTTCAACTTTTTCCGAAAATGGCGCTTTAAACAGCAGGATATTTAAAAAGGTACTTTAACGCTCAAATGCACGGTATTTACCACCGTATATACCGTATTTACTTAATTAATTACTTATTTGGGTCAAAACTGTTACTTATTTTTACGAACCCTAGTACGTTACGTACTGCATGTAAGTAAGTACTGCTTTAAGAGATGGTTTACGTAAGAACCATGTTCGATTCTGCCGAAATCGGAGCCGAAAATCGTAGGGTCAAAAATCCGAGCCCGGCTTCCGAGCCGGGCCAGGGGATTCCTATGATGCCGCCTAAATGGCGCCCTTCCCCTGTATAGCTACTAACACCAGTCCTCCCCTCGGGGGAGGCGCGAAAAATCTATTCTGTAGGTTTTTGGCGGGTAGGCACTAGTACGTATGTAAGTAAGTACTGTATCGATATCCTCCACAGTATTTAGCTTTAAAGCAGTTTCAAGAGTAGCAGCTGAGCCCATAGCCACATCCAATGCCCTAAGTGCGTAGTTTATTCCTAGCATATTTACTCTCATACTACTCATATCATGGCGTCTTTGATGAGATTCCTAGCCTTGTTTACTGTGGCATCGGTGTATCTCGGAACTGCTTCTGGTGCACCTCCTGTGGTCGACAAAGCTAATGAACGTTTTGCCGTTGTTGGTAAGAACAACAACTAGCCTACGATACACCTTATACTATCACAACAAGCAAATATGAGGTCCTGCAGTCGTGTTGACGAGCACAAGAAGTTTTCCCTGATTTCTGATGCTTTCCTATGTTTGTATGGGGACTCACAAACACGTGATTAGGGTACCTTCCGGAATGGCGTTACGAAGGTGCGAACTGGGACGTGATTGCGAGGACCGTTACCCACCTGCTGCTCTTTTCCCTGGAGCCTCAGGCCGACGGTAGTTTTGGCGCCCTGGACCGTCTACCAAAGCCAGCCCTCCTGGACGAAGCACGAGCTGCTCGGGACAAGCACGGGACGGAGCTATTGATTTGCTTTGGCGGCAACGGCCGCAGCCAGGGCTTCAGCGCGATGGTAAAGGAGACTCCAGCAATTACAGAGAGCTCCAAATTATCTGTTTTTCATTTCTGAAAGGAGGAGTTTCTCATAAGTCCTATTTTTTTTTGCATTCTACTATCTCTCCTCTACCCACGCCTCATTTTCTTAGCGTTAATGTAGCTCGAAAAGCGCGATTTAGATTGCAGCATGGGCCAGGAGTCATGAAGGGTCTGCGCATTCATATGTGCATTGCAATTGACTTTGGCTAGGTGCGGCGCAAAACGAGCCGTGAGAAGTTCGTCGCGGAATTAGTGGAGTTCTTGCGCTTGCATCGCCTGGATGGAGTGGATTACAACTGGGAGTACCCGGGCTACCAGTTTGGGCGAGGCTACTTGGCCGACGAGGAGGTGCGTGCATGCGTTTGAGTGAGTGCTTGCACACTTCTCTGGTTTAGTTCAAAGGCGAGGAGGAACAGGAGGGCACCGCAACACAGGGTGCGCCAAATGTAGTCATCGACTTCAAATGAAGTCTTGAAGCCTTTCAACGAAAGTAGAGCGCCCTTTGCTAGTAGTTCAGTCAAGCAACTCTGCCTCTATGCTTGTGTGCGTGTGGGTTCTACAGGTAGCGCGAGACTATCGGGGGCTAGCAGCACTGGTGAAAGAAACCAAGACCGCGTTTGCGAATGCCCGTGATTTGAAAGGCACCACTACGCTAGCGTATTACCCAGATGGGCGGCAGGTACTCCAAAGAAGTTATTCGTCGATAGTAGAAACACATGACGCTATTCCAAAGCAAAAGTTGGAACAGTATTGAAGGACCAACTTGCCTTAGCAACTTTTAGAAGTGTATGTACATTATGAATTTACTGACTCTCTATTCATTTCTCGACTCCTCCTCTTATCTCAGGAGGAATTGCTGGTGTCCCATGGCCTTCTGGACGTTAGCACTGGCGCTGATTTCCTTCATGCCATGGCGTATGACGCAAGCGGAGACGCTGCAGGTAAATAATGCCGCGGAATTCAAGTATCCTGCCTTTTCGTGTTAAAACGAGCAGTGAATTTGTTTGACTACTACATTTAATGTGCTACTAAGTAGGCTCGTTATGTAAGAAAGTCATTGAATAAACCAATTGTCCACTCTTGTCACGTAAACTTCACTAGGGCATTCGCCACTGCAACTGTGCGAGAAAAGCATTCAGCAAGCGTTAGCCGCTGCAAAAAGTGCGGCTGCACGCCACCAACAGCAACTACAAAAAGGAGGAAGAAGAGATAGCAGCGCAGCTCTCGATGCTGGTAGTTTTGCACAACGACTCACGGTACAATTGAGGAAACTGTAAGGTCATGAACTTTTTCTGAGTCATATTGCATGTATCGTCATAATACGACTCGTGCAGTAATGTATTCTTATTGACATCAGTGGCTTATTTCCAATTCATGCATTTTTTCTCTGCAACACTTCTATCCTCCTCTTTTTTGAAAATTCTTCTTACCGCAGATTGGGTTACCCTTCTACGGCCGCTACGTCGAAAGTGGCGACTGGCGGTCTTACGAAGACATCGTGCAAAAGCACCACCCTTTGCTAGGACACGTGGACAGCGTGAAGGATGCAGACCCTCCTTCGGTTCGTTGGGATTGTTCTTCTTCTTCTTTTTTTTCTTCTTCTTCACTTACCCTCTGCAATATTACCATGCATTTTCATCCCAGAGCGATGTCACCTTTATAAGCATTTTAAACCAGTTTTCACACCTGGTTCATTTTTAAAGTAAAAATTCGGCTTTTCTCATCATCATGCCTTAGTCATATCTATATCGTGTATTTTCTTCAAATCTTCATCCTTCGGCGGATTGGGCACCACAGGTCCCTCGACCGAAAGCGCTTGCCTTTAATGGCGTGTCCACTATTCGCACGAAGACTCAGCGTGTGATGGAATCGGGGCTCGGCGGCGTGATGATCTGGGAAGTAGGGCAAGATTGCCGTTTAGAAGCCGTTTCTCACTTGGACGGAAGTCACCACGTAATGACGTGCCCTGCTGGCACAAATTCTTCCCTTCTTTATGCCATCGCCAGTGAAATAGAGAAAGGCGCCAATGCACCAAATAAGGGAAACGCCAATATCAACGTGATGAATTCGAATACCCAAAGACATGAGTTCTAGGTTAGAAGCCTAAGCCTCCTGCTGTTACTTTCAGTATACCTACGACGCCGCATTCATAAGCATACAATTGTGCCATCACCAGCGCCCGACAGCGGAGAATTATACACTACCAGCTTTTTCTAGCTGCCATACTTTCATTCACCAATCACCAAGGGAGCATTGATTATTTGTATTGTGTTTATCACAGAAACTTTATTTTTCACGTAGGACGACCGAAACATCCAAATGACTGGACTTTAGATAAAGAATTTCGGCTGTGGGCTGTACAGGCCAAGTCCCTCGCTGTTGCTGTTGCTGTTGCCGTATGGCATATGGGCAGTTCCGGGAGTGGATGTGTGGACTCATGTTTTGTTCTTGGTGTCGTGCGGAATGCAGCGTAAAGCTTACAGAACTGCTCAAATCTTGTGCTCTGTCTTAGCTCATACAGATCTGTACCAACAAGGGAGGTGTCCTTGTAACCTTGTCTGTACTGTACAGCGGCCTTTCCCGTAAAGTCTTGGTGAAGTCGTAAATTATTGTGCTTGCGTGGTAGGCACCTCCAACGCACCCCACGGCTGCTCCAACCGCAGCAACCATCGCAGCGCACACGGCGAAGAAACTGAATATGATAGCTACATGAACCCCGAGCCCGAGCCGGGCCAGGGGATTCCTATGATGCCGCCTAAATGGCGCCCTTCCCCTGTATAGCTACTAACACCAGTCCTCCCGTCGGGGGAGGCGCGAAAAAATTGTGTTTGTGTATCTTCGTCTCTTCTTTCTTTGGTCACAGCCCTTTGCCTGAGAGTTGCCATGCCAGTCCTCTAGCTAGATATCTGCGGTGGCATCTATTGCCTCAAAACCTTCGTGGTCGTCTAGTCAATTGCGAAAGGCCGCACACAACCAGAAATTGCGTGCTGCAAGCCATAGCATGCAAGGCTAGCACTGTTTTTATTGTGGCTCTCATTTTTGAGGCTTGAAAATTAATAAGCATAGTAGCATAGGTTTAGATATTATTTTGTGCAGCTATCGAGTTGGAAACACAATTCAGAGCTCGGCAACGTAGAACATTTAAGTACCCCGTCTAGAAATCGAGGCACCTTCGATTACCCGGATAGATATACGGTCGGGTGGCTCTTTCTTATCATAGTCGCATTTTGACATGGGAGCGTCACCTCGAGGATGGGCTCAGAGTGTTTTCGTGATTTGCTTTGCAGTCTTGTGCTGGGCATTGCCTCATGCGGTGGATCAGCGTGAAGATTTCCCTACCTACTGCTGCACAATCGACAAGCCATATATCAGTAATGAAACAGTACCATATGCACTATGCCTTATCCTTTGCTTCGGAGTTGCATTTGCCGTTTTGGCCTTAAGCGTTTATTGCAGCATCAGAGGCAACGAGCAGCGCCAATCTTATGCTAATTATATCACTGTCGAGGTGATAGCTTTCATGCATGGCATTATCTTAGCCTGGAGCGTCGCAGAAGGCTTGTGCGCTGCTCTCGTGAAGCGTTATGTAGGCCGACCACGGCCTCATTTCTTTCCGCGCTGCGGCTGGGACGGAGACCAGTGCACGAGCGCGGTGGAAACGGGCGCGTACCAGTCTTTCCCAAGTGGCCACTCAACGATAGCGTTCGCCTCTCTAAGCTTTACGGCACTGTTTTGTCTAGGCAAAGTGCAAATGAGTGAATCACGCACGCTTCGGTTGAATGAAAGTGCTCATGTTGACGTGCGAGACATTCTACTTGTGGTAGCATTGAGCCCACTAGGGCTCGCTACCTGGATTGCCTCTTCTCGTGTAGTGGACTACAGGCACCATACAAGCGATATAGTGGCTGGCGCAGCGCTTGGATCATTTTGGGGCACCATATTTTACATGCGGTACTTTGGCAACGGCCCTTCCTCTTCTCACCAGCACGTTACCAGTCCTGAGCATGAGCTTCCTCGAGAGATGATGCATGGGGTTGATGCGAAGGATTCTTTGCGAAGTCACCTCATGGCAAATGACTCCGGGGATCATTTGCCCAATGTCCCACTTCAGAGCTCAACGAATGATGAGATGAGTGATACCATTGCCGGTCCTTCGCGTAATGCTGGAGTCATTTGATTTTTTATTTGAATTAATACCATGTGCTTGTGTCTTATGTCATATGTCGATTTGAGAAAGGATAAGGAAGAAGCCCCCTTATATTCGCTATTTAGTAGAAGCACCGCAAGTATATAGATATGGTGATTCCTTATGGCTCTGCCAGCTACCACTGCGATTTCAAGGCCAAGGCCATAGCTACTTTCGTGGCTGTGGCGGTATGTCGGCTATGGCAACTGAAAAAATGTTGGCAGTCAAACAGTCAAAACTTATTTAGTCGCCATTTCGCCAAAAAAGCCCAAGTAGTTTTTTTTGTAAGCACTCAATGAGCAAGATAAACGCTAATTCGTTGCCTTGTTCACTGCTATTGCTGCAGTAGGAAAAAGAAATGGTATTATATCTACATGGGCTGGAATACCCAACAGTCCAAAACTGCCACTTAGATCTGGAGGATTCCTTTGAGTGGCAAGAAAAGCAGAACAGCCAAGATTGCAGCCAAGGGGATAGTAAGCGCCCATCCCATAACAATCTTTGTCAAAACGCTGAAGTCAAGATCAGTGTCAGCTACTCCACAATAACGCTCGACGATAGAAACGCCAATCATGGAACCGATGAGGCAGTGCGAAGTTGATACAGGTAACTCCATGAAGGATGATAAAAGAACCGCTACTGCAGTGCCCAATTGAGTACAGTATGACCTGCTAGGAGTCAATGCAGTTATTTTTGAACCAACTGTGGAAATTGTGCGAGAGCCAAGAAGTAAAATTCCAACGACGAATGCTATGGCGCCAAAAAACAAGGCTGAAGAAGGCAGTGCTGGAGACAACTCGACGTGTTTGGTCCGTGCGATATCGACCATCACTGCAAGTGGCCCCACAGCATTTCCAACGTCATTTCCGCCGTGAGCAAATGCAACGGTTAAACCTGCTCCTATCAACAACGGCGCGAATTTTCTTTGTGTTTCATCGAGGCCTTCTGTTTGTGTGGACTCAGCCGACGAGCTAGGATAAGGATCATCAAATTCGCTTTGCTCTGTCGCTGGATTCAGCACTGACGTTGCACGGCCCGATCGTATAAAATCCAGGGCGGACCGCAACCAATGTAAGACGGAAGGCGCCGTAAAGATATACCCAGTAAAGATTGCGAATGGCAATGGGATAAGTATTGCCAACCAGTATCGAGAACCGATCCAATTTGTTAATGGGCGCGGTCCTTTCAACAGCAAGAATAAAAATGATACGTAAGCCGTAGAAGACAGAAGCAATGGTTGTCGCGCCTCAGCAGCAGATGCAGGATCTTCCGTTCCCATAACAAGCTTTTGAACGGCATATGCTACAGCCATGCCGGCGAGCATGCCAACGAGTGGACTGAGGATCCATCCCAATACCGTCCATCCAAGACCTTCCCAGTTTACTGCGTCTTGGACTCCTGAACAAAGTGCTACTGCAACAATACCACTGATCACAGCATGTGTCGCCGATATCGGATATCCATAAAATGTTGACAACAACGTCGTCGCTCCGGCAGCAATCGCTATGGATAGCATCATCAAGGAGTAAACAATGGGTTTTTCATTAAAACTTTCCACGTGCACTTCCCCACCAGCAATCGTTCCAGCGACGAAAGACCCCATGGTAAGAGCGCCAATGAGCTCAGTAATGGCGTCCGCCCACAGTGCCTGCTGCATAGTCAATACTCCTGCACCAACAATAGTGCCCACTGAATTAGCGCAGTCATTTGCTCCGTTTGCAAACGCTAGAACAAAAACAGCAGGCAACCCAAATAGCACCAACCAAGAAGCTACATCATCGCGGAAGGCGCCAAGGCCAATGCAGATAAAAACTAGCAATCCATTCGCTCCGAGGCTTACATTGAGAGCTTTTCGGACTACTCCAGGGTCTAGGTCCTCCTTCAGGCCCGGAAGCGGCAGCGAAGCTTCTGAAGCTAGGTCGTAGCGTGGCATTGGTTTGGAAAGTGCAGCAAGAAGCAAAACTGATATTTATATATGAGTGGCTACTCCAAGTGCACCAGCTAACTGTGACAACATTCACGTCAGCCAGTGAGTATCAACCCCAAGATGCACATGCTGAGTTCAGCATGCTAGAGAGCACTTCTTGAGCTACTACGAGGCGCCTCTTTTTGTTTGGCCTGCGTTTGTTGCTCTGCTAATAATGCTGGAGGGTATTTGAGGAGTTCTGGAGTTTGGGTAACATATAAATTGGCTATATTACAGGGTTGGGCGACACCAGAAATTTCGTGGAAAGAGCTTGACATGAGACAGAGCTTGACCACGCACGTCATCAGGTTTCGTGCGATATTCCAACATACAGACGACCGACTGCAGTACCGAACTTGCTCACTCACCATTTGTTTTGAGTGACCCAGGGCCGTCGCGAACAATCAGTGTACAGACAACACAACATATACAATTCAATTCATACAATTAAAAAGCCTTGTTCAGTTCTTGATTGAGGCATACATTGAATGAAATTTCCGACCGCGTCTATTGTTGCGGCCGCTAGACTAACCGTTCTTTCAGCTTTCACTCCTACGAACAACTTGAGTCGCACAACCATGGCAAGTGTGTCAACCGATGGAGTTGCAACTAGCCGCGCAGACTATTCTGTTCTCAACAACGCAGTGGATGAGCAATACCCGGGCACTGCTGTGGCGCGGATGCATTCTGCCCGGGCCCGAGCCCGAGCTGCTGTCCTCGAGGGCGAGTGGGAAGACGTACGACGGAAGGTTTTGGAAGCGGGCGGGCTTCGCGACTTGCCAACGGCGCGGCCAGGCGCGGGCTACACTGGCCACAGTTTCAACGACTTCAACCACTGCGATTTGACTACCATGGCTGGGGCCGTGGCCTCGAACGAAAACCAAGGCCAGGTAATCACACAGGCTCACATAGGTTCCTACTACCAATTCTCAGCTTGCCGAGTGTTTGTTCTTTTCAATCACCCAAGTGCATGCATCTTTTTAAGAGTACTTGATTTTTCATGATTGCACAGGTGGAGGGCATTGCGCGGGGCAACCAGTTGGGCCCGGGCATCAGCGTAGCATCGCTACCGGAGCTCGGTCCCGGTGGGAGCTGGTCGACTTGCCTCATTGGCTGCAACCGGGTACTTACACCACCGACCCCACTCCAGAATCTACTGGCACACCTTTGGCTATAGTTGAATATCTTATTGTAGCACGTGGCAACTATCTTTTTGGTATAATATGCGCTCGAACTCATATTCATGTCTATTACCTCAAATGTTTTCAGGACCCGCCGCAGGATGTCGCACACCTCCAGTTCAAGTCTCGCATCGCGTTCAAGCTCGTTTGGTGCCCTCCAGATTTCGACAAGTTTGTGCTTGTTGATGATGATGGCGAACTAGTAAGAAATTAGTATCGCATCCTTTGTACATGTTATTTTTGCTTCCTTCTTCTTTTGATAGCAAAATGTATACTGTAGTACCGTATAACACTACCGGTACAAAGCAGTAATTCGTACTACCCTCTTTTCTCTTAAGCGGATCTCTGTCCATGGATTTACCATTCCGAAAAGTTGCTACCTCACTTCCTTTCTTTTCATGTGTGCAGCTGAACGTGGGCAAGCCGACTGGGCGCCTGCCTCCGAGCAGCGAGCGGTCGCGGAATTTTGCAGAAGTGCAAGGTTCAAAATACGCTACGGCAGCGATCGACGAAGGGAAAAAATAAGCTTCTGGCCACCTATTGATGCGATATTACGCAATTTTCGGGTGATTCCTGAGTCATTCGTGAAATTATTTTTTTGAATTTATACATAATCTGTTCGTTGTGAACACTAGCATAATGCATAATTGCTGAAAACGATTAGTGGCTGCGCCTTGAGGGTGCGCCCTCGCAGTTCTTCGAGTGCACAACGCAGACGGATCCGCATTGGGAGCGGACCAAACAACTAATAAAGCAATAGACTTCTCAACGGGCGATGTACGGCATGTACAGGGGATCAAAGCCTCCCTGTAACTGTAACATCTTCCTGTGAACAACAAATGATGAACGACAAACGACCAACAGCGATCTTTGTTCTTTGTCGTCCTCTCTTTCCTCGACCTCCCCTTCGGGAATGAGAGAGACCCGCGCATACCGGCGCTAGACTAAATCTCTCGGGCGGTCCTTGTAGACCGCCCCTCAAACTGATACTTAATACTCATAGTTAGATTTCTATCACTAGAAGCTCAAACCGGCATTTAGGAATGATGGATTATAAAATCGAGGCAGAAGCAGGGCGCATTGGACGTATCGCCGCCTCTCCGAAACGGAACGCCATAGTATACAGAAAAGCAAAGGGAGTAAAAAGCACAGCGCTTTAGCATCAGGAAGAAATATTTTTTTAAATGATTAAATGTGTTTTCGAGTATTCCCACTCGCTATGAATATGAATAAGACTTTAATTAAAGCCCCACAGCTGCACAGGCTCAGGCATAGCTCACGAATAACGAATAAAGAAAGCGGCCCAGCGAGGCTTGTCGACTTGGTTCAATAGCTTATACCAGAATTTAATCCCCCACACGCGTTTATTTGAAAAATTATGCAAGCTCTTTCATCTAAATGCCTTCATCTGAAATACCATACGAGCACGCAGCGATGTATTGTTGTTGAATAATATAGTATAGCTTCAATAAGCAGCTAGACTTGACACGGGATCCTTTCAGCCACTTCATTCGCGGTTATGTTTGCTACATTAGAATTTATCTCCTAACTGTATTTCCTCTATGGGGATAAATTACAAAGGCAAATCGTTACGCCATTCAGTTCCCTCTTCCTGGAATGTTGCGCTACTACGTCGTCGACTTGAAGAAGTAGACTTGTCAAAATTCCACGACGGAGGAAGGTTCCCCAATGATTTAGGATTCGCTTGGCGGTCCACAGCATGCTTGGAAATTTCCAAATTGCGCATGAAAATCCACATTAGATCAAAGGTTGCATCAGTGCTCTGGCCGTCGGTGCCGTAAGGGTCAAGCATTTTGCCGGCAACTTTGAGCCAGCCAACAATAAGAATAAACTGCACCACGGTAAATATTGGAAAATATTTGGTGATCACGTCGCCTGAAGCCTCATCGTCAGTCCCATTGGTATTGTGATTGTAGTATTGTGCACGTCCTACAATGCTAAGAGCAAAATAAACATAAACCGAGTATGCCGTCACTTGTGTGTAAATGAGCGGAACACCAATAACATCGTAGTCAAACATCGTTCCAGCTTTGTTGTGGAAAGTGATAAGGTGTTTCTGCATCTCAACCATTGTGATGTCCGACGAAATTATACCAGCCTCACGAGCCTTCGCAATCACTTCAGTGGCCCAACTTATTGGTAGCCACCAAATTGATTTACGTGGGAGCTCAACTTGCTTTAGCACCAATATTTCAGAAAGTTCATTTGGAGTGAGTACACCCAATTTCACAAGATTCGCAAACCCTGGACATTCCACAGGATCTTCCGAGGAAGCCAGTGCATTGCGCACTTGAGCTGAGATACCAAGAGTAGTCAGAGCAAAAGTCAAGCATGCTAATCGAACTAGTTCTCTTCGCACCTCCTGTGCTGCAAGCGCTAGAGATTCATTTGTATCACAAAACCGACCTACGCAAGTCGTTACACCAAAGCACACATTATCAATCCAAGGAATAGTCTGGTACATGCTCCACCACCGTGCCGAAACGTAACTGACATAGAATCCAAGAAACATAGATATATTCAAGAAATTTAAATCAGTCGAATAATACGCGCAGACGTGGCCCCACTTTTCAAATTGCTCCCGCATCACCGAATTCATTATGCACCGATAGAATATAGCCATAGTGTAGTAAAGAAGCAGCCAAATGAGGAGTTCTTTCAATACTGCACGCCAAACTGATGATTTCTAGAAAGAAAAAAATGGGAAAATTAAGATCAGGTATCGATTACGAAGTCAAGCGAACGAAATTCTTCCTTATATAATACCATTGCAGAATGGTGTCTATTACTCACGGCTAATTTGCTTACGCAGCTGACTGTAGCTGACTAATTGATTGTAAAAGAGTGAATGACTTACCCAAACAAAGAGTGTACGAAGCATTCCAAGAGGACGCGGATAACTTCGCCTCAAATATAGATTGCAGACTGTGGTTTTATAGGGCTTTGGCTTCATCCATTCTGGCAGCTCCTGAGCCAGTGGCTCAGAGAAGGCCTCCGAATGTTTCATGAATGGCGCCTGAGGCTTTGCACCTCTCATCCTTTTGATCGACTGTGCTTCCTGCAGCTTTTTACCTCAGAATGGATTCAATGGCTAGCGATTGACAGGCCAATGTATAGGACAACTTCGAAAGAAACATACAATTGTTGTTCAGATTCTCTTCGACAAAAAGAAAGAAGGTACAAAACGAATTCAAAAGATACAAAAGATGTTCATGACAGAATCAGATTTGTCCTAATATAGTTTTCACCTATACAGTACATATCTGAAGCAGAAGTAGCCGAGAAAAATGCCATCTGATCAGAACTGATGATAGGGCACTACAGAAGACTAACAAGTACAGAGTCTAAAGTGCTCTTCTCTCACGTTGGTGTCTGTTGAATGACGCTATAGCGCTTCTATCTGTGATTTCACACAATTTGAATGGTGATTTTCCGGCCAAAATCAGAATGAGTGACATGAATGATGTGCTCGAGGCCAAAACTGGGGCTCCGACAGGTATTGCACAACCTCCACCAGATGTTGCCCATACTTTTCTAATCTATTCTTTTAACTTGTATATGCAGTTAAGCTGAACAAACACGGCAAACCGCGAGCGGGAGGGCCCCGTAAGCGCTACAAGAAGAAGAAAGGAGGGCCGCCTGTAGCTAGTGAGGAAGCATCCTCCGCTGCAGATGAACATAGCAGGCACCACGACGCAACTCCCTCGCAGGAGGAATCGAGTGGACGTGGTTTATATACTGCTATAAGATCGAACTGTGTGGCAGAAGATCTACGTGAGTCATTTCTGGGAGCAGACGAGGCCCAACCGAATGCGCCCACTACGAGGAGCAGTGCTCCTCACTCCACGCCCTCTCAGGCAGTGACCTTGCCTGTCGCCGCTCCTCCATCAGCGTTCAAGCCACTAACGCCTTCCCTGAATCCTACGGCGCCCAGCTTTGTGCCACCTGCCAGCTCGGGGAGCCTCGGCTCCGTGGCTGAGGATTGGCAGGAAGTCCATGAGCAAGGGAACAAAGGAAGCAGCTTGAACGGCCCACTTGATTTTCACGCTTTCAATGAACCTATTCAGGATTCTTTCTGGATGCGCCTGGTAATTTCCGATCACTACTTTCTCCTTCCTAGCTAGCTCCAATTTAAGTTCTTTAGCCCAATGATTCTTCGCCTGCGCCTGCATATTGGAATGACAAGTGTCTCAACATGAATTCAATAGTCTCTAACGTCCATCTATCTTTCTACACGAATTGCACTTGATTTTGTGATCAATACAGGCGGCAGCAGGAG
>Ga0307931_1000937_pt1 | contig 19413 bp, 19 predicted proteins | sample OrgLakmetageno47_FD_201816 | JGI IMG/M metagenome (GOLD analysis project Ga0307931, IMG submission 201816) | Saline water microbial communities from Organic Lake, Antarctica - #47 | ecosystem: Environmental > Aquatic > Non-marine Saline and Alkaline > Saline | place: Antarctica: Organic Lake...
CCCCAGAACCTCACCTCGCCAGCTCGACCGGCATCAGCCACCGACACCGCGATCGTATCTTTGTGGACATCAAGGCCCACGAATGCGCTATAATCCGTCATGGTTCGTCTCCCTTGTGCATGAGGCTATGCGATACATCGCAACCCTCGTTTCAATGTGCACATCGTGGAGGCGGACCACCTATCGGCGCCAGCCCCTTACAACCCGGTCATACCGTCTGTCGAAGACCACGCAAGCCCCCGCCTCCGAGCGAAAGCGCAGCAGCCGAAGGCGAGATGGGGCCGACCGCCTGCGTCAGTCGCGGCAGGCTTTCCGTGGTGTTTTCCATGCCGGTGACGATGGCGATGCCGTCTTCGATCAGCGCACGCGTAAGTCGGGCGCAGCCCTCCTTGGTGTTGGTCACGTCATCTTGACTGATGCGCGTGATGTTGGGCAGGAAGGCGCGGGCAAAGGTCACCCGTCGCAACTGTATGTTCGTTCGCTATTCACCTGACCCGCAGGATTCCCCCTTGACCTTCCAATGGTGGGAAGCCCTATCTGGTAGAGGCACGCAACCCGCCAGCGAGGCCCGCCAATGAACATACTTGCAGATACGAACACTCGGATCGCCACGGATGCGACCGGTTCAGGCGACGCCCACCTTCACAAAGACGCCGACCCTCAGAAAATCGTGCTCGAGTTAGAGGGGATGAACTGCGCCTCCTGTGTCGGGCGGGTCGAACGGGCGCTGACGGCGGTGACCGGAGTGACCGGCGCTGCAGTCAATCTTGCGACCGAACGGGCCGAGGTCACGGGCGATCACCTCGACCGGGCAGTGCTTGTGCAAACCGTCACCGATGCGGGCTACAAGGTCCGGTCGCGTCCCGTGGACCTGTCGGTTGCGGGGATGAACTGTGCCTCTTGTGTTGCGCGTGTCGAAAAGGCCTTGGCAGCGGTGCCGGGGGTGATCGACGCCTCGGTCAACCTCGCGACCGAGCGGGCGACGGTGACGGGCACTGCCGATCCTGCGGCCTTGATCGGGGCGGTGGCCGATGCAGGCTATGACGCGCAGGTCGACTCTGCGGATGTGACCGAAGAAACAGCCGACAGAAAAGCCGCGGAAGAGACCGTGTTGCGCCGCGACCTGTGGATCGCCGCGGCGTTAACCCTGCCGGTCGTCGTGATCGAGATGGGGTCGCATCTGGTGCCTTGGATCCATACGGCGGTCATGAACAGCATCGGGATGCAGAACAGCTGGTATCTGCAATTCGCACTGACGACAGCCGTTCTGGCCGGTCCGGGACTGCGGTTCTACCAAAAGGGTTTTCCGGCGCTCGCTCGGCTTGCACCGGACATGAACAGCCTTGTCGCGGTCGGCACGGCTGCGGCCTATCTCTTTTCGCTCGTGGCCACGTTCGCGCCCGGCCTGCTGCCCCCCGGCACCGTCAATGTCTATTTCGAAGCCGCGGCGGTGATCGTCACCCTGATCCTGCTGGGCCGCATGCTCGAGGCCCGTGCCAAGGGTCGCACCTCCGAGGCGATCAAGCGACTGGTCAAGCTGCAGCCGAAAACGGCGCGGGTGCATCGTGACGGATCGGTGGTCGACCTGCCCGTGATGCAAATGCAGCCCGGCGACGTGGTCGAGATGCGACCGGGCGAGCGAATCCCGGTGGACGGCGAAGTCACGGACGGCACAAGCTGGATCGACGAAAGTATGATCTCGGGCGAACCTGTGCCGGTCGAAAAGACCGTCGGCAGCACGGTCACCGGGGGCACGGTCAACCAGACCGGCGCGTTCACATTCCGCGCCACGGCCGTCGGCGACGCGACGCTGCTGGCCCAGATCATCCGCATGGTCCAAGAGGCGCAGGGCGGCAAGCTGCCTATTCAGGCGCTGGTCGACCGGGTGACGATGTGGTTCGTTCCGATGGTCATGGCGCTGTCGGTCCTGACCTTCGCCGTCTGGCTTGCGTTCGGGCCCGACCCTGCGCTGACCTTCGGACTGGTCAATGCGGTCGCCGTGCTGATCATCGCCTGTCCCTGCGCGATGGGTCTGGCCACGCCCACATCGATCATGGTCGGAACGGGACGCGGCGCGGAAATGGGCATCTTGTTCCGCAAGGGCGAAGCATTGCAGACGCTGCACGGGGTCAAGGTCGTGGCACTGGACAAGACCGGCACCCTGACCGAAGGCAAGCCACAACTGACCGATCTGATCCTGACGAAGGGTGCCGACCGCGCTGCCGTGCTTGCCGCCGTCGCGGCGGTCGAGTCCAAGTCAGAGCATCCCATCGCGCGGGCCATTGTCGCGGCTGCCGAGGCCGAAGGGCTGACGCTGCCCGAGGTCACGGACTTTTCATCCGTGACCGGCCACGGCGTCGCGGCCCGGACGGGCGGCCAGCGGGTCGAGGTCGGCGCCGACCGCTACATGACCCAGCTGGGCTATGACATTGCACCCTTTGCCGATGACGCCGCGCGGCTGGGCAACGACGGCAAGACGCCGCTTTATGCCGCCGTCGACGGGCATCTGGTCGCGATCCTGGCCGTGGCCGACCCGATCAAGGAGACGACACCACAGGCCATCCGCGCCCTGCACGCCCTTGGCCTGACCGTGGCGATGATAACCGGCGACAACGCCCGCACGGCAAATGCCATCGCGCGCAAGCTGGGCATCGACGAGGTGGTGGCCGAGGTGCTGCCCGACGGCAAGGTCGCGGCGGTGAAGCGGCTGAAAGCCCAAGGCACGCTGGCCTTCGTCGGTGACGGCATCAATGACGCGCCCGCGCTGGCCGAGGCAGATGTGGGTATCGCCGTCGGCACCGGCACCGATGTCGCGATCGAGGCAGCAGACGTGGTGTTGATGACCGGTCGTCTGACGGCGGTCTCGGATGCCATTGCGCTGTCCAAGGCGACCATCGGCAATATCCGGCAGAACCTGTTCTGGGCCTTTATTTACAACGCCTTGCTGATCCCTGTGGCAGCGGGTGCGCTTTGGCCAGCCTTCGGATTGCTGCTGTCACCGATTTTTGCTGCCGGCGCGATGGCGCTGTCCTCGGTCTTCGTTCTGGGCAACGCGCTGCGGCTGCGGCGGTTCGCGACGGCACCGGCGGTGGCGCCATGAACATCGGTGACGCAGCACAGGCCTCGGGGGTGTCGGCCAAGATGATCCGCTACTACGAATCCGTGGGCCTGATCCCACCTGCATCCCGCAGCGGAGCAGGATACCGGATCTACTCGGATACCGACGTGCAGATGCTGCGGTTTATCCGCCGGTCGCGCGATCTGGGGTTCACCGTCGAAAAGATCTCGAACCTCCTCGCGCTCTGGCGGGACCATTCACGGCAAAGCGCCGACGTCAAACGCATCGCTCTGGAACAGATAAACGGGCTGGAGAAAAAGATTCAGGAGATGCAGGCAATGAAGGACACGTTGCTTCATTTGGCCGATGCCTGTTCCGGCGACCGCAGGCCCGACTGCCCGATCCTTGCGGATCTGGGCCAGTCGAACAAGCAAAGCCGTGATGATGCGGCAGCACCGGCATCCAAGACGATATCCGGCCCCCAATCGGGCCTGCGCGGTTCAAAATGAAGGGTTGGGAAGAATAAGGCGACGAAAGTTTCACAAGTGGAAACAAAGCCCTATCCCACCCGATCCTTGCCTACTTGAAGCGTGACCTTGCGTTCTCAAAGGCACTGGCAAGATTGTCCCAAGCCCGATCGAAGCCGTGCCTCATGTCGGCCCAAGCATCGTCGCTCGCCGCCTGAAGCTCTTTCAGATCCTGCTCGGCCTTGTCACGCTGTTCACGCATTTCCTTGAGTTGCTTCTCGCGCTCGATCTTGGCATCGACCTCGGCTTCTTCTCGCTTCGCGACCATCTTGTCGATTTCGGCGTTCCACTGATCGAGTTTCGCCTTGGTTTTCTCTACGTATGCGTCTCTGTCGGTCATTCGGATACCTCCCTTTCGGTCTTTTGATAGCCACCAAGGTCAACGCAAAGCAGGTTGGCACCTTGGGCTTGATGAAGAAGCTGGCGTTCAACCCCTGTTTGATGACAGATTCAGACCATTCACGATAGTCCGAGCATGCCAACGGGGTGGCTCTTTTGCAAATGATGCGCAATTTTGCGCCTTCTGCGACGCAAGCTGCCGCTCGGTTGGCTGTCGCGGATCACAAGGACTTGTCAGGTTCAGGACGGGTGACCCTTTCAACCGGCGCCCGAATTTGCGACAATAGATGATTAACCGAAAGTGAATCGATGCTGACAAGACGCCATTTTATCGCAACGACCGCTGCGCTGTTTTCTGCCCCCGTTGCGGGGCCCGCTCTTGCCAGAACATGGCCGACGGATGCCGAAAAGGCAGCTTGGGATGCGCAGGTCACGCCGGTCGGGTATGACCCTGCCACCACGAACCCTTGGGATATCCACCCACGACTGTTGCCCCAGCGGGTCGAGGCGCGGGCGGGTCTGGTTCCGGGCGATATTCATGTCGATGCCGTCGCACGGTATCTCTACCACATCGAGAACGGCGGAACTGCGATGCGTTACGGTGTCGCCATTGGCCGGGACGGATTGTACGAGCCCGGCACCTTCACCATCAAACGCAAGGCAAGATGGCCGCTTTGGACGCCAACGCCCGCAATGATAAAGCGTGAACCCGACACCTATGCCCAGTTCGCCGATGGTATGGATCCGGGTCCGGCCAACGCGCTCGGTTCACGCGCCCTTTATCTTTATGTCGGCAGCCGGGACACTTATCTGCGCATCCATGGCACACCCCAGCCAAGGTCGATCGGCTCTCGCGCAAGCTCGGGCTGCGTTCGCATGATCATGCCGCATATCAACGATCTCTATGAAGACGTTCGAACCGGGGTGACCGCTTACCTGTATCCGGCAGAAGGCAATGGACCGCTGACGACAGCTGACCTCGGCTGATCCCTTCGGCGGCGCCGAAGAAGGCCCTGCAACCGGACCTTGCGGTCCACAGCACCTGTGGTGGTGCCCTTCGCGAACGGCTCTTTATCCGGTGGTCGATGGGTCACTGGGGCGCTGCACGCAGATTGGGCGGCCTTCTGATGTTCTCAATGGCAGAAGCGTTGTCTCGACGGGCCCCTCGTGCCGATACAGGTAGCACCCGTCATCCGGTGACAGCCGCACCGCTTCAAGGCTTTGATACGGGGCAGCCAATGCGACAAGTTCATCGGGCAGTTCTTCGAGAAAGAAGGCGTCTTCTGCCGGTTCCGGCAGAGGCGCTGTCACGCAAGCCGTCAGCGCAGTCATGGCAGTCACAAGAGCGACCGGGCGCCAAAGGCCACCTTGCACCAGTTTGGAAAGGAGACCGTGCTTTCCATCCCACATGACAGGCAGAACCGCTTTTTCTTTATCAATCACTTCTCAATTTCCTGCATGGCTTGGCTACATTTCTGGCGAGCCGTCAATCTTGACGAGAACACCGTCGCAGGGTTCTCTTTGGCGGTCTTGATCTTCCCGTCAAGCACAACGGTATGTCCCCCACTATCGGCGCACAATTGACTGTCAAGTGAACCGCATCGGGCTTGCCCGAGGCTGATCTGTGTCGGTTATGCGACCATATCGGATCTTTCCACAGCTTCATAGGGCGGCGTATTCCACCGCCTCAAGGCTGCGCCATGGCCCGCACCTGTAAATGACGTCGTATTCCCGGGCACAGCGGATTTCAAAAGGGACGACAGCCAACATGGCTGCTTCGGTACCGTGGGCGTGGTCCACCCCCCATGTGCCGCGATCTAGCCCCGTGCAAGCACGTCCACCATCAGAAGTGTCGCCATGGCGGGCAGGGTCAGAACCTCCCGCGCAAGATGTTGTCGTTCGGGCGTATAGGTGTTCTCGGCGTCAAGCAGGTTGATCGTGGCAATCAGCGTTCCCCCGCGCAGCACCGGAAGATTGATCACTGCACCGCAACCCAGCGTCCCGATCAGTTCGTAGTCCGGAAACACGTTGGCGATGTCGGCAAGGGTGTTGGCCACGAACATCTCGTGCCGGTCATGGACCTGCGCGAACCACTGGTCGCGGGTGATCGGCTTGGTGCCCGAGGTCGGATAGCTTTCGGGGTCGCTTGTATATGACCGGCTGGCCAGTCCGGTCTCCATGTCGACCGTCATCACGGTAACAAGCCGTGCCCCGACCACGGTATCGGCAAGGCGGTGCAAAGCGGCCTGCGCTTGGTCCGCAGTCGTCGCCGCGGCAAGTTCCGTCGTGAAGCGGGTCGTGTGTTCGGTCGTCATGTGGCAGTCCTTGAGTGTCAGGCCCCGCCGCTGGCGGCATAGAGGGCACGGGAATAGGGGTTGGTGAATGCGCCGTCGTGCAGGGCGTCCGCCGGTGCGATCTCGACGATCTGGCCCTTGGTCATCACAGCGATCCGGTCGCACATGAAGCCCACGACGGGCAGGTCGTGGCTGACCATGAGAAAGGTCAGCCCCTGTTCGGCCCTCAGGCGTTTCAACAGGTTCAGAATCTCGGCCTGCACGCTGACGTCGAGAGCGCTGGTCGGTTCGTCCAGCAGCATGATCTTGGGCTCCAGCATCAGCGCACGCGCGATGGCAACGCGCTGTCGCTGCCCGCCTGACAGCTGGTGCGGATAGCGAAAGCGAAAGCGCCGGTCCAGACCGACCTGTCGCAACGCCTCTTCGACCCGCGCATCGCGGTCGCCGATGCGGTGGATCACCAGTGGCTCGGTCAGGACGGCATCGACCGTCTTGCGCGGATGGAGTGATCCGTAGGGGTCCTGGAACACCATCTGGCAGACATGGGCCAGCCGCTTGTTGGGCCCATGGCCTCGCTCTTGCCCCATGACCTTCATCCCACCGGTCCATTCCGGTGCCAAACCCGCAATCGCCTTGAGAACGGTCGACTTGCCAGACCCGCTTTCACCGACAAGGGCAAAGCTCTCGCCCACAGCCACGTCAAAGGTGACGCCCTCGACGACGCGGGTCCCGTCGTAAGAAATGTCGAGGTCGGTCAGGGAAATCGCGGTGGTCATGTGCCCTCCCATTGTGACCGGTCCAGCACCGGAAGTTCGGCGCGGGTTTCGTTCATCTTCGGCACGGCAGACAGCAGTCCGCGCGTGTAGGGGTGCGTCGCCTGATCCAGTTCGCCAGCCGCACAGCGTTCGACGACGCGGCCCGCGTTCATCACAAGGATCCGGTCGCAGTAACGGGCGACCAGTTCGAGGTCGTGGCTGATCAGGATCAACCCCATGCCATGATCCCGCACAAGATCGTCGATCAGCTTCAGAACCTGCGCCTGCACACTGACATCCAAAGCCGAGGTCGGCTCGTCCGCGATCAGCAGTTGCGGGCGCGGAATCAGCATCATCGCGATCATGACGCGTTGCCCCATGCCGCCCGAAACCTCGTGCGGATACATACGCGCAACCTTGTCGGGGTCGTTGATCTGGACGGCCTCCAGCATGTCGCGGACCCGCGCACGGGTTGCCGCCCGGCCCAGCCTTTCGTGGGTGCGCAGCGCCTCGGCGATCTGGCGTCCGACGGTCATCACCGGGTTGAGCGAATAGCGCGGATCCTGCATCACCATCGAGATGCGCGCCCCACGAATGTTGCGCATCTTTCGTTCGGGCAACGACAGCAGGTCCTGCCCCTCAAAACGCAACCGGTCCGCCGACACCCGACCCGGTGGCCGGATCAGGCGCAGGATGGCGCGACCGGTCATGGACTTGCCCGACCCGCTTTCACCGACGATGCCCAGCCTCTCGCGGCCCAGATCGAAGGACACGCCGTCGACGACGTTGATCCTGCCCCGATTGGTCGGAAAGCTGACGCACAGGTTTTCGACGGACAACAGCGGTTCGGTCATGACTTGCCCGCCGATTTCGGATCCAGCGCATCGCGCAATCCGTCGCCCAGAAAGCAGAACCCGAGGCTGACGATGATGATCGCAAAGCCGGGCATCGTCGCCACCCACCACTGATCCAGAATGAACACCCGCCCGCGCGAGATCATGGCCCCCCACTCGGGCAGCGGCGGCTGCGCGCCAAGCCCCAGAAAGCCAAGGCCCGCCGCCGTCAGGATGATGCCAGCCATGTCCAGCGTCACGCGGATGATCATCGACGAGGTGCAAAGCGGCAGGACATGCCGCAGGATGATACGCCCGTGCGACGCACCCAGAAGCCGCGTGGCCGCGACGAACTCGGAGTTGCGGAAGGTCAGCGTCTCGGCCCGCGCGATCCTGGCGTAGGCGGGCCATGCGGTGATCGCGATGGCGATGATCGCGTTCTCGATGCCCGGTCCCAGAGCGGCCACGAAGGCCAGCGCGAGGATCAGCTTGGGCATCGACAGGAAGACATCGGTGACCCCCATCAGGATGCGGTCGGTCCAGCCGCCGAAGTAGCCCGCGACGGCGCCGATGACCAGCCCGAGTGGGGCGGAAATGATCGCGACCAGAGCCACGATCATCAGCGTGATACGCGCACCATAGATGACACGCGAAAAGATGTCGCGTCCCAGCTCGTCCGTGCCCATCCAGTGCGCAGCAGATGGCGGCATCAGCCGATTCGCCAGATCCTGACCAAAGGGGCTGGCGGGCGCGATCAGCGGAGCCGCGGCAGCGGTCACGATCAACAGCAGGATGATCAGCCCGCCGACGACGGCCAGCGGATTGCGCAGCAGTTGCCCGCCCGCCCGATAGGCCCGTCCCGCGCTGGCCTGCATCCGCGATGCAGGGCTTTCTGTCAGCAGCCATTCGCGCATCTACCGGCTCCTTGGGTCAAGGACGCGGTAAAGCACGTCCGACGTCTTGTTGATCAGGATGAAAACCGCCCCGATCACCATCGTCGCCCCCAGCACCGCGTTCATGTCCGCGTTGAATAGGGCGGTTGTCAGGTAATTGCCGATGCCGGGCCATGAAAACACGGTCTCGATCATGACGGACCCTTCCAGCAGACCTGCGTAACTGAGCCCGATGACCGTGATCAGCGGCACGCGGATCGGGCCGAAGGCATGGACCCAGATCACCCGCCACTCGCTCACGCCCTTGACGCGGGCCGTCGTGACATATTCCTGGCTGAGCTGGTCCAGCATGAAGCTGCGGGTCATCCGGGCGATATAGGCCAGTGCGAAAAACCCGAGAATAATCGACGGAAGTGCAATGTGATCCAGCGCATTCCAGAACACCTGACCGTTGCCCGCAATCAGCGAATCCACCAGCAACAGCCCCGTGACCTGTGGCACCAGCCCGTCGTAGAACACGGCGATGCGCCCCGGACCGGCGACCCAGCCCAGCCCTGCATAGAACAACGCAAGGCCGACAAGACCCAGCCAGAAGGCGGGAACGGAATAGCCCAGAAGGGCAAGCACCCGGATGATCTGATCGACCCAGCTGCCCGCACGGGCGGCGGCAATGACGCCCATCGGCACGCCCAGCAGCACGCCGATGATGATCCCGATCGTCGCCATCTCCAGCGTCGCGGGAAAGGCCCTCAGCAGGTCCTGCGCCACAGGCCGTCCCGTCGAGACCGACCTGCCCAGATCACCCTGCAGCACATCGCCGACGTAGGACACGAACTGGATGAACAATGGTCGGTCTAGGCCCATCGCCACGCGCGCGGCCTCGTACTGGGCGTTGGTGGCCCGGTCGCCCACGACCGACAGCACCGGGTCGATGGGGACGACACGCCCGATGAAGAACGTGATCGCCAGCAACCCCAGAAATGTCAGCGCCGTGACCACGATGAAACCGCCGATCGCTCCGACGAAACGGGGCGGACGATACCGTGTCAGCATGGGGCGCGTTGTCATGGGCCAAGGACCTTTCGGAAGGGTCGATCCCGCAATGATTACGGAAAGAGCTTGGCAGATGCAAAAAGTTTTGCTTACATCTAACAAAGTTTACCAGAGCGCCCTTCCGGCGCCGACTGGCACGGGGACCGATTTGACCGGACACACCGACGATATGACAGACACCACTTCCAGAACTGCGCCCCCTGCGGCACGCCAGACACCTGCCCTGCTGGGCCAGCATATCAGGACCCAGCGGCGCAAGTTGCATCTGACCCTCAAGACCGTCGCCGAACGGGCCAATCTGTCCGTCGGCTACCTCAGTCAGGTCGAAACCGACAAGGCCGTCCCGACGCTTGGCACCCTCGCCCAGATCGCCGAAGCGCTGGAAACCGATCTCGACCGTTTCATCGCCGCGCCCCGACCCGACACCGCGCTGTCGAAAGCCAAGGACCGCAAGCGCTTTTCGCTGCCCGGCTCGCCGCTGCAATACGAATCGATCAGCGCCGACTACGCGGGCTCGGAACTCAGCAGCTACATCCTGCACGTTCCGCCGGGCTATGCGTCGGAAACCGTGACGCATGAAGGCGAAGAGATCATCGTCATCCTCGACGGCGAAATCCGTCAGGTGCTGGGCGATGCCACCATGACCATGCGACCCGGGGACGCCCTGCACTACAGCGGCAGCACTCCTCACGCCTGGTCGAATATCGGCACTACCCCTGCGCGCGTGCTGTGGACCGGCACGCTCAGTGTGCTGATGCGCAACGCCCGTGTGGCCCGAGAGCCGAACCCAACGACAACGAAACCAACAGGAGAACCGTCATGACGACACTACGAACAGCCCTGCTGGCCAGTGTGCTGGCTGTCCCGCTTGCGGGGCCAGTCCTTGCCCAAACGCCGCCCGATCTGCTGGTGGTAGCCCAGAACATCGACGACATCGTCGCGCTGGACCCGGCACAGGCCTATGAATTCACCAGCGGCGAACTGGTCACCAACATCTACGACCGCCTTGTGCAATACGACGCCGAGGACCCTACCGTTCTGGCCACCGGCCTCGCCGAAAGCTGGGACACCGATGCAGAGGCCAAGACCGTCACCTTCGTCCTGCGTGAAGATGCCGTCTTCCACTCCGGCAATCCTGTCCGCCCCGAAGACGTGACAGGCAGCCTTGCCCGCGTGATCAAGCTGAACCTGACACCGGCCTTCATTCTGGCGCAGCTGGGCTGGACCCCCGAAAATGTCGACGACATGATCACCGCCGACGGCAACACGATCACCATCCAGTACGAGGGCGACTTTTCCCCCGCTTTCGTGCTGAACGTGCTGGCCTCGCGTCCCGCGTCCATCATCGACATGGAAACCGCGATGGCGAACGAGGTCGAGGGCGATATGGGCAACGCCTGGCTGAACGAAAACAGCGCAGGTTCCGGCCCCTTCTCGCTCCAGACGTTCCGTTCCGCGGAAATCGTGCGGATGACGGCGAACCCGGATTACTTCAAGGGCGCTCCGGCGATTGATGGCGTGATCCTGCAGCACGTGGCCGAAGCCGCCACCCAGCAACTTCTGCTGGAACAGGGCGATGTCGACATGGCCCGCAACCTGACACCGGACCAGATCGCCACGCTCGATGCAGATGAGATCAAGGTCGAGGAATACCCGCAGGCCGCCGTCCACTTCCTGTCCTTCAACCAGAAGGTCGACGAACTGACGCCCCCCGCTGTCTGGGAGGCCGCGCGCTATCTTGTCGACTATGAAGGCATGGTGAACAGTTTCCTCGATGGGCAGATGGAAATCCATCAGGCATTCTGGCCCAAGGGCTTCCCCGGCTCGCTTGACGAAACCCCCTACTCCTACGATCCTGAAAAGGCCGAACAGATTCTGGCCGACGCCGGTATCGACCTGCCGATCACCGTCGAACTGGATGTGATCAACTCGGCCCCCTTCACCGACATGGCACAATCGCTGCAGGCCAGCTTCAGCGATGCCGGGATCAACTTCGAGATCCTGCCGGGCACCGGTGCGCAGGTTATCACCAAGTATCGCGAACGGACCCACGAGGCGATGTTGCTCTATTGGGGTCCGGACTTCATGGACCCCCATTCCAACGCCAAGGCCTTTGCCTACAACTCGGACAATTCGGACGAGAACTATCAGGCGACGACCACCTGGCGGAATGCCTGGGCGGTGCCTGACGAGTTGAACGAGATGACCATGCAGGCGCTGACCGAACCCGACCCCGATACGCGGCTCGAAACCTATGTCGAGCTGCAAGAGGCGGTGCAGGCCGAAAGCCCGATCGTGATCATGTTCCAGGCCGCCTATCAGGTCGGGATGGACACGGACGTCAGCGGCTACGTGAACGGCGCGACATCGGACTTCGTCTACTACCGGCTTGTCGAAAAGAACTGACCCTGCGGGGGCCGCCGATGCGCGGCCCCCGTTCCCCAACTGACGGATATTTATCGTGACCGACCGACTGACACGCCTGCGCACCCTCATGGCCGAAACCGGCACTGACCTCGTGGCCCTTGGCCCGACCAGCCACATGCGCTGGCTTGCGGGGCTTGACCCGCATGGCGACGAACGGCCCGTGCTGCTGATCGTGTCACAGACCTATGCCGGTGTTTTGATGCCATCGCTCAACGCCGACAGCGCGCGCAACGCCACCGACCTGCCATTTCACACATGGACGGATGACGCGGGCCCAGCCAAAGCCCTGTCCGATCTGTTGTCCTCCTGCGATGCCCGCAAACCGGGCCTGTCGGTGGCTGTCGACGAAGCGATGCGCGCCGATTTTGCCCTGATGCTTCTTGATGCATTGGACACCCCGCGCCGCAGCTTCGCTGCCGAGACCGTGGGTCTGCTGCGGCAGATGAAGGACGGGAATGAATACGAGGGCCTGCGCGCCAGCGCCCGCCTCAACGATGCCGCCGCCATGGCCGGTTTCGCGGCACTGTCAGAGGGCGTGACGGAACGCGAGGTGCAGGAGGCGATCCACGCCCATTACAAGGCGCACGGGGCACAACCCGAATTTACCATCGTGGGCTTTGGTGCCAACGGGGCCTACCCGCATCACCACACGGGCGACACCCGATTGGTACGCGACATGGCCGTGCTGATCGACACCGGATGCCGCCTGAACGGCTATCCCTCGGACATGACCCGCTGCGGCTGGTTTGGACCGACGCCCTCGGATGAGTTTCTGAAAGTGGCCTCGCTTGTCGAAGACGCGGTGCAAGCCGCCCTTGCCGCATCACGCCCCGGCGCACCGGTCTCGGCCATCGACGGCGCCGCACGCGACACGATTATCGCCGGTGGCTATGGCCCACGATTCCTGCACCGGACCGGACACGGGCTTGGCATCGACATCCACGAGCCGCCCTACATCACCGCAACAGGCACAACCCAGCTGCGCGCGGGCAACGTGTTCTCGATCGAACCGGGAATCTATCTGGACGGCAATTTCGGCGTCCGGCTGGAAGACATCGTCATTCTGCGCGACGACGGACCCGAAGTGCTGTCAGGTCTGCCCCGCGACATTGTGGTTTCAGGATAGCCCTGCCCCTCTGGCGACTGTTCAGAAACTCCAACCTTTTTGCCGCCCCTTCCGCCACCTCGACTCCGCGAAACGCCAGCCGTGCGGTCAAAGACAACGTGTTGGCCTGATCGACAGCGAACCCGGCTGGGCAAGGTTCGCCGGATCGTCCGCGATGGTGTTGACCAGCCTGTCCTTCCAATCGCTGCCGGTGATGATCCAGTCGGGGTGGGACCGGTCGGGGCGCGGCTGGCCATCGCCGTTCCGACTTTCCGGCGCTGCCGTGACAGGCGCGACTTGAGTATTCCAGATTTCGGTGACAGGTTTTTCATTCGCGCCCACTATCCTTTTGCCTATTGGCCCAACCGAGCCATGACAATTCGTCTTCAGGAGTCATTCGTCATGGCCTTTCGCTTCATCCACGCCTCTGATCTGCATATCGGCCGCAAGTTCGCCACTATCCCGCAGCCTCCCAATGGCAACATCCGGGGCCGCTTGATGGAAGCCCGACACGGCACGATCGGACGGCTGGCGCAGGCCGCGCATGACAGTGGAGCGGTGCATGTCCTGCTTGCGGGCGACACCTTCGATACGGCCACGCCGTCGCCCAGCGTGATCCGTCAGGCCCTGTCCGCGATGGGCGATGCACAGGGCATCACGTGGTGGCTTCTGCCCGGCAACCACGACAACCTGCGGGATGCAGAGCCCTTGTGGGACAGCATCCGCCGCGATGCACCCGCAAACGTGGTCGCACTGACGGAAGGCGCGCCGCAGTCCATGGGAGAGGCCGCCGCCCTGCTGCCCTGCCCCACGGCATTCCGCGCGAGTGCGAGCGATCCGTCAGAGCCACTGGTGACGATGCCCAGCGAAGACGGCAAGCTGCGCATCGGACTTGCCCATGGCGGCGTCACCGACTTCACCGAGACAGGCAACGCGATAGCGCCCGACCGCGACCGCACCGCGCGGCTGGATTACCTCGCCCTTGGTGACTGGCACGGGCGGATGGCCGTGTCCGACCGTGTGCACTATTCGGGAAGCCCCGAACAGGACCGCTTCAAGCACGACCGGCGGGGGGTCTGCCTCTGCGTGACGCTGGACGGCCCCGGCGCCACGCCGCAGGTCAGCGAAATCGAGACCGGCACCTTCCTGTGGACCGAAGTGGACCTGCCCCTGCACCCCCGGCAGGACACGGCCGCCGCGCTGGCGACTGTCCTGCCCGAAACCGGTCGGCGGGACATGCTTTTGCGGGTGGTCGCGACCGGCTGGTCCAGCCTGCCCGATCAGGTCGAACTGCAGTGCGCGGCAGAACGCTGCGCCCCCGAGTTTGCGCATTTCGACATGATCACCGACGCACTCGGCACCCAGTATGATGCTGCAGACCTTGACGAGATCGACCGGGGCGGCGCGCTGCGGCTTGCCGCAGACGGGCTGATGGCAGAGGCCGAGACGGAGACGCTTGCGCAGGTGGACAGGGACGTCGCCGCCGATGCACTTGCCCGTCTTTACGCCTATGTCCGCGAGGACGGGACATGAAGATCCGCGCCATCACCCTGCACAACGTCCGCCGCTTCACATCGCCCGCGCAGGTGGACGGCATCACGGACGGGCTGAATGTGCTGTGCGAGCCGAACGAACAGGGCAAGTCGACCCTGTTCGACGCGCTTCAGGCCGTGTTCTTCAAACCCCACGGATCGCGCGACAAGGAGGTATCATCGCTTCGGCCCCACGCAGGCGGTGCGCCCGAAGTGACCATCGAGGTCGAGACGGACGACGGGCGATTCAGCGTCACCAAGCGCTGGTTCCAGAAGCCCATCGCCACAGTGCATCGCGACGGGATCCTTGTGGCGCAGGCAGACGCGGCAGAGGCATGGATCGCGGATGTGTTGGGTGGTGACGCGGGCGGGCCCTCTGGTCTGATCTGGGTGCGGCAAGGGATGACCGACCTCACTGCGGGCTCGGCCAAGGAGAGGCAGCAGTCGCTGGACGCCCGTCGCGATCTCATGACGTCAGTCGGCGCAGAGGTGGAAGCCATGACCGGCGGACGGCGCATGGATATTGCCCTTGCGCGGTGCCGCGAGGAACTTTCGCTCTATACGACCAGAACCGGGCGGCCCTTGGCCAACGGTCCCTGGAAGGCCGCGCAGGACCGGGTCGACCAGCTTGCCGCACGCGAGACCGACCTTGCCGCGACGGCGGATGACCTTCACGAGGCGCTGGCCGACCGCAAGCGCGCGCGGCGTGACCTGCAAGAGTGGGAGGCGCCGGAGGCATCCGAAGAGCGCCGTGCAAAGCTTGACGCGGCGCGCATGGCCCATGCAACCGCAGAACGTCATGCGCAAGAGGTAGAGGCCGAAGCGCGGAAAGTTGACATGGCGCGGCTGACGGCAGACACCGCGCGGTCCCGCCTCGATGCCTTTCGCGAAACACTGGCCGAGCAGACCGCCGCCACGCAACAGGTCAAGGCGGCCAAGGCCGTGGCCCACGAAAAACATGCCGCACTGGACACCCGCCGCAAGGCGCGCGATGCCGCAGATCGGGACTATGCCGCAGCACGGAACAGTCTCAAGACCGCCGAGACGGCCAGAAACCTTGCCCAGATTGCACAGGCCGCGAAGGCGGGCGCTGACCGCCGGCGCGAGTTGGCAGATCGCATCGCAAGGGCCGAAGCGACACGCACCGCGATGGAAAGCGCAGCCGCCGCGCGGTCTGGTCCGGATGCCCGCACACTGCGCCGGATCGAGGATCTGGCCGCCGCACATGCCACCGCCATCGCCGCCCGCGATGCCACCGCGACACAGGTGATCGCCCACTACACCCAGGGTCGCGAGGGTGCGATCCGGGCGGACGACACCGCCCTGCCGGATGGACAGCCGGTCCCCCTGCCCCGCGCGACGCGCCTGTCGATTGCAGGCATTGGCGAACTGGAGGTGCGCCCCGGCGAGGCGGGTCAGGATGCCGGGTCAGGCGATGCCGCCGCAGAAGCCCTGCGCAAGGCACTGGCAGAGGTGGGTGCGCGTGATCTCGATACGGCCCGTGCCAGTGCCGCCGCGCGCGCGGAAGCTGAACGCCGGCACAGCGAGGCAAAAGCAGTGCTGGCAAGCCTTGCGCCCGACGGTATCGATCGCCTGCGCGAGACCTTGGCGCGTATCCCGCAGCAATCGGATGAGAACGAAACGGCAGATCCTGATGCGGCAGAGGCTGCCCTGACCCGTGCCCGCGCGCAACATGATGCGGCGCGGATCGCACGCGATATCTCCACCGAGCGGATGAGCGATACACGGGATGCCGCAACACGGGCCGACACGACCCTCGCTTCGCTGCGCGACCGGCTCAAGCGGGCAGAGGACGCGCTTGCGAAGGTTGGCGATGCGTCAGAGGACGACCTTGCCAACACGGTGAAGATGACGACCGAAGGTTTGAAATCCGCCGAGGCCGCCCATGCGGAAAAACGCCGCACCGCACCGGATCCCGTCACGACCCAAGCCGCCCTGAAGCGTGCATTGTCCGTCGACCAACGGTCACGCGATGAAATCGCCCGCCTGAAGCCCCTGCTCGCCAGACTGGACGAGCGTATCAGCAGGTCGTCCGGAGACGCGGTCGAGGAACGACTGGCGGAAACCAAAGCGGAACTTGCTGCCGCCAAGGCCGCGCTGGCACGGATCGACCACGAAGTCGCGGTCCTTGCACGTCTGGAAAAGGCACTGGAGGCGGCCCGCAACGAAGCCCGCGAACGCTATTTCCTGCCCATCGCGCGGGAATTGAAGCCGCTTCTCCAACTGCTCTGGCCCGATGCCGAACTGACATGGGGCGAGGAATCGCTGCTCCCCGACGCGCTGATCCGCAACGGGCAAAAAGAGCCGATCGACATCCTGTCGGGTGGAACGCAAGAGCAGATCGCGCTGCTGGTCCGGCTGGCCTTTGCCCGCATGCTTGCAGCCTCGGGACGGATCGCACCGGTGATCCTCGACGACGCGCTGGTCTTTACCGACGACGACAGGATCGAGCGCATGTTCGACGCGTTGCACCGTCAGGCAGGCGATTTGCAGATCATCGTCCTGACCTGCCGACAGCGCGCCTTCCGAGAGTTGGGTGGCAACGCCCTGCGGCTTTCCACGCTGCCGCAGCCGGAAAAGGTGGGGAAGTGATCGTGGCGAAATCACCTTCTCGGCGTTGAAATCTTCCACCGCTGAAGTGTGACTGGAGGGTGAACCAAGGCAGTCGGACATGCGCAGCGGCACTGTCGTTGTAATGAAATTGGCGCTTTCTCCCGGTCGTCGGATGCGCCAGTCCTGGAAGGGCGGGGCTGCCCCGATTTCGACCGACGCCAAAGGAGCCTGCGATGCAATTCTGGACGACGATTGGCCTTATCCTCGTGCTATCCGCTGTGGGCCTGACCTATGAGATCGCGGCGGGTCGCGTGCTGGCACCCTACTTCGGAACATCGCTCCTGACGTGGACGACCGTCATCGCGACTGTCCTGGCGGGCTTTTCGTTGGGTAGCGCACTTGGGGGGTTCATCGCCGAACGCGCGCCATCCATCGCGGTGGCACAGGTCCGGACTGCACTGCTTGGAACGGCGGTGCTGATGGCCCTCTCACCCACAATCCTTGGCCTTATCCACGGGTCGGGCGCGCGGGGAACGGCAGGCATGATGGTCGCGGTCGTCCTGACCTTCTTTCCGGCATCGGTCCTGATCACCCTGCCCTCGCCCTTTCTGGCAAAATGCGCGATCGACGCCCGTCCCGGTCGCGAGGGGTCATCGCTGGGTATCGTCCTCGCCGCCGGCTCGCTGGGAGCCATCCTTGGCGCGATCCTTGCGGGTTTCCTCACGCTGCCCTTGATCGGTTCGACTGCAACTTTCGCCGGCTGCGGGGCCATCACGCTGGTCTGTCTCTGGTTCATCCGGCGCAGTGGGTCCGGCAGTGACGGCAAAGGCGACAGATCATCCGGCCCGCCATCCACAGCGATTGCCGGGGCCTTTGCTTTCATCGGTTTTGCGGGGATCGCCGGTGCCCCGGCGTGCCAGTATGAATCCGGCCTGTCCTGTTTGCACATCGAACGACAAGCAGGGGAAATCCGCCTTTTCTCTGACAGGACCCTTCAGGCTGCCGAACCGGCTTCACAACCCGACGACGTGGCGCTCTCGCTGCCCTACGTTCAGTGGATTTGGGGCAGGCTGGACCGGGATCTCGGCCCTGCCCCTTCCATTCTGTTCGTCGGCGGGGGTGGCTACACCTTGCCCACGACCCTTCTGGCGCAGCGCCCGGCAGCTCGGGCGGTCGCGGTCGAGATCGACCCCCTAGTGACGCAGGTCGTCCGGCAACACATGCCCCGCGCAAGCGCGATGATCAGGGACACGGGGTTCGACGGAGATGGCACCGGCGAAGGGCGGTTGGGGATCGTCCACGCCGACGCCCGTGTCTATATCAACGAAACGGACCGCCGTTTTGATGCCGCCGTTATGGATGCCTTTTCCTCAAGTTCGGTTCCGGCACATCTTGTCACGCGCGAAACATACGAGCGGCTACATGCCATCGTCGACGGTCCGGTCTACGTCAATCTCATCGACACGCCCGACGGACCACTTGCCCGCGGCGTTCACACCATCATGTCCAGCATTTATCCGAACGTGCAGGCCGTGACGGGGCCCGTCAACGCCTTGGGTCGCGCGAACGTTCTTCTGGCCGCCTCCCGCGAACCGCTTCCCGCTTTGGATGCACTGCCTGAAGGTTACGAGGTGACGCAGATTTCGCCCGGACACCTCTTTACCGATGACCGGGGATGGGTCGGCCATCGGTAGTCTCGGGGGTGACCACGCCGCTTTTCCAGATGACACAGCAGGCGTCCGGGCCGCCAACGCCGCCCGGGCCCAGCGCGAGACAATACAGGAACATAGGGCCGAAACGGGGTCCTGATGCCACGCAATCAGTCTGGATTTCGGCAGGGGTGTGGCACTTTGGGCTCTGTCAGGCTATGCTTGGCGTATGCCTGACAATCTTTATGGTAACTCCCAAGCACCCTCTCCGATACGGGGTGCGGGGGTTTGTGCCGTCAGAGCCGTGCGATGATCTGAGATGGTGGCAGGGTCAGGGTTTCCAGGATGTTGAGCCCGTGTTTTCTGGCCGTCGA
>Ga0307931_1000940_pt1 | contig 19380 bp, 26 predicted proteins | sample OrgLakmetageno47_FD_201816 | JGI IMG/M metagenome (GOLD analysis project Ga0307931, IMG submission 201816) | Saline water microbial communities from Organic Lake, Antarctica - #47 | ecosystem: Environmental > Aquatic > Non-marine Saline and Alkaline > Saline | place: Antarctica: Organic Lake...
GCACCGGGAGTTCTTGGGGGGACGAATTCACCGTGCTATTATTGGACTGCACGATACACGTAGCTCAAATGAATTTAGATTAGATTAATTTACACTCCCCAGTTGCAAAGAAACACCAACAAGTACCAAAAAAAAACGTATTCATGAATTCATCAGAACAAGACTGACTGGGCTGAGCGCCCATTTGCGTAATGCAATGTCCATCTTTACTTCTATGAACTACGAGCCCAGAAAATTTCCATAGTTATTTGAGTCTCTGTTGTTTACGTTTTTATGGTGTGATGATGCCCCCTCTTCGTTATAGCAAGGTACACGCATGAGCATACCACACCCCGCTTTTTTTTTTCTATGGCGACTGGCCTCGGTGGTCGCTTCCTTCGAGCTCCAAGACGAAAAATCAAACCCAAGCCCAAGAAGCTAGGTGAAAAACGCTTTTCTTCCGCCCCCGTCCTCTCCCTGTTTGACCTTTTATCTTTTATAATCTGTGATCTACGACTAGAGGCTACGAAGGCCGATATGAAACGAATAACTTCCGATGATCCGCTGGCACGAAATAGATCTTTGCTTATGGGCCCGCGCACGATGCATTCGCGGCGTGCAAAGCAAAAAATAAGACCTTTTGGGGGTATTGAATACATGCGAAAAAGCACTATCTTACTTTCCTCTCAATCAACCGCCATTTCTTAGCAATTCCGGGTGTCTGCTTTGCGGCTTCGGTTAAAGCTGATAGCTGGGCACGGCTCTCCCGCCACTGCCGACTTCTTCTTGCGAATGCACGTCGGCACCATGACCTCCACAAACGGCACCCCATTGGACGCCAGCCAGTGGTCCAGCAAGCATTCGTTGGGAACGTCGTCAGGATGGTTCCGCGAATGCCAGTGGCAGCGCCGGGTAGGGCTCCTGCTGGTGGCGGTGGCGGTGCTAGCAGCAGAGGTAGCACCGCTCATTTCTGAATTCGTCCTAGACAGTACTGCAGTCTCGTCATGCAGAGTTGTGGGCGCATTGGAGACTTCAGGCTCGAGCTGGGACCCAGGAGGAGTTGGAAAGGAATCGTAAACGTTGCGCGAGTGGCACTTGCCAAGCACCTGAAGGAACAGAAAACAAAAAAAAGTAAATGAAAGAACACGGTATCAATTTGAGATTTTGAGGGCACGTGCAAGCTGATTGCAGAGGTAGACGCAAACGTGAATGCATCATTTACCTGAAGAGGTGCATGCAACGGTCAAAAGAAAAAAAAATCACAATTCAGAACGCTTGCAGGGCGCGCGTATCATTGTACTACTGTTAGTGTACCTCGTACGACGCGTTGAAGTACACGTCAGCCCATTGGCGAGGCACAAACGCCCAGTGGTCGCGCTGCTTCACGATGGCAGGCTTCGCGGGTCTGCTTTCCCCACTTTGGCGGGTGCTCAGGAAGGCCGGTGCGAGGGTAGCTGCACTCAAAGGGGTGCACACCTTGTTGTGCAGGGAGAAGAAGTAACTAGGGTGGCAGTGATGGTGGCATACTTATGAGGTATTCGGACAGATGATCTCACTTGAATAAGGCTTCGTATACTAGGCAGAGTAGCTATGACTAGGCTCCACGCAGTCTCTTGATGATAAGGGAGCGTATCTACGTCCACAACACGAAAGCAAAAGCGACCAACCACAGCAGCAGCAGCAGCTACCTGTTGGTCGGTGCGCAACTTCATCACGTGGGTGTACCGCTTCCCGCCGCGGCGCTCTTCCGCGTCGCGCACCAGCTCGAAGCACCGCTTTTGGTCGAAGGACACTACCGCAAATTTGCGCTTCAGGGCGTCGCCGTGTTGCGTGAACGGGCAGCTTGGGTTCTGCCCCTGTTGCGACGCCAGCCAGTGTGCATCTCGCAAGGCAGCCTGAGACACCGAAACCCAAGGCACACCGACATTGATGAAGTATTCAAGTGACAAAGAAAATAAAATTGAGTGCATGAGAGCGTGAAGTATCTGAGCATGGTGACATGAGACCTGGTTCCTATTTTACTATAGTGTTCAGAAGAATGGACAATGAAAGAGAGAGCGAGATTCGTAATAAAAATTATTGCCCCTACCCCCATGCACACACGTTCTCACCTTCCGAACAATGCCAATGCTGTCAGCCCCAGCCCCAATCCTTCGCGCAGCACGCCTAGCCTCAGTAACTTCAGTGCCGTCAATTTTCACGTACACAAACACGTCTCCTCGCACGCCACCGCCAGTGCTGGCACTGCTCCTGCTGCTGGAAGTGGTTGTACTAGCGGTGGCACTACTGCTAGGACCATCACTTCTGGCATGACTTCTAGCGCTGCTGGCGCTAAGGCTGCTACTGCTGCGACTGCCACTATCAATACTGTGCCTTGTCTCTGAACTGCCGTCCAAAGCACTGCTACTGTAGGGCTCACTCCTCTCTTCTGATTTATGCACTGTAGTCTCGGTCACTTTTGAACTGCCTCGTCCACCCGTTAAGGTCGCCCATGCGGTCGCTCGATCTTTACGTCTCTTCGCGCGCCGTGCTTCTGACTTGTCACTGCTGAGCCGGCGGCGCCGGTGGTGCAGCAAGGACGGTTCTGGAGGCGGGTGCTGGGCGTGCCAGTCTGCCAAAGACTCGTTCAGAGCACGCATGACGTTTCGCCTCAAGGATTCGTACACGACGGGGCTTGAAAACCCGCGCTCCTGATGATGGAAAGACAAGTGATATAATTGAGGGAGATTGAGCTTGGTATAGTGCAGTGAGGGAGAAGAAGGAGGTATCATTATTATCAACGTGTTGCACCTGGCCAACCACGCAATACGCGACGTCAAAGGCAGGAGCTAACCGCTCTGCTTCTAACGCGGCCACTAAATCGTGGACTCTTTTCGCTAATTGGGCGCGGCTCAAGGGCAGGTTCTGCGTGTAGTGGTGGTCGGCAGCAAACTCGAGCGCTTCCTCAGGCGGAGGCCCTAGACGAGCTGCGACTGCTTGAGGCGTCGGCACAGAATTTGAAACAATCCCACGAGGTGCTCCTCTGAAAAATGATAAACCAGACGCGATTTTTTTTCAAACACGCGTTGAGAGCAACACAGTAGCGATCCCCAAAAAACACGCTATTTTCCCACACATGTCAAGGCATGATGTCTACCCTAAGGGGTTCAAAGCAATGCTGTAACCTCGGGCCTACATAGAATACCGGCGTGCTTCGAGGAGTTCAACGAGTGCTGCGTCAACATAGTCGCGCTCGGTGCCCTCAGGCAGTCGCCGCAGCAGTTGACGCAGCTGCTGTGGAGTTGCTCCACCGACATCAAGTTCGGGATGCAGTGAAACAACGGCCGTTGCATTAAAAATTGCGAATGCTAGCAGCATGAAACGCCCGCCCATGATCATCTTTAGTAAACGCTTCAATAACCACGCTTAGTCAATATGAACTCTATCCACATCCATTGATACGGCACGCGCATTTTTCAACTCGAACCTCTCCACAGAAGGTGGAAGAAGTCTTTCTCGATCTGCTCATTCAGAAATCCCCGAGAGCCCGATTGGTCGAGAATCGAAAAGGTCCGAGAAATCAACGGCGCGCAAAAAGGACTGGGTGGGTATTTAAAAGTGCCGGCAACGCAACCACCAGAAAAGACCAACGCCACAGCCCCATCCACCATGATGATGATGAAGCTCCTCCTTTCCTTCCTCGGCATCTTCGCGTCCGTCAACGCGTACTGCCCCGTAAGTTATTTTTAATCTTGCGCCGCAACCGTGTGCCCATGCGTTTTTTTTTGTTCCCGCACCCACGCCCACTCATGGATCATCCACCGGTCATTCAAACATCCCCGGGTCACCTCCGGAGAAGCCACACGCACCCCGCAGCGCACGCGCACAACACAGCAGAGACACCTTGATATATTCGCGTTAATATCATGAACATATATCTCGTCAATCCTCACGTGTTTTTTTATCTTGGCGTCTGCCTCACGTTCTCCCGTGATCCAGAACGGCTGCTCCGGCCACGGCTCTTGCACGGCCAACGACAAGTGCTCTTGCTACCTCCGGCCAAACGGCGACCTGGCCTTCACTGAAAACGATTGCTCTGCGCGCACATGCCCTAAGGCTGCGGCCTGGGTCTCCGTGGCGTCGGCTTCCAACCAGGCTCACCCTGAAGTAGAGTGCTCCAACAAGGGCCTTTGCAACCGCAAATCGGGCGAATGCGAGTGTTTCGAAAATTACGACGGCATTGCGTGCGAGCGTACTGTGTGCCCGAACGACTGCTCAGGCCGCGGTATTTGCTACACTCAAAAGCAGCTGGCGGCGGAAGCGCACAAGACTTACGACGCTCCTTGGGACGCGATGAAGCACGTGGGTTGCGTTTGCGATCTCGGCTTCCGCGGCCCTGACTGCTCCCTGGAAGAATGCCCGTCCGGCCCTGATGTGCTCCTCGGCGACGGTAACGAGAAGGGCCGCGACTGCTCGGGCCGCGGCATCTGCGACTACTCGGCTGGCCTCTGCAAGTGCTTCACCGGTTACTTCGGCAACCGTTGCCAGCACCAGACCATCCTCGGTTAAACTCTTCCCGGGAGCTTCCTCGAGGAGAAGTCCTGGAATTTCGGCGCGCAATCAAGCGCGTCAACCTTCCTTGTCCATCCCCTCAACCTCCGCTGCGCGAGCTCTGCCAGGCGCTCGCTGAATTCGCGCAGCAATTTTTTTTTCGTTGTCAACCTGGGCAGGTTGGCATGGCAGACTTTTCCCTTCATACCTGATGTCTTCTCTACACGTCCGCAAGAGGCGATCTCGATCTGCCCCTTCGATGTTCAGAAACCACAGCAAGACGCCCGTGTCTCTTAAGCATACACATTTCCGCATTGAGCTCTGATGTTATATACATAAATCCTGAACTTTTCGATTAAACCTGGACGCGGAAACAGGAATCAAAACCGTAGCCCCGAAACCGGATTGCACATAATTGCGGCATTTCCCATTTACTTAAGCCATATACGCATTGGTTAAGTACGTGCGAAGGTTGGGGGGGGGGGGATTAAACCCCGCTTTGGTTTTTGTGGGGAGTGGGGATATATATCGATGTCGGTTTCGGAATTGGCTCTCGGAGCTAATACTCGCTCAGATTGTTATATTCCCGTACTCGTGCAGGTTGCTACATCAAAACAAACCGAGAGAAACGACAGGGCGAGCAGAGAACAAGAGAAAGAATTACGAAGCCCCAATGTAGGGCGCAATAAATCCGCACTCCTTTCAAACTTTCAAGATCCTTCACGCCAATCGAGAGGGCCCTCTTCTTTCTTTAGTGGCTGTACAGCTCCGAGACTTCGGCGCTGATGTGCGCGCCCGTCGCGCCGCCCAGCACCACCTGAAACCATGTGCCCAAAATCAAACAAAATAAGGCAAGTACACCACGGATTATCACACCAGCTTTCTTCGTGTAAGCATAAAGCAAGCGCATTGGCCAAATGATAAAAATGCGTCCGGGATCTCATGAAAGGCTCACCAGCAAAAAGCATGTGCGCATGTAAACACGCTAAGCAGGACACAAGTAGAATTATGATTTCAGACAAATAATCAGCTCGTTATTATTCTTTTGCATACCTTGTGGGTGAACTGCTCGGGAATGGGGCGTTCAATGAGTTCGCCGTCGGGCGAGGCGGGGTCGGGGAACGACACGTTCATCTCCGAAGACTTGGCAGTGGTGAAGCCCGTGTCCAGACCTTCGGCCGAGAGGTACACCTACATGTACGCAATAACACAAGGAAAAGGCGACCAAGAGAATGACAAAAGAAGAAAACGCTCTCAGAATAACAGCGACGATCATCATTCTCACTGAATGGGATTCTTCGTTGAAAATATTTTTCTTACCAAGCAACCGTCGGTTTTGTCGATCGCCACAGTGGGAGACTTGCCGCGGATTTGCACTTGCATGCGCTTGCAGTTGACCAGCTCCACCGACGACAAGGCGCCGTCCAAGAGCACCTTCACTTGCTCGCAGGTGTCCACGGTCACCCCTTTGCACTTGCCAGTGATGTTGATGGTGGCCTGGAATAGTGGCAAAGGAAGATAAGAGAAAAGAAAAAAGAAAGGAGATTGCCATACGACGGAAATGAAAATGAAGACAAAAACAAAAGAAGAAGAAGTCTCAGCAACGCGGTGCAAAATAAAAGCGCCTCCAGCACGTGCAGTATTCATAGGAAACCCTCTCTTCAAAAATCAAACTACCAATAGATGGTACATAAGCGTACACACATCGCATTTGTCGCCTATCTTTTTCACAGTCATGTCATCCTTTCGGTCTCTTTTCCTTATGTTTTTATGTACGCACATGTACCATCCACTGAAAATGAGCCAAACGCGCACCTGGAAGCAGCCGTAGATGGCGATGGAGTGCTTCACGTCCTGGCAGGCCACTTCCACTACCCCGTCGTCCTTGGTTTGGGCCTCCACGCACCACCGCATCCCCTGCTGCTTGAACGCCACCTGCTTGTCCCCCTTGGTCCTCACCACCACCGCCCGAGGCGCCACCTGATGATAGGAGTGATGAGGAGAGAGATGAGGAGAGAGATGAGCGAGAAATACAACAAAACAAGTGGCAAGAACAAGAGTGAGAGACAAGAATGAAAACAGAAAAACTCGAGGAACGCGAGGAACAAAAGAAACTCAAGGTGGAGAAATAGACAACGAGGCGGCGTCAAACAAAGGTCGCCCTTCAGTATCAAATGCACCACCTCCTTCTTCTTATCTATCCCACTTTCCCTTCGATCATCATCCTACCTTGGGTTTTGGTAGGGGCGGCGCGTCGGTTGGCTTCTTGTAGTCCTCGCGCCAAGTTTGCATGTCCTTGGTCACCGTCTTGAGCCCCGCTGCAGCGTTGTCCTTCTTCGCCTCCAGAGCCTGTTGTGTGTGTGTGTGGGGGGGGGGGATTGTTACTTCATAAGATCTCATAAATACCCAGGGATGTGATTTGAGCACTTTCTCGAGGGCATAGAACTGTTGCGCCACCACTCAAAAACTACCACCTTGACCACTGTAAACCTAGATATCATAACTCACCGCTTTCAGATCGCCCGGGCCGCCGCCACCACCAGCGGCAGCAGCAGGCGCAGGTTTCGCCGCAACTGGTGCAGCCGCCGCTGGCGCTGGAGCCGCCGCCGCTGGCGCAAAGGCCGAAGCGTCGCCGCCGCGGGGGTTCCACTCCACACCCGCCACGTGGTGGGCCTTTTGGTTATTTAATTGCACATGTACAAATAAAAAGATAAAAAACGGAAGAATGCGGTAAGGAGAATGCCATCTATGGGAGAGGAGCTGAGGTGAGGAGAGACAAGAGAAAACAGTATATGGCGTTCGAGCGACGAGTATACCGCAACCTCTGCTTCAACATTCAACTGTGAGAATGACAATTCGATTGCGAAAAAGAAGCGAATAATAATTCTGGCACGCGCACCTTGATGAAGGGGAGCAAGTCTGAGAAAAGCTTCTTGAGGTTGTCACAGAAGGCGTGCTGCTCGGGCTTGAAGGCGTCCGTGTTGCGCTTGTACTGGAGCCGAATCCTGCGAAGGGGGGTGACAAGCAGACAGGCAGAGTGTGAGTGTGTGGGTAGTGCTTTTGGTCAAAGTGGCGATTGAAAGCAAGCGAGAGATAACATAAATGTGAAAAAGAAGGGCAACGGGATATACGAAGACAAAGATCCAACAAGAGCGTGGCCTTGCATTCACGTGTTCATGCAGAGGTTGCCTTTTATTCTCTTCACACAAGAGTGGACGACAGGTAAGGAGGGCCTCTCGTTTCACATTCTAAAGCAAACCCCACACGCCCTCGAGTCAATTCTCCAGCCGCCGAATACGCCTTGCAAAAAAAAAAGAAAAAAAAAGAAGAGCACTCACTTGTTGGCGGAGTAGTCCGCGCTGCCCAGCTGGGCCTCGATGATTTCCTTGGGCTTGGGGGCCACCATGAGCCAGTTCAAGCAGCCCAGCGACTCCGACACCGTCTTGTAGTGCAGCTCGAAGTCCCCGCGCTTGATGGCCTGTGGAATCATAAAGTACAAAATTAAATTAGAACAAAGATTGCGCAGAAACAGGAGTTGAGGATATCGTGCAGCAAGTAGAGGTGTAGAAGGGATATGATGACACCAGAAAAGCAAGCAAGTTTCATGATAATCGAGGACAACGATAAATCTTTGCTCATTGGTATCTCTCTTCCTCTGTCTTCAAACTCAACAACATGTGCAAGGTATCTCACCTTGCCCGCAGCCTGGCATGCGTCCACCACGCCGCACTGCTTCATCAGCGCCATCATGTCCTCGGGCTTGGCCGGCTTCTTGCACTGCGACGCCATCACCAGAAACGCCCGCTGCGCCGACCACGCGTTCACCACCAGCTCGTTGCAGGCCGCGGCGTCTGGTCCGCCGATGGTGGCGCAGGCCTCGGCAAACGCCTTCAGGGTGGGCGCCGAGAACTCGTCAAACGCCGCCACTTGTGGGGCAACTTCTGCGGAGCCGGCTGCAGGCGCAGCAGCACCGCCGGCGGGAGCGGCGCTCCCTGTAGAAGATTTTTTAAAAAAATAAATAGAAGAAATTCGCGTAATGGACTCGTTGCTCTTGCGAAGATAAATGGAAGGCTTGGGGATAAAGAAGGCAAAAATGGTCCCCACAACGAAGGAGAGTAAGCTAGGCAATAATCAATCAGTCAATTAACAGAAAATACACACACCGCCCTGAAGTCCGAGGGCGCCTTCAACCACGGCAAGGCGCGCGGCGAACTGTAAACGATTTGATTTCCGAAACACAAGATGTTAGATCTCCATTGATGGAGGGCGGTAAGTGCGATCTACGTGTCGCATCATGGAGTAGCAAGCTCAACAGTCTCCAGGCAAGCACCAAGGCATAAGGCTTGCACTTAAATTGCATAAAAAATTCCTCAAATTAAGACAAGGGCGGTGTCTGTTCACTTACGCCATCCATGAGTGCGTCAATGTTGGCCATTTTGTGTTCTGTGAACAGCTGTATCTACAATACAAGGAACGAGGAAACGTACAGGAAGAAGGAAGATGTACGAGGGAGGATTCAAAGGATTTTGCTGGATGGAAACCTTTTACAGGGTGTGGATTATTTTGTGTTCATCTGTTGATCTGTTCGTACCTTGATTCAAAAATGGCTCCCACGACGCTAGCTGATATGCTGGCTCATGAGCCGTTTAACGCAGGTCGCGAGCTTATTAACGCGGGGAAGTTTGAAATGGCAATTGAGCATTTTTCAAGCTTACTGGAGACTACTAAGGAAGAAAGTGGAGAGCTCTCAGAGGTTCGTTTGGGCGATGTTTCAAAGTAGCTAACTGTCAACTCAATGCTCTCGGTTCAAAACTGCTTTCGATTGTTTGAATGCACTTTTTCAAAGGCTACGTTACCGCTGTAACTTATCGCTTTGGAAACTAAGGTCGACCTCTTGTTTTCTCAGGCGGTAGCACCGGTGTACTACCAGTACGGTGCGGCGCTGTACCTGCAAGCAGAAGATGCGTCCACGGTTTTTGCTAATGGCGTCGCGGACGGCGGCGACAATGGCGATGACGAGGACGACAATGATGATGCTGGTAGCGAAAGGAATGGCGGCAGTGGAGAAGTAGAGAATGAAAGCGGGGACACAGGTGACTCAGCGGTGGAGAGTGCAGTGCGCGACACAGTGGAGGCAAACGCTGCAGTGATCGAAGATCTCGAAATCGCCTGGGAGGTGCGCTGAAGTCGAGAAGATAAATATGAGAAATGAGGGCGGCAAACCTATGATTATCCTATATTCTGCATAGAGCTCCTAGGCGATACTGTTTCATCGAGCTCCTTCGTAATAATCGCAATCGCCCCTTGACTTGGATTTCGAGGTGCTGGAAGTGGCACGGAGTATTTTAACGCCTCTCGCAGGCAATGAAGCACCAGCAGCTCGGGAACTGCTAGCACGCGTGCACCTCAAGTTAGGCGACGTGCAGAAACTTAACGGCCAATTCAGTGGTGCCCTAGCGGACTACGAGCAGTGCCTCGCACTAAGGCGTCTATTTCTGGCACCTCATGACCGCGGCTTGGCAGACGTGCACTACCAGCTCGCGCAAACAGCAGAATACGCTGCAGCCGACGTCGTAAGCGCTGCCGAAGCTGAGCCAAGCTCGACTGCTTCTGGGCCAAGTGGCGCTAACAGCAGCAGTAGCAGCAGCAGTTGCAGCAGCAGTTGCAGCAGCAGCAGCAGCAGCACTTCGAGCGAAGGTCCATCTACGAGCAGCAGCAGCAGCAGTACGGCTGTTACGGCAGCAACTTTGCGAGCTCAGAGCCTGCAGAATTATGAAGCATGCCGTGACGTGTTCCAGCTGATGGTTAATGCTTTAAAAGCAAAAGCTGCTGCGGCCGTCAGCATCGGTAGCGACACCACTTCGAACACGGAGGATACCGAGACCCCAGCCGGAACCTCTCCTACAGTAGCGGCATTGAATACTGGGTTGGAGGCAGCCGATGGTGCGGTGCCAGCTGTGCCTGGTCTGAGTAAAGAAGAGGCTGAAGAGCTTGCTGATTTTGGAGAGATTCTGAAGGAGCTTCACGAAACGATTGCGTCCGCTCGGGACGGCACCAATCTTGCGGACGTGCGAGCGGTGCTGCCGACGAAAGCTCCAGAAGCAGGTGCCGCATCCAAGCAATCATCAGGGAGCGCCTCCATTAGTACTGCAGGTGTCACAACAATAGGATTTGGCAGCAGCAGCAGCAGCAGCAGCAATCCTCCAAGCACTGCTACGGCCGCCTCCACGACTGGAATCATGGACAATTCCACGCACAGCACTGAAACTACTTCGACTTCTACGGCGCCAGCGATGCTTGTGGCGAAGAAAAAGAAGCGCGCTACTCCAGAACCAGTTGCAATTGCTGAGGGGCAGGAAAAATGTACGCTTACTCATGAGGCATCAGACGAGAAGAAGGCCAAAATCGAATGAAGCGCTTGAACTCGATCAGCAATGATATCGATGGATGGAAATGGGGGTCTCCATTTTAGATCTAGATTACACTCACACAAGCCATTTCTGAATGCGGATGCTTTGAACTTTGAAACCCTCAAAGCCTAGGTTAGTTAAAATGCGTTCCTAGTTTTCGTAGTAACTGAGCATTATGAGCCGCTCGAGGCTTCAGGTAATTAGTTAGCTACCCGAACTCGAACGAATACAAACCCAAATGACACAGAAGCCAACAATGCCGAGAGCACACCCCAGTGGGGCTTGAATCCATTTAGTGCTCTAAGTAGCCAACACTAAATTCCACAACAAAGACGCGGCCGGCCCAGGAAGCCCCGGGGGCTTAAAAATTAACGTTAAATTTAGCACTAGATTTATCGGTAAATTTGGCCAATTTAAGCCCACTAAATTGGCACTAAATTCCACCACCAGGACGCGGCCGGCCCAGAAAGCCCCGGGGGCTTAAATTTAACGTTAAATTTGGCCAATTTAAGCCCACTAAATTGGCACTAAAATCCACCACCAAGACGCGGCCGGGCCAGGAAGCCCCGGGAGCTTGAATTTAACGATAAATTTAACGCTAAATTTAAAGTATTTAGCGCTAAATTTAACGTTAAATTTGGCCAATTTAGCCCACTAAATTGGCACTAAATTCCACCAACAAGCTGCGGCTGGCCCAGGAAGCCCCGGGGGCTTAAAAATAAACTAATTTGATTGTAATGTAAGGGTTAAAATTTGGTGCTAATTTTGTACTAATTTAGTACTAATTTAGGGGCTTAAATTTAGTGTGAATTAAGTGCTAATTTAGTGCTAATTTAGGGGCTTAAATTTGGTGCTAATTGAGTGCTCATTTAGGGGCTTAAATTTAGTGCTATATTTAACGTTAAATTTAGCGTTAAATTAAAGCCTCCCTCCCCCTCCTCCAGTTAAATTCTTCTCGGCTAAACTTCGTGCTAATTTAGTGCCTATTTAGAGGCTTGAATTTAGCGCTACTTTAGTGCTAACTTAGTGCTAATTTAGGGGCTTAAATTTAGTGTGAATTTAGTGCTAATTTAGGGGCGTAAATTTAGTGCTAATTTAGTGCTAATTTAGGGGCTTAAATTTAGTACGTTAAATTTAAGCCCCTCCTCCTCCTCCAAGGAGTTCACACAAGTAAAACTCTTCTCGGCTAAACTTCGTGCTAATTTAGTGCCTATTTCGAGGCCTAAATTTAGTGCTGATTTAATTAATTTAACGGCAAATAGTGCTTAGTGGATTTAAGCCCGTCTGGGGTGTGTTATGACAATGCTGCAGGCAGAAGCGTACGTGTGTGCGTTGCGCGCAAGTAATGATTGTAAGGAGGGTAGTGGTAGTGTGTAGGTGTAGAGAGCAGGAAGCATTTACTTCCACCAGCCCCCTCTACTGTGTGGAAACTGCTCATGAAATATCTTAGAAACCGGACTTGTGTCGTTTCCGCGTCTGTTTCTGCATACTATACATCACTTGGTATACTGTATAATGGCCACCTTCCGCCAAAGATATTCACTGCTTAGCACACATATATCACATAGCACACTGCTACACAGCATCCATCATTTGAAGTTGTTATAGTGGTTTGTGTTGTTCGTATGTCCAAGTCTACAGATGGCGCTATGTTGTACCTCGTTCTTCATCATGAGTGTTCATTGGCGTTGGGAATAGAGAAAAATGGCGGCGGCGGTCATCTGAGTAAATTAACAATTTTTTTTTTTTCATTCACGTCGGTGTTCGGTGGGATACGAATTAGGCTAAGATCGTTGCTCTATCAAAAATTGAATTGACGTTCCTGTCAGTCAGCTCTTTTAATTATGTATAGTACACATATTGCAGCTCATTTGATTGCTTGAACGAATGATATTTACTTTCATGATAAGGTTGACAAGTAATTTGAAATTTATGCGTCATATCACGTACTGTCTCGGGTCTAAAAACATCTCCTTCCTCTTCGTGCTCAATTCAAGGCGTCTTTCACCTTCTGGCTGCTCTATGGGCCCCAAATCTTGAACTTGCGTTTGCTCTCAAAGGCATCTATTAGGCATTTAGTACAGTCAACAACTTCTTCTCAGTTCTCATAATGCCCTCGACGCATTGGGAGACGAGCGAGGTTCTCAGCATAACTTCTACTGTATCAGGGAGTCTATCGATGTTAGGCTCATCAGCGATCATGGTCTCCTACTTTTCAAGAGCTCGAAGTGACCGTAAAGAACTTGGAATTTGTATGGTCTTATTTGCAAGCATTCTCGATTTCGTGGCGTCGTCATTTTTTGCTTTGGGCCCCATATTCATCCCAGATGAAGGTTGGGATGACAACGAGGACCCAAGTGGTGCTTGTGTGTTTCAGGGATTCATGGTTCAATTTAGTTTGTGCGCCGTATGCTGGAGTGCTGTGATGGCTGTGAATTTCTACGCTTTAGTTGTTCGAAGAACAAACGCAAGATATCTCCGGAAGCTCCTTAAATATGAGTTCGCTCTTCTCCTTTTTTCTTCCACCATAGTGGCATTAGTTGCTCTAGGACTGGAGATATATGGTGACGCTGGATTATGGTGCTGGATTGCGAACGACTTTCCATATCACCAACTAGGTTTTTTTTATACCTTTGTTGTTATATCTTGGGCGATCAGTATATATTGCTTGGTTGCAGTTCAGGGGGTGGAAATGGTTCCTCTCATTGCCACTGGCCACCCACAAGACAGTTCCGACATGCTTGATATGTCAGCACGAACAATAGCTGCCAAGGAAGAGGCACATACGGTAGCAAAAGAGAGTACCGCAGCTGTGCGGTCTCGCTTATCCAAGTATATATTCATATTCATATTAATTTGGATTTTCGGATTATCGAATCGTATCGTTGGTACTATTCAGTACGAAACGCAGTCGTTCGATCCTGTATACATATTGATATACTTACATGCTCTGCTCGTTCCACTACAAGGTTTCTTCAACATGTTGATTTACTTCGGATGGGTAGACGATGCTTTGGCAATCTTATCCATCACAATTTGTAGACGTTGTAATACCCCAGAAGAAAGGACTGGCGCAAGTTCAGCTACTAGTTCGCACCAGCTTCTAGGAAGTCTAGCCGCAGCCGGAGGTTGGACTCATAAAGATCTCTCAGGAGCTGGCTTACCTCTCAAAGACTCGTGCACTATTAACCCGCATAGACAACCTACTGCTGCTGAAGAGCAATTCTTGCACTTTTTTGAAAGCAGTGGCAGTGATAACAACAGCTCAGATAATGACGAGAATTTAGAAAGAAGTAATCTACATCAGCACAGCCTTTCAGAGAGTTGCGCGAAAAAAACAATTTTTACATCAACTTTTAATGTCGGCGAGTCGCGACTTCAAATGGAGGACATAGCAGCCTGGCTGCCTTTGAATTTTGACCTCTATGCGATTGGGGTTCAGGAATGTGTGTACTTGTCTGAGCTCAGAGAGTTGATTTTGCTGCACCTCAACCATAACGGAGATGATTTCGTTCTTTTCACGCAAGAGCTTGGCTCAGTACACACAAGCATGGGGTTCCATGGCATGATTGCGCTATCTATCTTCGTGCGGCGTTCTGATTTGGATTCTGGACATGTAGCAATTGAACTCAAATCTCTCGGTGGTACCAATTCAATGGGTCCTAAGTTACCCGGTGGACTGCGTGCTCCAAACAAAGGCACTGCTGGACTTTCTCTACGCTACTTTGATTCTACTCTAGCGTTTATTACAGCTCATCTTGCTTCGGATTCAGGTGGAAAGTTACGCTTTGAAAAGCGGAATGAACAAGCCAACGAACTTCTCGCAGCTTCGAATCTCTTCGCAGCAGACAACTTGAGCTGCGATGTCCACTATTGCCATCATCATACTTTTGTGTTTGGCGACCTAAACTTTCGCATAGCAGATTTCTTCGACCCCCAAGACATTGTCTCATTGGTTCACAGTACGTGTATCGCAGAGAGATCTTCAATGGAGCCTTGTGGCTTCCCTCAAAGGCAACATCAATTTTCGTTATGGCGCGAGACCCGTTGGCTTCAACTAACATCTGTTGCATCAAATCTTTTGAATGGCGCGAATGAGAAAGTGTCAGTTGTACAAAAATGGAAGGATCGAAAGCACCACTTATCTGAAGAGCGATGGGTTACACTGCTTGAACATGATGAGTTGCGAAGGGCTCGTACTGCGAATGTTGTTTTTTCTGGATTTCATGAGCTCCCAGTGAGCTTTCCACCCACTTTCCGACGCCGGCGAGGTCCGGCTGGTTCTCCTGGTGACTATTCTAATAGGGATCAAGTCAGCATGGCCTATGTTGTAGATTTGTCGTTTGTTGTCGAAGATGCTGACGAGTCCGTCGATGATGATGACAGAGAGTGCCCAGCTGCTGGCTTGAGTGAGGCCAATCTGGGTTCAGGCACCACAGAAGCGATGACGAATCTTGGTAATGAATCGACTTCACCAGCAGAAGAGCACCCTGCTACTAACAAGCCTTCAATAGATCTTTCATGTGGAGTGCGCCGTGCGAAAGCTCGTCCACCTTCTTATACTGATCGTATTATGGTTCATTCTCTTCAAGACCGAGAATGCCGACTTTCCCTTGAAGCATACGACTCTACTGATGCCATCACCATGAGCGATCATCGTCCTGTGGCTTTGGCTTCCGTGCTTCACGTATCCTCAGAAGAGAAACACAGTTTTAGTGTCTGGGTGCGATTGAATTTCTTAGAAGTAGACATCGAGCCTCCTTTTGATAGCGCCAAACGAAAAGCCCTGTATGCAACTCCTTATTATACGGCACCAATTGAAGAGAAACCAACTACGAAGCGAGTAGTACCCATCATTGGTGACGATGCTGTTGATTACGATGAAGGCAAAGAGAGTCATGCTCAAAAGAAGAAGCCCTTTAATGCAGGCAGCAGTAATAGCGAAGCAACAATATCATCTCATTACGATCTATTTGGCCAGCATATATCAGGTGGTAATAGCCTTTACTCTCATCGCCACCACAGTGATAGCTCCGATGATTTCATGGCTGGATTCATGGATAGATCAGAAACGATCGAATTGATATTTCCTCTGCCTTCCGAAGACCCGCTTCTTGAGGAGCGAACATTAGCAGGAGCGGCTCGAGAAGGAGTTGCTGTCGGTCGGAAGGCAGCTGTTAAGAAAATACGCAAACAAGTGTATGCGCGTGCAGGTGCAGCGGCTGCAGCGGGAGCAGCCGAGGGCGAAGGGCGTTCACAAGCTCCCGGCACTGTAGTCCTGAAGCGCGATCAAGTACTGAGCTCAACGTCGGCAATGAAATTTAAAGACTTCGTAGAAAACGCGAAAGCGCTGGAAACAGTCTCAGAGGTCACTCCAGGACTTGGCATGCACGCCGTTGTAAAGTTCGTCGACAGCAGTGGTAATGTTCTAGCTCAAGGGTCACTGTGTCTCGCTACTGTGGCCCAAAAGCACATTCTCAACGCGCACACCGCCTCTAATGTTGCTACAGGCCTGAGTACTGGCCTTACCAAGGCACCCACGCCAGTGGAAGTCGACGTGGTAGTCTCTGCTGGGGGAAGGCGACTGGGAAAGGTGCTAGTTGGTGTGACATGTGAACAAGTGTCGCGGATTCTGTGAAAGAAAAAGCAGTAAAGTTTTACAGGCCTTCACTTAACCCCAGCAATTATAACACTTGCCCTAGTTCAATCTTAATTCAATCCGTAGCGCTAATCATATCATCAGTATTCTTCAGGACATTCACCTTAATGTTCGACCACAAAGGAGGTCATCGTGACAGAGGGAAAATTCTATAAAGCGAAACCAAAGAGGAAATCCAGGACATTCGGGTTTTGGCTCTCCATAACTCGGCCAAATCGCCAAGTAGGTCGGTCACTTAGGAGGCAAGAGTACATCAGTTAATCAACTACTAGATGCCTACATAACCATCTGCCAATAACCGCTTCTACCTAACTACCTACTACCTAAGTTTGGGTATTTGGGGGCAAAGCATCGCTGTAGAGACTCTCTCAGAGGCTCGCCCCACCCGAAGGGCGAAAGAATTTTTTTTCGAAGCTGCACACCGCGCCGCACAGAAGTTGCCGTAGAAGATGGTCTTCTACTCACGAGTTTGCTTTTATGAGAAGAGAGGATGGCCGAGAGGGAAAGACGGGGTATTCTTGGCCACCCTAATGTAGTACGGAGAACTCCAGCCGCCACCTCGTTCTCGACCGTTGGTCGTCTCCTCGGGGCTCGCGCACCACGTTGACAAGGGCCATCACGTTGACAAGGGCCATCAGAGGGTCATCAGCTGCCTCCCGTCGTTGACTACTTGCACGCATAGTACGCTCTGGCGCACTCAGAAACACAAGTAGGTCGGTCACTTAGGAGGCAAGAGTACATCAGTTAATCAACTACTAGATGCCTACATAACCATCTGCCAATAACCGCTTCTACCTAACTACCTACTACCTAAGTTTGGGTATTTGGGGGCAAAGCATCGCTGTAGAGACTCTCTCAGAGGCTCGCCCCACCCAAACCCCCACAAACCGCCCAAATACCCAAACATCCGATTGCAGATTACAGGGGGTCAACATTGGGACTTAGCTGTGAGCTGTGAGCGGTAGATAGGCCGCCTTCGCCGGCACGTCGCGCGTTAAAAGCGTGGCCTGGCGAAGGCGTAATCAGAGAAAGTGGGAGATAGCGGGAGTTATCACGGTATTAGGAAAGGAGGAAAAGTTTTGAGCGAAGTCACGGAGAAAAACAGGAAGCACATGCTGTTTTCAGATTGGTTCGCACAGGTCCTCTTTCTTGTTCATCGCCCACTCAAGGTGGCCGGCATAGTCGGAATGGCGTTTTCATCGATCACAATTGTGGCCGGCTTCGGCCACAGATGTGGCCGGCGTCGCCCACTCAAGGTGGCCGGCGTCGCCCACTCAAGGTGGCCGGCGTCTTTCATTCAAGGATGTGATCCAACGTTGTCGGGCAATTTGCCGTAATCCTGGCGTACGCGCTTGCCATTTTGGTTGTAGACAGGCCGTGTCTGAAAGTCCCGGTCGCCCCCGTGGCGCTCGTGGTACGGCGCGGACCCGCGCCCCTGCGTTGGGTAACTGGAGCTTGAGGACGAAGAGGCCCCCCGTTCTTGGATGCAGATTTTGGTGGCCGCAGCGATGGCGTCGGCCGTGCGCGCGAAGTCCCCTTGGTATGTGCCAGCCAGTTCCCGTTTGGCGACGGCGGCGAAGGAAGGGCCGTGCGTGTCGACTTTCACAGCGATGGAGGCATTGAAGTTGATCTCAGCGGAGACAGCGGCTATCTCTTCCTTAATGGCGGCGAATCCTTCTTTGATGTAGATGCGCGTCGCGGCTTCATCCATGCCGTCGATGTCGGTTTCCATTTTTTGAAGCAGCTGCATGATGACGTTGAGTTGTCCTACTTGTTCACGCATACCTATGAAGGATTGTTTCTGGGGAAAGTTAGTGAAGGGGACGTTGTCGAGTTGGCGCAGCAACATGTTGGAGGCACGTTTTAGTTCTCGGAGGTAGTCCTCCACCCGCGGTTGTGGAGCCGGGGGTGGCTGCACTTGTGGCTGTGGCTGCGGCTGTTGTTGTTGTTGGGTGAGTGTGATCATGTGGGTTTTGAGTTCTTCGATGAGCGGAGCGAAAGCGCCCATTTTGGCATTGATAAGGTTTTCTACCAACGCTATGGTTAGGGTTGGTGTCTCGCCGGCGGCGGTTGTAGGAGTTGGTGTCTCGCTCCGGCGACTGTAGGAGGTGCAGTGTTGGCGATGGCGACGGTGTTGGTAACTTGGTCGGGTAAGACAGCGTCGCCGGTGTTTCCGGCCGCTGCCGCTGCTAGTCGGGTGAGTGGTTGCGGCATTGCTCAAGCTTCGATGTGAATCGTAGAAAAAAATTTCGAAGCTGCACACCGCGCCGCACAGAAGTTGCCGTAGAAGATGGTCTTCTACTCACGAGTTTGCTTTTATGAGAAGAGAGGATGGCCGAGAGGGAAAGACGGGGTATTCTTGGCCACCCTAATGTAGTACGGAGAACTCCAGCCGCCACCTCGTTCTCGACCGTTGGTCGTCTCCTCGGGGCTCGCGCACCACGTTGACAAGGGCCATCACGTTGACAAGGGCCATCAGAGGGTCATCAGCTGCCTCCCGTCGTTGACTACTTGCACGCATAGTACGCTCTGGCGCACTCAGAAACAGTGTTCCAGAGCCAAAAAGTAGCCCGAAATGCTCCCCTACTACCCTACTTTCTGGAACACGAGGAAAAATTGGGATCTGAAAAATCACTTTTTGAGCCGTTTTCCTGGCCCACAGTACTGATGAATCAACCACAGCATCTAAAAAATGCTCACACTTCTTAGCTACCGTGCGCCCCGTCACCATGCGGCCATCCGGCCCATCACAACATCTAGCGCATCAATCTGGCTGAATGCACTGGTCTAGTTACGGTGCAG